>Ga0207695_10008227_pt1 | contig 13097 bp, 15 predicted proteins | sample KBSC54metaG_FD_184354 | JGI IMG/M metagenome (GOLD analysis project Ga0207695, IMG submission 184354) | Corn rhizosphere microbial communities from Kellogg Biological Station, Michigan, USA - KBS C5-4 metaG (SPAdes) (version 2) | ecosystem: Host-associated > Plants > Roots > Rhizosphere > Soil...
ACCTTTACCGGGCCGTTGACCGACTCGGCCAGACAGTGGATTTCCTGCTGACGGCTCATCGAGATGTGGCCGCGGCGCGCAGATTCTTCGAGCGCGCCATCGACCGGCATGACGTGCCTGAGAAGATCACGATAGACAAGAGCGGCGCCAACACCGCGGCCGTCAACGGTCTGGTGGCCGACAGCGGCTTGGTCATCGAGTTGCGCCAGTCCAAGTACTTGAACAATCTCATAGAGCAGGATCATCGGGCGATCAAACGGATCGTGCGGCCCATGCTCGGCTTCAAGGACTTCGACTGCGCACGCCGACTGATTGCCGGAATCGAGACGATGCACATGGTCAAGAAGGGGCAGCTCGATTGCCCCAAAGGCCAGGCCTTGTCCGCTGCTGACCAGTTCTACTCGCTTGCCATCTGATTCTCAATGCGGTCCCGGGCTTCGCTTGGCCCAACGTCCTTTTCGCGACAAAACCGCTTCAAGGGCGGAAGAACGCAGACGATCACGACGGTGAACCGCAGGTCCTCGGCACAGCAAGTGAAGACACAGCCCGGCGTCGTCGAGCTCGTCGACAAGCTGCTCGACAAGCACACATACGCGGAGATTGCCGAGCTGCTGAACGAGCAAGGAATACGTCCCGGGGGAGCCGTACGACTGGGACGTGCGGACGCACGGTTCACTCCCAGGCGAGTGGCCTATCTCGTTCATCGGTACGGTCTGCGCACGCTCTACGATCGCCTGCGCGACCGGGGCATGCTCACCAAGGAAGAAGCCTCTGCACGCCTTAACATCCACGTGCAAACACTCATTCGCTGGGCGGAGCACGGGCTCATCTCGAGGCACGCCTATGACGACCACCGCGCCTACCTGTACGAGGAGCCGGGGGCCGGTGTTCCCGGCAAACACTGCAGTCGCTGGGATCGACTCGTCGATCGCAAACCAGCCGTCAAACAGACGACGGCGCCAAAGGCCTCTCATCCGTCAAGAAAGGATGCAGTATGAACACAGTTGGTTGGCCCACAGGCACCAGCCCGAGCGATCCCAATACAGAACCCGCATCTGGGTAGCCCGCCGGTTGATGAAGGCAAACAGTTGCCCGTTCAGCGGGTCTTGCTTCAGGCCGTGGCGCGCCAGCGCGTACAGCCCGTCGAACGAGTTCCTCATGTCCACAGGCGCCCCGTAAGCGATAAGCCAGCGGCGTCATTCCCTGTCGCGACTCGTCGCCCAACAATGTCCTCCTCGGAACTGTGAGGAGCGGGAATCGTGGAAGGGGGCAAGCTTGATCGGAAGCGGCGGCGCTTGAACAGCCAGTCGTGGCAGGTGCTGCTGGATCGGTTCGATGGCGCGGCGATGACGGTTGAGGAGTTTTGTGTTCGAGAGGGCCTGGCGCGCAGCAGCTTCACGCGTTGGCGCTCGCGACTGAGGCCGGCTGCGTTGCGGGCAGCGACGCCGTTGGCGGCAGCGCAGCCGGTCGCTGATGTGGCCAAGGCGTCGTTCGTGGACCTGGGCTTGCTGGGTGCCGCTGCCGCTGGCGAGCCTGCCGCACTGGATCTGCGCATCGACCTGGGCGGCGGCGTCAGCCTGCACCTGGTACGCCGGTGATGTTCTTCCCCGAGGGCCGCATCAGGGTGTTCCTTTACGGTCAGCCCGCGGATATGCGCAAGTCCTACGATGGGCTGTACGGGGTAGGCGTAAGGATTCGTGCGGAAATGAGTAACAGTCGACGCCGAGTAGGTTCCCAATATTCTTCGTCTCGTGCCCAATGACGTCAAACGGTGCAGCAGCAGCCCATGGATGCCGTCATGCTATAGGTGAACTGCCGCTCGAGCGGCGGTGTACGTTTTCGACAAAATGCGTCAACGAACCTTCGATTGCGGCATGGGCGCGTCGCGCGGCAGCAGCATGCTTCCCCGCGTCGACTGGTTGAGTTCGCGACGAAAAGGATTCGGCTCCTCGTCAACCGGTTCGCCTGCACGCCCACGGGGTGAAGGTTCCTTGTGAACAATGGTGAGAGGGCGTCCTCGCCCGCAACTTTCGCACAGGGATACTATGCCGCCGGTCACCCGTTCGAAGGGTTCGATCATTCCGAACGAGCTTCTGCATCAGGATCCTGAAACGCCTCTGAGAGAGGCGCGATCCGCCGAGCGGGCACGGGAGGAAGTGTCTCCCTTGTCAGTACTCTCGACACGCGTCTCCGCGGCGCCGCCGAGGCCGCACGAATCCGGCCCCGCCTCCAAGCGTCAGCGCGTCGCGGCACCGGAATTCCCGTCCGCGCGGACGGAACGCGACGCCTCGCGTGGCTCGCCGTCGTCATGGCGGCTGCGGATGCTTACGCCGGGCGCCCACCTTCCCACTGCGCCGGAGGAAGTGGCGCCCGCGGCCGTCATGCAGACGCCACCTGGAATGCTGCCGGGGTCCGAACCTCCACTGCCGCAGGCGTCGCTCGTGATCGCGGGGCGGCCCTCGCTCCTTCGCGCGAACACGTCGAACATGTCGAGCACCTCTCTCGCCGATCGGCGCGGGATGAGTCGGCCTCGCCTGGCGGATTCGATGTTCAACCCCGGCAAACAGCCCAGCATGGTCGAGAAGAGAACCGTGTTGATGCCGTCGTCGCGCGCCGCGCTGAAGGCGACGCAGTTGTCGGATTCCACTTCGGATGCAATGCCCGGCTCCACGTCGAACTTGCGCGAGGTGCTGCAGACGACAGAGCGTCGGCCTGCTCCTCGCTACGAGGAGACGCTGTTCATGGACCCTGCATTCGCAGGCGAGGAGAGGGGGCAGGTCTTTGGCAACAATGTGTCCGTCCAATACCTGAGCCCGGAGCAGCGCGCCGAATTCAAGATCTCCGTAAAAGATGGCAAGCTCGTCGATGCCAAGGGCGAAGTGCTCGACACGCGCGATATCACGGGCGAGAGTGATCAGGAAGCCAAACGCGCCATCTTCGTGATGGACCACGACGGGAATGTCTACCTCTCGAAATTTAAGGCGCGCGGCTTCTTCCAGCACTCCAGCTTCTTGGCCGGCCAGTCCGTCGCCAGTGCCGGCTACATCGAGATCGAGGATGGCGCAATCAAGGCGATCTCGCGCAAGAGCGGCCATTACAAGCCCGAGCTGGACAATCTCGACACAGTGATGTCGCGACTCCACGAGGTAGGGGCACGAGTGTCAGAGGACTTCCACATCGACGAACGGTTTTGAAGGCGCGGCAGAACTTTCCGTCGGCGGGTAGATGCTTCGGGCTTCGAAGCGCTTATCACCCTTCGGTACTGAACCTGATGCCGTAGTCCACGGGTGCCGGCTCGCGCTCCTTCAGATCGTACAAACCGAACCGGTTGAGGTGATGGGTCCGAAACGGACTGAACGACGCCAGCAATTCCGGCGTCAGCGTCCAGCCCTCGGCCTCCAAATTCTTCAGCGCCTGCGTGATCGTGTGGCAGTTGTGGAAGATGACCAAGTTGGCGATCAGTTGGTTGTACTTGATGACCTTGACCTGATCGTCACGGACGTTCTCGGCGATGGTGTCGGCACCGAAGTATGCCCACTGCGCGAACCTGTTGAAGCCTTCGCACTTGTTCTGCGCGGCTTGGATGATGCGGCGCAGGTCCTCGTCGCCGATGTACTCGAGCAGGAACGTGGTGCGAACGACGCGGCCGAGTTCCCGGAACGCGAAGTAGAGCTTGTTCTTGCGGCTGGCCGTGCCGAGCTTGCGCAGGATCGTCGATGGCGAGATGCGCCCGGCGCGGATCGACTGCGCTACCTGCAGCATGTCGGGCAGGTGGCAGGCAATCAGATCCCAGTCGACGGGCTCCTTGGTGAAGAGCGAATCGATGTACTGGTACACGTCCTCCGCCGACGGCCGGAACCACTTCAGGTCTTTCCAGTTGCGGATGCGGGGGGATCAACTTCGTGCCCAGCAGGAAAGCGAGGCCGTAGACCGGCGCGCTCTGCGCCTGCGTATCGCCGTGGAGGATGTCGGGCTGGATGTCGGACTTGTTCTTCGTCAGGCCGTCGAGGATGTAGATCGCCTCCCACACCCCGCAGGGGATGAAGTGGCTGAACAGCGCAATGTACGTGTCGGAGACGTGGTAGTACGCGATGCCCCCGTAACCCCCGTAGCGGATGTGGCGCTCCGACAGCAGGTTGTTCTCGTAGAGGTTCCATTGCGTTGCCGTCGGCCGCAGCGTGCTGCGTGTCGCCCCAGAAGCGCGGCAGGTGGAACTGGTTGTAGGCGTTGATCACGTCGCAGAGCGAGGCCTCGATCTTCTCGGTGCTTACCTGCCGCTGGTCGACGAAGGCGATCTGTCGTGCGCTGATGCCCGCGATGTTGCGAGCCGTCTGGGTCGCACCCAGCCCCGTGCCGTAGGCGAAGGTCGTCAGGATCTTGCGCCGCGCCTGCTCGCGAAGCTTGCCCTGGTGGCCGCTGAGCGGGTTGAAGTGCCGATCCCAGCCGATCCACTTCGACGTGTCGGCCAGCACGTCCAGCAGCGACAGGTTCAGGGCGTCGAGCTTGCGCTTAACGGCTTCGTCCAGCGCCGGGAAACCCTCGGGCGTCGTCCGCTTCGCGTGGCGACCGAGCTGTGGCCGGCCATCGACGATCTTGAAGAACGGGTTGGTTTCATAGGCGTCGTCCGCCCGTTGGGCCGCCTCGGCCAGCAGGTCGCGCACATGATCGACGAACGCCTGCCCCTCCACGGGCAGACCGACTTCCTCGCCATAGGCAGCGCGCGTGCGTGCGCACTCGGCCATCGGCACCAGTTCGTCCCGGCAGTCGGAGTACGTGTCGGCGCCGACGACACACAGATCGCCGGACTTGAGCTCGCGCACCATCTGCATGCACACGCAGATCTCGAACTGGCGCCGATGCAGTCGTGCCGGCGCCTGGCGCGGACTCGACCCCTCGCCGGTGACGAGCCGCCACCACTTCTCCGGCACCCAGTCCAGATCCTGCAAACTCAGGGTCGCCGGCGCGCCGGCCTTCGCGCCCGGCGTCGACAGATCGATCCAGTCGGCTCGCCGGTCGCGTTGTGCGAGCATGAGCGCCAACGAGCGCTCGAAGCTCGTGTCCTGGCTCGTCGCGACGAAGGTCAGCCGCGTCAGGATGTGCAGCAGCTCCGAGCGCCGGTTCTTGAAGAACTTCGCCATGAAGCGGCACTCCTTCTTGCCACCGTACTCGGCATGCAGCCGGGAGAATTCGCACAGGTCGGGGCGGCCGGTAACGTTTTGCTGGACCGCCTGCAGTTGGACGGCGGCCGGTGCATTGGATTTCAGCACGACCTCGAGCGCGGCGAAGCGCCGAACGATCTCGTCCGTCTTCGCCTGGTTCTCGGTCAGGTACTGCTGCAGCGCCTCCTCGGCGGCGTGCACCACGAGGCTCATCGGTTCTGTCGCGTTAAGCGCGTCGGTGACAATGGGGCATGATTCCACTGCACGTCCAACTGGTGAATTCGACCTTGCGAGGGGTGATCAAGCGGCTGCGCTTTCCGTTGGAAGGTTGGAAGTGATGCTGGTGTGCGTGCGCTGGTACGCGGCCTACCCGCTGAGTCTGCGCAACCTAGAAGAGATGATGGCCGAGCGAGGCGTCCTGGTTGACCATGCCACCGTGCATCGCTGGGCGTTGAAGATGCTGCCGGTGCTCGCGGCGGCTTTGCGGCGACGCAAGCCCGCGGTGGGCAGGTCCTGGCGCGTCGACGAGAGTGTGTCACGAACACAGGCGAAAGCTTGTGGTGCTGTACTGAAGATGGGAGTAGGCCTCCCGAAGCCGGCTTGCAGGAGCAGGTTTCAAACCGCCCGGTGCTGCTGCGTTCAAAAGGCGTGGTGGTGAGCGACCGTGGAAAAGTCGTCCGTCACAGGATGGCAGGTACGTGTTGAGAAGATGAGCGAAAGCAAACCGTTCGATGATGGGGGTGTACGCCCGGATCTCGGATTTTTCCGACGGGGCGCTCAGGACCGGCTGCGGATGATCGTCGCCATTTGGCGAGATCGTTGCCGTCGTGCTAGAGCAGATGCGGGCGCCGCGGCCAACGACGCGAACGCGAGCGGGGGTCGTCCAAGAGTCAATGCCGCTGGCGTGGCGCAGCAGCGGCCTACTGAATCGATCGGTGGTTGTCCGCGACGAAAGCCGTGGCCGTCGTTGCCGCCGCCGCTCGGGCGTCGCGCGTGTCGACGGCGTCGGCACCTGGTGTTCGAAGCTGGATCAGCAGCGATAGATTCTCGGCTTCGGTCAGATATCGTTGCGCCGCTTCGGCGTGCCCTTGCTCGTTCTTGCAGCGCCCGAGAAGCCTGAGCGTGTGGATCTTCGCATCGTGCTCATCGAGCCGCTCCTGGATCTCCAGCGCTTGGTGGAGCAAGGATTCGGCGCCAGCAAACTCGCCTCGTTGTGCTTCCACGACGGCCATTGCCGACAACGTGGCACTGAGATGTCGGGTGTCGCCGCAGCGCTGTTGGATTCGCTGGGCCGTTGAGAGGGCTACAAGCCCTTCCTGCACGTTTCCCTGGGCGATCTTTGCGAGGCCGAGGTTGAATTCAACGTAGGACAGTCCCGGGGTTTCGACGCTCGTCACGAGCAGCGCACGCGCTCGTTCCAGAAGAGGCATGGCTCGTGCGGGGTCGCCTCGGCCGATGAGCAGGCCGCCCATGTTGCACAACGCGGCCGCGAGATCCTCCGTGCAAACCGGCAGGCCTTCGCACAACGAAATGACGCGCTCGTAGCACGCCAGAGCCTCGGCATGCTCGCCTTGCTGCTCGCGCAGGATACCGATTCGGAGTTTGGTGCTCGCCAGGCTTGGCGTGTGCCCCAGATCCTCGCGTAGCTGATGCGCCTCCTCCAGCACCTTTCTGGCCGAGTCATAGTCCCCGATATCAGCATGCAGGACGCCCACGTTGTGCAATGACGCGGCCAGTCCTTCGTGGTCGCCAAGATCCCGGCGAATCTCTAGCGCACGCTCGTGGCATTGGATGGCTTGGTCCCGCTGCCCAATCTCTCGGTGCGAGACAGCCATGTTGTTGAGCACGATCCCCAGGTCCTTCAGCGCACCGCATCGGCGCAGGAATGCGAGGGACTGCTCGAATGCGTTCAACGCCGCGTGATGATCGCCGACGTGCTGATGAACCTCGGCGAGGCGGCCCCAGCTGGCTGCCGCCCCCCGGTGATCGTCCAGCCCTTCCTTCAAGCGAATCGCCTGTCGATACGCGTGCTCTGCTCCGGCATAGTCGCGAAGCAGGAGGCACAAATAGCCGATCGTCTGATGGCATCGCGCTTGATCGCAAAGGCTGCCGCGATCGACATGCAGCAAGAGCGCCTGCCTTTGCATTGCAACAGCATCTTGATAGGCGCCCGCCTGAAATCTGTCGTTGGACGATTCCTCCAGGATCGCGGGATCCCGGCCGCTGCTTACGTCCGCGGTGTCGCTTGCCTGGGCCATTCGACTACTACTTGAAGCGCGACGCGACTTGCATCGCAACGTGTTCTGCCCATAACCGCTTGAACACGATCAGCGCCTGATCCTCGGTCAGAGGTCGCGGCGACTCGGCGTCGACCGGTGCCGGCCAGAGGCTTGTGTTTTCGTGGAGACCTTCCCGCAATTGCGGTACAGCCTGAAAGGCAGCGGCCATGCTCTCCAGAAACCGTGGATCCTCGTAGCGGATGTTCGTCTTGACCAGCAACCCGGAGATCATGCGCTCTGGAGGCCGGTTTTCATCGATCGCGCAGATGGCGTACAGATGGGGAAGAGTCAGGTAGGTCGGCAGCTCAAAGGAGTAGGCCCGATGATCACACAGGCCATAGTCGGCGAAGCGGCAATGAAACAGCACCAACGAGGTCTGCGGGGATTGGCCGGACGTCTTCTCCATCGGACGACGCTACCTCGGAACCCGCCAAGGGTGCATTCCGAGACGCGAAGCTTGGTGACTCCGTGCGAAGCACGAGGATGGGGGCACCGGTCTCATGAAGAAGGACCTCGGAACGGGAGCGGGCGCCAGTCTTGCTCAACACGAGCCCCGATCGCATTCAGTTCAGATCGAGCCCCCGCATGACGGCGTCAAGGTCGATGGCATGCCCGCCATCGCAGAAGGCATAGCGTCCGCCGAGATGAACGTGCTGCCATGCCACAGGCGATGTCGCCGTCGCGATGGCCAGCATTTTCTCGCTGCCGGAAGCCTCGGTCCTGACCAGCAGCCGCGACAGGATCGCCGAGTTGTAGAACACGATTGCGTTGGCAACCAGCCTCGCGCACTGGTTGCTGATCTCGATCTCCAAGTCGGTGCGCCCCGTGAGCTCCTTCTTGCCGGCCACCTGCGAGATGGCCGAACGTAGCTGGTGATACGACTCGATGCGGTTCTGCGAGCGGTGGACGTGACGCTGGAACTGTGGGTCGCGCAGGTAGCGCAGCGTGTAGATGCTGCGCACCAGCCGGTCGTACTCGAAGATGGCCCGGCGCGTCGGATCGGCCTCGTAGGTGCAGAGCTTGCGCACGAGAGTGCCTTGCGTCATCTCCTTCAGGCCCAGCGTCGCCACGATGCGGTCGAGGTTCGCCTTCTCGAACTCGATCGCCGCCAGGTCGATTCGGCCGGCCGGTTTGATGAGGCATTGATCGTAGAGCGCCCGGTCGCCTGCGCAATAGATCTCGGTGAGTTGCTTGTCAAGGTCGGTGAAGCGCGGCTCGAAGCGCCGACCGAACCAGTGCAGGATCGCGAAGTTGACCTTGTTCACGCTGTGCATGTCGCCGGTGATGACCTCGGGCACGATGTCAGAGGTGTTGCGGTACCAGAGGTCGAAGACGTGATGCGCCTCGAGCTCGTGGGCGCCTATCAGCCAGCCCTGCAGCGGGATGTGATTGCACAGCAGCGTGTAGGCGACCACGCCCTTGCCGCGGCCGAAGTACTTGCGCGAGTGCCGGGCCTTCGCGGTCGGCCGCTCGACGCCGAACTTCTGGCCATCGACGGCGCCGTACAGGGTCTCCAGGTCGAACGAGTAGTGGGGGAAGATTGGCAGCTCGGCGATCGCGTTGCTGATGCGATCGTTGGCCGCCTGCAGGGTCTGCTGTCGCAGGTACTGCTGGTACGTGGTCTCCAGCACGTGGTAGGGAATGTCGCTTGTGCGTGACATCGCGAGGTTGCCGTGATTCATCGCCTGAGCCGCGATCACGGCGAGCACGCTGTCCTCGTCGGCGACCTTCCTGGCGTAGCGCGGCTGCAGCGGCTTCAACGCCGCCAGGAACCCACACTCCCGGTTCACGAAGCGAAGCACGTCGGCGACATCGCAGGGCACCAGTTGCTCGTAGAAGGGGGGTACGCCCAAACCCGAGAAAAATCCGGCGCACAACAAAACGTCCAAAGAGAGTCCGCAAGCGCAACTTTCACGCGCACGAACGGACCCTGGCAGCGCCGCGACCAGGGAAACGACAGGTCATTGTTAGTGCTTTTGTCATCAATCAGGGCGCAATCGCATCGACTCTCCGCGCAATCGTCATCGACGGAATTTTCTCGGGTTTGGGCGTACACCCCCTCCGTGCTCGGTGCGCTGTACCGCTGGTTGATCCAGCAGCGCTATGTGCTGGCTAACCCATTTGCCGGCATCAAGGTACGCGGTGTGACGCGGGGATCGCCTATGGGCGTCACGCGGGTCTTCGCCGAGGGCGAGTGGGCGACGATCCAGACCGTCGCCGAAGGGCTGGAGTGGTCCTACGGCTGGGAGGTGGCCGCGGCCCAGCGGCTGCGCTTCGTGCTCGACTTCGCCTATGCCACCGGCTTGCGCGCCAGCGAGTTGGTCCATTCGAAGCTTGGCATGATCGAGGACGATACCCAGGGCGATCGCTGGCTGCACGTGACCGGCAAGGGCCACAAGGCAGGCAAGGTGGCGCTGCCACCGGTGGCCGGCGCAGCGCTTGACCGCTATCTCCTACAGCGCCGGCTGCCAACGACCTTGGCGCGGTGGGATCCCAAGACACCGCTGGTGACCAGCCTCGAACAAGACAGTCAGGTCGGCATCACCGCCCGCCGGCTCTGGGTTGTCATGAAGGGATTCTTCTCGCTGGTCGCTGATGTGGTCCAGGAACAGAGCCCGGCCACCGCCGCGAAACTACGCCGAGCAAGCCCGCACTGGACGAGGCACACGCATGCCACACATGCGCTTGAGCGCGGGGTCGACCTCACCACCGTCCGCGACAACCTTCGCCACGCGTCGCTGTCGACCACCTCCACCTACCTGCACACGGACGAGGCGAAACGAGCACGCCAGCTGCGTGAGGCCTTCACCGGGCGGCGGCGATAGGGGGTCAGCCATCCGCGGAAAAAAATCTGGTTTGGGCTTACACCCCCATTGGGCAATTTCGGGGGATGGGCAGAAATAGCCACGTTGCCGATCCTTTCGTGGCTGACCGAGAGATCGCGCTGCCAGCCGGCGTTGTCGGGGTCGCGCGCGGCGAGGGTCTCGGCGATGGCCATGCTGTCGCGAGGCCTGCAGCGCGCCGGCGAGGTCGCCCTGGGCGACGAGCACGTCGCCGATGCCGTTCGAGGCCGCCATCTCCATCCAGCCATCGCCTTGAGTGCGTGCCATGTCGATGGCCGACCGAAAAGCATGCTCGGCCTCGGCCAGCTTGCCGAGATCGATCAAGGCCAACCCCAGCGCGCGTGCCGTCTCCGCATGCTCTGGCTGCGCCTTCAGCGCCTTGCGATAGAACTCGACGGCCTTGCGCACATTGCGCAGGTTGGCCAGGTTGGCAACGTTGCGCAGAGCCTCCGCCTTGGCCAGACGAGCCGATTGTTCAGCACGGTCCTGCCGCTCGCTCTCTCGCTCGAAGGCGTCTTCCGCCGCGAGGGTATCGCCGCGGGCCAGCGCGGAAAGCGCTTCCGCGGTTGTGGCTCGATCTTCGGCGGTTCGGGCCTCGGCCAGCTGCCGGGTCAGATCGTCGACGGTCACGCGAAGTGCTGCGATCTGGTCGGCCTGCAACCGTCGCTCGCGTTCAAGCGCGGCGAGTTGCTCGCCGGCCGCGGCGGCCGTTTCGAGCAACTGATCTACGTCGGCCCGAACTTGAAAGCACGGCAGCTTGGCGATTTCGGCGAGCAGTCGGCGGGTGTCGTCTTCCCATCCGCTCTCGCTGATGGTGAAGCTGTTCCATTCGAATAGCGGAAGCAGGCAGTCAGGAAGACCAGCAGTCGGCGGTTGTGCCGTGTCCTCGACCAGCGTTGGTATCAGCACTAGGCCATCGTCAGTGGCAGCCAACGCGCTGAGGAGCTCGTGCCGGACCATGTCGGAGTCAGTGTGCAAGCGCGGCAGATTCTCAGCATCGGCCCAGCGCCGGCCGACCACCGCCACGCACACCGCGCTGCGAGCCAGTGCCACATCAATCTTCTCGCGCCAGCGGCCGGCGCCAATACTGTGCACGTCCCGGAACACGGGCTCACGGCCGAAAGCGATGCGCAGCCAGTCGTAGAGGCGCCCGCTCGCGCCACGAGCGTCATCCCGTCGATAGCTGATAAAGATGCTGTCCCGCATGTACCAAATCCCGCCCGTGGGCGCAAATGTATCGATGCGAGGGGCGAGAGTTGGTATGACCTTCGGCACCCGCGGCACCCGCGGCAGCCTCGCACCATGTTGAGCACGCATCGCCAGGCCAGTGATTCTCGGTCCAACCCGAGGGGCCTTAGCTGTTCTCGAAAGCCGTCGTTTCTGAGACACGCTGCTCGATTGAAGCCACATGCAGCGTCTGGCGGCGTTTGCGGATGTGTGGCGCCTGCGCTGGATCGGACCCCAAACGACGAAACTCGGCCCGGGTCCTACAATCGATTCGCGATGCCCCTGAATTTCAGCAGGCACCAAGAAAAGAGGCCCCTCGCAGGGGGCCTCCTTGGATCAGCGTAGCCCGGAAGCTGGTCGCCGACCCACTCGTACAGAGCGGATCGATGGTACCGCATCCTTGTTTTGCAGGGGCGGGACCAGCAGGCACACCGGGCCAATTCTTCCTTCCTGATGAGGAGAAGTATGGATGAAGGCCCCCATGCCACCTTGATCTTCCTGGGGCGCTGTTTCTTGGCATTCGTCCGTGTTGCAGGCGATTGGTACAACCGCAGGCAGCTTGCCGAGCTGCTCAAGAAGCCCCGGCGGAAACGCTAGTCGAAGCCCGGCACATGTCATCTGCATGGCGTCGGGCTTCTGTCCGTTGATGCGGCGGCAAGCGCTTCGACGAGTTCTACGACATCAAGCTCGACGCCGTCGAGCACATACCTTTCTACGTCAATCGGACGGGGCTCAGTCGAGGAGCAAGCGCAGCGGATAGGCCGCCGACATCGGCGCTCGGCGCCGCGTGTTGCTGCAGCTCGCGATCTGAACTGCGCGCTGTCCTCGTCCTTGTGCACTGCGACCCGGGCGACGAAGCGTCGGGCTTCTGTCGCGTTGATGCGGGGTCCGAAGGGGCGATGGTCAGCGGAGAACGCGACCACAACTTCGAGCGCAAAGAACGACACCAGCGGCGTTCACTCGGTCAGTTCGATAACCAGGGCCCATCAGAGGCGGCTAGGCAAAGGCGCGTGGCGCCTGCCTTCGGCCGCCGGATTTTCTAGTGCTGCCTCGAAATGCTGTATAAAAATACAGCATGGAGTTCGATGTTTATCCGGTCCGTTTTGAAGGACGTTTGAAGCCGCTGCATGTGCGGTGGGCTGGTGTCGTCCGGGGCGAGCTGTACGTCATCGAGGAGCGAGACGCGGAGCTAAGTCGGACGATTCGCATCGCCTCGATAGTGGGGAAGCAACCGCACGAACGGCTCCTTGTTCTGCTCGATGCCGTGCTGGTGACCGCGAAGCCTGACTGGTGGACGATGACCGGCTGGGAGCGCATCCCCGAGGCGCACTCTGCAGCAATGCGCGCATGCGCGCAGAGTTGGATTCTGATTCCTGCCGTCGTTGCTGATCGCGAGCGGGCCGAGAGCGAGCAAGCGCGTGCCCTCGCCGAGCAGCTGCCCAAGCAACCGGTGGTTGCGTCGCGCGGCGCGCGGCGCCGGAGATGTGAACGGCGATCAGGAAGCGCGCTTATTCGGCGGCGAGATGGCGGTTCTTGCCCAAGCGGGTGAGGTGCGGTTCTGGTGAGCGGCGCCGAGGGCGGCGTTATCG
>Ga0207695_10008230_pt1 | contig 13092 bp, 15 predicted proteins | sample KBSC54metaG_FD_184354 | JGI IMG/M metagenome (GOLD analysis project Ga0207695, IMG submission 184354) | Corn rhizosphere microbial communities from Kellogg Biological Station, Michigan, USA - KBS C5-4 metaG (SPAdes) (version 2) | ecosystem: Host-associated > Plants > Roots > Rhizosphere > Soil...
GCTAGGCGGGCCTAGTTCGTCCGTATGCCCAGCGCGCTCAGCTTCTCTTTCAGAGCTTCGCTGAAAGCCGCGTTGTGCGTGATCAAGGCTTGGTGCCCCGCGTCCGCAATGACGGCAAACGCCGTCTTCGGGGCCTTGAGGCGGCGCGCCCAGGCGGCGGCCAGAGGGGCCGGCGTCGTCAGGTCGTCCGCGCCGTCGATGACGATGACTGGCACCGCCAAGGACCTGCCGAAGGTGTCCGGGTCGAAGGCCGCAAGGTCGCGCTCCAGCTGGGTGGCCTTGTAGGCCGAACGGCCACGCGCCAGCGCCTGGACATCGGAGACGGTCCAGTGGGGCGCCGTGAAGGCCGCCTTGGCGCCCTCCGCCAAGGATATCTCCGGGCCTCGATAGGGAGCGGACGCCCGATAAGCCTTCTGGCCGGCCTCGGGCTTCCAAGGTGGCGGGCCGGCCTCACGTAGGTCGGCGAGTCCCTTCGCATCGCCAGCCGCCGTGGCCCGCTCAAGCAGGTGTTGGTAGACCCAGGCGTCGGAAACTGCCTGGGTCGCCGCGGCCTGCCCGGTCCCGACAAAGGCGGCGTAGTCTGAAGGACGGGCCTCAGCCATTTCCACCCCAAGCCGCGACCCCCAAGAGAATCCCAGCAGCACGATGCGGTCGCGGTGCAGATGCCGCCGCAGGTATTCGGTGACCGCGAGCCCATCGCTCACCATGGTCTTCAGATCCAGGGCCGAGTCGACCAGGCCGCCGGCGTGAGCCAGCGTCCTGCCAGCCCCGCGTTGATCCCACTGGACGACGACGAAGTCCGCTTCCATCGGCGCCATGCGCTGGATCAGATGACTTTGGGCCTGGCCCGGGCCGCCATGCAGGATCAACACGACCGGCTTTCTTCGGTCCCGCCCCCGGATCGTGATCCACTGATCCAGGCCGTTGATCGAAACGAATTCGGCCTCGTCAACACCGTTCGGAGCTCGGATGGCATATGCGTCGGGGTCATGAGCTTGCGCTTGGGCCCGAGCGCCGCCGGCGCCGGCCGCGACGACGATTGCCACCGCCCCCAGCAAGAACCTCACCTTCGTCAGCGCTCGCGGCGGCAGCATCGGCGAATTACTCCTGTAATCCGTCGGCAAGATTACATCTGTAGATCGGCCTGTAAAGGACCGACACGGCAAGGGCCCGCCCACTTTCCCTCGTTCTCAAAAACTCGGAAGGTCCGCCAAGATGCGCGGGGTCCCAGGCTTCTGGTCGTCGTCGCGATCGACCAGACGACGGTGTCGGGCATGGCTGGCAAGGCTCCGCAAAAAGGGCGTTCGGTGGCCTGCCGAACGGCCGCGAGGCGACATTCGATCCGCTTCGCCGTCCGGCTTGCTCGCCCCGCCTTGCCCGACCGGGGCGCCCCTGCTAAACGACCCGGCTCTGGCGATGAGCCATGCGCGCCGAAGGGCAAACCGCCTTCCGGCGCGCTGTTTCATGGTCAGGGGCTGCAGCGCCCCTTAGATTCGGCGCTTCAGGTCGGGTCTTAGGAGTGTAGCTCAGCTGGTAGAGCATCGGTCTCCAAAACCGAGGGCCGGGGGTTCGAATCCCTCCACTCCTGCCACCCTATATATGTGAGACAATAAGGGGCGCGACCTCCGCGGCCCCTGCAGATTGAGAGTTCGAAGACGCCGCCATGGCCAGGAAACCGGGCACCAACCCGTCAGCAATCCGCAACCGCGCCGCGAAGACCGCCGCGGTGATGGCCAGTCCGTCGGCGGCCGCGCTCGCGCCGCCCAAGAAGAAGACCAACCTGGTCCAGTTCTTCCGCGAGGTCCGCCTCGAGGCCCGCAAGATCACCTGGACGAGCCGCCGCGAGACCTGGATCACCTCGGTGATGGTCGCCATCATGGTCGTCGTGGCCATGGGCTTCTTCGCCATCGTGGATGCGAGCGTCAGCTTCGGCGTCAATCAGATCCTCAAGCTGGCCTCCGGGGGCTAAGGTTCAAAGACATGTCAGAAGCCGCTGAAACCACCGCCGCCCCGTCCAACCCGCGCCACAAGTGGTACATCGTCCACGCCTACTCGAATTTCGAGAAGAAGGTGGCCGAGTCGATCCGCGAGCAGGCCAAGACCCAAGGGTTGGACGAGAACTTCTCCGACATCCTGGTGCCCACCGAGGACGTCGTGGAGATCCGCCGCGGCCGCAAGGTCAACGCCGAGCGCAAGTTCTTCCCGGGCTATGTGCTGGTGAAGATGGAGCTCACCGACGAGGCCTATCACCTGATCAAGAACACCCCGAAGGTGACGGGCTTCCTGGGAAGCGGCTCCAAGCCGATGCCGGTCTCCGAAAAGGAAGTCGCCCGCATCATCGGGGCCATCGAAGAAGGCGTCGAGCGGCCCAAGCCCACTATCCAGTTCGAGATCGGCGAGCAGGTGCGCGTCACCGACGGCCCCTTCGCCAGCTTCAACGGCTCGGTGGAGCAGGTCGACGAGGAACGCGCCCGCCTGCGCGTCACCGTCTCCATCTTCGGCCGCGCCACCCCCGTCGAGCTCGAATACAACCAGGTCGAAAAGACCAGCTGAGGCCTTTCTTGGTTTGAACCACCAAGAGCACCAAGGACACCAAGAGCCCGGCGCCGCGGTCGACGCCGTCGCCAGACAAGTGGTCGACGCTGGACTGAAGGTCCATCGGGCGCTCGGACCTGGCCTGCTTGAGTCGGCTTACGAGCACTGCCTCGATCACGAACTTGGCTTGAGGGGACTGTCGGTAGGTCGCCAAGTTCCGCTGCCGATCAGCTATGAGGGCCTGAGGCTTGATGCCGGGTATCGGCTGGACATAGTCGTGGCGGGCGCGATCATCGTCGAAGTAAAGGCGGTCGAGGCGCTTTCGCGCCTCCATGAGGCGCAACTCCTTACCTATTTGAAGTTGTCCGGACTGAAGGTCGGCTTCCTGATGAATTTCAATGTCCCCTTGTTCAAGGATGGCGTCCGCCGACTGGCGCTCTAGCTTGGTGCTCTTGGTGTCCTTGGTGGTGCAATTGCAGCGCAAGCGGTTGTCTCCGCCAGGCCGTGCTGATATGAGCGCCGGCTTCGCGGGCTCGCTCGCGAATTCAAATCCGTGGGAGGGGCTGCCCGCACCACGGCCACATAGGCGGCTTTAGCTAGCCGCCGCATTGGAGACAGGCATGGCCAAGAAGATCTTGGGCTATATCAAGCTGCAGGTGCCCGCGGGCGCTGCGACGCCTTCGCCGCCCATCGGGCCGGCGCTCGGCCAGCGCGGCGTCAACATCATGGGCTTCTGCAAGGAATTCAACGCCCGCACCGAGAAGGAACAGCGCGGCACGCCCCTGCCGACGGTGATCACCGTCTATCAGGACAAGAGCTTCACCTTCATCACCAAGACCCCGCCGGCGACCTACTATATCAAGCAGGCGATCGGCCTGAAGTCGGGCTCCAAGGAGCCGGGCCGTTCGGTGGCGGGCAAGATCACCCGCACCCAGCTGCGCGACATCGCCACCAAGAAGATGAAGGACCTCAACGCCAACGACGTTGAGCAGGCCGCCAAGATCATCGAGGGCTCCGCCCGTTCGATGGGTCTTGAGATCGTGGAGCGTTAGGACATGGCCACTTCCAAGCGCATCAAGGCCTGGACCGGCGACCGCACGGCCGTCCATCCGGTCGGCGAAGCCGTCAAGCTGGTGAAGGCCAACGCCACCGCCAAGTTCGACGAGAGCGTCGAGATCGCCGTCAACCTGGGCGTCGACCCGCGTCACGCCGACCAGCAGGTCCGCGGCGTGGTCTCCCTGCCGTCGGGCACCGGCCGCGACGTCCGCGTGGCCGTCATCGCCAAGGACGCCAAGGCCGCCGAGGCCACCGCCGCCGGGGCCGACATCGTCGGCGCCGAGGACCTGGTGGAACGCATCCAGGGCGGCTTCATGGAGTTCGACCGGGTGATCGCCACCCCCGATATGATGGCCCTGGTCGGCCGTCTGGGTAAGGTGCTGGGCCCGCGCGGCCTGATGCCGAACCCGCGGGTCGGCACGGTCACGCCCAACGTCGGCCAGGCCGTGAAGGACGCCAAGGGCGGCGCCATCGAGTTCCGCACCGAGAAGACCGGCATCATCCACGCTGGCATCGGCAAGGCGAGCTTCACCGAGGACCAGCTGCTGACCAATGTGAAGGCGCTGATCGATGCGCTGAACAAGGCCAAGCCCTCGGGCGCCAAGGGCGTCTACATCAAGAAGATCAGCCTCTCCTCGACGATGGGCCCGGGCTTCAAGGTGGATACCGCCTCGACCGGCGCCTAAAGCGTCTTTCCCTCCCCTTCATGGGGAGGGACAGGCCGCGCCAGCGGCCAGGGTGGGGAAGTGGCGTTCAAGCTCTGATCTCAGAATTCAGACCCACACATCCCCACCCGGCTCGCTTCGCTCGCCTCCCTCCCCATGAAGGGGAGGGAAATGGCCTCACAGCCCCAGCACCGCCTTGGCCATGATGTTGCGCTGGATCTCGTTGGTCCCGGCGTAGATCGAGCCCGCCCGGTCGTTCAGGTACTTGGCGGCCGCGGTCAGGCTGTGGTCGGGGCCGACGTGGCCCTGGTCGCGCGGCGGCGGATAGCCGGGGGTCGGTCCGCCCGGCGCGGTGGCGTGCGGCTGGAAGGCGTGGCCGTAGTCGCCCGCGGCCTCCAGCGCCAGTTCCGTGAGCCGCTGGCTGATCTCGGTGCCCACCGTCTTCATCATCGAGGAGCGCGCGCCCGGCGTGTCGCCCTGGCTGAGGCTGGCGAGGATCTGCAGCTCGACCGCCTCCAGGGCGTCGATCTCGATGCCGATGGCGCTCAGGCGCGCGGCGTAGCCCCGGTCGTCCAGCACGCCCTCGGCCGCCGCCATGGCGCGGATGCGCCCCAGCCGCGCCTTCAGACCGGGCGTGCTCACCCCGCCGCCGCGCTCGAACTCCATCAGGTACTTGGCGACGGTCCAGCCCTCGCCGATCCGGCCCACCGCATTGGCCTTGGGCACGCGCACGTCGGTGAAGAAGACGTCGTTCTGGATGTGCTCGCCCGACAGCATCAGGATCGGCCGCACCTCGATCCCCGGGCTGGTCATGTCGATCAGGAGGAAGGTGATGCCCTGCTGGCGGATCGCCTCCTGCGAGGTCCGGACCAGGCAGAACATCCAGTTGGCGAGGTTGGCGTGGGTGGTCCACAGCTTGTGGCCGTTGCAGACGAAGTGGTCGCCGTCGTCCTCGGCGCTCATCTGCAGGGAGGCGAGGTCCGAGCCCGATCCCGGCTCCGAATAGCCCTGGCACCAGAAGTGCTCGCCGGTGAGGATGCGCGGCAGGTAGTGGGCCTTCTGCGCCGCCGTGCCGTGGCCGATCAGCACCGGGCCGCACATGCCGATCCCCATGGGCGACAAGGGCGGGGCGTCGGCGGCGGCCAGTTCGCTGGCGAAGACGTAGCGCTGGGCCGCGCTCCAGCCGCAGCCGCCGTGCTCCACCGGCCACGCAGGCGCCGCCCAGCCGCGGGCGTGCAGGATCGCCTGCCAGGCCATGCTGAGCTCGTGGGGCGCATAGACGCTGGTCATCCGCCGCGTCACCGCCCGCATCCCGGCGGTCAGCTCGGCGTCGAGGAAGGCCCGCACCTCGTCGCGGAAGGCCAGCTCGTCCGCGCTCCAGTCCACCCGCATCCGCCCGCTCCATCTGCGCCGCGGGTCATTCTATAGGCGGTGGCGCGCCGCGCGTCCTCTGGACTCCGGAGGGCGGTTTGAGGTCAAAGCTGCGCCGGCAACCGCTCGGAGGCCGCCATGGCCAACGTCACGCTCGAACCGGTCGGCCGCGAACGGCGCCAGACCCTGACGAACCTCTTCCAGCTCTACGCCCACGATTTCTCGGAGCAGTGGTTCGACCGCCCGGAAGGCGAGCTCGACGAGGACGGGCGGCTGGAGGAATACGGCTACCTCGACCGCTACTGGTCCGAGCCCGGCTACGAGGTCATGCTGATCCGGGCCGACGGCCGCCTGGCGGGCTTCGCCATGGTCAATCCCTGTTCCCATTCCGGCCTGCCGCTCGACTACGAGATCGCCGAGTTCTTCGTGGCCCGGAAGCATCGCCGCGAGGGCGTCGGGACGGCCGCGGCCCTGGCCGTCATCGGCGCGCGGCCCGGACAGTGGGAGCTGGCCGTAGCCCGGCGCAATTCCGGCGCCCAGCACTTCTGGCGCAAGGTCGCCGCCGAGCTGGCGCAGGGCGCCGTCGAGGAGCTCGACCTGGACGACGACCGCTGGAACGGCCTGATCCTGCGGTTCCGGGTGGCCTAGGGCCGCGCCGCGCAGCCGCCGCGGGCGCGCCGGCGCAGCGCCGCGCCCGCGAGCCCGAAGCCGAGGATCATCAGGCTCCAGGTCCCTGGTTCAGGCGCGCTTGAGCCGATGAGTTCGAAGTCGAAGTTGAAGCCGCCCAGCGGCGTAAAGGCTGCCGAGGGACCGAAAGGGGCGGGGGTTCCCGTCGCCTGGTAGCCGTCCACGGCGAATCCCGGCGCCAGGGTGGCGGGCGCCCCGGTGACGGTGTCGCCGGCCCAGACCGCCTCGCGTCCGCTCGGCGCGCCGAGCACCAGGAAGTAGCTCCCTGGGGCGAGGTCAAGGCCGGTGGCGAGCACCACGCGCGGCAAGGCGTTGAAGTCCTCGACGGCGAAGAAGTCGTCCTCATGGTTGGGCGTGTACTTGCCCGCGGCGACGACGTCCGCCGCCGTGGCGGCCGGGCCGATCGCCCGCGTGATCCACCAATTGCCGGAGGAGGGGTCGCCCAGGGTCTCCAGGACCGCCTGGACGGTGACGTTCGAGGCCGCCACGGACTGGGTCCATTCGGCGGCCGCATTGAAGTCGAAGCCCAGGCCGAGGGAGGCCGCGCCGGTCGGATTGGCGTCGGTGAAGCCGATCAGGGTCTCGGCGCCGGCGGGACGCGCGCCGGCCAGCGCCGCGGTCGCGGCGAGGACGGCGCAAAGCCGTTTCACGGCGGCGGACGAGACGCGCTCAGGGCGCCCGGGGCGACGAAGCATGGGATTTCCTTTCCCTGGAGGCTGCGGCGCAAGCGGCCCGGCGTGGACATCGCCGCGCCGTCGTTGCACCCTTGGGTAGATCACCAGCTACAGCCTAGGGGCCCGAGCGGCCGGCTGTCGTCGCGGGGAGCGCAAGGTCATGTGGCAGCGCGTGCAAGGCGTGGCCGAGTCCTTCGGCCTGGGGGTCGGCGAAATCCCGCCCGTACCCCTGGGGATCTTCGACACCGACCTCGCCCCGGCGGACCTGCGGGCGGACTACTATCACACCATGCTGCGCAGCGTGGTGTGCGCCGCGACCCCCAGCCTGGCGGAGCGCCGCGAGGCGCTGCGGGTGAAGGCCCGCAACGGGCGCCTGGGGCCGGCGCTCTACGCCCACGTGCAGGCGACCGCCCACCGCATCGAACGCAGCCGCGCCGACACCCGCGCCGCGCCCACCGCCTGCTACTACCTTTGGCGTCAGATCGCGCCTTCGCACCTGTTCGAGGTCGGCGGCGAGCAGGTTCGCCTGGCGGCCGGGGACGTGCTGATCGGCGACGCGGACGAGCCCTTCGTGGTCGCCGAGCACGGCGATCACGGCTTCAGCCTCTATCTTCTGCCGAAGTCGGTGGTGGACCCGCTGTTGCGCGCCGGGGCCCGCGACCGTCTGGCCAAGGGGTTTGCGCCGCCCCGCGGCTCGGCCCTGCACCAGATGATCGCGGCCTGCGCGGCGGGGGCCGCCGCGGCGGAGACGCTCGGGCCGGCCGGCGCGGCCGGCGCGGGGACCATCCTGGCGCGGCTGGCGGCCATCGCGGCGGACGAAGCCGCCGGCCTCGACGAGGTCGGGCGCGAGGCGCTGAGGGCGGCGCGGCAGGCCCAGATCCTCGGTGAGATCGACCAGGGCTTCACCGATTTCGACTTCGGCGCGGCCGCCGCCGCCGGGCGCCTGGGTCTGTCGGTGCGCTCGCTGCACCTGGCCCTGGAATCCACCGGCCTCACCTTCAGCGAGCACCTGACCCGCCGCAGGCTCGCCGAGGCCCGGAGCCTGCTGGCCGCGGGTGGCGGCCGGACGGTCGCCGAGATCGCCTTTGCGTGCGGGTTCAACGAGGTCAGCACCTTCTATCGGGCGTTCCGCCGCGCCTTCGACGTCGCCCCGCGCGATCTCGCGGGCTAGGCGATGGGCCGCCGGTTGAATTTCCGCCGGTCTTCCTGTAAAGCCCGCCGCTCTTAGAGTTTTCGCGAGGCCTTCGGGGCTTGCGATGGACGGGGCGCAGACTTTCCGCGCCCCATCCTGTCCAAGAACTGCGTAGCTCCGGGGGTCACCCGGAGCCGGAACGTGAAGGCGGGCCCGCCTTCAGCCGCAGGGAGACGGGAAGATGAGGTTTCGCAAGCTCCATCCCACGGGTGGGCGCGAGGCTGCGGCTTTCCTTTCGGACAGGTGCTGACCGGCGTGCGCGCTTTGCGCGCGTCGAACCTGAGTATGGAGACCGCAATGGACCGCGCTCAAAAGCAGGAAGCCATCGAGACGCTCAAGGGCGTGTTCGACGGCGCCGGCGCCGTGGTCGTGACCCACTACATGGGTCTGACCGTTGCGGAAATGACCGATCTGCGGGGCCGTCTTCGTTCCGAAGGCGCCCAGCTGCAGGTGGTGAAGAACACTCTGGTGCAGAAGGCCTTGGCAGGCTCGGTCGGCGAAGCGGGCGACGCCCTCTTCAAGGGCCCGGTCGCGATCGCCTATGCGCCGGATCCGGTCTCCGCCGCCAAGGTCGCGACCCAGTACGCCAAGGACAACGACAAGTTCACCGTTGTCGGCGGCCTCATGGGTCTCCAGGTGCTGGACCAGGCGTCGGTGAAGGCTCTCGCGAGCCTGCCGTCCCTCGACCAGCTCCGGGCCAAGATCATCGGCCTCCTGCAGGCGCCCGCGACCAAGATCGCCGGCATCATGCAGGCGCCCGCAGGTCAGCTGGCTCGCGTCGTCGGCGCCTACGCCGCCAAAGACGCCGCCTGATCGTCAATTTTCGCAGACACATCGAACCTCAAAGGAAATCATCACATGGCTAACCTCGAAAAGCTGGTCGACGAACTCTCGACCCTGACCGTCCTGGAAGCTTCCGAGCTCTCCAAGCTCCTCGAAACCAAGTGGGGCGTCTCCGCCGCGGCCCCGGTGGCCGTGGCCGCCGCCGGCGGCGGCGCCGCCGCTGCTCCGGCCGAAGCCGCCGAAGAGCAGACCGAGTTCACCGTGATCCTGACCGCCGGCGGCGACAAGAAGATCAACGTGATCAAGGAAGTCCGCTCGGTCCGTCCGGACCTCGGCCTGAAGGAAGCCAAGGACCTGGTCGAAGGCGCTCCGCAGAACGTGAAGGAAAACGTCTCCAAGCAGGAAGCCGAAGAAGTGAAGAAGAAGCTGGAAGAAGCCGGCGCCTCCGTCACCATCAAGTGACCGGCGGCGCCCTCAGGCGCTCCCAGTCGTCCCGGCGAAGGCCGGGATCCGAACAAACGAAGGGCCGGAGAGCGATCTCCGGCCCTTTTCCTATGCGCCCAGCGCCAGGCCGATCAGGGCCTCTTCGGGCGCGCTCAGGCTCGAGCCGGTCGCGTGCGGCCGATCCTGCTCGGGCATGCCGTTGATCGCATAGACCAGGGTTCGGCCGTCCCGGCGGTTCCAGAAGAGGCCGGTGATCCAGCCGTAGGCGTCGCCGAAATGGCCGCGCCAGTCCTCGCTCCCGGCGCCGAAGAAGCGGTCGCCCGCCGGGCCCGGCCGGCCCAGCGGGGCTTCGCAGCCGAGGCCATAGCTCTGCAGCAGGCCGTTGTCGGTCTCGCCGTTCGGGCGGGCCGGATCGAAGGCCCAGGTTCGCGCCTGCATGGCCTCCAGGGCCGCCTTCGGAACCACGCCTCGCCCGTGGCCGGCGAACAGCCGCGCCAGGCGGTCCATGTCGGCGAGGCTCAGCCGCAGCCCGCCCTGCGGCGAGAAGACGAAGCCGTTGTCGCCCACCCGATAGTCGGCCTCGGTCAGCCCCGGCGCATCGGCCGGCCGGGTGAAGGGCAGGGCGGGATAGGGCGCAACCGCTCCGTCGACCTGCGGGACCCACCGGCCGTCCACCAGATGCACGGCCGCGGCGGCCCGCGCCCGCCTGGCCGCCGAGACGCCGCTCCAGTTGTAGCCGATGTCCAGGCCGAGCGGCGCGAACAGGACCCTGCGCAGATGGCGGTCGAACCGCTCGCCGCTCAGCCGCTCCAGCATCTGGGCGACCAGGGCGAAGTTGACGTCGGCGTAGGCGAACCAGTCGCCGGGCCGGTGCTCCGCCGGTCCGAACCAGGCGCCGCCGTCAAGGTGGCGGCCGCCGGGCGTGAAGGCCTCGGCGAGCCGGTGACCCAGCGGGACCGGATAGGACGGCCCATTGCGCAGGCCGCCGGTGTGGCTGAGCAGCATGCGCGGCGTGATCGGGACGTCCGGGTGGGCCGGGTGGCGCAGCCGGAAGCCGACGGCTTCGGAGGCGTCGGCGTCGAGGTCCAGGCCCTTGGCCGCCGCCAGCGGCAGGAAGGCCGCCGTGGCGATCATCTTGGAGACCGAGGCGACGCGGAACGGCTGGTCGAGCGCGAAGCGCCGCGGGCCGGCGGGCCCGAACGCCTGGCCCGCCGCGCCCCGGAACGCCACCGCGCCGCCGCCCCGCCGCGCGATCGCGCCCCAACTGACCAGCGCCGGCCCGGCCGGCGGCGCCAGGATCGTATCGACGGGCGCGGCGGCCCCGGCGGGGAGCGCGGCCAGGCCCAGGGCGAATCTTCGGCGGTCGAGCACAGGCATCTGGGCGAGCTTCCTCCGACCGCATGCTACTGTGAAGCCGATGAGTCCGCTGCTCGACCCCTTCATACGCGGCGCCGCCGTCGGCGCCCTGCTGGTGATCGGCCTGGCCGTCTGGAACAGCAGCGTCAGCCGCCATGCGCGGATCGCCACGGGGATGGCGATGCTCAGCCTGGCGGCCTGGGTGATCTGCGAGGGCCCGCTCTGGACAGCGTTCGGACGGCCTTACTTGGTGCTGGCCCTGTCCTTCCCGGTCGGCGGCTTCTTCTGGCTGTTCGTGGCGGCGGTGTTCGAGGACCGGCCGGTCACCCCGGTGCGGCTGCTGGCCGTGGCCGCGCCGCTGATCACCGGCGCGACCATGAACCTCACCCATGGCGCGCTGAGCACGGCCATCTGGATCGCCCACAACGTCCTGGGCGGGGCCCTGGCGCTGCACGCCGGCTTCATCATCGTGCGCGGTTGGCGGGGCGACCTGATCGAGAGCCGCCGGCGGCTGCGCGGCCTGGTGTTCGGGGCCGCCGCGCTCTACGGCATGATCGAGGTCGTCCTCTCGCTCAGCTCGCGGTTCGGCGCCGCCGCGCCGTTGCGCGGCCTTCTGGTCTCAGGGCCCTGGGGCGGGCTGGCGCTGGCGGTCCTGGCCCTGGCCTCGGCCGGGCTGCTGCTCAGCGGGCGTCCGTCGCTGTTCGGTCCGAGCCGCCGGGCCGGGGCGCGTCCCGACGCGCGCGGCGAGGCCGCCGACCGCCAGTGGCTCGGCAAGCTGGAAGCCTTCATGGCCGACGGCGGCTGGAGGGCCGAGGGCCTGACCATCGGGGCCGTCGCCAAGGCCCTGGACGCGCCCGAGCACCGGCTGCGGCGGCTGATCAACCGGAGGCTCGGCCACCGCAACTTCGCCGACTTCGTGAACGGCCATCGCATCGAGGCCGCCAAGCGCCGGCTGGCCGATCCGGCGGAGGCGCGCACCACCGTGGCCGCCGTCGCCTTCGACCTGGGCTACGGCTCGCTCGGGCCGTTCAACCGGGCCTTCCGCGCGGCCACCGGGGCCACGCCGAGCGAATGGCGACGGCAGGCCCTGGCCGACGCCTCGCCGATTCTCGAAGAAGCTGTCTGATTTCAAAACTGGCGAGGGTTTTCCGCCCCCGGCGAGACGGGTTGCGACCGATCCAGCCTCCTTGGCGCACACGCTAAGGAGCCCTTGCATGCAAACCACGCTCACCGACATCGGCCAGATGTGGCTGAACGGCCTGGCCCACGACGGGCGGCGCTATGCGATCTTCGCGATCGCCGTCTGGTTCACGCTCTGGGTCGTGCTGGCCCCTGTCCTGCGCGCCCGCAGGATCCGCGAGGAGACGCCGCCGGCCCGCCAGCTCGCCGTGGAATTCCTGTTCTCCCTGCGCTCGATCGCGGTCTTTTCGACCATCGGCATCGGCATCAACCTGGCCGAGCGGGCCGGGCTCTACCCGATGGCGGTCCGCTCGCAGCACTGGGGTCCGGCCTGGTTCGTCGTCAGCCTGGTCGCGATGATCGTCGCCCAGGACGCCTGGATCTACTGGTCGCACCGCTGGATGCATCGGCCGCGCTGGTTCCGCACCTTCCACCGCCGCCACCACCGCAGCCACAATCCCTCGCCGTTCACCGCCTACAGCTTCGACCTGGGCGAGGCCTTCCTGATGGTCATCTTCGTCGCGGTCTGGCCGGCGATCTTCCCGACGCCCTGGGGCGTGATCGACATCTTCATGTTCCACCAGATCTTCCGCAACACCCTGCTGCATGCGGGCTATGAGCTCTGGCCGGCCCGGGCCGACGGCCGGCCATGGTTCGACTGGCTGACGACGACCACGCACCACGACCTGCACCACGCCCAGGCGGGCTACAACTTCGCCCCCTGGTTCACCTGGTGGGACCGTTGGCTCGGCACCGAGCATCCGGAGTACCTGGCGCGCTACGCCGCCGTCGCCCGCCGCCCGCTCATCGGACGCGCCCAGACCGCCGCCGAGACGCCGGCCGAGATCTAGCCCTGCGGGACGGCGCGCGGGCTTCCTCCGGCGCCGTCCCATTTTTCTTGGCGTGGGGGCTTCCCTTCAGACGCGAAAAGTCCTATCTCCGCACCTTCGCGAAAACCCCCGAATCCCGTGATGCGCGGCCACGCGCTCTCGTGAGGCGGGGTTTCGCGCGTCAAATGTCTCGAGGCATGGTCCGTAGCCCTCCGACCATGCGAAGGGGCGCCCCTGACGAAACGAGGGGCCTTCCAGCGTCCGGCTTTCCCGCCAAGGGGAAGTTGAGGGTGGACGCAGGACACACATGACCGACGCGG
>Ga0207695_10008231_pt1 | contig 13091 bp, 11 predicted proteins | sample KBSC54metaG_FD_184354 | JGI IMG/M metagenome (GOLD analysis project Ga0207695, IMG submission 184354) | Corn rhizosphere microbial communities from Kellogg Biological Station, Michigan, USA - KBS C5-4 metaG (SPAdes) (version 2) | ecosystem: Host-associated > Plants > Roots > Rhizosphere > Soil...
GCAGTAAGGAGTCCTTCTTGGAGGAAACGATATGACGTTGCGACCGGCAGTAGCCGTGATAGCAGTACTATTCTTGGCGTCCCTTCGACCCGCGCCGGCTGAAGCGCACGTGCGCCACGCGCCGGCACCGAGCGGGTGCGCTGTGATCCCGATATCGCTGCTCGACAGCGCGTTCGGCGAGAAATTCAATGATCAGCCGGTCGCATCCCCGGCGGTGCCTGCCTATGCCGGCGCGACGGGCATGCGCTGCGTATTCTCTTCCAAGCCTCCCTTTGCGCGAGGTCACGAGACCACCGTCGACTTCCTTGTGTACCAGGAGGCGTCTTCGGCCGAAGCCAAGGAAGCCTTCAACAAGATCGCGGTCTACCTGGCTGACAAGTCAAAGCCGGCGCCGGCCGTCGGCGACTCCACCTATTGGCAAAATCCGGATGACACCGGAAACTGGCTACACGTATTGAAAGGAAAAACGCATTTCATGCTCAGCATCCAACCGACTGACGACAAACAACTGGTGGGCTTGGCGACGGCAATCGTGAAACTGCTGTGACGGCCGGGCGCGGCGCCAAGCCGACTAAATTGCATCGGATGACGCGTGCGCCTAGAGTGTGGGCATAACCCACGAAGGCCCGACGCTGCCCGCACCCATCTGGAGCCACTCATCTATATGTCGACCATCGCCGCCGGGCCGTTCGAGGTGTCGGTCAAGCCTCTCACGCCCTACGACCAGGCCCCGGGATCGCGCATTGCCCGCATGTCCCTCGACAAGACATACCGCGGCGACCTCGAGGCTACTTCAATCGGCGAAATGCTCTCCGCCGGGACGACCGTATCCGGGTCGGCGGCATACGTCGCCATCGAGCGCGTCACAGGTGCGCTCGACGGCCACAGCGGGTCATTCGCGCTCTACCATGTAGCGACAATGACGCGGGGTGCGCCGGACCTCCGCATCTCGGTTGTGCCGGACTCAGGGACCGACGGCCTGGCCGGCATCTCCGGAACCATGCAGATCGACATCAGCGGCGGCAAGCATTCGTATCGATTCGAGTACAGACTACGAGATCATCCCTGAGTGCGGAGCAGGTCATGAGCGTAGCGCAAGAATTCCTGGCGGAGTTCGATGGGGAGATGCCGCCCACCCGGAAACTGCTCGAGCGGGTGCCGAGCGATCGCGGCGCGTGGAAGCCACACCAGAAATCGTTTTCGTTAGGCCATCTCGCACAGTTGGTGGCACGGATGCCCGGCTGGCTCGTGCCGATGCTGCGCGACACGAAGCTCGACCTCGGCGCCGCCCCGGGCTACAGCCTCGAGAACACCGAGGCGCTCCTCGCGCAGTTTGACCGCGGGGTGCACGATGCGCACGAAGCGCTGGCGGCGACCACCGATCGCGACCTCGACGCGCCGTGGTCGCTCGTGCACGGCGACCAGGTGCTTTTCACCATGCCGCGGCGCATCGTCGTGCGCCAGCACCTCAATCACATCGTCCACCACCGCGGCCAGCTCACCGTGTACCTGCGGCTGAACGACGTGCCGCTGCCCTCGATGTACGGGCCGACCGCCGACGAGTCGTGGTAGATTGCGTTAGGCGACGGACGACCGCGCTCAGTGCGCCGCGGCCCCGGCGCCGCCGCCCTTCGGCTTCCGCAGCAGGATGATCGCCGGCGACGCGATGATGAAGGCCATCATGATCAGCATCCAGGCATCGTTGTAGCTGAGCATCGCCGCCTGGCGCATCACCAGCTGGTCGATCGCGCCCATCGCCGCGTGCGCGGCCTCGAGGGGCGTGTAGCCGTGCGCCATGAAGCCCTGGGTGAGCAGGTGCTGGCGCGCGACTAACGCAGGATTGCCGGCGTAGATGTTCGACACGAGATCCACGCGGTGCAGCTGCGTGTGCTTGTCGACGTACGTGCTCAGCGCGGCGATGCCGAACGAGCCGCCGAGTTGCCGCGCCAGATTGATCAGCCCCGAGGCCTGCTGCGCCGTCTTGGGATCCAGACTGCCGTACGCCGAGTTGTTGATCGGAGTGAAGAGCAGGCCCAGGCCGAAGCCGCGGATGATGAGCGCCGCGCGTGCATCGGGCTCGCCTGCCGCCGTCGTCAAATGGCCTAACTGCCACATCGACACCAGGAACACGCACACGCCGATCACGATCAGAATACGGCCGTCGACCAACGGCTTGGCGCCGTTCAACAGACGGCCGCAGATCACGGCCGCCACAGCCGTGGCGATACCGCCGGGCAGCAGCGCGAGACCCGTCTCGGTGGGTGTGAAGTTGAGAATCGTCTGCGTGAACAACGGAAAGATGAACACGCCTCCGTACAGACCGAAGCCGAGTGCAAGGAACAGGAAGATCGACGCACTGAGCTCGCGGTTTTTCAGCACGTGAAACTCGATCACCGGGTGCTTGTTGCGCTTTGATAATTCCCACCAGAGCATGCCCGACAGCGCGACGGCAGCCACGATCGCCAGTCGGATGATCAACGGATCCTGAAACCAGTCGTCGCGGCGGCCTTCCTCGAGCACATACTGCAGCGTGCCCAACCCGACGGTGAGGAGACCGATGCCCAACCAATCGATGTCTTCTTTGCGCCGCGTCATCCACGGCGGGTCGTGCAGAAAGCCCGTCACCAGGAACGTCGACGCCGCCGCGATGGGAATGTTGATGAAGAAAATCCAGTTCCAGTTGTAGTTGTCGGTGATCCATCCGCCCAACGTCGGCCCGACGGTCGGCGCGACGATGATGCCGAGGATGAAGAGCGCCTGCACCATGCCCTGCTGCTCGCGCGGAAAGACCTGCCGCAGCGTCGCCTGCGCGGTGGACAGGAGCGCCGCGCCGCCCGCGCCCTGCATGATCCGCCACAACACCAGCTCCGTCAGGCTGTGCGACGTGCCGCACATGAACGACGCGAACGCGAAAATGGCGATCGATGCCGTGAGGTAGTTGCGCCGACCGAACCGCGCCGTGAAGAACGCCGTCATCGGCAGCACGATGACGTTCGACAGGATGTACGCCGTGGCGACCCAGCCGATTTCGTCGAACGTCGCACCGAGGTTGCCGGCCATCTGCGGCAGCGCAACGTTGACGATCGTGGTGTCCAGCACCTCCATGATCGCGGCCGTGATCAGGCCTAACAGAATCAGCCAGCGGTGCTTGTTGAGCTCCGCATCGGCCGCGTCGTTCGCCGCCAATGAGGCGGCGGTGACGGCGGCTCCGGATGCACGTGATGGCGCAGTCACAGCCCAGCCCGTCTCCTGTCGCGTGATGGGTCAATCGCCCGCGCCCGGCGCGAGGCCGCCGGAAAACGGGTCCGTCAAACATAAACGGAGGAGGGAGACGGAACGTGCCCGACGGTTGCCGGCGGCCGGTTTACGGCGCAGGCTCGGACAGGAGCTGCGCCACCACGCGGTCCTGCGTGTCGTACGCGCCTTCGCCGAAGTGGTGGTAGCGAATCTTCCCGGCCTTGTCGATGAAAAATGCGGCGGGCCAGTACTGATTGTCGAACGCTCGCCAGATGGCGTAGTCGTTGTCCATCACCACGGGATACACGATGCCCAACCGCTTCACCTCGTCGCGCACACTCGCTTCATCGTGCTCGGCCAGGAACTCGGGCGTGTGCACGCCCACCACAACCAATCCCCGATCGTGGTACTTCTTCGCCAGCGCTTCGACGTGCGGCAGCGCATTGAGGCAGTTGTCGCAGAGGAAGGTCCAGAAATCGACCATCACCACCTTGCCGCGCAGCGATGCCGGCGTGAGAGCGGTCGAGTTGATCCACGGGCCGCCGCCGGCAAATCCGGGGAACGAGCCCTGCGCCGTCAACGACGGCAACGACGCTGGCCGCGCCACGACGGACGAGTCCACACCGGGCCGGCTGCTGCCTGGCGTGGCGCCGTCACGCACGAGGGCGACGAGCCGCGCTTCCGCCGGCGCGGTCGAGACGCCCGCTCGCGCGAAGAGCGCCGAGTCGCGGCCCGACGCGAGCAGCACGACGACGGCCATCGCGGCTGCGCCTAACGCACGACGGACCCATCGGTCCACGCCGGCGCCGCGCCGCAGCCGCTCGAGCAGCCGAGCGCCGGCGAACAGCACCACCGCCAGCGACAATGCGGCGCCCGCGGCAAACGCGAGATAGAGCGACGCCGAGCGCGCGCTCCATCCGCCGGCGGCCGTGATCGCGACGACGAGCCCGAGGATCGGGCCGGCGCACGGCGCCCACAGCAGCGCAACCGCCGCGCCGATCACGGCGTTGCCGGCGACGCCGGGCACCAGGGAGCCGGCCGCGCGATCGAGCCGCGCGCCTAACCGAACCGGCAGCGCCGCCAGCGCGTCGGCCACCCGTGGAAAGAGCAGGCTCGCCCCGACCAGCGCGAGCAGGGCCAGCGCGATCCAGCGGCCGACGATGCTCGCCCGTATCAGCCACGCCGCGCTCGCGGTCGCGATCGATGCCGCCGCCGCGAACGTGACCGTCATGCCGGCCAGCATGGGGAGGATGTCGCGCCCCAGCGACCGGCCGGTGCGCGTCATCACGAGCGGCACCACCGGCAGGATGCACGGGCTGGCGATGGTGAGCACGCCGCCCAGAAACGCCAACACCACGAGCGTCATCATCCGGCGCCTCCGCTCGACCCGGACACCCGGTCACTCCACCCGCAACGCAATCGATGGCTCGAGAGCGGCCGCGCGCCGCGCCGGGATCCAGCTCGCGGCGATGGCGGTCGCGATCAGGAGCAGCGCCGCTCCGCCTAACGCAACCGGATCGGTGGGGCTCACCCCGAACAGCACCGAGCCGAGCACGCGGGTGAGCACCACCGCGCCGACCAGTCCCGCGACGATGCCGATCGCCGCGTCGGCCAGCGCATGGCCCGCGATCAGGCGGCGCACCTGCGCCGGCTGCGCGCCTAACGCCAACCGCACGCCGATCTCGCGCGTGCGCAGGCTCACCAGGTAGGCAATCACGCCGTAAATCCCCACCGCGCCGATGCCCATCGCAATGACGGCCGCGATGCCGAGAATCGTCAGCGTGAACGTCGTTCGCGCTTCGGCGCGCGTGACGAGCGCGGTCATCGGCGCCACGGCATAGATCGGCAGGGCCGGCGCGACCTCGCTCATGATCCGGCGCACCGATCCGATCACTCCCGTTGCATCGCCGGTCGTGCGCACCACGAAAGCCACATCGCGCGGCGCCCATGCCTTCCCGGCGGCATTGAGCGTGAATGCCGGCATGTACACGGTTTCGGCCGGCGGTTGGTCGAGTCCGGCGTCGTGCACGCTTCCGACCACGCCGACGATCGTCGACCACGGGTCGGAGATCGTCATCCGAATGCGCCGTCCGATCGGTGACGCGCCGCTCCAGTATCGTTGGGCGAACGCCTGGCTCACCACGACTTCGCGCGGGCGCTTCGCGGGATCCATCGATGGGTCGATGCGGTCGAACGTGCGGCCGGCCGCGAGCGGAATCCCCATGGCGCGGAAGTAGTCGGGCGTGACGAACGCCATGGGGTGGATGCCGGGAATGGTGCCGGGCTTGAGCGGGTGGTCTTCGACGAAGACGGCGCTGTCCTGGCTGCTTTCGTCGGACAACGGCAGCTTGGTCACGACGCCGGCGGCGCGAACGCCGGGCAGCGCATCGAGCGAGTCCGAGAGCTGCGACACCAGGCGCGCGACGTCGGCGGCCGCCGGATACTCGACGTTAGGCATCGCGATGCGGAACGTCAGCGCGTGCTCCGGCACGAAGCCCGGATCCACCGCGCGCAGCGCAGCGAAACTGCGCGCGAGCAGGCCGGCGCCCGCCAGGAGGACGAGCGCCAGCGCCACCTGCGCGATCACCAAGGCGCGGCGGGCGCCGGAGCGCGCCCGTCCACCGCTGGCGCTCGAGCCGGTGGCACCGAGAATGGCCGAGAGCGACAGCGCGCGCGCCCGGGCGAGCGGAACGAGACTCACCAGGAACGCCGCCAGCGCCGCGGCGGCGACCGCGACCGCGACGACGGCCGCGTCCACGCGCACGTCGCCTAACCGAGGCACGCTGCGCGCCGCGCCCGCCGCGGCCAGCGCCCGCAGCGCCGCCAGCGCGCATCCAATGCCCAACGCAGTGCCGAGCGCCGCGATGAGCGCCGCCTCGCCCAGGAACTGGCCCAACACGCTGGCGCGCCCGGCGCCTAACGCACGCCGCACTGCCAGCTCACGCTGGCGCCCCTCGGCGCGGGCCAGGAACAGGTTGGCGACGTTCGCGCACGCAATGGCCAGCAACACCACCGCCGCGCCGAGCACGACCCACAACACCCGGCCCACGTCCCCGACCACCACATCGCGCATCGGGCGCACCACCGCCTGCATGTGCGTCACCCGGATCGCAGCCACCGTCAGCCGCCCCGGATACACCACCGGCACCGTCGGCAGCAACCGCTGCACATCGGATTGCGCCGCGGCGATCGTCACGCCGTCACGCAACCGGGCGATGCCGCGGAAGTCGAACGCCGCCGATGCCGTGTGCGCCGGATCGATGACTAACGGAATCCAGAGCGCCGTCGCCGGCTCGGGAAAATGGAACGCGCGCGGCATGACGCCGACGATCGTGCGCTCGACGCCATCCACCAGCACCTGGCGCCCGATGACCGACGGATCGCCGCCGAACTTCCGCCTCCACAACGACTCGCCGATGAGCACCACCGGCGCCGCACCAGGCGCGACGTCGGCATCGCTCAGCTCGCGCCCGGCGTGCGGTCCGACGCCGAGCACCCGAAACACACCCGCGGTCATCACGGCCGCCGGAACCCGCTCGGCTTCCCCGGTACCGAGGCCCGATGCCGTCGAGGGAACCACGTTCGCCGACGTCGCCTCGTAAGCCCCGACGTCCGTAAAGACACGGTTCCCGGCGCGATACACGAGATACGTCGCATCCGATTGGTCGACGTGCGCGATACCCGAAACCGCCAGCGTATGCGAGAGATCCACCAACCGGTCCGCGTGCGCGTAAGGCAGCGGACGCAACAGCACGCCGTTCACCACGGTGAACACCGCCGTGGTCCCTCCGATGCCGAGCATGAGCGTCAACGTCGCCGACACGGTGAAGCCCGGCGCGCGCAGCAAGCGGCGCGCTGTCTGACGCAGTCGAACGAATGAACGCATCGATCGCAGTCGCCGAAGAGGTCGATGGACAAGCTACGATGCGGCCCGGCCTCGGGCATGTCAGGTATGTCAGCGTTACGCAAGTGATCCCTGACGAAACCAGCCAGGGGCAAAGGGTGAAAAGGGCGAGCATTCTCTATTGACAGTGGGCGGACCGGGTAGGAGTATCCGCTCCGAATCGAGAGATTCGCCGGATCGCTCGATGTGCGACTCGCGACCAGCTCGGCCCGGAGGAACCCGATGGCCCACGCGCAGCTCCCGGTTGTCGATCAGCAACGGGCGCTCACCATGCGACGCGACGCTTGGTGGGTGCAGCCGACGGTCGTGGCCATCGTGTTGGCGTCGTTCGTCGTGTATGCCACGTGGGCCGCATTCCAGAACGCCCACTACACATTCGGGCCCTATCTGTCGCCGTTCTATTCGCCTGAAATATTCGGCAGCTCGCCGCACGCGCTGCTGGGGCCGAAGCCTGGCTGGTGGCCCTTCTGGCTGCCGTTCTCGCCCGCGCTCATCATCCTGCCGTTTCCGGGTCTTTTTCGCGTGACGTGCTACTACTATCGCGGCGCGTATTACAAGGCGATGTGGGCCGATCCGCCATCCTGTACGGTTCGCGAGCCTCGAAACACGTACCTCGGCGAGCACTCGTTTCCGCTCATCCTGCAGAACATCCATCGATACTTTCTCTACATCGCATTCATCTTCCTCGTCATTCTGGCGCACGACGCATGGAATGCGCTGTGGTTCAGGGATCCGGCCACCGGTCAGACGCACTTTGGCATTGGCGTCGGCACGCTCGTCCTGACGCTCAACGTCGTGCTGCTCAGCTGCTACACGTTCGGCTGCCACTCGCTGCGCCACATTGTGGGCGGCTGTTTCGACCGGCTCGCCAACCGTCCGGTGCGGCGCACGGCGTACGCCTGCGCCAGCTGCTTCAACCGCTGGCACATGCGTTGGGCATGGTTGAGTCTCTTCGGCGTCGCCCTCACCGACCTGTACGTGCGGCTGTGCTCGATGGGCGTGCTGCACGATGTCCGCCTCTTGTGATCTCCGTTAGGCGAATGGTGCATGGCTGAGTACGACACCGTATCCCACGACGTGCTGGTGATCGGCGCCGGCGGCGCCGGCCTGCGCGCCGCGATTGCCGCGGTCTGCGGCGGCTCGGGCCTCACCGTCGGCGTCGTCTGCAAGTCGCTGCTCGGCAAGGCGCACACGGTGATGGCCGAGGGCGGGATCGCGGCATCGCTCGGCAACGTCGACGACCGGGACAACTGGAAGGTGCACTTCAGCGACACGATGCGCGGCGGCCAGTACATCAACAACTGGCGCATGGCGGAGCTGCACGCCAAGGAAGCGCCCGCGCGCGTGCGCGAGCTCGAAGCGTGGGGCGCGCTGTTCGACCGCACGCCGGACGGCCGCATTCTCCAGCGCAACTTCGGCGGCCACAAGTATCCGCGGCTCGCCCACGTGGGAGACCGGACGGGACTCGAGATGATCCGCACGCTGCAAGATCATGCGATCCATCTGGGCATCGACGTGCACATGGAGCACACGGTGCTGGCGCTGCTCAAGGATGGCGACCGCGTGGCGGGGGCGTTCGGGTACGATCGCGAGCGCGGACGATTTCGCTTGTTTCGCGCCAAGGCGATCGTGTTGGCTACGGGCGGCATCGGCCGCGCGTTTCGGATCACGAGCAACAGTTGGGAATACACGGGCGACGGCCAGTCGCTCGCGTATCACGCCGGCGCCGCGCTGCAGGACATGGAGTTCGTGCAATTTCATCCCACGGGCATGGTGTGGCCGCCGAGCGTGCGCGGGATTCTCGTCACGGAAGGTGTGCGGGGCGAGGGCGGCGTGCTGCGCAACAGCGAGGGTCGGCGCTTCATGTTCGACGACGTACCCGAGAACTATCGCGCGCAGACGGCGACCGACCCCGACGAGGGCTGGCGGTACACGCAGGGAGACAAGTCGGCCAAGCGTCCGCCGGAATTGCTCACGCGCGACCACGTCGCGCGTTGCATCATGCGGGAAGTGCGCGAGGGCCGCGGCAGCCCGCACGGCGGCGTTTACCTCGACATCGCCTGGATCGCGGAACGCCTGCCTAACGCAGCCGAGCACATCAAGAAGAAGCTGCCGAGCATGTATCATCAGTTCAAGCAGCTCGCGGACATCGACATTACGAAAGAGCCGATGGAAGTCGGCCCGACCACGCACTACGTGATGGGCGGCATCCGCGTCGACGGCGACACACAGATGTCGACCGTGCCCGGCCTGTTCGCCGCCGGCGAATGCGCGGCCGGTCTGCACGGGGCCAACCGGTTAGGCGGCAACTCGCTCTCCGACCTGTTGGTGTTCGGCAAGCGCGCGGGCGAGCACGCAGCCGCGTTCGCGCGCGACCATGGTGCGGCGGCCGTCGACGAGAGCGAAGCCGCGTCCGCCGCGCGCCGCGCCCTCGAGCCGTTCGACCGCCAGACGGGGGACGGCCCGTATCAGATCCAGCACGCGCTCCAGCAAACGATGCAGGACCTCGTGGGCATCGTCCGCCGCGAAGACGACATGCGTCGAGCGTTAGGCAAAATCGACGAGCTCCGGACGCTCGCCCAACGCGTGAGCGTCGACGGCAATCGCGAGTACAATCCCGGATGGCACACGGCGCTCGATCTGCGCAACCTGCTGACGATCGCCGAAGCCATCACCCGATCGGCGCTCGAGCGGCGCGAGAGCCGCGGCGGCCATTTCCGCGACGACTTCCCGGCAAAAGACACGAACTACAGCTCCTTCAACATCGTGATCCGCAAGGCGAAGGACGGCAGCATGGAGCTGAGTCGCGAGCCGATCGCGGCGATGCCCGAAGAGCTGCGCGCCGTGATCGCCGAGATGGGCTGATCGGAGGCATCGAGTATGGCAACGACGACAGTCGAGAAGAGCGTCGCAGCGACCACCGCGCCGCAACCATCCGCGCCGGCCGCGCGATCCGCCACGTTCAGGGTGTGGCGCGGCGACGCGAACGGCGGCGCATTTCGCGACTACACGACCGACATCACCCCGGGTATGGTGGTGCTCGACGCCGTCCACCAGATACAAGCCGAGCAAGCGAACGATCTTGCCGTACGATGGAACTGTAAGGCAGGTAAGTGCGGCTCGTGCTCGGCCGAGATCAACGGAAAGCCGCGGCTCATGTGCATGACGCGGCTCAATGATCTGCCGCTCGACAAGCCGGTCACGATCGAGCCGATGCACACCTTCCCGCGGATCAAGGATCTGGTGACGGACGTCTCGTGGAATTTCCGCGTGAAGAAGCGGATCCAGCGCTTCACGCCTCGCCCGCCCGACGCGCCCGACGGCACGTGGCGCATGCAGCAGAGCGACGTGGATCGCGTGCAGGAATTCCGGAAATGCATCGAGTGCTTTCTGTGCCAGGACGTATGCCACGTGCTGCGCGAGCACCAGAAGCAGGACGAATTCATCGGCCCGCGCTTCCTCGTGTACGTTGCGGCGTTGGAGATGCACCCGCTCGACGTGGCGGACCGTGTGCCGGAGCTCAAGGAAGCCGACGGAATCGGCTACTGCAACATCACCAAGTGCTGCACCAAGGTGTGTCCGGAGGGGATCACGATCACGGACAACGCGATCATCCCGCTCAAGGAACGCGTGGTTGACGAGTACTACGACCCGATCGGAAAGCTGGTGAAGATCTTTTCGCGGAAGCGTCGCAGTTAGGCGCGGGAGGCACCGATGTATTCCCTCAAGCCGATCACGTCCGCGGGCGTTCCGGCTGCCTTGCAGAAAGCCGAGCGATACCGTTTACTCAACGACTGGACGGCTGCCGAGAGCATTTGCCAGGACGTGCTGGACGTCGACCCGGCAAACCAGGACGCGCTGGTCATGATGTTGCTCGCGATCACGGATGGCTTCGGCGACAACGCGGCGGAGGCGGTGGCGCGCGCGAGAGCGGTGTTGCCGCGCCTCGACGACGAGTACAAGCGGCACTACTACGCCGGGATCATCTGCGAGCGAAGGGCAACGACACACCTGCGGCGCGGTGGCCCGCGCGCGCACGAGGTGGCGGACGGTTGGCTTCGCGAAGCGATGCCGCACTACGAGCGCGCCGAACATCTCAGGCCCGCGGGCAACGATGACGCCATCCTGCGCTGGAACGCGTGCGCGCGGCTACTGAACAAGATCGAGCGGCTGCACCCCCGCGTGCACGAGGAATTCGAGCCCGCACTCGAGTAATGTTTCGGGCAATGCCTAACGACGGGCAATACCCACTTTCACCCTACAGGAGAAGTGCAATGCGCGGTTCTCTCGCTCTCGTCGCCATCGCGGCCGTCGTCGGCGCCGCGGCGGCTGCCGCCCAGGATCCAGGCATGTCGGTCAAGCCGTTCGACGCCAAGCGCGGCGGCAGTCCGAACGTGCACATGCTGGCGCACGTGGTGACGCACAAGGGCGCGTGGAAGCTCGCGGACGTCGAGATGGAGCAGGATCCGAACCGGCCATACGTGTACGCATGCGGCTTTACCAACTTCGACGTGCAGATCTACGACGTGCGCGATCCGTCGCACCCGAAGATGGTGTACTCGTGGACCATCGAGAATCCGGAGCTGCACCGCGGCATCGGCGCAATGGACGGAAAGTACTTCAAGATCGGCAACCGCTATTACTACGCGCAGTCGTATCAGTTCATGCAGGGCACGCCCGACGCCGATCTGGGCGCCGTGATCTTCGATGTCACCGGGCTGCCCGACTCGTCCAAGGTCAAAGTCGTCGCCCGAATCCGATATCCCAAGGCTCCCGGCGGATTTCACAACACGTTCGCGTACAAGCACTCCGACGGACGGGTGCTGTACTTCACCACCGTAAACGAAGGACACGCCTTGATCTATGATCTCGACAAGGTCGTGAGCGGCGCCGATTCGAGCACGTGGCTCATCGGCGAGGTGCCGAATCCGACGCCGTTCAAGGCGTTCGGCACCGCGAGCTATCACGACTTCTACGTCGGGTACGACGCGACCACGCACCAGGACAAGTTCTACGGCGCCGGGTTAGGCGGCTACTCCGTGTGGGATGTCAGCAAGCCCGAAGCCCCGAAGCAGCTCTTCACGATCACGGGACTCGGCTTGGACGTCGCACACACCTTCACGCCGTCGCCGGATGCCAAGTATGCCGTCACGGAAACAGAGTACCAGTACACGCCGCTGCGCGTCTGGGACCTCAGCGACGGCCAGAGCGGTAAGACGCAGAACCTCGACACGCCGATCAGCGCCTGGACGGCCGACTGGCGCGACCTGTCGCACAACCACGAAGTACGCTGGCCGTACGTGTTCGTGTCCGCGTACGAGGATGGTCTGCAGATTTTCGATCTCAAGAATCCGCTCGCTCCGAAAACCGATGGCCATTACTACACGTGTGACTGTACGCACGAGCACGGATTCGGCGGCACGCCGGACAACGGATGGGAGAGCACGATCAGCGTCGAACAAGGCGCGTTCGGCGTCGACGTGCGGAATTACGACGGGCTGATCGCGTTGTCCGACATGCGCACGGGCTTGTGGCTGTTCCGCATGGACGGCTTCAAGGGATGGAACGGACGCACCATGGGCATGCCTAACATCTCGAGCGTGCAGGACTACGATCACGGGCCGGATGGCGCGCCGAAACCCGCGACGTCGCCGGGCAAGGGTCGCCGGTGATCGGGCGTCTGCGCGCACTCGCGGCCCTCGCCGCGCTCGTCGCGGCGACGGGGCCCGATGTCGGGCCGTACGACATTCCATTGTATGCCACGCCGACGGCGCCCACGGCGAAGGGGAGCGCGCGCCTCGTCTTCCACGAGTCGCCGTTCGGCGTGGCCGTCACGGCCGACGGCCACGCCCGGTACGATGCGCAGATCACCGCATCGGGACTGCCCGCGCCATCGTCGTTAGGCGCGTACCGGGCCTACGTGGCGTGGGCAGTATCGTCAGATCTTTCG
>Ga0207695_10008232_pt1 | contig 13090 bp, 8 predicted proteins | sample KBSC54metaG_FD_184354 | JGI IMG/M metagenome (GOLD analysis project Ga0207695, IMG submission 184354) | Corn rhizosphere microbial communities from Kellogg Biological Station, Michigan, USA - KBS C5-4 metaG (SPAdes) (version 2) | ecosystem: Host-associated > Plants > Roots > Rhizosphere > Soil...
CTACCGCCGCCTTCGCCCAGCAGCCCCCCGCCCCTCCCCACATCGGCTTCCTCTACCCCGCCGGCGGCCGCCAGGGCACCACTTATGAAGCCATCATCGGCGGCCAGAACCTCGGCGGTGCCTACGAAGTCTATCTCTCCGACGCCGGCGTCCAGGCCACCGTCACCCGCTACTTCCGCCCCCTCACGCCCGCCCAGGCCAACACCCTCCGAGAGCAGATGCAGGAACTCACCAAGAAAACCCGCACCCCCGCCGAGGACGCCACCCTCGCCGACATCCGCCAAAAACTCCAGGATTTCGTCCGCCGACCCACCAGCCCCGCCATTGCCGAGACCGTCGTTCTCAAGATCACAATCGGCGAGCATGCCGAAGCCGGCGCGCGCGAACTCCGCATCGGCGCCTCCGCCGGAATCACCAACCCCATCCTCCTAAAGGTCGGCAACCTCGCCGAGGTCACCAAGGAGCCCACCAAAGTCCAGCCAGCCTTCAACGTGAACAACGGCGGCACCCCCCCGCCGCGCCCCATCGCAACCCGCACCGCCATCGCCCCCGCTCCAGTCACGCTCCCCGCCGTGATCAACGGCCAGATGATGCCCGGCGAAGTCGACCGCTACCGTTTCCACGCCGCCAAAGGCCAGCACCTTGCAGCGTCAGCCGAGGCCCGCGAGCTCATCCCGTACATCTCCGACGCCGTCCCCGGCTGGTTCCAGGCCACCCTCACCCTCCGCGATCCCGCCGGCAAACAGGTCGCCTACGCCGATCATTTCTTCTTCCATCCCGACCCCGTCCTCCACTACGACGTCACCGCCGACGGCGACTACACCCTCGAAATTCACGACTCGATCTTCCGCGGACGCGAGGATTTCGTCTACCGCATCACCCTCGGCGAACTGCCGCCCGTCACCGCCGTCTCCCCCCTTGTCAGCAAGGCCGGCGCCCGCAGAGAAAAGGCCCGGAAACTGAAGCTCCCCCTCACCGCCAACGGCCGCATCCTCACCCCCGGCCAGTGGGACTTCTACCGTTTCGACGCCAAGGCCGGCGAGGAGATCGTCGCCGAGGTCATCGCGCGCCGCTTCGATTCGCCCCTCGATTCCTTCCTCATCCTCACCAACTCCGCCGGCAAGCAACTCGCCGCCAATGACGATTTCAAGGACCCCGCCGCCGGACTCCTCACCCACCAGGCCGATTCGCGCATCCAATACAAACTCCCCGCCAAGGGCACGTATTACCTGCAGATCGGCGACGTCCAGCACCAGGCCGGACCCGAATACGCTTACCGCCTGCGCGTCAGCCATCCCGAGCCCGATTTCGAACTCCGCGTCGCGCCGTCCAGCGTCAACGTACGCGGCGGCGCCACCGTCCCGGTCACCGTGTACGCCATACGCCGCGATGGCTTCAACGGCGAGATCGATCTCAAGCTCAAGAACGCGCCGCGGAATCTGACCATGACCGGCGGCATCATCCCCGCCGGACAGGACAAGATCCGCGTCACCCTCACCGCGCCCGCCGGACCTCTGGATATCCCCGTTCCCCTCCAACTCGAAGGACTCGCCACCGTCGACGGCCGTGAAGTGCACCACCTTGCTGTCCCCGCCGAGGACATGATGCAGGCCTTCGCCTACCGCCACCTCGTCGCGCAAAAAGTATGGATGATCCGCGTGATCGGCGCCGGCGCACCTCGTCCCCCCGTCCGCGCCTCCTCCGACAAGCCGATCGAAATCTCCGCCGTCGCCGGCGCCCACCTCCAGGTCGTCGTCATCCCGCGCCTCGCCGGCCAGGTCCAACTCCAGCTCAACGAACCCCCCGACGGCATCACCATCGAAAGCGTCGCCCCCATCACCGGCGGCCTCGCAGTCACCCTCCGCGCCGACCCCGCCAAGGCCAAGCCCGGCCTCCGAGGCAACCTGATCCTCGACGCCTACGCCGGCCGCCGCTTACTCGGCGCCATCCCCGCCATCCCCTTCGAGGTGCGGTAACACCCGCGGTCTTTGCCGCCGGTAAAGCCGAGCGCCAGCTCGGCCGTTCGTGACTGTAATCAGTTGCACTCTTGCCTTCGGAAGCTTACATAAACGTACCGAGTTATTAATTCTCGCATGTTACGATTCCTCCCACGTTCTACTTACACAAGGAGGAGTGGTGATGCAAAGAACGATGATGATGTTAGCGTTCGCACTGACCCTGACCGTGGGTGCACATGCGAACTTGGTTACCAATGGGAGCTTCGAAAACACGAATAACACATTCGTTCCCGATGCAAACCATGTAGATATCCTCAACTCCGGTTCGACCTTGATTCCGGGTTGGACAACAACCAATTCGGTACCGTTGGCGTGGCTCCAGAATGGAAACCCCTATGGTATCTCGGCACAGGACGGCCAGTTTTTTCTGGATCTGACCGGCTACGCGGATTCAGGTACTTACGGAGGTGTCACGCAAAGCTTCGCCACCACCCCAGGTACGAACTACACTGTCACTTTTGAACTCGGCTATGGCGGAGCCTCCAGAGCTTTCAGCGGTCCGGTGAGCGTGCGGGCTTCGGCGGCCGGCTCCTCGCAGACATTCACTTCGGCGTCGGGCGACCCCAATCCCGCACTCTGGAATCTTGAGACCTTCAACTTCACGGCGACTTCCGGGACTACGCAACTCAGCCTCGTAGGCGTTTCAACCGCCGGCGGCGAGTACATCGGCTTGGATAACGTCAATGTCCAACTGTCGGCCACCGCGAGCATTCCCGAGCCCGGCACTTGGGGTCTGCTGGTCTGCGGTATCGCTCTGCTGGGCTGCGCGAAGCGGCGCGTCGCCAGTCGCTAGAGGCTGCGAGTTGGAATGGCGGGCCCGCCGATTACTCGGCACGCTCCCCGCCATTCCCCTCAAAATCCGGCAGCGATGTGGGGCAGGCGCTTCCGCCTGCCAGGTTTTCGCCTATCCTCCGAGTCTCCTCCTCACGCCGCCGCAGTTCGCTCGTTGAGCGATGCGCTTCCGCATTCACGAACTTCCTGACTAGCCGCCGTAAATCCGCGGGAACCTCGGCCACGGGTCCCAACGGATGTGCCGTGGCGGACTCCAGAGCGAGCAGCAGGACCGCCTTGATTGATTCCGCCCCGGCGGGTGAATCGACCGCCTCCTGCGCGAGCGAAAGAGGAGACAGTATCACCAGTTCCTCTACGTTGTGAATCGTCGATAGCTTTCTGTTGTGCAGGGTTGGCCGGGAAATCTGCGTGACTTGTACACGGGCGCCCCGCTTTCGCTGGAGTTTCGGAACGTGAACGCGAAGGTCTGTCTTCTCCATGAAGTCCTCATATAGCCTCGCCCTTCGCGCTACATATTGCTCCTCATTTAATATGTCGAGCATCAGGTTCTCGAACTGTGCACCCTGTGGAGTACTTATAAATCCGGCCGGCGTCCCCCGAGTCGGGCGCCAGGTTCTGTCAATGTGAAACAGATCCTGCAGTCCGGTCGCCAGTTGCTGCACTGCCCATTCCACCAGTACCTTGGCGACCAGTTTGTCCATTTCTAGATTCTGAATGGAAAATCCGATACCCCATCTGCGGCTCGCGAACAATTGATCCACCCGCACGCGTACCTCTCCGGACGGGCCTTCGATCCTGAGATAACGGAGTCGTTCAACTACTGCTTCGTCGCTCTCCTGCCCCGTCGCGATTACCACGTCCAGGGCGGGAAACCACCGCACCGGCGGCTTGAGGTTCTGCTTAAAATCGCCAAGCAACGCGTCAAACAAAGTAGGACGAATCTGCGCCATCGGAGCAGCCTTCGCATAAGCGGAGATGATCCGGTCTATTCCCTCGATCGCTGGAGGGTTATCCGCAAGCGACGAGCTGAGCGTCCCTCTTCGGTAACCTGATTCCAGCCGATTAGCCAGTAGACGGACGTCCCGCTTTTGCCTGGCTATCCATTCCTCGCAAGTGTCACCCACGGTATTCACCCTCTCATGTTTCGCGTTGACGCGCCAGACCGATTTTTCTTCCGAACAGAATCAAGGACTTCCAGATCCGAATTTCGGAGTCCAGCCCCCTCGCAAGCTACTGTGGAGTTGTCTGAGATAAGGACAGACCAAACATATGGCTTCACCCGCACAGATAACCGCAAATCGCGCCAATGCGCTCCTCTCCCACGGACCTGCCACGCCCGAAGGGAAAACCGCCGTTCGCCACAACGCCATCAAATACGGCATTCATGCCGAGTCGCTCATCATCCCCGGCGAAGATCCCGAAGAATTCGAAGCGTTCAAGGGATTTCAATTAGACACCTGGTCTCCGCAGGACACCGCCGAGCAACAATGCGTCGACCAGCTCACCACCAACCTCTGGCGTCTCAACCGTCTCCAAAACGCGGAAGCTCAAATCTGGGACGATGCCATGCAAGACGGCGCCAACCTAGGCAATGTCCTCGAAACCAAATCCCCTCTCCTCGACCGCGTCGGTCGCATGATTCATCGCCTCGAAACCTCCATTCGCCAGATCACTAAGGAACTCCAGCGCCTTCAGGCCGCCCGCGTCAAAGCCCAGACTCCAGCTCCCGCACCCCCTCGATCCTACCCGGCGGAACAAAGCCAATTCCTCTCCGATATCGGCCGCCGCGCCCCGGATTTTGACGATTTAGAGGAGTAGACGCTCCCCAAACCGTCGCTTTCCCCCGTTAACCGCTGCTGATCTTTGATAATCGAATCCCCACTTTCGCCACGCGTGTCCCCAAACCGCGAGCACGGCCAGCGGCTGCTAACCTCCTGACTCCTGACTTCTGACTCCTGCTCAAAACTCCAGCTTCACCACCAGCACCGTATTCGCCATCCCATTCACCGGTAGCTTCCGCAGCCGCAGATACGCCACGTGCTCCACATGATCGCTGGGCGCGAGATCGACCGCGAACTCCACGGCCTCCCCCGTATTCAACAGGGTCGCCCGACGAGGCGCCGTCGTCATCGGCCTCAGCTTCACCGCTTCCGCCACCGGATCCCGATGCAGATGCACGTACACCGCGTCGCCCTTCTTTGTCAGCAGCACGTTCCGATTCGCCGTCATGTTCGATGCCGGGACCGCCCCCTCCAACGACTCCCGCACCGACCCGTACCACTTACCGATTCGTCCCAGGATCGCCGCCGATTCCGCGGGTATCGTCCCGTCCCCCTTCGGCCCGACATTGAGTAAGTAGTTGGCATCCCGCGCCAGGTACTTATCGATACTCCGCAGTAAGTGGCGGTCGTCGTAGTAATCCTCGTCCTTCCGGTAGCCCCAGCTTTCCGACCCGACGGACTGGCAGGCTTCCGTCCGCTTATCGAAGCTGAGCGCCTCTTCGCCGCTGGCATCGAAGTCACGCTCCGGGGTGCCGAAGTCGCCCTGGTCGAATCCGCGGTTATTGATCACCGCTTTCGGCTGCAGTTGCCGGATCATCCGATTGATACTCGGATCCATGTGCGTGGTCACATTCATGTCCCACCAGATCCCGTGGATCTCGCCGTAGTTGGTGCATAGCTCGCGGATCTGCGCCTTGAGGAAGTCCAGATACCTGCCCAAATCCGGCTGGTCCCCCGCCTGCGGCGGCAGTTCATGCGATCGTCCCTGGTTCGGATAGTTTGGGTGATGCCAGTCGACCACCGAATAGTACAGGCAAAGTGGCACGCCGCGCCGATGACAGGCGTCGGCCAGCATGCGCAGGACGTCCTTGCCGTAAGGCGTATTCATCGTGTTGTAACTGGTCTGCTTCGTATCCCAGAGGCAGAATCCGTCATGGTGCTTGCTGGTCAGGCAGATGTATTTCATCCCCGCCTGCGCCGCCAGGTCGAGCCACGCGTTCGGGTCGAACTTCACCGGATTCCACTGCTGCTGCAGCTTCTCGTATTCGCTGCGCGGAACCCGCAACCGCCACTGCTCCTGCTCGTGGTACCCGTGGATCGAGTACAGGCCCCAGTGGACGAACATGCCGAATCGCCGCTGGAACCACCAGTCGCGCCCGTCGCCGAAACGCGGCGCCATTTTCGGACCGGCGGGCGTGCCGGTCTGCGCCATCGCCGCGGCCGCCGCGCCGCTGAGAAAGAAGGTTCGCCTGTTCATGCTGTATTCCCCAACAATAGGACCCGCCGCCCGGAGGTGCAAGTGATAGAATCTAGAGCGCTAGGAGGGAAGGGGATGTTTCGTCTGGATGCCGACCGGCCGGTTGAGTTCTGCGACGGCCTGAGGCGCCGCGATTTTCTTCACGCGGGGACCCTCGCCACTCTCGGTTTGAGCCTCACCGATTGGTTCAGCCTTCGCGCGCAGGGCGCTCCCAACACAGATGTGAACTGCATCCTGCTGATGCTCATCGGCGGACCTTCGCAGCTCGACACCTTCGACATGAAGCCCAACGCCCCGGTCGAGATTCGCGGCCCTTACAAGCCCATCAAGACCAACGTTCCGGGCATAGAAATCTCGGAGAACTTCCCCCGCACGGCCAAACACGCCGACAAGTTTTCCATCGTCCGCAGCGTCTACCACACCGCCGCCGCGGTCCACGACACCGGCCATCAGATGATGCAGACCGGCCGCCTTTTCCAGGGCGGCGTCGAGCATCCCCACATGGGCTGCACGCTCAGCAAGCTCAAAGGACCCAAGGGCGACGTCCCTGCCCACGTGCTGCTGCCGCGCCCCATCGGCAACACGGGCGGCAACATGCCCCACGGCCAGAACGCCGGCTATCTCGGTAAGGCCTACGACCCCTTCGTGCTCAACGCCGACCCCTCCGACCCCAACTTCCGCGTCCCCGACATGCTGCCGCCCGATTACCTCTCGGCCCTCCGCGTCGATCGCCGCCGCAACTGGCGCGAGATGGTCGATAAGTCGGTCAGCGAGTTCGAGACCTCCGCCGACGCCCGCCTGCTCGATTCCACCTTCCAGCAGGCCTACACGCTCATGTCGTCGGCCAAGGCGCGCGCCGCCTTCGAACTCCACCGCGAGCCCCAGGACGTCCGCGAACGCTACGGCATGAATCGCTTCGGCCAGAGCTGCCTTCTGGCGCGCCGCCTGATCGAAGCCGGCGTCCGCTTCGTCACGGTCAACATGTTCGAGACGGTCTTCGACGAGATCACCTGGGACATCCACGGCTCCAAGCCTTTCAGCCCCATCAGTTGTTACCGCGACCTCGTCGGCCCGATGTTCGACATGGCCTACTCGTCGCTCCTCTCCGACCTTGCCGATCGCCGCCTGCTCAGCAACACTATGGTCGTCGCCACCGGCGAATTCGGACGCACCCCCAAGATCAATCCCGCCGGCGGTCGCGATCACTGGCCGCAATGCTGGAGCATGCTGATGGGCGGCGGACCCCTGAAAGGCGGCACCATTGTCGGGGCCACCGACGAAATCGCCGCGGCCCCCAAGGATCGCCCCGTCACCCCTGCCCAGGTTGCCGCCACCGTCTTTCGCGGACTCGGCCTCGACCTCCAAACCGAACTCCCAGGCGGGCAGGGAAGACCCATCCCCCTCGTCGACCGCGGCACCGAACCCATCACGGAGCTATTCTCGTGAGGAAAAAACAGAATTGGCTAATGCTTCTTCTATTTTTCGCCATTCCTGTTTGCGCCCAGACGCAGTGGAGCTTCCGCAATCACGTCATCCCCGTGATGACCAAGATGGGTTGCAATCAGGGCGCCTGCCACGGAGCCCTCGCCGGCAAGAACGGCTTCAAGCTCACTCTCCGCGGCTACGACCCGGTCGTCGATTACGACACCCTCACCCGCCAGTCCGCCGGTCGCCGCGTCTCCCTCGCCGAGCCCGAAGCCAGCCTCATCCTCCTCAAGCCGACTTTCGCCATCCCGCACGGCGGCGGCAAACGCTTCGCCAAAAACTCGCTCGAGTACCGCGTCATCGAAGAATGGATTGCCGCCGGTGCGCCGCCGCCCACCGACCACGACCCGCTCATCACCGCACTCGACGTCTCGCCCACCTCCGCCACCCTTGCCCCGAATGCCGAGCAGCAGATCACCGTCCACGCCCGCTTCTCCGACGGCCACCAGGAAGACGTCACTCGCTGGGTCAAGTTCAATTCGACCAGCGAAGGCGTGGCCACCGTCGACGATAGCGGCCACGTGAAGATGACCGGCGCAGGCGAAGCGGCGATCACCTGTTCTTATCTGAGCCGCGTCTCCTTCTCGCGCCTCGTCGTGCCCTTCGCCAACCAGATCACCGCCGCGACCTACGATCAGTTCCCCCGCCGCAACTTCGTCGACGATCTCGCGCTCTCCAAATGGAAAACCCTGCACCTCGCGCCGTCCAAAGTCGCCGGCGACTCCGAGTTTCTCCGCCGCGCGTACCTCGATGCTGCCGGCATTCTTCCGACATCCGAAGAGGTCGAGAACTTCCTGGCCGACCAGGCGCCCGACAAGCGCGCGAAGGCCGTCGATCGCCTCATCCAACGCCCCGAGTTCACCGACTACTGGGCATACAAATGGTCCGACCTCCTGCTGGTCTCGACCCGCCGCCTGAACTCCACCGCTATGTGGGCCTTCTATAACTGGATCCGCGATTCGGTCCGGCACAACAAGCCGTGGAACCAGTTCGCGCGCGACATCTTCGCAGGCTCCGGCAGCACCCGGCAAAACGGCGCGCTCAACTACTTCGTCCTCCACAAGGACCCCATCGACCTTAGCGAGAACGCCACCCTGGCCTTCACCGGACAGCGCATCATGTGCGCACGCTGCCACAACCATCCGCTCGAGAAGTGGACCCAGGTGCAGTATTACCAGATGGCCAACCTGTTCGCGCGTATCGGCGTCAAGAACGGGACCATGGGCGACAATATCGTGTTCGCCAAGGCGAGCGGCGATGTCCTGCATCCGCGACTCGCCAAGCCCTTGCCGCCGACCCCGCTCGATGGTCAGAGCATGCCCATCGACTCCACGGCCGACCGCCGCGCCCTCTTCGCCGATTGGCTCACCAGCCCCAAGAACACGCTCTTCGCCCGCACCCTCGTCAATCGCGTCTGGGCCAACTTCATGGGTCGCGGCCTCGTCGATCCCGTGGATGATGTGCGCGCCGCCAACCCTTCCTCTAACGAGGAACTCTTCTCCGCGCTCACCCAGGACTTCGTCGATCACGGCTACGACGTGCAGCGGCTCATCCGCACCGTCATGAACTCCAGCACGTACCAGCTATCCAGCGAGGCCAACGCCACCAACCAGTCGGACAACATCTTCTACTCGAAGCACATCATCCGCCGCCTTCCCGCCGAGGTGATCCTCGATGCGATGTCGCAGGTCACCGGCGCGCCCACCGCGTTCAGCGGTTACCCGTCCGGTACTCGCGCGCTGCAGTTGCCCGATACGCAGGTGAAATCGGACTTCCTGACTTCCTTCGGACGTCCGCCGCGCATCAGTTGCGACGCCGCCGAGCGCGCCAGCGACGCCACCGTCGCGCAGGCCCTTGCCGTCATCAACGGCGACGCCCTCAATAAGAAGCTCAGCGCGCCTGACGGCACCATCGCCCTCTTCCTCAAACTCGGCCTCTCCGACAAGCGCATCCTCGAGTTCCTCTACCTCTCCGCCTTCAGCCGCTATCCCACCGATTCCGAACGCACCGCGTTGATCGACGCCCTGGACAAAGCCAAGACCGGCCGCGACGCCCACCGCCAGGCCCTGGAAGACATGGCGTGGGCCATGCTCACCAGCAAGGAGTTCCTCTTTGACCATTAATCCCACCCGAACATCGCTCCCTCACGGTCGCGGCTCCGATCAAACTCCCATCGCCCGTAACCCGCTCTCGCGTCGCTTATGCTCTTATCGGAGCCGCGCCCGTAAGGGAGCGATGGTATGACCGGCGCCATCCCCCTCCTCATCTACTCCCTCGCCTGGCAATCCGGCGGCATCATCGCCGAAGGTGGCTATAAAGAGGTCCGCCTGGTCGATGCCGCCACGAAGCGCACGGTCGCCACTCTCTCCGGCCATGCCGACGCTGTCCGCGCGATCGCCTTCTCGCACGATGGAAAGCTCCTCGCCGCCGCCGGAGGACTCCCCGCGCGCAAAGGCGAAGTCAAAATCTGGGATGTCGCTGCCCGCACGCTCGCCACGACCATCGCCGGCCAAAGCGACTGCATCTACGCCGTCGCCTTCTCGCCCGACGGCGCGACTCTAGCCACCGCGAGCTACGACAAGCTGATCAAACTCTGGGACGTCCACACGGCCAAAGAAATCCGCACCCTGAAGGACCACATCGACGCCATCTACGCCCTCGAGTTCACCCCCGACGGCAAGCGCCTCGTCTCCGGATCGGCCGACCGCAGCGTCAAGATTTGGGATACCGCCAGCGGCGAGCGCCTCTACACGCTCTCCGGCCCGACCGACGGCATCAACACCCTCGCCCTCTCGCCCGATGGCTCCCATGTCGCCGCCGCCGGCTTCGACAAGACGATCCGCATCTGGAAACTCGGCGACAAGGAAGGCGTCCTCGAGAACTCCCTCATCGCCCACGAAGACAACATCGTGAAACTTGCCTGGTCGCCCGACGGCAATCTCCTCGCCTCCGGCGCCGCCGACCGCACCATGAAGATCTTCCGCGCCTCCGACCTCACCGAAGTCCGCGCGCTTACGAATCTCCCCGACTGGCCCTTCGGCCTCGACTTCTCCGGCGACTCCAAACATCTCGCCGCCGGTTTCTTCACCGGCGCCCTGGAGATCTACGATGCGAAATAGCGCGCTTTCACAACCCCCAACCCCTAACCCCCAACCCCGCTTTTCCCCCTCCCATCGGAGCCGCGACCGTAAGGGAGCGATACTTCTCCTCGCCCTCGCCACGTCCCTGTTCGCCGCCGACACCGGCGAACGCGGCACCGGCACTCGCACCACGCCTCCGACCCTCAACAGCGTCGCTCCCCTCGGAGTGGCCCGCGGCACCACCGTCGAACTGACCGTGGAAGGACTGAACCTCGCCCGCGCCAGCGCCATCTACTTTAGCGACCCCGGCATCACCGGCAAGATCCTGCGCGTCAAAGAACTGCCCGACCTCTCCGACATCCGCCTCGGCTCGAACGGCACGCCTTCGACCGTGGACGTCGGTCCGCTGCCCCCGCGCAATCAGGTCACAGTCGAAGTAGAAGTTGCGCCCGACGCCGAAATCGGACCCGTCCGCTTCCGTCTCCTCACGCCTCTCGGCACCAGCCCCGAAGGCCGTTTCCTCGTCGAACCGTACTACGGCGAGGCCCCCGATCGCGAGCCCAACGACACGCCCGAAGACGCCTTCGAGACCTTCCTGCCCGCCATCCTGACCGGCGCGATTTCCAAACCCGGCGACCTGGACTACTACAAGATTCAGGTCAAAGCCGGGCAGGAGCTTTCGTTCTACAACGGCGCCATGCTGATCGGCACTTCGCTCCAGCCCGTCGTCACCATTCTCGATTCCGACCAGAACGTCGTCCGCGAGTTCGGCGTCAACGGCGGCACCGAGCAGGTGATGTTCGCCCACAAGTTCACCGCGGCCGGAACCTACTACGTCCGCGTGTCCGACTACCAGCACAGCGGCCGCACCGGGAATGTCTATCGCATCATCGTCGGCGAGTTTCCCCTCGTGCTCGACACGTTTCCGCTCGGTGTGCGCAACGCCGGCGGCGATGTCACGGTCCGCGGGTTCCACATCGCGTCCAAGCTGAAAGTCCCGGCCGGCGAGCAGGACGACACGGTCACGCTCCGTCCCGAGCACGCCTTCAATGAAGTGAAGCTCGCGGTCGGCCGTGAGCCCGAGATCGTATCGCAGGGCGGCGCAGTGAACTGGCCCGTCACCATCAACGGCCGCATCGCCGCGCCCGCCGCCACCAACCGCTACCGCTTCACTGCTCACAGGGGGGACGACCTCGTCTTCGAAGTAAACGCCCAGCGCCTCGGCAGTCCGCTCGACTCTGCGCTCGAAGTCCTGGACGCGGCCGGCAAGCCGATCGAGCGCGCAGTGGTGCGTCCCGTCTGGGAGACTGCCATCACGCTCAGCGAGCCGCAGTCGTCGGGCCGCGGCATGCGCATTCTCGCCTGGGACAACCTGCACACCGGCGACTACGTCATGGTCGGCGCCGAGGTCATTCGCGTCGAAGCCCTGCCTCTCTCGCCCGACAACGATTGCGTCTTCGAAGGCTTCAACGGCCAGCGCGTCACATTCTTCGACACCACCGCCGAGGCGCACGCCGTCGATACCGCCGTCTACAAGGTCCGGATTCATCCGCCCGGCGCGAAGCTCTCGCCCAACGGCCTGCCCGTCGCGCACCTCTATTACCGCAATGACGACGGCGGCCCCGGCTACGGCAAAGACTCGCTGCTCCACTTCACCGCACCGGCCGATGGGGAGTACACCATCGCCATCCGCGACGTGCAGGGACTCGGCGGCGACGATTACGCCTACCGGCTGACCATCCGCCGCCCGCATCCTGACTATCGCCTGAGTGTCTCGCCGCGCAATCCCAATGTGCCCGCCGGCGGAGTCGTGCCGGTCACGGTGACGGCATTCCGCACTGACGGATTCGAAGGACCGATCGACGTGCGGATGGAAGACCTCCCCGCGGGCCTTCACGCCAACGCCGGCCTAATCGGTAATGACCAGATCTCGGCAACCCTGCTGCTGAGCGCCGCCGCCGACGCCAACCTCCCCGCTGCCGTTCCCATGAAGGTCACCGGCAAAGCGGCCCCGGGCGTTCAGATCGCAAATCCCGAAGACATGCTGAAGTTGATCGCTATGATGCCGCATCCCGATGTCACGATGACGGCGGAAACGAAAGAGGTCACGCTCAAGCCCGGCGCCACCGCCGAGATCACGGTGGCGATCGAACGGCACAGCGGCTTCGGCGGCCGCGTCCCCGTCGAGGTCCGCAATCTGCCTCCGCGCGTTCGGGTGCTCGACGTCGGACTCAATGGAGTGCTGATCGGCGAGACCGAGTCGCGCCGCTCTTTCACCCTGGAAGCGCTGCCTTCGGCCGAACCTGTGGACCAGTGGATTTACATCTCGGGCGCGGTGGAGACCCGCTCAGGCCAGCAGTCGTCCTACGCCGCCCCCGAGGCCATTCACCTTCGAGTAAAGTAGGCTGGCTCCCTACGGCACAAACTCGATCGACTGCACCTTCAAAACGTCGCCAT
>Ga0207695_10008237_pt1 | contig 13085 bp, 9 predicted proteins | sample KBSC54metaG_FD_184354 | JGI IMG/M metagenome (GOLD analysis project Ga0207695, IMG submission 184354) | Corn rhizosphere microbial communities from Kellogg Biological Station, Michigan, USA - KBS C5-4 metaG (SPAdes) (version 2) | ecosystem: Host-associated > Plants > Roots > Rhizosphere > Soil...
GAATACAGACAATCTGCCGGAGCTGCTCGCATAAGGAAATTCGAATGCGACGAGCAACCGATCCCCTTCAACTGTATTTACCAGAGCCACGCGCTTGGACTTGATCAGGCTTGGAACGTTGCGGGCGATTCGCGAACGATCCCAGTCGTTAATATCCCATCGGATCCACCGATCCTCGTTGGTGAACGTATAGCGCCTCGAATTTCCGAACAACAGGTCGATTCGTGTGAAGTCGCCGTCATCGTGTTCGTCGCTTGTATTGATCAGCACGATCGTGTCCGGTCTGCCATCGCCATCGACATCGTAGCGAATTCTCTCGACAGTCCGCTTCTCTGCGCACGCGCATGACGCTGCAACGAGCGCGCACGCAATGAAAGTGAGTCGTCTCATGGATGCACCAAATGATGCAGTCGTATGTCCAGAGCGGATAGTCTTGCTGGCGTTCCAACATCAGTCCACGCGCCTTGCCAGAGTTCTCCACTGACTTGCTCGCGCGCCATCGCCGCGCGCAGCAATGGCGCGAGCTTGAAGCGCGGCGGACTTTCGTTCGCGCCGACCGCATCGCCAATGATCGTGCGCCAGCCCACGAACAGCTCCGGCCGATACACACCGAGGCCAGCGAACGTGAACTTCGCATCGCCATCGGAATGCACGCGCCAAGCATCATCCAGCCCGAAATCACCGCGCGCGTTGTGCTCTGGGTTCTCAACCATAACGAGATGCGCAAGACCAGCCGGTTCGCGCGGCAATCGCGCAAAGTCGTAGTCGGTCCAAATATCGCCATTGATCGCGAGGAACGGTTCGTCACCGAGCAACGGCAGCGCACGCAACATCCCGCCGCCGGTTTCCAGCGGCTCGGCGCCTTCGTACGAATAATGCAGTCGCAAATCCCAGCGCGAACCATCGCCGAGCGTCGCGGGGAATTGCTCGGCGAGCCAGGCCGTGTTGATCACGACATCGGTGACGCCCATCGCCGCAAGCTTTTCGAGATGCCAGACGATCAACGGCTTGCCGCCGGCGATCAGCAACGGCTTCGGCGTGCGATCGGTCAACGGGCGCATGCGTTCGCCCTTGCCGGCAGCGAAGATCAGCGCCTTCATATGTGGTCGCCGGTGTGCAATGCCGGGCGCACGAGGCGATCGAGCACGTCGGCCAATGGCGTGAGTTCTGGATATTGCGGCAGCACGTCGTCGAGATAATCGAGGAAGCGCGGCGCGTCGGCGATGTATTTTGGTTTGCTGTCGCGATGTTTCAACCGCGAGAAGATGCCCAGCACTTTCAGGTGCCGCTGCACGCCGATCCAGTCGGCGTCGCGCTTGAACTGGACGAGTTCCGGCACCGGCAATCCGGCTTCCTTTGCACGTGCGTGATAGCGCGCAATCCATCCGTCGACGCGATCCTGCGGCCAGCCCAGGAACGCATCCTTGAACAGGCTCAGCGCGTCGTACGCGATCGGACCGCACACCGCATCCTGGAAATCCAGCACCGCCGGTCCATCATTCGTAGGCATCAGATTGCGCGGCATGAAATCGCGATGCACCAGCACGCGCGGCTGCGCGAGCGCGGCGTCGATCAATCGGCGATAGACGAGCTCCAGCGATTCCAGCGTTTCGCGATCGAGCGTCAATCCAAGTTCGCGGCCGAGGAACCATTCGTCGAACAGTCGCAATTCGCGCGCGAGCATCGCTTCATCGTAAATGGGAAAATCGTCGGGGCAGGGAATCGCCTGCAATTTCAGCAATTGCGTGACCGCGGCATCGAACAGCGCGTCGGCATTGCCGGCATCGATGACCTGCAGGTAGGTGTCGACGCCGAGGTCTTCCAGCAGCAGGAAGCCCGCATCGGCATCCTGGGCAAGCACCTGCGGCACGCGCACGCCGCCGCGTTCAAGCAGTTCGCGCATGCGCAGCCACGGGCGCACGTCTTCCTTGTCGGGCGGCGAATCCATCACGATGCGGCTGCCGTCGTGGCCGCTGCTGCGCCAATAACTGCGGAAGCCTGCGTCTGTCGAGGCTCGCACGAGTTCGGCCTGCGGATCGGCCAGTGCTGCACGCGCCCATTCCAGGCGCGCATGGCTGCGAAGGTCTTCGTTCATCGGCATGCTTCAATCCGGATCGATCGTGTCGAGCGCAGCATGCCATCGCGGCGGCAAGATCGACAGCGCCAGAGCCGGATATCACGCGTCCGTGGCATCATGTGCGCCCATCAAGTACCACGCGCGACCATGTCCGAATTGAAAATCGTGCTGTTGTCCGGCGGTTCCGGCACGCGCCTGTGGCCGCTGTCGCGCGAGGCGTATCCGAAACAATTCCTGCCCTTGCTGGGCGAGCATTCGTTGCTGCAGGCGACGTGGTTGCGCGTGCGTGACCTGCCGAATATCGGCGCGCCGCTGGTTATCGCCAACGAAGAACATCGCTTCATGGTCGCCGAGCAGTTGCGTGCGCTCGGTGCGCGTCCCGATGCCTTGATCCTTGAACCGGTCGGTCGCAACACCGCACCGGCGATCGCCGTGGCTGCGTTGCGGGCGATGGTTGATGGAAAAGATCCGATCCTGCTGGTGTTGCCATCGGATCATGTAATTCGCGATGAAGCCGGTTTCCGCGCGGCGGTGCAGAATGCATTGCTGGCAGCGGAGAACGGTTCGCTCGTCACGTTCGGGATCGTTCCGAATGCGCCGGAAACCGGCTACGGCTACATTCAAGCCGCACGCGGCGATGGCGTGCGCGCGGTCGAGGGCTTCGTCGAGAAACCCGATCTCGCCACCGCGACCGGATACCTCGCATCCGGCGATTATTTCTGGAACAGCGGCATGTTCCTGTTCCGCGCCTCGCGTTATCTCGCCGAGCTCGAAACGTTCGCGCCGGGGATGCTCGCGCAATGCCGCGCGGCGCTGGCGAATGCGAAAATCGACAACGATTTCCTGCGCCTGGATCGTGCCGCGTTCGAGGCCTGCCCGTCCGATTCGATCGACTACGCGGTGATGGAGAAAACCGCGCATGCCGTGGTGTTGCCGATCGACGTGGGTTGGAACGATGTCGGCTCGTGGTCGGCGTTGCACGAGGTCGTCGAGCAGGATGGCGACGGCAACGCGCATCGCGGCGACGTGCTCGCGATCGACACGCGCAACACGCTCGCATGGTCGGAACGCCGCCTCGTCGCCTTGATCGGTCTCGACGACATGATCGTCGTGGACACCGACGACGCGCTGCTGGTCGCGCATCGCGACCGCGTGCAGGACGTGAAGCAGGTTGTCGCGAAACTCAAGAACGAGAAGCGCCCGCACGCAAAGCTGCACCGCAAGGTCTATCGCCCATGGGGCAGCTACGACGGCATCGAGTCGGGACCCGGTTTCCAGGTCAAGCGGATTATTGTGAAACCTGGTGCAAGTTTGTCGCTACAGATGCACCACCATCGCGCCGAGCATTGGATCGTGGTGAGCGGCAGCGCACGGGTGACCTGCGACGAGAACGTGTTCGATCTTGGCGCGAACCAGAGCACGTTCATTCCGCTGGGCTCGAAGCATCGGCTCGAAAACATCGGCGCCGAGCCGTTGGAACTGATCGAAGTGCAGTCCGGCGATTATCTGGGCGAAGACGACATCGTGCGGTTTGAGGATGTTTATGGGCGAAGCTGAGCGCTTGTGAACTGCCAGCGGCAGTTCACGCGAAGCTGAGCGCCCGGAGCACGGAGCGTAGGGCCGGGGTTCTTAGCGAGGCAGGAAGCCGAGCTTAGAACCAGCTAAGCGCTTGCGAATGGATCAATTCGCACTCGGCATAAGCGCATAACCAGACTTCCTTTCCGCCGCGCGTGAGCGCCGCCTAGCATCGCGACGACCCTTGTGGAATCCGTCGTCGCCATGACCGCACCGTTGCCTCTACCGCCATCGATTCCTCTGTCCGAGGAGCGCAGCGCATTGCTCGCGCGCCTGACCGACGGGCTGGACGTGGCCGCTCTGCATTGGCTGTCGGGGTATGCCGCTGGCCTCGCATCGCAGCAACTGCGCGGCGTGCGCGCGTTGCAATCCGTTCCGTTGAGCGAGGCGCCGCTTGCCGATGCCGACAGCCCGGCACGCCTGACCATCGTGTTCGGCAGCCAGACCGGCAACGCGCGGCGCATCGCCGAGCGCCTGGCGCACGCGGCCGAAGCGGCAGGACTCGCGGTGCGTCTGCTGCGTGCCGATGCGTATCCGACGCGCGAACTCCGCAACGAACGCCATCTCGTCATCGTCATCAGCACCCAGGGCGATGGCGATCCGCCGGACGACGCTCGCGGGCTGGTCGATTTCATCGCCGGCAAGCGCGCGCCGCAATTACCCGAATTGCATTACGCGGTGCTCGGTCTCGGCGATTCGAGCTATCCGCAGTTCTGCGCGATCGGTCGCAAGCTCGATGAGCGTCTCGCCGAACTCGGAGCAACGCGCTGGATCGCGCGCGGCGATGCCGACCTCGACATCGACGGCATTGCGACACCATGGCTCGACGCTGCGCTGGTCGCCGCGAAAGAATCGCTGAAGCCGCAGGCGCCGCTGGCCACGGTCACGCCGCTGCGCCCGCTCACCGCGACGACGAGCGCATGGGCGCGCGACAACCCGTTCGCGGCGGAATTGCTGGTGAACCAGCGCATCAGCGGACGCGGTTCGGAAAAAGACATTCGTCATTTTGAACTGTCGCTGGAAGGTTCCGGTTTGCACTACGAGCCCGGCGATGCGCTCGGCGTCTGGCCGATCAATCCGCCGAAGCTGGTCGATGCGGTGTTGGCCGCGCTCGATCTCGATGGCGAGCGCGTCGTGAACCACGATGGACAAGGCCTGCCGTTGCGCCAATGGCTGGGCGAAAAGCGCGAACTGACGCGGCTGTCGCGGCCATTCGTCGCGAGCCACGCCACGCACGCACGCAACGATGCGCTCGATCGTCTGCTTGCGCCCGATAACGCCGATGCGTTCGCAAGATTGCTCGCGGCGAACCAGGTGATCGATTTGCTGCGCGCTTATCCGGGCACGTGGTCCGGTGAAGAACTGGTCGCCGCACTGCGTCCGCTCGCGCCGCGACTGTATTCGCTTGCGTCGAGCCAGAAAGAAGTTGGCGACGAGGCGCATCTGACCGCCGCCCATGTCGAATACGACGTCGATGGCATCGCGTCCGATGACAGCAGGCGCTGGGGCGCGGCTTCGCACTTCCTTGCGCGCGCGGTCGAGGGCGAGAAGCTGCCCGTATTCATCGAACGCAACGAACGCTTCCGCCTGCCGAAAGACGCGTCGCGCGACATCATCATGATCGGGCCCGGCACCGGCGTCGCGCCGTTCCGCGGCTTCGTGCAGGAACGCAAGGCGATCGGGGCGAACGGCCGCAATTGGCTGTTCTTCGGCAACCAGCATGCGCGCTCCGATTTCCTTTACCAGCTCGAATGGCAGGACGCGCTCAAGCGCGGCAAACTGCATCGCCTCGACCTCGCGTTCTCGCGCGACGGCCTGCGCGAAGCCGGCAGCGCGCTGGGGAAAACATACGTCCAGCATCGCTTGCTCGAGCGCGGCGCTGAAGTCCATGCGTGGATTGAAAACGGCGCGCATCTCTACGTCTGCGGCGCGATCGCGATGGGCAAGGATGTGCACGCGGCCATGATCGACATCATCGCCGGGCACGGCGGCAAGTCCATCGACGACGCCGGCGATTACTTGAACGAACTACAGGCGCAGGGCCGTTACGCGCGGGACGTCTATTGATGAGCGCGCACTCGGTCGAAGCCATCAAGCAAACCAGCGCCCGCCTGCGCGGCACGTTGCTGGAGTCGCTTGCCAATCCGGTCACCGGCGCGCTCGCCGACGACGACCAGACCCTGATCAAGTACCACGGCAGTTACCAGCAGGACGATCGCGACATCCGCGACGAACGCCGCCGGCAGAAACTCGAGCCGGCGTATTCCTTCATGATCCGCACGCGCACGCCGGGGGGCGTGGTCACGCCAGCGCAATGGCTCAAGCTCGATGCCATCGCCACGACCTGGGCCGAACGCGGCCTGCGCATCACCACGCGGCAGGCGTTCCAGTTCCACGGCGTGATCAAGGGCGAACTGAAATCGACCATGCGGTCGATCAATGCCGCGCTGATCGACACGCTCGCGGCCTGCGGCGACGTCAATCGCAATGTCGTGGTGGCCGCCAATCCGCATGTATCGCGCGCGCATGCGCTGGTGCATGCGCAAGCTGCTGCATTGTCCGAACACCTGCTGCCGAACACGCGCGCGTATTACGAAATCTGGCTGGACGAAGAAAAGCTCGCCGGCAGCGGCGAGGAAGTCGAGCCGATCTACGGCGCGACGTACCTGCCGCGCAAGTTCAAGATCGGTTTCGCGATCCCGCCGCACAACGACATCGACGTGTTCGCGCAGGATCTCGGTTTCATCGCCGTCATCGTCGACGGTGATCTGCACGGGTACAACGTCAGCGTCGGTGGTGGCATGGGCGCGAGCCACGGCGATCCGGAAACCTATCCGCGCATCGGCAACGTAATCGGTTTCATCGCGCCAGGGCAGGTCACCGCAATTGCCGAAGCCGTGATCACCACCCAGCGCGACTGGGGCAACCGCGTCGTGCGCAAGCGCGCACGGCTGAAATACACGATCGACGATCGCGGGCTCGACGTGTTCAAGGCCGAGGTCGAGCGCCGCGCCGGATTTGCATTGCAGACATCGCGGCCGCTCGAGTTCGTCCATAACGGGGATCGTTTCGGCTGGTTGCAGGGCGACGACGGACGCTGGCACCTCACCTTGCGGATTATCGCTGGGCGCGTCTGGGATCGCGATGGCTCGCGCCATCTCAGCGGCCTGCGCGAGATCGCACGCGTGCTGCTCGATGTTGCCGGCGACGCGATATCCACGCCGGAATTCCGGATGACCGCGAACCAGAACCTGGTCATCGCGAATGTTCCCGACGCGCAGCGCGCGCGCATCGATGCGCTGGTTACGCATTACCGACTCGACGACTATCGCACCGCCACGCCGACGCGCTTGAACGCGATCGCCTGCGTCGCATTGCCGACCTGTGGCCTGGCGATGGCCGAAGCCGAGCGTTACCTGCCGGATTTCATCGCCGCGTTCGAGTCCTTGCTCGACAGGCACGGCCTGCGCGAACAGCCGATCAACCTCCGCATCAGCGGCTGCCCGAATGGCTGCTCGCGTCCGTACCTCGGCGAGATCGCGCTCGTCGGCAAGGCGCCGGGTCGCTACAACCTGATGCTCGGCGCCGATCATCGCGGTCAACGCTTGAATGCGCTGTATCGCGAAAACATCGATGAAGCCGCGATCCTCGCCGCGCTCGATCCGTTGCTCGCGCGTTACGCGGGCGAGCGCACGCGCGATGAATATTTCGGCGATTTCCTGCTGCGCGCGGGGGTGATTGCCGCCAACGTAAAAATAAAAAGCCGCGCGCTGCCCATCGAGGTGTTGCCATGAGCTTGCCCGATCCCGTCACCGCGGCCGAATCCCCGCGCGCGCTGGCCGAACTCAACCGCTGGCTCGGCGGAAGGACTGCGGAGGAGCGCGTTGCGTGGGCTTTGCAAAGCCTGTCCGGCGCGCATGCGTTGTCGTCGAGTTTCGGTGCGCAGGCGGCGGTGTCGTTGCATGTCGCCACGCAGCTGCAACCGGATATCGCGGTGATACTGATCGACACCGGCTACCTGTTCCGCGAAACCCATTACTTCGCCGCCGCATTGCGCGAACGGCTCGCGCTCAACCTCAAGATCTATCGTCCGTTGCGCGCCGCGATGTGGAGCGAGGAACGCGTTACGCGCCTGCGTGAACTCGGCAGCGATGGCCTCGCGCGCTACAACCAGGTACACAAGGTCGAGCCGATGCAACGCGCGCTGCGCGAACTCGGCGTCAGCACCTGGATCGCGGGCGTGCGCCGCAGCCAGTCGCAAAGTCGCGCGAACCTCGACTTCATCGAATTGCGCGATGGCCGTTGGAAGTTGCATCCGCTCGCCGATTGGAGCGATCGCGATGTCTGGCGATACCTGCAACGCCATGACTTGCCGTACCACCCGCTCTGGCACGAGGGCTATGTCTCGATCGGCGATACCCACAGCACGCAACGCTGGCAGCCGGGCATGCGCGAGGAAGACACGCGGTTCTTCGGCCTGCGCCGCGAGTGCGGATTGCATGCGCCGGTCTGAAGCCGACGCCGCGCGCTTATGGCCGCAACATGTCGCGCCAGTGCGGCGTCTGCAGTTGCAGCGGTTGGCCATCATCGAGCGCGCGCCGCAAGTCGCGTGCGTCCAATCCCGGTACCAATTGCGTAATCAACGCCTGCGTGTAATCGCGCAGCACGCGATCGCGCCGCAGCAGCAACCAGGTTGTGCAACGCGGCAGCAAATCATCGGCGGGAATTGCGACCAGGTCGGAATCCTCGGGCGTGATCGCCATCTCCGCGAGCACGCCGACGCCGAAACCCGCACGTACATAGGTCTTGATGAGTTCGGCATCGCGCGCGGTGACCGCGATGCTCGGTTCGAAGCCGGCATCGGCGAAGGCGCGACGCAGCGAGGAATCCGGTTCGCGGCTCGATTCGTAGCTGACCAGTGGATACGCGGCGAGATCGGCAAGCGTCAGCGTGCGACCCAACGATGCCAACGCATGTTGGCGCGGCACCAGCACGACCCGATCCCAGCGGTACATCGGCAACGCAAGGCCGGCGACGGGAGGAACGCCGGTGCTGCTGATGATCGCGATCTCGGCATCGCCGCGTGCAAGCCGCGCCAGCGATTCTTCGTCGCCGCTTGGCGTCAGGTGCACCGCGACTTGCGGGAATTGCCGGTTCAGCCCCGCCAGCGCCGTCGGCAACACATAGCGCGCCTGGGTATGGGTGGTGGCGATCTGCAAATCGCCCTGTGCATCGCGGCGCAGGTTGGCGGCGATCGCGCGGATGTTCACCGCTTCGCCGAGCATGCGGCGCGCGTGTTCGATGACGGCGTTGCCTGCGGGCGTGATCGCTTCGAGGCTGCGCGCGCCGCGCGTGAACAGGTGGAAGCCGAGTTCGTCTTCGAGCTGCTTGAGTTGCTTGGAGAGGCCGGGCTGGGTCGCGTGGACCCTGGCTGCGGCGACGGTGATGTTGAGGCCGGAATCGGCGATCGCAACGAGGTAGCGTAATTGGGTGAGGGTCATCCGGGTGGTCCTGAAGAAGGTCGCAAGCGTGGCGCGAAACGGGACGCGGTCGGCTGGCAACACATCGGCATGCTGGTCATGCGGGGACTCCAGGAGGCAAAGGGCAGGGCAACGATTCGACGCTATCGCATGCGTGCGCGGTCGTCCAGCGGCGTGCTGATAACCGCTCGGCATGACCAGCATCGATGAAATCATTTCCGTCGCGTGGGTGGGCTCCCTAGCTTGGATGCTTGAACGCGCATCGAGGCGATGTCATGCAACCCCTTTCGTACACGCCGCGGCTTTACCCATTCTTCGCCGACCTGCGTGGCCGCACCGTGCTGGTGGTTGGCGGCGGTGCGGTGGCGGCTCGGAAAATCGCGGCGTTGCGATCGGCCGGCGCGCAGGTGCTTGTTGGTGCGCCGGTGCTGGAGGATGGATTGCAGGCGATGGCCGCACGCGGCGAGATCGAGCATTTGTCTGGCTCATTCCGGGACGGCTGGTTGCGCGAGGCGTGGCTGGTCGTTGCAGCCACCGATGATCGTGCGGTGAATCGCGCCGTCGCTGCGGCTGCCGAAGAACGGCGCGTGTTCGTCAATGTCGTCGACGACGCCGAACTGTCGAGCTTCCAGGTGCCGTCGGTGGTCGAGCGCGGGCGATTGCAGGTCGCGATCTCGACCGGCGGCGCTGCGCCGATGCTCGCGCGGCATCTGCGCGAAAAGCTCGAAGCGCAACTCGACGAGTCATGGGCCGCGTTGACCGAACTGTTGGCGCGGCATCGCCAGCGCATCCGCAAGCGTTTGCCGGAAATGGCGGCGCGTCGACGCTGGTTCGAGCGATTGCTTGCCGGGCCACTGCAAGCGTTGTTGCGCCAGCGCCAGCCGTTGCGCGCCGAACACGCGCTGCTGGCCGCGCTTTCCGAGCAAGTCGATGAGAAAGCGCGCGGATCGGTCGCACTGGTCGGCGCCGGTCCCGGCGATCCGGGCCTGCTGACGCTGCGCGGATTGCGCCTGCTCAACGAAGCCGATGTGATCCTGCACGATCATCTGGTCAGCGCCGAAGTCCTCGCGCTCGCGCGGCGCGATGCGGAATTGATCGATGTCGGCAAACAAGCCGGTGCGCATCGCAACACGCAGGAAGACATCCACGCATTGCTGCTCGAGCACGCGCGCGCTGGTCGCCGCGTGGTGCGACTCAAGGGCGGCGATCCCTTCGTGTTCGGGCGCGGCGGCGAGGAACTGGAATTCCTGCATGCGCACGGCATCGACTGCGAAGTCGCGCCGGGCATCACCGCAGCGCTGGCCTGCGCCGCCTATGCCGGCGTGCCGTTGACCCACCGCGAACATGCGCAGTCGGTGCGCCTGCTCACCGCGCACGGCAAGGATGGCGACGATCATCTCGATTGGCGCGCGCTGGCGGCGGATCGGCAGACCCTCGCGGTGTACATGGGCGTGGCCGGGCTGGATCGTCTGCGTGCGCGCCTGCTCGAACACGGCCGCGCGCCGGATACGCCATTCGCCCTGATCGAGAACGGATCGCGCCCGGAACAGCGCGTGGTCATTGGCACGCTCGCACAACTGCCTGAGCTCGCGCGAGCGCATTCCGTGCAATCGCCGGCCTTGCTGATCCTTGGCGAAGTGGCCGCGCTGGCCGAAAGCCTGCACTGGTTCGGAGCGCCGCCGCTGACTGCCCCCCATGGCGCGGCGGATGGCCTGCAGCTTCGCCGGGCGTGATGCCCGGCGTGGCCGGAATGTCGCGCACAGTGCGTTCCAGTCAATAATGCATGCGCCATGCTTGGCATGGCCGGTCGCGTCGAATCGATCCGATGCCGGTCTTCCTTTATCATGTGCTCGTCCAAATTCCGTTTCCCTGGTTGGTTCCTTTGAATCCTGCAAACCTGTCCCATCTCGATCGGCTCGAAGCCGAGAGCATCCACATCCTGCGCGAGGTCGCTGCCGAGTTCCGCAATCCGGTCATGATGTATTCGGTCGGCAAGGATTCCTCGGTGCTGCTGCACCTGCTGCTGAAGGCGTTCTATCCCGCGAAACCGCCGATCCCGCTGCTGCACGTGGATACCGGCTGGAAGTTCCGCGAGATGATCGCGTTCCGCGACCAGCGCGCCGCCGAAACCGGCGTGACCTTGCACGTGCACACGAACCCCGACGGCGTGCGCGACGGCATCGGCCCGTTCACGCACGGCGCAACCGTGCACACCGACGTGATGAAAACCCAGGCTCTGAAGCAGGCGCTGGATAAGCATGGCTTCGATGCCGCGATCGGCGGCGCGCGCCGCGACGAGGAGAAATCGCGGGCCAAGGAACGCGTGTTCTCGTTCCGTTCCGCGCAGCACCGCTGGGATCCTAAGAACCAGCGCCCGGAATTGTGGAACCTCTACAACGCGCGCATCCACAAGGGCGAGAGCGTGCGCGTGTTCCCGATCTCGAACTGGACCGAGCTCGACGTGTGGCTGTACATCTTCCGCGAGAAGATCCCGGTGCCGTCGCTGTACCTCGCGGCCGAACGCCCGGTGGTCGAGCGCGATGGCACCCTGATCATGGTCGACGACGAGCGCATGCCGTTGCGCGAAGGCGAAACGCCGATGCGCAAGCGCGTGCGCTTCCGCACTCTCGGCTGCTATCCGTTGACCGGCGCGGTCGAGTCCGATGCCGACACCCTGGAACAGGTGATTTCCGAAATGCTGGTTGCGCGCACGTCCGAGCGCCAGGGCCGGGTGATCGACCACGATCCGTCGGCATCGATGGAGCTCAAGAAGCGCGAGGGTTACTTCTGATGTACACGAACCACGACAACCCTTCCGAAGTCGCGGTCGACCTGCGCGAATACCTGCACCGGCACGAGACCAAGGACCTGCTGCGCTTCATCACCTGCGGCAGCGTCGACGACGGCAAGAGCACGCTCATCGGTCGTCTCCTGCACGACAGCAAGCTGCTGTTCGACGACCAGCTCGCGACGCTTGAAACGGACAGCATGCGGCACGGCACCCAGAACGGCGAAATCGATTTCGCATTGCTCGTCGATGGCCTCGCGGCCGAACGCGAGCAGGGCATCACCATCGATGTCGCCTACCGTTTCTTCAGCACCGAGAAGCGCAAGTTCATCGTCGCCGACTGCCCTGGCCACGAGCAGTACACGCGTAACATGGCGACTGGCGCCTCGACCGCCGATCTCGCGATCGTCCTCGTCGATGCACGCAAGGGCTTGCTCACGCAGACGCACCGGCACAGCTACATCGTCTCGCTGCTCGGCATCCGCCGCGTATTGCTCGCGGTCAACAAGATGGACTTGATGGACTACGACGAAGGCGTGTTCGAAGCCATCGTCGCCGATTATCGCGCGCTGGCGAAACAGCTTGGCATCGCCGAAGTCGTGTGCATTCCGCTGTCGGCGTTGCGCGGCGAGAACGTGATGAGCCGTTCCACCGCGATGCCCTGGTACAACGGCCCATCGCTGCTCGAACACCTCGAACACGTGGCGCTGGATCATGTCGAGGCCGACGTCGGTTTTCGCCTGCCGGTGCAATGGGTCAATCGTCCGAACCAGGAATTCCGCGGCTTCGCGGGCAGCGTTGCGGCCGGTGAAATCGGCGTCGGCGACGAGATCGTCGTGCATCCATCGGGCAAGCGTTCGCAGGTCGCGCGCATCGTTACCGCCGATGGCGATCTGCAAACCGCGAGTGAAGGCCAGGCGATCACGCTGACCTTGCGCGACGAAGTCGACATCAGCCGCGGCGATGTGATCTCCGCTGCGCGCAAGCCGCCGGAAGTAGCCGACCAGTTCGCCGCGCACCTGCTGTGGATGAGCGACGCGCCGCTGCTGCCCGGTCGCGGTTACTGGCTGAAGACCGCTGCACGCACGGTGTCGGCGACGATCACCGAGATCAAGCACAAGGTCGACATCAACACGCAGGATCATCTTGCCGCCAAACGCCTTGA
>Ga0207695_10008240_pt1 | contig 13082 bp, 13 predicted proteins | sample KBSC54metaG_FD_184354 | JGI IMG/M metagenome (GOLD analysis project Ga0207695, IMG submission 184354) | Corn rhizosphere microbial communities from Kellogg Biological Station, Michigan, USA - KBS C5-4 metaG (SPAdes) (version 2) | ecosystem: Host-associated > Plants > Roots > Rhizosphere > Soil...
TGTTCCACTTCGGTTGCACGCTCGTTGCCGGATTATATATCTGCTGGTTATTACTTCCCAGTGTGAAACCCCAGACGATATCCGCAGTCTCTGCCACATAGTCCAGCTGGAAGCTCGTCACGGCCGGGGGCAGGAAAGAGAAATAAGTCAGGTACTCCGTGTAGTAATACGAATTCTCCGGTACAGATGGCGGATCGATGACGTCGTCGTTTACGGCCCAGATCGTGTCATGACTCACTGAAAAAACTTTCGCTCCGTTGATCCGCAGCGCTACTCCATAGATATAATCCGTCGGCTTGAATCCCACTCCTCCCGTGATCGGAATGGTGACAGGTATGATGAATGGTGCAAGGGCGCTGATCGTTACCTCATCTTCTACCAGCCCGCTCATGATGCCGGTCTTCGTGTTGTTCTGCTTCTGCCAGCGCCCCACCAGGTCCTGATGCTGCTGGGACTGCTCCGCATTCCACGCATAAAAAAGGTCCGTCACCGATATCCCGCCCGACTGATTTTTGTTTGTCAGGAAATTGAAGTACTGATAGATATTGTCGACGGACCACGGCATTTTTAATTGTTGTAAAGCGCGGTGACCTGAACTTTGAATTCCTCGCCGTCCTCCAGCAGGCTGAATTCGAGCAGCCGTTCCAGAACGGCCTCAAAAGAATGCAGCCCGGAGATGTCGCAGATTTCGCGCTGACTCTGCTTCCACAGCGCCTTATTGGGGTTGATCGTCCAGCTGATCAGTCCCCCTGTCATAGCCTTTTTGATGTAATACTTGGTCTCAAGGGCCTTGTTGCCGTAGCTGTCAACAAACCGTTTGGCGTCGCGCGAAGCCTCCAGACGATAAGCCGTGCGGATTTCTTTGGGGGTAAGTGGATTGCCGGAGTCCCCGTCTTCGAGAGGCACGCCCAGGAAATCGGCATGAATCATCATTTTGGTGTCGGTCGCTTCTTTGGCCAGGTTCAGAGCCTGTTCGATCAGGTCCAGTTGTTTTTCTTCGACCACCGCTTTGGCAGCATAGTCCGTAGGCATATAGACCCCGTCGGCGGACCGCGTCCTGAATTCGCTTTTCGTATTGAAACTGCTGGCGAACAAAAACAGCAATAGCATGCGCTCGTCGCCGTAGCATCCAAATTTGCCGTCCACAAAATTGCGCGGCCGTGTCTGCGCCATAAAGCCCTGAATCACTTCTTTGTCCTTGGGCTGCTCATCCATAAAGACGGTGTCGCAGCCGTCGTAATAGCGGATGCCGCGGCGCTGCCCCTTCCAGATAATCATGGAAGTGAATACGATATTGCGGGACGGGATGAACGGCTTGTGAGCAAGCGCCCGTTTGGAATCCATGTCGATGACAGGCAGTTCCCGCGGGAGGTTTCTGTCGGCCAACTCGAACATATACTTTTTCGTCGGATCAAATTCCTGGGCAAGGAATTCGTCCTCTTTGGGCCATTCTCTTTGTGAACGTACCTTTTTGTCTTTTACCGGGGCTTCAGCAGAAGCGTGTGCCATAAAAGGAGGATTTAAAAGCGGGAGCCCGGGGGCCCCCGCCGGTGAGAAAATTAGCTAACGAGGCCCTTCAGAATTGCAAACTGCTCAGCGGCCGTTACCCGGCTGCCGACATAGGATATCTGTTCGTATTTGTTCGAGGCTTCGGTCGTCTTGGTGTTCTTGGTGTAACCCAGATCCCAGGAATAAATGCGCTGGGTAGTCGGAATATCGGGGTTCTGTTGATATACCCATTGCAGGTACGGACGCGTGCTGTCGTCCTTCGCATCCTGGGTCATGCCCTGGGGAACGCCGAATCCGAATGCCCGGCGGTAGTCTCCCTGCGTCGGGATATAGCCGAAGGTGGCCTGCGGCGTGAACCCTTTGTAACGGTGGAAGTGGAAATCAAAGGTATCCGTCGAAAAACTCTTGAACCCATAACTTACGGCCGCCTCCGCTCCGAATCCGACGCTTCCATAGGAGATGGCGCCGTTGCGGTAGATGCCAAACAGCAGGTTGTTGATATCCTGCCGCTGGTCGAGGGATTGCAGGAAGTGGTATTCCCGCGGACCGCCATTGGAATCCAGTACATTGGTGAAATTCTGGAAGTCGCCAATCTGGAACATCCCCATCACATAGTCTACCTCAGAGCCGCGGGCCTGTACGTCGGGAAGAACCCCTGTCGTACCGACCGCCGTCACACCATCAGCGTCCAGAATATTGCCGTACGGGACGCCTTCCATGACCGCGTCTTCGATATTGACCATCATGACCTCATTCATGGTTTTGATGGCGAGCGTAGGCAGATAAAAGCTGCCGTTACCAAAGTCGATTTGGGTTTTGTTCATCCCGGCAAGGTCACTGGCTTTTACCGAGGCCCGCAGCACCGTAGCCGTGTTGTCGTAACGGTACAGGTTGGGCTGGTTCGTACCCTGGCTGTCGGAAGCCTGGCCGGCAAGCTGATTGCCGTAGGTTTCGATGCCTTCGCCGGCGTTGATCTGCGTCGCCGTCTGTGGTCCGGTAACGAGCTGATAGCTGCCGTTGAGCGGCGTCAGTGTGAGCGTAAAGGCGGTGGGCGTAGAACGGTTGACCGCCTTCACTCTGGCTTTAAGGCCGTTGGACCGGAGCTTGACGGTCTGATTTTCCAGGAAAGGAATGCGGGTCCCGGGCGTGATTGTGTTATTAGGGCCCTGCACGTAAGACTGCGGATATTTAAGCGTGACAATGATATCATTGCCGTTGCCTGTCGCGGCCACATTGGAAGCCACAAGGCCCGATCCGAAGATGCGCCCTTTCTCGAAGTGCGAATAGGTATTGGTCGTCGTATTGACCTGCTCGATGTTGGAATGGCCAAGGATCTCGGCGGCCAGCATGTAGGAGCTGTTGCCGTATTTGGTGATCAGTCCCGGGATGTAGTCCGGGATGACGAAGTTGAGATCATTGAAAATACCGGTGGTAAGGCCGCTGGGAAATCCCCCGGGCCCGGGTTGCCCGGTGGCTCCCCGTACTATTGCGGATGGCATAAAAAATTACTTTTGGGGTGATTAATAACCCGCGTATCCCTTCAGCGAGGCGCGCATCAGCGAATCCAGTTCACTTCCCTGGGGGACCTGCGGCAGTTCGCGCACAATTCCCCCGTTGGAGTTGTCAGGCAGGAATGCTTTGATTGTGGCATTCATGGCCTGTTTCATGGCGGACAACAGAATTCCCTTTCGGTTCATCCCGAAATGGAGCGTTTCAAGAAACTCCTGCCGATTCGGGGTTCCGTCCGGATTGACGAAAGAGTTCCAGAAATTGTCGATGTCCACTACTTTTTCGATGGTCTGCTGGAAGCTCTGGGGATCCGGCTCGTAGAGAAAATCGAAGTCTATCTTATTGGGTTCGTCCTTAAAGTTCAGCTTCGTTTCGAGGGACTTTGGTGTCAGAGCTTTGTATGCTTGCGTGGTTTCGGCGGCAAGACGGTCATTCTCAGTAACGGTTTTCTGCCATTGCTGATAGTCGGCGTCCTGTTGCCGCGCTATAGTAGGTAAAACGAGTTTCGATTTGGCGGCGCCCAGGTCCGGGCGGGCGAGCTTGGCGTCGATCATCAGCTCCATCTGCTTGTCATCAACCTGCGCCTGCCAGTTGCGCAGACGTTCGTCAAACTCCTCCTGATCTTCCGCCGGCAACATACCAGGCTTAGGTGGAAGCCCGTAGGTTTTGTTGAACTTGTAGTTTATTTCTTCGGGTTTGAGGTCCGGATATTTCAGCTGCATCCCCAGTTTGATGACATTTGCTGCTGTATCGGGCGTAAGATCGCCCGTCGTCAGCTGGTCAATTCTTATCATCTTATCCAGAATCGCATGGACTTCATGGAATTTTTCAGGGCCTGCCTGCAGGGCCTCCGCTATGGCTTTGCTTTGCTCATTTTCGAATTTGAGTTCAGCCGGCGGCGGCGCAGCACGAAACGCGCGGAGCGATTCAATCTCCTGCATGGCCGCTTCCGGTGACTCATAACCGAATTTCTCTTTGATCAGGCCGAATGGATCACTGGGAGGAACAGTTGCACCGGACTCCGTCGCTGCAGGTACAGCGGCAGCAGCAGGTTGCGGTTCTGCAGGCAGAGCGCCCTGATTGAGACTGATTGCCATCTGGCGATCCAGTTCTGCTTTCGCTTCGGGTGCCATACCCGTAGTTGTCCCTACCTGTTCTGCGGCTTGCTCTACCATGTTATCCGTTCTTTGCAACGAAATTAACCTGTAGTGTCGCAAAAACTTTTGACGGTAAAAAATAAAGTAGTTACATTTAGTTATATGCAATTAGAGTTGATTATCACTTGTTACAACCCGTTGCCGTTAGTACTTAACATACCAAAACTTACTAACGTTACCAACTCTACCATTTAAAACCTAAATCAAAATGATCCACATCCAGCTTGCCGAAGACGTCATGGAATATATATATGACGTCCAGGCAGACAAAAAGAAAGAGAAAAAAACAAGCGTCGTCTCAATTACAAGTGCTCTCAATTCAATTGTTCGGGATCACATGGCCATTAAAGGCTACATACCAAAAAGCAAAAAAGACGAGACCCAAAATTCCGAACCCTCCGCTTAGCTGGCCATTTTCAACTTATATGTAGGTAGTAGCCTCTTCGGTTTGAGGGGCGTCGGATCGACGTAATCCAGACTCCCGAAGCAGGGAAGAAGTGCCATGATCAGACTGATGATGATGTCGCTCTTCGTCCTTTCGCTATGGTTGTATTCCAGTCCCTGCCGGAGCAGAATCGGGAATTTTACACGGTGTACATTCCCGTTGTACCCGTCAGGAATAGTTCCGTCGAAGTACTTTTTGGCGACTTCCAGCTGCATAGCGAGCTGGTAAGGATTTGCACTCTCTGATCCGGGTTTTATCAACGGGTGTTTCTTGGTAGGATCAATAGCGATGCGGGGAGTCCACTCCAGGAACAGGTCTGCGTCCCTGGCTACAAAGTAATCATAGAAGTGCGTGCCGCTATCTATCTCGAAATTGACTTTGCAGCCGTACCAAAGACAGGCCTTAAATACTTCCTCATAAAATTGGCCCATAAGGTGCGGCTTTCCTACATAAATAGCCACCGGGTATAACCCTTTTTCCACGCCTTCCACGATGTGCGACTTTTTGAAGACGCAAATGGTAGCCTTGGAGCCTCCAACGCTAAACCCGTCCTTCGTCTGATCCACCCCAATAGAATAGCGCGTCGTATTCAATGGCCGCATACGCCCCCGGTGATCATAAAAATTCGCTTTTTCAGGCGCCTCCAGAAGCAGCCATCCAGCCGCCTCGTCGTCCATGTAGCGGATTTCCTTGAAAACCTCCTTTTTGTCATTGAAGAGGTTGCCTTTGGTTACCTGCTCGGGATAAAGGCGGCATTTGCGGAGGTAGACAGGATTTTCTTCCAGCCATTTGAGCTGTGCAATAAAATTTTTTTCGTTGAATTCACAGGTGCCCTGGTAGAAGGCGAACATATCGTATTCGTCCAGCGGGTAGTCCCTTCTGTGTTCCAGCAGCTGCTCGTCGTCATCTTTCAGCGCCCGTTCCTCCAGGATGATTGTTCGGGCGCCTTTGGTAATCCACTCCCCGTCATTGCCCATAACCGGGACGACCGGATCCTCGACAACGCTCTGTCCAAATTTATCGATACAGCCGGCGAAACCTTCTGTCGCCGGAACGAAATAGCGGACTACTTTATGTTTGGTCCGTAGACCGTATGGCTCCCCTGTCTTCGGATTGATGGCATTCTGGTTCGCGTCGTCCCAAAATTTCTTGTAATTCTCTCCTCCTTTTTTCGGTGGGTTAACGGTGGTCGGCATGTAGGCCGTTCCTACTTTTTTACGCCCCACTTTCAGCGTGGGGGAGACCTTGGACCAGTAGGTGTTAATGTTCATCTTATCGTACTTACCTGTCTCATCAGGTAAAAGCCAGGTGACACGGCCACCGTCGTAGGCATTGATGCCATTGGGAAGAAAATTTGCGGAACTGTTGAGGCCTTCTTTTTTTCGAATGACACCCCTTTTTGCTGTTTCATTTGGTTTTTCCCATTTGACCTTATTTTCCGATTTGCTGGATATGTCCCGGGAGAAACAAGGCAGCAGACAGGTCAGTCCCTTGATGAACATCCCCTGAAAATTATCCTGCGCTTTCGTGTCATTATAGGAAATCGAACCCCCAATCTGGCTTTCGTGGCGCCCGCATATCCACCACATCCAGTAGAAGCCAAGAGAGGAGGCGCCCTGCCGGCGTCCTTTACCGCGGGTAATCCCCAACACCTCCGTTTCAAAGTGCAGATACTCCATCCAAAGGAAAAAAATACGGTCTGCCTCCCGGTAGTCCGGCAGATCATCGTGCTCCAGCGTCCAATAGTTGATATAGCCCCAGTAGGATCCCGGCAGGTAGGTCAGAACGCCGTTAATCGAAGCGTAGACACCTTCGCCGTAGCTCATCCTTCTTTCCTCCCGCTCGACCCAGCTTTTCTGAGCAGTCGTGTACTTCTCTTTTCGCGAGGCATAATCCAGTTGGATCAGCTCGGCGATATCGTCTTCTGTGAAAGGGGCGGCCAGTCTGCGGAAGTATTGCTCATCCTGGGGAAGGTTGGCATAAAGAATCTCCTCATCGGGTAGCAGGTCCCTGTACCGGACATCAATTCCCTGAATATTAACGACGGCCACACGTCAACGTTTAAGGACATTTTTCATGAACAGGGCCTGCTCCTTCCCTTTGCGCCCGTATCTGCCGGCGAGTGCTGCAGCAATTTTTGAGGAGGGAATTTTTTCATCTGCCGGCGTGCCCGTCGTCTCGTGCAGGCCTCCCTTTTTAAAAGTAATTTCCTTCTGCCCCGGTTCTTTGGGCTTAATGGTTTCTTGCATAACTATTGCATTTGAGGTGAAGCGGCTTGTTGTTGCGGCGCCTCCTGTCCGGCAGGTGGCTGATCCGGTGCGTTCTGCTGGTTCATCATGGCATTCAGACCGCCCTGCAGCTCCTGGTTTTCAGCCACAATCGGCATCATGATGTTGCTGATGGCCGCCTGGGCCAGCGACATCAGGTATTGCGGTAGTTCCCCGGTAGGGCTTTTGGCAGCGACGGCAAATATTCCGTTGATGATGGCGAGCTTTTCGGCGCTTTCCGTCTCGGCTCTTTTGATCTGCATTTCGTCCGCCAGTTTCTGTTTCTGCAGAGCCAGCTGGTTTTGGGCAGTTTGTTCGTTGCTGAGTTGTTGTTGTTTCGCATTGTTTTCGGAATCTGCCTGTTTTTGCCTGAGCGCTTCCCGTTGGTTCTTGGCGACCGTCGCGGACAAATACCAGTTGGCCAGCTTGAAGTCCTCGATCTCCCGCAGCATCATGGCGTCCTTCAGGGTGACCGAAGGATTGCCCATCGCATCAGGCACCTGACTGTATCGCTGGATATCCTGTTCCAGCTTTTGTTTTTCATAGTCTGAGGCCTTCGTCCTGATCTTCAGGTCAAACCGGAAATTCAGCAGGTCCTCTTTGGTCTCCGGCTCCTCTTTGACAATGTCATTCCAGTGAAGCAGGCAGATTTTGTAAAAGGTCTCCTCCCAGAGTTGATTGTTCGCATTGACGATGTAGTCGGTGACGTTGTAGGAGCTTTCGTTCTGGGATTCGGCGAGCTTGTTGGCGGTACGGTCCCCGACGTCGCTGCCGTCCCGGTACTGCGGAACACCCCACAGCTGGCGGAGTTCCAGGACAATGCTGGCCAGAATGTTGGTCAGCTCCATTACTTTGGTGACCGATTCATCCCGCACCGTGGGTGAAAGGGGCGGCATCTCCCGGGAAAGGGGATCTACTCCCCTGCTGCTCCATATTTCATTGCCGGTCTGGTCATATATCCGGACTACTTCTTCCCAGTCGATCGTATCGCCGTTGCCCAGATCAAGGTTACGGGCGGACTCCACGTCTATCCGGATACCGGATGGTTTGATCTTGGCGATAAGCTGCTTGCGTTTGAGCTTTGTCAGCTGGTACTCCCGTAAATTTTCCATACCCCTTTCGAACAATGACGGTACGTACTCACCGTCATTGAAGGGGATATTTACGGTATAAGACGACATGGGTTTGGCTACATCTGTATAAGGGGTAATGATTAGGTCCGGCCTTCCCCAGTAAAGCATCTTATCCCCGTAGGGGGCGTAAACTCCCCGCATCCAGGTATTCCGGTTGCGTTTAAGCACTTCCACGTTTTCCGGCTTGGCCTGCTCGATCAGTCGCCCATCCTTCGTTACCTGCATATAGGGAGTGCCCTTCTTCTCGGTGATATTGGACCGGCCGTACTGATCTTTTTTGTCGACGTAGTAAACAGCCTCCGTACAATCGATCTCACAATCAAAGACAAGAATCGAACAGTCATCATAAGGCCGCTGCTGGTTATAGGTAGTCAGCGCCCAGTTGTCGTTCCACATATAGTTGAACGAGCCGATATTCTTATTGGTAGTGAGCTTCGCCAGCAGGAATATTTCCTTTTCAGTCAGGCCCTCAGGCCGTTCCGGGGTCTTCCCGAAGAGCTGCCGGAATTGTGGCACCTTGACGTTCCAGAACTCGCCTATCTTGGTGATCTCCATCTTGCCCGACGGGCTGATGAAGAAGTTATACACCATATTGGTAGCGATGCACTTACGTACCGTGTAGCATTTCGGGGCGAGCCGTTCGATCTTGGTAAAGCCGCCATTCAGCACGGTCAGATCGAAGATGGTCTGCCGGTTCATGATGCGCTCAAAATCAATATCTTTCTTGAGTTTGTCTATTACCTTTTCGAAGCGTATCTCTTTTGGCAGGCGGTCCTCCAGCTCATAAAATACTTTTGCTGAAATTTCATCATCGGGAACAAAAGCGCCGACCGCTTCCAGTGCCATACCAGCCGCCTGCTGTAACTGGTTGACTGTCTGAGCCTCATGCATACGAAAAAGCGCCTCATACATTCGCTGTTCCTTTTCATTCAGCGATCCGTCGTCGATCCCGATCACACTCGCATAGGTCCGGTTTTTGGACATGCTTTCTACCAGCGTGCCCACAAACTGCGCCGCAATGCGGGCTGGCGTCATGTCGATATTAACATAGGACTTGTTGGCGTCGGATACATTCATGAAGTCCAGGAACTCGGACATTTTCTGGGAGCCCTTGCACCAGAGCAGCAGTTCTATCCATCGGGCATTGCGAAGTTTGAAGAAGTTCAGGCTGCTATCGTTGCTGGTCTGTTCCTTGTAAAAGGCGGTAACGATCTTTTTGCCGTTTTCCCTGTCGGCCCGTTCCTGCGGTGACATGAAAAACCTGTTTAACAGAGGATCAGAAAATTGTGGGTTCGACGTCCCGTAGAAGGAATTGCCGGTATCCATACGCAGAGGTGAAGTAATTGGGCCGTGAAAAAATAGTTTTTCCGCTATTTTAACCGGCAGGCCAGCGGGACGGGCGTATGTGTCGGCGTGTATTTGACTATAAATATACGAAAAGCGTCAAAAAAGTACTTTCAATAAAAAGCCCCGCTGGGAACAGCAGGGCGCAAAAAATCAGTTCTACTTAATAGTACCATAAATGTAATTACTTTCGGACCACCGCACAAATCATTTGCGAATTGATCTTGCAGATACGTTCCTGAATGTCCCCCCAATTGTAGACAATTTCGTAGATGGCGCTGGGACGCGTAAAAACAAGATCCCCGGGTCGGAAATTCGTCCAGCCACCGTCCAATATAACCCCCCGGTCCCTGTGGAAGGTCCGGTACTCTGCCGGGACAGGTAAAGTAGTTTCAATTTCCACTTTAGATGCCAATACGTTGCCGTAGACAGGCGATAACTTTCCGGAAGGCCTCAGGATGGCAAAAATAGTATGGTTGGCAGGAATCGAAAAAAAACCGTCTTCCAGGCGGTAGGGGCTGTGGGTCCCAAAATGATTATGATGACAAACAATATACGCGCCCCTGTTCAGGTTTTCGTTGCCTTCGACTACAAGGGCTATGACGGGGTTTTTCTCCCTGTTGTTGCTTTCATATTTGGTGGCCATCAATACCTTTACGTTGCCGATCATCATCGTGCTTTTCTGGTCCATGTCCACCTGGACGATTATCCTATCGTTGACCGCTACTGACATGGGCATTTTAAAAAAGGAGAATCACGGAAAATTATAGCCACTGCTACCAATATTCCCATGGAGGAAATAATCCAATAGCAAGACCACACGATAATTTTGTCAGTCTCTTCATAAAAGTCTTCCTGCTCCAATCTAGCACGATAGAACACAATGCCTATGAGTGGAATCCAAATGGTCCAACGAGGTATTTTTTTCATGGCATGGCTATTATTTCCCGGTCGGCCAGCACAAGATAAACCACATCCTCATATGTCAATTCAAAACCGACGTCCGCATGAAAAATACATTTCTTGCCCTTCCCCGCTTTAATATGAGGGTCCTTTACGAGCCCTCCTACGGCATGGATGGTTCCGGTGTGCTGCTTCTTTCTTCCGGAACTGGGTATAGCCAGTCCGGATTTTTCCGTTGGCGTCTCGTCCCGGAGCACCAGTACAAATTCATTACAGGCTTTCTGGATCATGGAATAAGTTTTTATACGGATTTTCGCCGGAATCTGGTAAGTTCATCCTTTCCAAGGTGGCCCATACAGCACTCATCAATGTTGGCTCATGTGCCAGCAGTCGCCCAACGGAACGGATTGCTTCTTCATATTTTTCTGCGCTGACCACGACTAACTCACTTTTAAATACGGGATTCTCACCGTAAAATCTGGGTTCTCGCTGAACATAAGGATAGTGCTCCAGAATCATTTCGCCCATTTGGCGCATTCCTTTTTCCATCTGGTATTTTTTATCTTTTTCCAGATATTCCCGGGGGATGTATTCTGATTGCATGAACTCGTGCTTGTATAGCATACCGGATATATTTAGAAACAATCCACAATTACGCATTCTGTTGTCAGTAACATCGTGGCGCCGCTGGCGGCATTTTGGATGGCGCACCGGAGGACTTTCGCGGGATCGATCACGCCCGCTTCGATCAGGTCCTCTACCCTACCCGTCTTGGCGTTATAGCCAATATTGCCAGTGGCATTTTTGACCTGACGAAAAATAGTTTTTTGGAGCGGATTCCAGTGCCATTTGTTCTTTATGCCCGTATTCCAGATGATCTGCTTTAAGATCATATCCATTGCGGAATCCACAATCTTGTTGCCGGAGCGGATGCGCAGAAGTGCCGTACCCCCTCCTACTACATATCCTTCCGCCAGTGCTGATTTTACCGCCCGTACAGCGTCATCGAAACGGTCCAGTTTTTCTTTCATTTCTGTTTCTGTGGGCGCTCCTACCTGTATGACTGCTACACCCCCGGTCAGCTTGGCAAACCGGCGCTCATAAGGCGCTGCCTCATCTTCATTCTTGGCGTTGGCTTTAAGCAGTTGTAAATCCGAAAGGAGACTGGACATTGCTTTCTCATCCGATTTTCCGTCAATAATAACCGTTTCTTCCCGTGACACAATGACTTTCTTAGCGGTTCCAAAGTGTTCAAATTTAATTTCTTTAATGTCCATCCCACGATGGTCAGCCATAAAGGCAGCGCCCGTGAAAACGGCTATGTCTTCCATTTCTTCCCGTTGCTGATCGCCATAGCCGGGCGCCCTGACTACGCAGCACCGAATTTTTGGCGGGATGATGTTGCCCTTATCGTCCTGGCGGTACTGGCTGTTCATCATGAGCATTCCCAGCCCCTCGCCTTCCGCGCCCGGACAGATGATAACTAGCGGCCGATTGGCTTTAAGCACCAATTCCAGGGCATTGAAAATTTGCATGTGGTGCGTGATCACCTGGTTGTAAAGCAAGATCAGCGGATTCTCAAATTCTACCGTTTGCCGGGCCTTGTTGTTGGTGAACAGCGGGTGGACATACGATCCTTCGAAACGGTAGCCGCCTGCCGTCTTGACTTCCGTATTGACGCTTTTGCCCGGCTCCAGATCAATGCTTCCTTCGTGGCCTACTTTTCGGAAAGCGTCTGCGATGATGCCGCCGATAACTGGATCGTTATTGGCCGATATGGTGGCAATCTGCAATATCCTGTCGTGATCGTTCCCAATCTGGATAGCTCTGGCTTTCAAAATGCTAACCACGCGGGCGACCGCGGCGTCGATCTCCCGTTTCAGTTCGATGGGGTTGGCACCTGCCTCTACCGCTTTCATGCCCTCCTGCACAATGTGCCGCATCAAAACGACGGTGGTGGTGGTGCCGTCTCCGGATTGATCTACGCTTTTTTGAGCGCACTCTTTAACGGCGGTAACGCCTGCTTTCTCAAAAAAGTCGTCCAGGTCGAATCGTTGCGTAACACGGTAGCCATCTTTGGTAACTTCATTGGGCAGGCTAATGGTGGAGTAGTTTTGGTTGTCGCTCCGTCCTATAAGGACATTTCGCCCGCGGGGTCCCAGGGTGACGGCTACAGGGTCCGCGATTTTATTGACGCCGGAAAGTAGCTTTTTACGGGCATCGGCACCGTAAAGTGTTTTTTTGTTCATTTCAGAGGTTGTTTAATGCCGGGTGATCCTTGAAGCGTTCGTGAAAGGCTGTCAGCTCTTCGGGCGTAATCTGATATCTGATGCAGTAGTTTTCTACTTTCCGCAAGGGTAGGGGAATGTCCTTTCTTTTCACTTCTTTCATTCGCTTCATTCCGTAAATGGCGGCATTGAAAACCATCGACAGAAAGTACAAATAGTTGTAATTCTGATTTGCTTCAAGATACCCCTCTTCCACGTCGGTTTCAATCCACGCTTCTTTGAACGCCTCGCAGCTCAGCCGAATCTGGTGGCGCCCATTTTCGATGATTTCCGAGTACTCTATTCCTTTTTTTTCGCGGGCCGAGAGATCTCTTTTTGCCGCTTCTTTAAATATTTCGCCTAATGTCATTTTGTGATTTTATTCTTTATATGGTACAAGCCACTGGGGGTCAACATGGGTGGAAATCGCCTCTTCCGATAATTCAGCAAAATCTCTTCCTTGCGAGCGCAGAATAGCCTTCATATGTTCTATTGCCCCGGGGAGGATATGTTCAGGTTCTACCATCACACGGATCATACCGGATTCA
>Ga0207695_10008241_pt1 | contig 13080 bp, 10 predicted proteins | sample KBSC54metaG_FD_184354 | JGI IMG/M metagenome (GOLD analysis project Ga0207695, IMG submission 184354) | Corn rhizosphere microbial communities from Kellogg Biological Station, Michigan, USA - KBS C5-4 metaG (SPAdes) (version 2) | ecosystem: Host-associated > Plants > Roots > Rhizosphere > Soil...
CCGGTACAAGCCACCCAAGGATGGCAGGAGATGGTCCTTATCCGCGGGGTTTAGCATGGTAGGTAATTATGGTAAGACCATCCGCCGTAATTTTCTTCGAAGCAAGGCATTTTCCTTTATCAATATCACGGGACTGGCTGTGGGTATGGCCAGCGCGTTGCTGATCCTCTTGTGGATACGGCATGAAATGAGCTATGATCTTTTTCATGAGAAGAAGGATCGTATCTATGCTGCATTCAACCGGGCGACCATTAACGGGAGGATAGCCTGCTGGCCCAGCACACCTATTCCGATGGGGCCGGCACTGAAAAAAGATTATCCCCAGGTGGAAGAGGCGGTGCGTACGAATTGGGTAGGCGCTTTTGTGCTTTCCAATGGTGACAAGCATTTGCAGACGCAGGGGCTTCTTACGGACCCGAACTTTTTCAACGTGTTCAGCTTTCCTTTAGTGCAAGGTGATATCCGGACGGCGTTGCTCGAGCCGCATGGGATCGTACTAACGGAGACGATGGCGCGAAAACTTTTTGGCGAGACGAATGTCCTGGGCAGGACGATGAAGGTGGACAGTACGACTGACTTTACGGTGACGGGTGTGGCCAGGGACCTGCCCGACAATACGCAGTTCCGGTGGGAGTACCTGGTGCCCTGGAGCTATATGAAGGAAGTGCGCTGGGACAATGACAACTGGGCCAATGGTTCTATCATGACATATGTACTGTTGCGGCCGGGTGTCACAGAGCAAGCGGCGGATAGGCTTTTCGAGCATGTGATCACTGCGCATGCTCCGGATGTGAAGAACGATGTCTTTCTTCATCCGCTGCGGAAATGGCGGTTGTATTCGGGGTTTGAGAATGGACGGAACACCGGGGGTGAGATCGAGGTCATCCGGATGTTCGGTATCATTGCGGGGTTTATCCTGCTCATAGCCTGTATCAACTATATGAACCTGAGTACGGCGCGTAGCGAGAAAAGAGCCAGGGAGGTAGGTATACGCAAGGTGGTGGGTGCGGGGAAAGGATCGCTCGTTGTACGATTTATGGGCGAGAGTGTGATGATGGCGGTGGTAGCCGCGGGGATTGCGCTGTTGATCGTATATCCTGTGCTGCCATGTTTCAACGAGCTAGTGGATCGGCATCTTACTGTTCCGGTAGGGGATGGAAATTTCTGGCTGGACATTGCGGGTTTTGTTTTGCTGACGGGGTTGCTGGCGGGGAGCTATCCTGCCTTTTATCTGTCGGGGTTCAAGCCAATTCAGGTGTTGAAGGGCGGTTTTAAAATTGTCCGCGCGCTGGTGACACCACGGAAGGTATTGGTGGTGGTCCAGTTTACCACGGCGATAGCGTTTATCATTTGTACGCTGGTGATATATCAGCAACTGGAGTATGTACAGAACAGGGATGCGGGGTTTGATAAGAAGGATCTTTCCTTTATATATATCAAAGGGGATATAGCCAGAAACTACCCCATGATCCGAAAGGAGCTGCTGTCGCAGGGGCTGGTCAGTGCTGTTACGCGTACCAATTCGCCGGTGACGGATATATGGTACAGGGATGACTCATATGAATGGAAGGGGAAGGATCCAAAGGCTAGGAATGTTTTTGCCAGATATACTACGGATAAGGATTTTGCAAGGACGATAGGGGTGAAGATGCTGGAGGGGCGGGACATCGATGTGGATAGCTATCCTACGGATACTGCTGCGCTGGTGCTGAACGAAGCTGCGGTGCGGCAGATGGGGTTGGACCATCCTGTGGGGCAGACGGTGAAGAACAGTGAAGGCAGCTGGCATATCGTGGGAGTGGTGCGGGATTTTGTACCGGGGTCTCCTTCTCACGCTGTGCCGCCTGTGGTGATCGAGGGGCCGAGGAACTGGTTGGGGACGATGACGTTCAGGCTGAAAAACGACCGGGCGGGGGATCTGGAGAAGATCGGCGCCATCTTTAAGAAATACAATCCCAACTATCCGTTTGAATATTATACCGTCGGCCAATCGTATGCATTAGGGTTTGAAGGGGAGCAGCATTTGGGGGTGATGGCCGCATTTTTTGCGGGGCTGAGCATTTTCATTTCCTGTCTGGGGTTGTTTGCCCTGGCGGCGTATATGGCGGAGAACAGGGTGAAGGAGATAGGGATACGGAAGGTGTTGGGTGCGTCCGTACCCACCTTAACGAGCCTTTTGACGAAGGAATTTATGACGCTGGTGTCCATTTCTTTCCTGATAGCGTCGCCGCTGGCGGGCTGGGCTATGTATAGCTGGTTGCAGGGGTATGATTATCATACATCTATCAGTCCCTGGATATTTGTATTTACGGCGCTTACCTGTTTTGTGATAACTGTGGGCACTGTTAGTTACCAGTCGCTGCAGGCGGCGTTGGCGAGCCCGGCTAAGAGTTTGCGGGTGGAGTGAGCCGCGGTGGGGGGTGGAATGATTTTTTCTTCAGGATTAATCTTAACTTACAAAAAAACATTTTATGGCAAAGGATAATACCGGAGAGATCAACCTGCCGGAAGTAAAGGATATTCCCGGTCAGGAACATATAAGGGCTCCACGCCTGGGTGAATTGGCTGACAATACTCCGTCCTCTGCGGATGAAGAGGGGGATGATGTGCTGGAGCCGAAGGACGACGATTTTGCATCGGGTAATGATGCGGACGTAAGTTCCGCGGAAAAGGCTGTGCTGGAAAACATAGATTATCGCAAGGCGGAGAGCGAAGATCAGCCGTTGATAGAGGGGCGATTGGATGATACGGATGCAGACGGTGATCCGTTGAACGAGGATGACGATGACCTCACAGGTGATGACCTGGATGTGCCGGGGTCGGAGGAGGATGACGCTGACGAGGAGATCGGGGAGGAGGATGAGGAGAATATTGATTACAGCCTCAACAGCAACGACGACAACGCGGATTTCGAAGAATAATTGGGCCTGGACTAAGAGGCGGCGGGGCGTTGACCCTGGGAGATCCTGACGAGCGGAAGGCTGTCGGGGTAATTGGCCTGTACGAATTTTATCAACCCTTCCCGTACATCGCAACGCAGGTCAAAGGCATTGCCGGAGCTGCTGGCGCTCATCAGGGCGCGGACCTCGATGGTCTTTTCGGAAGCGTTGGTGATCTGCATGACGCTGACGCGTTTGTCCCACAGGGGGTTATTCTCCAGCAGGCGCGTGAATTCTTTTCGTAACGGCTCTAACGGGACGGCATAATCCAGATAAAGAAAGACGGTACCCAGTATATCCGCCGTATTGCGTGTCCAGTTCTGAAAAGGTTTTTCGATAAAATAATTGATGGGCAGGATCAGCCTTCGCTGGTCCCATATATTCAATACAACATAGGTAAGGGTGATCTCTTCCACACGGCCCCATTCTCCTTCCACGACCAGTACATCATCGATGCGTAAGGGTTGGGTAAAAGCTATCTGAAAGCCTGCCAGCAGGTTGCTCAGCGATTTCTGTGCGGCAAAGCCGATGATAATACCGCCCACTCCCACACCGGCGAGCAGACTGGCTCCCAATTTGCGGAGGTTATTAAAGCTGAGCAGGATGATACAGGCGGCAAGGATGATGATCAGCCCGATGGACAGCTGGCGGATGAATTGTAATTGAGTGCGGATCTTTCGTTCTCTCAGATTGTCCGCCTTGTTGATATCGAATGTATGGAAGGCATAATCTTCGAAGACCTTGACGACACCGATCAGCACATAGGCGAAGGCGAGGGTCAGCAGGATGCCAACCGTCTTGTCGACACCGGGGTAGACGCGGGGGCTCATCTTCATCAGCGGCAACAGGAAATTGAGGGCGAGCAGGGGCAGAAGATAGCTAAAGGGCTTACCCATCCGCGTGAGGATGCTATGGGGTATCGAGAATTGAGGTTTGCCTGCGCGGGGCTTTTTGCGTAGCAGGAGGGATAGCAGGAATTTCACTATTAATCCGATGGCTATGGCTACTCCTGTCAATATCAGGTCCCATACGATGGCAGGAAAATGATCGAACTTACTAAGGAATTCATCCATTTTGGGATAATTGGGTATGTCTAAGATAACAAATATAAAGCCAATGCTGGCCACCCTGGTGGATCAGCCGTTCGATGATCCGGACTGGATCTATGAGATCAAGTGGGATGGGTACAGGGTCGTCAGTTATCTGAACAAGGGGAAGGTAGACATGCGCAGCCGGAATAACCTGTCTTTTAACGAAAAATTCAAGGTGATAGCCGATGCGCTCATCCAATGGAATATAAAGGCCGTGATAGACGGGGAGATCGTTGCCCTTGACGAAGAGGGGCACGCGAACTTTCAGCAACTGCAGAATGTGCTAAAGCAACGGGAAAAGGCTCATCTGGTGTATTATGTCTTTGACATCCTCTGGTATGACGGGAAGGATCTTACCCAACTGCCCTTGCTGGAACGAAAGAAAATATTGAAAAGCATTTTTCCGGCTGATGATGATCGTTTGCGGTACAGCGATCATATCGTGGAGAAGGGTAAGGCTTTCCTTGCGTCGGCGGTGAAGCATGGGCTGGAAGGGGTCATGGCAAAAAGGGCCGATAGCGTCTACGAAGTGGGGGCACGTAGCGGGAGCTGGCTAAAGATGAAGAACAATCAGCGGATGGAGGCGATCATTGCGGGCTTCACCCTTCCCCGGAGGAGCCGGAAATTCTTTGGCGCTATCATTTTGGGGAAGTATGTGGGGAAGAAGCTGGTTTATATCGGCCATAGCGGCTCCGGATTCGACGACAACGATCTGCGGGAACTGTCCAGGCGGTTCAAACCATTGATAACGGACAAATGTCCTTTTGAAAAAGTGCCGCATACAAATCAGCCTGCCACCTGGCTGCGACCCGAGCTGGTGTGCGAGGTCAAGTTCTCGGAATGGACAAAAGACAAGATACTTCGTCACCCCATATTTGTGGGGATGCGGGATGATAAAAAAGCTTCCAACGAAAAAAATGAAAAGATGGTAAAAGTAGACGAGAAAACGATGAAGGTGGGGCGGCAGGAATTGACGCTCACTCATCTGAACAAGGTATACTTCCCAAAGGAGAAATATACCAAGGGGGATGTGATCAACTATTATCATGATATTGCGTCCTACATCCTCCCGTATATGCTGGACAGGCCGCAGTCGCTGAACCGGCATCCCAATGGGATAACGGGCAGTAATTTCTATCAAAAGAATGTGGCGGGCAAGGTAGCGGACTGGGTGGAGACGTATCGATTTAACAGCGAGACGCAGGGCGCCATCGACTTTATGGTCTGTAATGGGGAGGCGTCCCTTCTGTATATGGCATCGCTGGGGTGCATCGAAATGAATCCCTGGCATAGCCGAACGGCGTCCCCCGACAATCCCGACTGGTGTGTCATCGACCTGGACCCGGACGGGAACTCTTATGATCAGGTGATCACGGTGGCGCTGGTGATCAAGGGGATCCTGGATGAGCTGAAAGTTACGGCCTGTTGTAAGACTTCGGGAGCAACGGGTATGCATATCTATATTCCGCTAAAGGCAAAGTATACGTATGATCAATCCCGTATGCTGGCGAGGTTGATCGTAGAGATGGCGCATGAAGATAAGCGTATTGCCGCATTTACCAGCCTGGAGCGTACGCCTGCCAAGCGCAAAAAGAAGATATACCTCGACTTCCTGCAGAACAGGACCATACAAACCCTGGCGGCGCCGTATTCTATCCGTCCGCGGCCCGGCGCCACTGTCTCCACGCCGCTGCATTGGGAGGAGTTGAAAAAAGGGTTGAGGCCGGAGAATTTTACTATAAAAAATATATTTGACAGGCTGAAAGACGTCGGAGACCTTTTTAAACCGGTGCTGGGGAAGGGGATCGATCTGGAAAAGACCGTGGGGCGGATCGAGAAAATGGGGGCATGATTTGTGGATGGAACCCTCCTATGGAGACGGCTATTACACTTACACATAAGGAGCTTTTGCAGGCAGACAGGGACTATGTCAAAGCGGCCTCCGTCGTACATCTGGTATATGTCAACGACCGGCAGCCCGGGATCCTGCGTTACAAGAAGGGCAAGGGGTTTACCTATCTTTTTGACAACAAGCCTATAAAGGATAAGAAGGAGCTGGAGCGTATCCGTAAGCTGGTGATCCCGCCTGCCTGGACGAATGTGTGGATCTGTACCAGCGGGAAGGGGCATATACAGGCTACGGGGCTGGACCTGCGGGGGCGAAAGCAGTACAGGTATCACCCGTTGTGGAATTCCTTACGCAACGAGACGAAATTTCACCGGATGCTGGAATTTGGGAAAGCTCTTCCGTTGCTGCGTGTAAGGGTGGAAGAGGACCTGCGAAAGAAGGGGTTGACGCAGGAGAAAGTGATGGCTACCGTGGTCAGCCTGATGGAAAGGACCTTTATGCGGATAGGCAATAATGAATATGAGAAGGCCAATGGGTCTTATGGGCTGACGACCCTGAAAAATAAACATGTGGCTATCAATGGTGATGAGGTAAACTTTTCTTTTACTGGTAAGAAGGGGATACACCATAACGTATCCCTGCGTAATAAGCGGCTGGCACGTATCGTCAGCCAGTGTCATGACATACCCGGGAAGGAACTGTTCCAGTATTATGCGGAGGATGGCAGCCGGCACCCCATCGACAGCGGTATGGTGAATGTGTATATACGGGAGGCCATGGACGAAGAGTTTAGCGCCAAGGATTTCCGAACCTGGGCGGGTTCGTTGCATGCATTGCAGGCGTTTCGGGCTATAGGGGAGGCGACGACTGTGACGGGGATGAAAAAGAATATCAACGAGGTGCTGGATACTGTGAGTAGGCGGCTGGGCAATACCAGGGCCGTCAGCCGAAAATACTATGTCCATCCCGGGCTGATACAACTGTATGAGGACAACAAGCTGGTAAAGTATCTCCAGGAGCTGGATGCACTGGAGGAAGAGGGTGGGGATGAGGTGGGGCTTACAGCCGAAGAAAAAATACTGATGAAAATATTACGACGTAATAGTTGACGTAGTCGTTTCGACAGTCGGGGTATCCGTCCCGGAGATTATATCTGGTGCACGGCTGCGAAGCTTGGCGTGCAGATGGGAGTATTTTTTAAAATGGTATTTCTGCGGCTTGCCAAGAAGAAAGCCAACTGCTTTGAAACCAGGCAGCAGATCGAATATGATCTTACAGATGGCCGTGACGGGGAGGGCCAGGATCAATCCGGAGAGACCCCAGAGCTTACCAAAGAGAAGGAGGGAGAAGATGGCGAGGAGGGGGTTGATGCTGACCTTGGAACCTACTACATAGGGTGTGATCAGATTGCCTTCCAGGATGTGTACGAAGAAGAATACACCCAGGACTCCTACGGCATACCAGTTCGAGTCCTTTGTGACCAGGGCGACGAGAAAGGGCAGGGCGCTGCCTATGAGGATGCCGATATAAGGAATGATGACGAGGATACCTCCCAGGAAACCAAAGAAGAGAGGGGACTCGATGCCCAGGGACCAGAGGCCGATGGAGTTCAGGGTGCCGATGATGGCTATGACCTTTAGCAGGCCGATGAGGTAATCCTGGATGACGAGATAAATTTTCTCTATCGTGTCGTCGATGAGCTGTTTATCGGAGGAGGCAAATGCCTTGTAAAAGAATTCGAGGAAGAAGACACGGAAATAAAGCAGGAAGAAACTAAATAATAATACCAGCACGAATTGCGAGACGAGGTTGGCGGTGAATGACATCGTAGAGGAAAAATACTGGCTAAGATGATCCACCTGGAAGGCGCTTTGAAGGGTCTTTTTGATATGCCAGTGCCAGTGTTGGGAGACGTATGTCTCTGCCCTGTCAACCAGTGCGCTCATTTTTTGGACGAGCTGAGGACCCTGTCCGACGAGGTGGAGAAGCTGGGTGATGACTACGGTAAGGAAAAGGGCCAGCAGGATGCCTGCCACGAGTACAGAAATAAAAGAGGCGAGTCCTTTGTGAAGACCCCATTTTTCTAATTGGAGGCCAATGGGGAACAGCATGCTGGAAAAGATGATCGCGAATAAAAGGGGTATGATCAGCACTTCCGCCCAGGCCAATATGACAAAGCATATGGTCAGGATGAAGAGGATGGCTGCAATACGTACCGGATTTGCGAATTTTATTTCATTCATGGCTTTGGATATTAATAAAGAAGCCGGCCATGGGCACCGGCTTTAAGGGTATGAATTTCACCAACCCTTTACCCCAAAAACGTTGTCATGCTCTCCGGATGATGCCGAGGATCAGGGAGATCAATGCCAGAACGATCAGTATATGGATCAATCCGCCTACACTATATACGAATACACCCAAAAGCCAGCCTATGATCAGAATTACTGCTATCAGATAAAGTAAACCGCTCATAAAAAAAGTTTTTAGTAAGTAAGGAATTTTTATATCTATTCATACCTATGAAAAATGCTTGCCAATATTTTTAAAAAGGGCGGGTCAGTCATTTATAGCGTATCTTGGGCTTAGGCTGGGGAAGAAAATCCACGAAAGGGGCATATTTGGCGGGGCATGATCTTGCTAATATTAAGGACATGAAGAAGCTTTCAGTGTACTGGAAGGTGATCAAAAAGGCTGCTATAGAATTCGACAGCGACAATTGTTTCAAGCTGGCGGCCTCTTTATCCTATTCCACGATATTTGCCATGGGGCCATTGCTGATCGTCGTCATTTCGCTGGCGGGTATTTTTTACGGTCATGATGCGGTGGAAGGGCGGATCTATCATCAGATCAAGGGGCTGGTTGGGAGCCGTGCAGCCGTGCAGATACAGGATATCATCAAGAACATACAAGCCTCGAAGCATAGTGTAGCCGGGGCCATTATCGCGGGGATCGTTTTGTTGATAGGCGCTACCAGCGTGTTCACTGAGATACAGGGTTCCATCAACTATATGTGGTCCATTCAGGCAAGGCCAAAGAAGGGATGGCTAAAGCTGATCCTGAACAGGCTGCTGTCCTTTAGTCTTATCATTGCTTTTGGTTTTATCTCCCTGGTGGCGCTGGTGATCAATTCCCTGATGGACCTGCTGAGTGCATACCTGAAAAATTATTTCTCCCACTTCACGGTCTATTTCTTTTATACGTTGAACCTGTTGCTGACGCTGGCGGCAGTTACAATACTGTTCACCATTATCTTCAAAGTGCTGCCGGACGCCATTATACGTTGGAAGGACGCCTTTGTCGGGGCGGTTTTTACCGGGCTGCTCTTCATACTGGGTAAATTTCTCATCGGCATCTATCTGGGCAATTCGAATATCGGTGTCATGTATGGGACTGCCGCCAGCCTTGTCATCATACTTGTCTGGGTATATTATTCCTCGATCATCCTTTATTTCGGAGCGGAATTTACTGAAGTGTATGCGCGTGACTATGGGGGAAAGGTGCGTCCCTCGGACACGGCGGTCTATATCCTCAAGCGGGAAGTTCGCGTGCTGGACGACGAATCAACGACGGCCTAAGAAGCCCGGCGTTTGCGGGTACTCCCGGAGCCTTGCAGACTGGCCTTTAGCTGCGACAGCAGGTCTTTCCCCTGGCGATGGACTACCTTCAGGGCCGGTTTTGGTGGTTTGCGACCTTTCGCCTTAGCCTGTATCAGTTTCATCAATTCATCCGAGTAAGTGTCCTTGTATTTTGTTATGTCGAATGGCCCCGAGAGCTGGTCGATGAGCTGGATGGCCATTTTCAGTTCCGCCGGCTTGCTGCTGCCGGAGGGTATGTTGAGGTCTTCCGTGGTTCGTACTTCCTGCTGCCAGCGGATCTTGTACAGGACCAGCACTTCGTCCACGGGCTTGAGGAGACAGAGATTTTCCTTATTGCGCAGTACAAAGCTGCCGAAGGCGACCTTGCCTGTTTTGTGGAGGGCGTCGCGCAACAGCACATAGGCCTTGGCGCCGGACTTGTCGGGTTCGAGATAATAAGGAGTTTCGTAGTACATACCATCGATCTCCGTCTCGATGACGAACTCCTTTATCTCGATGATCTTTGTTTTTTCCGGGCTGGCTTTTTGAAAGTCTTCGTCCGTGAGGACGACGTAGCGATCGTCCAGCTTGTAGCCTTTTACGATATCGCCCCAGGCTACTTCTTTTCCTGTGTTTTCGTTGACGCGCCGGAATTTGATATTAGCGTGATCTTTTTTATCCAGCATATCCAGGTCCAGGGAACTTTCTTCCGTGGCGCTGTACAATTTGATGGGGATGTTGACCAGGCCGAAGCCGATGGCACCTGTCCAGATAGAGCGCATATACTTCTTTTTTGTTAAAAATATACGAAGATTTATGCCAAACTGTGTGGAAATGACCTCAAAATGGGAGTGGGGAATATGTTAAAGTATGCGGTGACAGGCATAACAATTGAATGGATGCTAAGAAAAATAATAATCTGTTATGAAAAAGCATCAAACAATCAAAAAGCTAAGTGTATTATTTACGGCGGCCTCACTGGCCTTCGTAATGACGGCGAGTGCGCAAGAACAGCAAACCACGACAGATCCGGGGATGACGGCAAAGTTTGGTATTAAAGGCGGCCTCAATCTTACTACTCTCTATTCTTCCGATGTGTCTACCTCGCATATGAAGGCCGGATTTAATGCAGGTATTTTTGCGAAGCTGCCGGTGACGAGGGGATTCTCCATTCAACCTGAGTTATTGTATAGTCTGAAGGGGGCCAAGTCCACCTACAGTAATTTTGTTCAGGGGAATGGGGAGTACAGGTTCAATCTTGGGTATATCGAGATGCCTGTATTGGCGGTTGTGAATCTGGCGCCGAACTTCAACCTGCAGGCGGGTGGGTATGCGGCCTATCTGACCAATGCCAACATCAAGAATGTAAATAACAATGGGACTGTCGAAGGAGCTACGGATCTGAATGCGGACAATTTTAACAGGTGGGACTATGGTCTGGCAGGCGGACTTGGGTTTGATATAGAGCATGTCACCCTTGGAGCGAGGTATAACTATGGCCTGAGCAAGATCGGGAAGTCGGACAATCAATTCGCGCAGGGAATGAAGAATGCGGGGTTCTCGTTCTATATAGGCTTTGGGTTTTAGATAGCTGGAAAACATTTGTTGTAAAAAAGGAGGGCAGAGCCCTCCTTTTTTTATTCCCAGAGTCCGCGTATCTGCGCGACGGGTATATTAAGCAGCTCTCTGTATTTTGCCACGGTACGGCGTGCGATGGAATATCCTCTGTTGGCCAGGATGGAGACGAGCTGGCGATCGGTGTAGGGTGTCTTTTTATCTTCCGCCTGGATGAGCTCGCTGATGATGCTTTGGATGACCCTGTTGCTGATACTATTTCCTTCCTTATTGACGATGCCTTCGGTGAAGAGGTCCTTTAGGAGAATGGTCCCGAAGGGGGTTTCTATATATTTATTACAGGTGAGGCGGCTGACGGTGGAGATGTCTACTTTGACCTTGTCGGCGATGTCTTTCAGCTTCATGGGTTTGAGCAGGAGAATATCTCCGTACTTGAAATAATCGTACTGCATGTCCAGGATGGCGCGCATGATCTTTAGCATGTTGGATTCGCGTTGCTGGATGGCATTGATAAACCATTGTGCAGAGGAGAGCTTGCTGCGGAGGTATTGGCGGGCCGACTTTTCCACCTTGTCATTTTGCGAGGCGTTGTGGACCATCTCCATCCAGGACTGGCTGATATGGAGGTTGGAGGAACGTTGTCTGTACAATGCCACTTCCAGTTTTTCCCCTTCTTCGAGGAGAATGAAGTCCGGGAGGATGGAGGGATTGGCCTGAATGGTGTCTGTCATCTGGCTAAAGGGTCTTGTCTTCAGGTGAGCCAATAACCCAAGTACGATGCGGATCTCTTCGTCATCCAGGCCCAGGATCTTTTTCAGCCTATCCAGGTTGGCTCCCCGAAGGTCCTGGAAATGTTCTTCCAGGATACAAATGGCCATGCGTACATCCGGCTGTTTGGTATTCATCTTTTTCAGCTGGAGGAGCATATACTCCTGCACGCTTCTGCATCCGGCGCCAACGGGTTCCAGCTCGCGGATGTATTTTAGAGCATCTTCCAGCTCGGGGGCTTCTATCCATGTCTTGCGCGAGAAGGATATTTCCGAAGCCAGCTCGTCCAGGTCCTGCTCGAGAAAGCCATTTTCATTCAGTGAGTCGATGAGGAAGTCGAAGAGGAAATATTTCTCTTCCGGAACCGACAGGTAGCGGCACTGACGTTTGAGCTCGTCCCTGAAGTCCGGCGATTCCGCGATGGGCTTTTCGGGTACATTCTCGGTGGACAGGTAATTCTTATACTCTGTTTTATAATCAGGTATGTCGTCATAGCCATACTCCTCCCAATTTTGAAAATCCTGCACGTTGTCTTTTGAGAATTTGTCGCCGGCACTCTCATCGCCTGATCCGCTCTCCTCAAGACCTGGATTTTCGGTGAGTTCGTCCTGGATACGTTGTTCCAGCTCCAAGGTATTCAGATGAAAAAGATTAAGTAATTCGATCTGCTGCGGGAGGATCGTGTGTTGTTGCTTTTGCGTTTGAAGTTGCTTGAGCATAGTCCACGGAGTTTTTTGTTGATTTGCTACGACAAAACGGACGCCAGAATTTTGGCAGTTTAAAGAAAGGAAGCTTCGGCCGGGGCCTGTAGAAAAATGGATACGACAATGGGGAAAAAACGTAACAAATCCGTTGAATAACAAGCTTTTCTTTGATAGGTGGGGCAATGTGGCGGAAAAGGGAAACGTGGTCTGTATTTTGACAGATTAGGGTATATTTAATGAAAATAATGTATGCAGAGCAGCCAGCCGACAAATAAACCGCGTTTTTTCGTGATTCGGCGGTTGGCGAGGATATTCCTCAAGATCATAGCTACTTTCGTTATCATCCTGATCATTGTGATCTTTCTGATCCAGACACCTTATGTTCAGAATATTATAAGAAGCAAGGCGGAGAAATATCTTTCCCGCAAGCTGAATACCCGGGTGAACATTGGCAACCTGTATATCAAATTCCCCGAGAGTGTGGTGTTGAAGAATATTTACCTGGAGGACAGGCAGAAGGACACGCTGCTGGCTGCCGGGCTTATAGATGTGAATATCCATATGTGGGGCCTGCTT
>Ga0207695_10008243_pt1 | contig 13079 bp, 19 predicted proteins | sample KBSC54metaG_FD_184354 | JGI IMG/M metagenome (GOLD analysis project Ga0207695, IMG submission 184354) | Corn rhizosphere microbial communities from Kellogg Biological Station, Michigan, USA - KBS C5-4 metaG (SPAdes) (version 2) | ecosystem: Host-associated > Plants > Roots > Rhizosphere > Soil...
CGCACAACCCACGGCTATCCAGAAGTAGAAGTAGCCCGTGCGCGCCTGCGCCGGGTTCAAGGTCGTTGCGACCATGGGAATTCCCCCTTCCCTGGCGTCCGATGGGCGCCGTTCCGCGAACGACGCTAGCCCGAAATCATTCGAAAACAAGCGTGTTTGGCGCGACCGCAGCGAGCATGCGAAGAGCGGCGCAACCGATTCTCCCGCGGGGGGCGCGAACCGAGGACCCATGCCGATTCCGTTCATCGACCTGCAGGCCCAGCGCCGCCGCCTCGGCCAGCCGCTGGAGGACGCGATCCTGAAGGTGGTCCGCTCCGGCGCCTACGTCATGGGTCCGGAGATCGCCGAGCTGGAGACGGCCCTGGCGGCGTTCGGGCAGGCAGAGCATGCCCTGGCCTGCGGCTCCGGCACCGAGGCGTTGATCCTGCCATTGATGGCCTGGGGGATCGGACCAGGCGATGCGGTCTTCTGCCCCTCGTTCACCTTCGCCGCGACGGCCGAGGTCATGCCGCTGGTCGGCGCCTCGCCGGTGTTCGTCGACATCGATCCGGAGACGTACAACCTCGACCCCGAGAGCCTGCAGTTTGCGATCGAGGGCGTGAAGCGCGAGGGCAAGCTCAGGCCCAGGGCGGTGATCGCCGTCGACCTGTTCGGCCAGCCCGCCGACTATCCGGCGATCGCCCGGGTGGCGCAGAAGCACGGCCTGAAGCTGATCGCCGATTCCGCCCAGGGCTTCGGCTGCACGCTGGCCGGCCAGCATCCGATCCGCTGGGCGGACGTGGCCACCACCTCCTTCTTCCCCGCCAAGCCGCTGGGCTGCTACGGCGACGGCGGGGCTGTGCTGTGCAACGACGCGCGCCTGCACGACCTGTTGGTCAGCCTGCGCGTGCACGGCCAGGCGGTGAAGTCCGACCTCGAGGGGCGCACTTTCGAGCACGACCCCAAGTACCTGAACCTGCGCATCGGCCTGAACGCGCGGATGGACACCCTGCAGGCCGCAGTCCTGTTGCAGAAGCTCGGCATCTTCGCCGACGAGATCGCGGCCCGTAACCGCGTGGCGGAGCGTTATGCGGCGGGCCTGGGCGACCTCGTCACGACGCCCAAGGTGATCGAGGGCGGGGTCTCGGTCTGGGCGCAGTACACGATCGAGCTTGGGGCCCGCGACGGCCTGGCCGCGAGCTTACGCGAACAGGGCGTCCCGACCGCCGTCTACTATCCGATCCCGATCCACATGCAGGGCGTCTATTCCGGCTATCCGACGGCGCCGCACGGCCTGCCGGTGACCGAGGCCAAGGCGGGCCGCGTGATCAGCCTGCCGATGCACGCCTATCTGGAGCCGGACGACCAGGACCAGATCATCGCCGCCGTGCGCGCGTACGTGAAGAAGAACCGGTAGCTAGCCGGCGAAGCCCTTGGCGCGCATGAGCTCGCCGCAGGCCGCGAGGACGAGCTGGGCGGTCGGCGGATCGAGCTGGGTCTTCCAGTCGCCGGACACGCCCTTGCGCAGGAACGAGTCCGGATCCTCCTCGCCGGGGCGCCGGCCGCTCAGCGCCTCGAACGAGGCGGCGGCCACGACGCGCTCCAGCAGCGGCGCGCCGGTATCGACGCCCAGGAAGCCGAACAGCCGGGCGGTCTCGGCCGCCGGGTCGGCCTGCAGGTCGCAATAGCGGAGCTCGTGGACCAGACGGGGATGCGCCGCGGCGAAGGCGTCCACGTCCCTCACCGCCTCGTTCCACAACTGCACGGCGTCCTTGACGGTCGCCCAGTAGGGCTCGGTCCCGGGGGTGAGCGCGTCCGGCGCGCCGGCGCGCTTCGAATGCGCCATGCGCGAGACGGCGACGTCGCGCGGATCGCGCACGATGTGGATGATCCTGGCGGCGGGAAACAGCCGGTGGAGCTGCGGCAGATAGTGCGTGTAGCGCGGGGTCTTGTCGCCGATCCAGCGGACCTCCGGCCCCGCCCGGCGCGACATCATGCGGTTCAAAATGAAGGTGCGGGCGACTTCGTCGAACTCGGCCTGGTTCACGGGCCCATAGGCCGGGCGGCCCTCATAGACCTCCTCGACCTCGAGGAGCATCTGGCGGTTGTAGCTGCTGACGAGCTGCGAGAGCGGGGCCGTGAAGCGTTCGATGAAGTGGCCTTCGCCGGCGCAGGCGACCTGAGGGTGCGCATCGAGCAGGCGCTGCAGCCAGGTGGTGCCCGACTTCGGCGCGCCGCAGACGAAGAAGACGTTCACGCGTGGAGATCCGGCCTACGTCCAGAGGGCGCGCAGGCGCTCCGCTTCGGCCGCGCCCTGCGCCATGCCGGCCTTGGCGGCCCCGGGACGGCGGCGGAAGTCCATCAGGTTGGCGCCGAACGCCTGCTGGCTCGCCTCGTCGGGCCCGATCACCACCACCTCCGAGCCGCCTTCCTTGAGGGTGCGGATCTCCTCGTCGAGGCGCGCCGCGATGCGCTCGGCGGCGCCGCCGGCGGCGGCGGCGGCCGTCCGTACCGCGACGAGCACCACGAGGTCATGGCCCGTCGCCAGGTCCGCGTTGGTTCCGGAGCGCATGCCGCCGTCGATGTAGCGGCGGCCCTCGATGCTGACCGGCGGATAGACCCCGGGCACCGAGCAGCTGGAGGCCACCGCGCGGGTGACGCCCACGCCGGACTCCTTGGTCCAGAGCTGGAAGGCGCCGCTCTCCGCGTCGACCGCCGTGCAGGCGTAGCCGCGCTCGGGCCAACAGTCCGCCGGCAGGCTGGCGAAGGAGCGGCCGAAGCTGGCGATGAAGTCGTCCTCGGCCATGGTGTCGGCGGCGAGCGCCCACTGGCCGATCTCGGCGCGGACCTCGGCGGGATTGCGCAGCGAGCCCTGCGCCTCGGCCATCTTCTGCATCAGGAAGGTGAGGTCCGCCGGCCGCCGCTCGGCACCCCTTGCGCGCGGCGCGCTGGCCGCCCGCTCGCCCTCGGCGAGGATCGGATCGGCGAGGCTCGCGGCCTCGGCGCCCAGGGCTAGCCGTGCGCCGACGAAGGAGCCCGCCGAGGTGCCGAGGGTGAAGTCGGCGCGGCCGAGATCGACGCCGGCGCGGGCGAAGCCTGCGATGAGTCCGCACTCCCAGGCGATCCCCACCGGACCGCCGCCGCCCAGAACCAGCGCGCGTGACATGGCTTCACCTCCCAGACCGTGCGGGCGACGCTACTCCAGCGAGCCCACGATGGAAGCCCTCTGCGAGAGCTCGATCCAGTTGCCGTCGGGATCGCGGACCATGGAGATGCGGGCCGTCGTCCCGAGCGTCACCGGCGCCATCGCTTCGCGGCCGCCATGGGCCAGCACCTTGGCGTGCTCCTCGTCGACCTTGAAGACCTGGAAGGTGATGTAGCGCCAGCCGGGACCGCGCATCTGCGCGTCGGCGGGCGCATCAGGGTCCTGTTCGAGCAGGATAAGGCTCTCGCCGGCGCGGAAGCGGCCGGGCGCCTCCTCCGGCAGCCCGAGCGCCTCGCGGTAGAAGCGGCGATGGGCCTCGAGGTCACGCACGGCGAGGCGGATGCCGATCTGGCTGACGCCGTCGTGGCCCCGCGGAACGAGGGATATGCGGTTCTCTTCCGGGTCCTTCAGATGGCGCGGCGCGGCCACGCCCTCACGCGCGACGATCAGCTCGCGATAGCCGGAGGGCGGCGCGTCGGGGATCGGCTCGGCGACGTGGTTGATCTTCACAACGCTGCCGTTGGCGTCGTGGCGGTGCTGGTCCTGACCCTTGCGGATCGGGAGCAGGTGGTCGAAGGCGAGCCCCGCCTCCCCTTGCCAGAACGCCAGCATGGGTTCGAGATGATTTGTGGAAAGCCCGATGTCGACCCTCGGCTTGGCGAGCTGCATGGGCCCTCCCTTGCCTCGGCAGCATGGCCGTGGGATGCGTGAAGTCAAACAGATGTTTGGAACGGGAGGCGCGGAATGAAGGCGGCGGTCTATTACGAGAACGGCGCGCCGGACGTGTTCCGCTACGAGAACGTCCCGGACCCCGAGTGCCACCCCAGGGGCATCGTCATCCGGGTGGAGGCGGTCTCGATCGAGGGCGGCGACACCTTGAACCGGCTGCGCGGCGCGCTGGTCACCAAGCCGCACGTCGTCGGCTACCAGGCGGCGGGCGAGGTCGTCGAGGTCGGCAGCGAGGTCACAAACCTCAAGGTGGGCGACAAAGCGGTGACCACGGGCGCCTACGGCAGCCATGCCGAGCTGCGCGCGGTCTCGGCCCGGGCCGCCTGGAAGATCCCCGCGGGCATGGACCTCAAGCTCGCGGCCTGCGTGCCGATCCCGTTCGGGACCGCGCACGAGTGCCTGTTCGAGTTCGGACGGATGAAGAAGGGCGAGGTCGTCCTGGTGCAGGCCGGCGCCTCGGGCGTGGGGATCGCGGCCATCCAGCTCGCCGCGCGGGCCGGCGCCTCGATGGTGCTGGCGACCGCCTCCTCCGATGCGCGGCTGGAGAAGCTGCAGCCGCTCGGGCTGACCCACGGGATCAACTACCAGAGGGACGACCTGGTCACCGAGGTGATGCGGCTCACCGACAACAAGGGCTGCGACGTGATCGTCGATCCGGTGGGGGGCACGACCTTGCAGGCCTCGATCCTGTCGCTGGCCTACCGCGGGCGGGTTTCGATGGTCGGCCAGGCGGGCCGCGAGCCGATGAAGGTGGACGTCTCCACCATGATGGGCGGCAACCGCACCCTCTCGGGGGTGTTCCTGGGCGCCGAGATCGCCACCGACCGGGTCTATGGGATCATCCAGGGGCTGATCGAGGATGTGGCGAAGGGCGAGCTGAAAGTGGTGATCGACCGCCAGTTCAAGCTCTCCGAAGCCGCCGACGCCCACCGCTACATCGAAAGCCGCCAGGCCGTGGGCCGAGTGCTGCTGGTCCCCTGAGCGAGGAGAACGAACATGCCGCGCGCGAAGAACGGCCGGGTCGAGCTGGAGTACGAAACCTTTGGGGATGCGAACCCCGAGACGGTGATCCTGATCAACGGGCTGGGCTCGCAGATGACCCGCTGGCCGGTTCCGTTCTGCGAAAAGCTGGTGGCGCGCGGCTTCCGCGCGATCCGCATGGACAACCGCGACGTGGGCTTGTCCAGCTGGCTCGACGGCGGGAGCTACGTCCTGAAGGACATGGCCAACGACGTCATCGCGGTCCTGGACGCCGCGGGCGTGAAGAAGGCGCACGTGGCCGGCGTCTCCATGGGCGGCATGATCACTCAGCGGGTCGCCATCGACCACCCGGATCGCGTGCTCTCGATGACCTCGATCATGGCCGCCCCGGCGGCGAACCCGCCGATCCTGCAGTCGACGCCGGCGGCAGCCGCGGTGCTGAACGTGGCCCCGCCGGATCCCGAGGCCGACTTCGAGGCGTTCGTGGCGCACGGGATCAGGAACGCGCGGACCATCGGCAGCCCGGCCTATCCGTGGGACGAGGACCAGCTGCGCCAGCGCGTCGTTTCGGAATACCGGCGCGCGTTCAATCCGAGCGGGGTGGTCCGCCAGCGGCAGGCGATCGGAGCCGACGGCGACCGGACGGAAGAGCTGAAGACGCTGAAGGTCCCGGCCGTTGTGGCGCACGGGGCGGACGATCCGCTGGTCATGCCGATCGGCGGCGAGCTGACCGCCAAGGCGATCCCGGGCGCCGAGCTGCGCATCATCCCGGGGATGGGGCACGACCTGCCGCCGGGGCTCTACGACACGGTCATCGACGCCATCGTGGCGGCCGCGAGCCGGGCCAAACAGGCGGCCTAGGACAGCGAAAGGCACAGCATGGGACGACTGGAGGGCCGCTCGGCGGTGATAACCGGGGCGGCGAGCGGGATCGGCCGCGCCGCGGCCAAGATCTTCGCCGGCGAAGGCGCGAGCGTGGTCTGCGTCGACAAGGCCGAGACGGTGAGCGAGACCGCCAAGGAGATCGCCGCCGCCGGCGGCAAGTCGGTCGCGATGGCCGGCGACGCCGCCGACGAGGGCTTCGTGCAGCAGTACGTCACGCGAGCGGTGAACGACTTCGGCGGGCTGGACGTGATCTGGGCCAACGCCGGCATCTCCGGCGGCTACGTCCCGCTGCAGGACCAGACGGCGGCGCACTGGGCCGAAATCCTGCGCGTCAACCTGATCGGCCACTTCCTGGCCCTGAAGCACGCCAGCCCGATCATGATCGCCAAGGGGAAGGGCTCGATCATCATGACTGCGTCGGTCGCCGGCATCCGCTCGGGCGCGGGCGGCATGCCCTATTCGGCCTCCAAGGCGGGCGTCATCAGCCTCGCCCAGACCGCGGCCAACGAGCTCTACGGCACGGGGGTGCGGGTGAACGCGATCTGCCCGGGGCTGATCGAGACCGGCATGACGCGCGGCGTCTACGAGGCCGCCCGCGCGCGCGGCACCGCCGACAAGATCGGCCAGCTCAACCCGCTGACCCGCGGCGGCGAGCCGCACGAGATCGCCAACATGGGCCTGTTCCTGGCCTCGGACGACGCCTCCTACGTCAACGGCCAGTTCATCGCCGTGGACGGCGGCCTCTCCTCCTCGCATCCGGTGGTGCGGCGCCGCCGATGATCTACCTGGTCCGCCATGGCGAGACCGAGTGGAACGTGATCCGCCGGGCCCAGGGCCGGCTGGACTCGCCGCTCACCGAACGCGGCGTGCGCCAGGCCCGGGCCATGGCCGAGCTGCTGGCGGATCTCGTCGCGCGCGAGCCGGGCGGCGCCTGGCGGCTGGTCGCCTCGCCGTTGGGGCGCGCCCAGCAGACGGCGCGGATCGTCGGCGAACGGCTCGATCTCCCGGTCGAGATCGACGAGCGCCTGCGCGAGCACTCGATGGGCGAGCTCGACGGCCTGCGCGCCGAAGCGCTCCGCCCGCGCCTTCCCACCGGCGTGCCCGATCACGAGCAGCCCTTCCATGTCCCCGGCGGAGAGAGCTTCGACGAGATCAGCGCCCGGGCCCGCAGCTTTCTGGCGGAGGCGGCCGAAGACGACCGCCTGATCGCCGTCAGCCATGGCGTGTTGGGCCGCATCCTGCGCGGGGTCTATGCCGGGCTCGACCGGGAGACCACGCTGACCATCCAGGTCGGCCACAGCCAGGAGCACGTCTTCCGGCTGGCCGGCGGCCAGGTTGACGCCCTCGCCTGCGAGCCCGTGACCGATTCCTGACCGTCCGAGCGTCCGTCGCCGCTGCTCGTGCGACGCCGTCGCTAGGCCGGTTCGACCGAGGCGCGCGCCGCCGCCTGGCAGAACTCCGCCAGGCCCCGCAGCGGCTCGGCGCCGTCCCCGGCGAAGGATGCGCCGTGCATCAGGGCGAGCGTGCGCGGAGCCAGCTCGGCCAGGCGGCGGAGCTGATCGGCGGTGCCGGGCGCCATGGTCATGGCGCCGAACTGCGCCTCCGACTCGATGGCCAGTGAGAGGATGTCGGCGTCGGTGATCGGCGGGCCGCCGCCCACGTGGGTGAGGAGGTCGCCGCAGAACAGCACGTCGGCCGTCTCCTCGAAGAACACGCCGGCTTCCCAGCCATGCGGCACGTGCGGCGTGGCGAGCCAGCGCATCCGCTTGCCGCCGAGATCCAGCACCTCGCCGTCGGCCAGCGGCCGGGGCGGCCGGTCGGCGAGGTCGTTGAGCGAGATCATGCAGCCGAGCTCTCCGTGGACGATCTGCGCCTGCGGCGCGGCGGCGAGCCAGGCGTTCATCGCGCCGCACTCGTCCGCCTCCACGTGGCCGAAGCTGATCCACCGCAGCCGTTCCAGCGGCATGATCCGCGCCACCGCCTCCGAGACGAGCGGGAACAGCTGGCGGTGCCCGCAATGAAACAGCATCGGCTCGTCGGCATCGATCAGGAACTGGTTGAAGGTGAAGCCGGCCGGCGGCGCGACGTCCGCCACCCAGGTCGAGAGCCGGTAAACGCCCGCGCCGATCTCGGCGATGCTGGTTTCCATGTTCATCCTCCGCTGGGTCAAATCGGAAGCCCGCGCGGCGGCGCAGGACAAGCCGGCGCAAGATCACAATTTCGCGGGCGGGCCGCGAGGCTCTATGGGAGATTGCAGACGATCGCCCAAGAGTTGTCGGGTTGCGACCGGATGGCGCACATGGGCCCCAGAACGTCCTCGCCTGTGTCGGGAATCCGCCACATTTCCCGGGTGAAACAAGCTCCGACGCCTGATCAACCCCCAACCCCGATCTGCGTCACACGGACGGGAGCCCCGACGACCCCCACGTCGGGGCTCTTTCCGTTCTAGGAGCCCTGCTCAGCCTTTCTCGGTCCGTTGCGGCCCCAGCCCCAGCGCAGCAGCGCCAGCGCGGCCACGGCGGTGAGCGCGCCGATCGCGAAGGCCGCCGCGGTGGCGATGGAGATCCCGGCGGGCCCCATCGTCAGCGGCCGGGGCTGCATCCAGTGGACGAGCTCGCCATTGGGCTGCGCCGGCAGGATGTCGTCGATCTGGTCCAGCACGCTCTCGGTCATGGCTGCAGCCTCCGCCGGTCTCGCTTCCAGCGGCCTAACCCTCGCACATAGCGGGGGTTCCGCAAGCCGGACCCTGAGGGTAGAACCGGCGCCGTTCCTCGTCTCGACCAGTTCGCAAGATGGCCGGCCACTCCAAATTCAAGAACATCATGCACCGCAAGGGCCGCGCCGATGCGGCCCGCTCGAAGCTGTTCTCCAAGCTGTCGCGCGAGATCACCGTGGCGGCGAAGCATGGGATGCCCGACCCGGCGATGAACCCTAGGCTCCGGCTGGCGATCGCCAACGCCAAGGCCGAGTCGATGTCGAAGGACGTCATCGAGCGGGCGATCAAGAAGGCGCAGGGCGGCGACGCGGAGACCTACGAGGAGATCCGCTACGAGGGCTTCGGACCCGGCGGGGTGGGCCTGATCGTCGAAGTGCTGACCGACAACCGCAACCGGGCCGCCTCCAACGTCCGCTCGATCTTCGGCAAGCACGGCGGCAACCTCGGCGAGACGGGCTCGGTGGCGTTCATGTTCGAGCGCGTGGGCGAGATCGTCTATCCGGTTGCGGCGGGCAGCGATGAGGCGGTGATGGACGCGGCCATCGAGGCCGGCGCCGAGGACGTCGAGTCCGACGAGGACGGCCACACCATCTACACCGCCTTCGAGCAGCTGTCGGAGGTGGCGGCGGCCCTTGAGAAGAGCCTCGGCGAAGCCAAGTCCGCCGCCGTCGCCTGGCGGCCGAGGAGCCGCACGCCCCTGAGCGGCGAGCCGGCCGCGACGCTGATGAAGCTGCTCGACGCCCTCGACGACGAGGACGACGTGCAGAACGTCTACACCAACGAGGAAATTCCGGCCGACGAGCTCGAGCGGCTGGCGTCGTAGCGGCTCACGATGGCCTCGATCTGGTGCTCCGGGCCCTTGCGGACGACGATGTCGGCGCGCTCGCGGGCCGGCGCGATGTGGTCGCGCAGGTTCGGCAGGTTGATCTGTCGCCAGACCTCGCCGGCGAAGGCTTCCGTCTGCTCGGCGCTCATGGTCCGGAAGCGGGCGTAGAAAGAGGCTGGATCGTGCTCGGCGGCGCGCCAGAGCGCCACGAATCGGGCCGTGAACCAAGCCTCGAGATGCGCCTCTTCGGCCTCGAGATAGATGAGCGCGTCGAGGCCGACCGCCGCGGGATCGTGCAGGCCGAGACCCTCGACCACCAGCACCTCGGGGCGGGCGACCTCGCGCGCCAGCCCCGGGTCGATGTCGTAGGTGATATGCGAATAGACCGGAACCTTCGCCGCGCCTTGCCGGAGGCTCGCCAGGGTCCGCGCCAGCGCCTCGGCGTCGTAGCTCTCGGGGAATCCCTTGCGCAGGGTCAGGCCGCGCGCCAGCAAGGCGGCATTGTCGAGCAGGAAGCCGTCGGTGCAGACGAGCTCGACGGATGGGGGGCGAGGGCGCTCGGCGAGGCGATCCGTCAAGGCGGCGGCGAAGGTGCTCTTGCCGACCGCAACCGAGCCGGTGACCCCGACGACCAGCGGCCCCGGGCCGGTGCGGCGGGCGTCGATCAGCTCGGCGACGTCGTCAAGGCTCGGCATCGGATGCAAGACTTAAGGCGACAGGGCGGATTTCGCCAAGCCCGCGTTGGCGCCCGGCGCGGCTCGGGTATGCTGCGGAATCATGCGCGAGATCCGCTGGTTCCCCCGTGCGACGGCCTAAGTCCGATCCGCGCGTCACCGATCTGCGCCGCTACCGCCGCGAGCGCGAACGGGCCCGTCGCGCCCCGCCGCAAAGGCCCGCCGGCGCCGAGCCGCTACTCGGCCGCCGGCGCCACGCCGGCCTGATCCTGCTCGCAGCGATCGCCATCGTGGCGGTGCTGGCCATGCTCTCGGGCCGCGGATTCTAACGCGGCCGGGCCATGTTCTTGCGCAGGATCGCCCAGATGATCAGCAGGTAGGCCGCAAGCCGAAGCAGGTAGACCCCGCTCAGCGCCTCGTCGGGAATGCCGTAGATCGCTGGCACCGCCTGGTTCACCGCCATCAAGCCGAAGGCCGCGGCGAAGGCCAGGAACAGCACGTCGTGCGTGCGGCGCCAGAACTTCACGAAGAACACGCCGCCGATCAGGTAGCCGAAGGTCAGGGCGCCGGCGACGAAGATGGGATGCAGGTTCACGACTCCGCCTCCCAGATGAAGCCGTAGAGCAGCACGCCGAGCGCCAAGGCGGCGGCGAGCTGGCGCCAGATCCAGAGATCGGTCGCGGGGAAGACGACCATGTCGGCGACCAGCGCCAGGTTGTTGAGCGCCAGGAAGACGAAGCTGACGGCGGTCCACAACAGCAGCCGCGAGCGCTCGCGGAAATAGGCCCGCAGCAGCAGGATGGCGCACACCCCGCTGGTGAGCAGGCATAAGAGATAAACCGCCGTCGGCGCGAGCGCGCTCATTTGTCTTCCCCCCTGAACTTGAACGCATTGGCCAGCGACTGCACCGGATCGCGCGGCGCGGCGATCAGGTTGACGATCGCCACCGGCCGCTCCTTGTAGGCCGCCTCCAGACGGTCGCAGAGCTGACCCAGCACCGCCGCCGCCGGCGCGTAGCGATGGCAGCCCTTGTCGTCGCGGACCGTGATGCCGCCGCGCTCGAACCGCTGCAGGTTGTCGTTGACGAGGCCCGTCGAGGCGCGCAGCTCGCTGACCAGCTCGGCCGGCTCCCAGCAGCGTTCGGCGTCGCGCTTGAGCAGCAGCAGCAGCTCGAGCGCCCAGACCGAGCGAACGTGCTCGCGCACGAACGCTGCAAGATCCTGGTCTGACAACACCCTCTCCCAATAGGTCGCGGTCCGACCCTATCGACCTGGGCCGCTCGATCAACCCCGGAAGGAACGTCCGTCACGTCGGCGCCATGGCGACGCTTGGCCCACGCGGGAAGCTGTGGCCAACTGCGCCAAATCGCCTGGGGGGATTCGACATGGGCCATCATTTCCGCAACGCCGTCCTGGCGAGCGCCGCCGCGCTGGGTGCGTCCGCCGGGCTGGCGCACGCCGCCGACTATGTGACCATCCCCCTGGAGGCGAGCGTCAACGCCCCGGCCGAGGTGACCTGGAAGAAGGTCAGCGGCTTCTGCGATATCGGCGCCTGGTTGAAGACGAGCTGCGTGATCACCTCCGGCAAGGCCGACGAGGTGGGCGCCGTGCGCCGCATCGCCGATCGGGTGGACGAGGTGCTCGTCAGCCGGACGGCGTGGTCCTACACCTACGCCCAGCCGAAGTCGCCGATCGACTACCACGGCACGGTGGAGGTCCGGCCGGACGGGCCGAAGACGTCGAAGATCCTCTACACCCTGATCTATGACGCCGCGGCGCTGCCGGCCGGAGCCGACCGGGCCAAGGACACGGCCGGGCGCACGGCGATGTTCACGCGCGTCATCAACACCATGAAGGCCGTCGCCGAAGCGAAGTAGTCGCCGCTACGCCAGCCAGCGGCGCGGCCAGAGCCGCCCGAGCGGGTGGACACGGCCGGGCGCCAGGCCCATCCGGCGGATGATCCGCGGCGACAGGCGGGCGAACGCCTCCACCGGCTCGACCCCGCCGACCGGGCTCGTCGCCACGGCCCCCGTCGTCAGCGCCTGATCGACGGCGGCCCACTCAGCGCGCGAGCGGTCGTCGTGGCCCACGGCGTAGAAGTGGCGCACGGGCTGCGGTTCGTCGGCGAGCTCCAGCATCACGCCGACCATCCAGCCCACGCCTCAGAACCTCACGCCGGCGAGGCGGAGGAACAGGGGGACCAGGTAGACCAGCACCAGCAGCCCCAGGAAGATCACCGCCAGCCGGCCGATCCGCCGGCGGCGCGCCTCGTCGCGGGCCCGGGCCTCGGGATCCTTCTCGCTCACTCAGTCACCACCACGGGCCCAGGCAGGACCACGTGGATGACCACCTCGGTCTCGGCGAAGAGCGTGTGGGATTCGCCGGGCGGCGTGTAGATGAAGTCACCGGCCTGGATCGGCAGGTCGTCCAGCCGTCCCTTGCCCGAAATGACGAAGATCTCCTCGCCGTCCGGATGGACATGGGCGGGCGAGCGCGAGCCCGGCGCATAGTGCATCAGGAAGGTGCCGGCGCCGGCGTCCATGCGGAGCGGGGTGATCGTCACGCCGTCGCGGATCGGCCGCTTCGGCGTGGCGGGCGTCGAGGTGAGCTGCATCATGGAGGCCTCCTGGGACGCGCAACATCGGCTTTCGGGGCGCGCTCCGCAACGCCCCTCGCGCTCGAAGACGGCGCTCCCCTCATTTGCCCCCGCGCGGGAACCCTGACCCCGGCTCGCGGTTTCGTGAACCGTTCTAAAGGAGCCTCCCGTCATGACCCGCGCAATCATGCTTTGCGCCGCCGCGGCCGCGGCGCTGTCGCTTGCGGCCTGCAACAAGAACCAGGCCGGCAATTCCGCGCCCGCAGAGACCAACACCGCCGAGGCCGCCAACACCTCGACCCCGGGCCAGAGCATGCCCGCGAACAAGGCCCAGGACGTCACCGGCGCGGCGGTCGGCTCGACCTCGGCCGCCACGATGGGCGCGCACGACACCGGCGCCTTCGTCTCGAACCTGGTGCAGGGAAACATGTACGAGCTCGACGCGGCCAAGATCGCCGAGCAGAAGGCCAAGCACCCCGCGGTCAAGGC
>Ga0207695_10008244_pt1 | contig 13078 bp, 13 predicted proteins | sample KBSC54metaG_FD_184354 | JGI IMG/M metagenome (GOLD analysis project Ga0207695, IMG submission 184354) | Corn rhizosphere microbial communities from Kellogg Biological Station, Michigan, USA - KBS C5-4 metaG (SPAdes) (version 2) | ecosystem: Host-associated > Plants > Roots > Rhizosphere > Soil...
GCACCAGGACGCGCAGCACAATCGCTTCGTCGGGCTGGAGTTTTACGCGCCATGAAAGCCGCCAGAGCTCGCCCGTGTCAGGATCAAAACGAAACGCCCCAAAGGAGAGCATTGCAACCACCCACCCGGTTGCTTCCTATTCTACGTCCGTGCCGTTGAGAACGGAACGCGACCGATCGTCGTGGTGAAAGGAAACGCACCCACACTGCGTCTCCTGTTCCTTCGCAGGCGATTACCACTGCCACCAAACCACTTGCGCGCGCACAACGAACGCATCGCCACCGGCTTGAATGAACCCGTTCGTTAGCAAGCGCAAGCTGCTGACGCAGAGGAGGTTCCGAACGAATAACCCGCGTATCGACTCGGTACGCAAGCCTGGCCCACTATCGCTTTCAGGGTCCAACCACCGCGGAATCCGAAAACACACACGGACCAGAATCAGCGCTCGCCCCTTCGCGGTTGAGGACCGAAAAAAGCCATGTACCACCACTCACAAAACGCACTCGGGGCTATCCGCCGAGGCTGGATGGGCCGGACGATCCTGCTGATCCTGCTGCTGCTTGCGATTGCTGCGTTAGCTCGCCGGTCGCGGGCCGCGAATATACCGGTCGTGAGCATCACCGCAAGCGCCAATGACGGCAATCTCCCGAGCAACGCCATCGACAATAATCTCGGCACACGCTGGTCCTGCCCAATCCCGAGCGGGGGCGCGTGCTGGCTGCAAGCCGACCTGGGGACGACCAGCACCATCACAACGGTCGGGATTGCTTGGTACCAGGGAGCTCAGCGGACGAATACCTTCAGCATCCAGGTATCAAACGACAACACGACGTTTACGACCTTCTTCGCCGGAACAAGCTCGGGCACGACGACGAGTATTGAGAACTACCCCGTCACGGCGGTAAGCGCGCGGTACGTTCGGATCAGCGTAACGGACAACTCCCTACACAACGGCTGGGCGAGCATCACGGAACTCGCGATCCCCGCAACGGCTGTTCTCCCCATCGCGAACATGACCGCGTTTTCCGATGACGGGAATATCCCGCAAAATACGCTGGACAACAATCTTGGCACGCGCTGGTCCTGCGCAATACCGCAAGGCGGCGCGTGCTGGCTGCAAGCCGATCTTGGCAAGCAGGCCACGATCACGAGCGCGAACATCGCGTGGTACCAAGGGAACGCGCGCACGAACAACTTCAGCGTGCTCATCTCGGCGGACGGGACGACATTCCACACGGCCTTCACTGGGACGAGCAGCGGCACCACACTCGGCCTGGAACCGTATGCGGTGAGCCCCACTATTGGACGATACGTGCGCGTCACCGTGACGGACAACTCCTTGCACAACGGTTGGTCAAGCATTACCGAATTCCGCGTGCTGGGCTCGGAGAGCACGAGCGACGCGGGGACCCGCGACCTGTTCAACATCACCAAGCTCTACGCCAGCGCCCCATCGGGCATCTCGTGGAACTCGGAACACTGGGCGAACGGGCATGCGCGCGACATCCTGGACCGGGACCCTGACGACCCGACAGGCGCAAGCCAGCAGCGCGGTGACTCATCGCGGCTCTACGTCGATGGGCAAGGAATCCTCCACTTCTTTGGCACCGGCCCCAACCTCCCGGAGCCACGACTCTACCTCAACAACCCGAACCAGTACTTCTTCAAGAATGTCGAGCTCACGATCTACTACCTTCGCGTCTCGGACGACAACACGCCCTGGGGCGGCATCGTGCTAGGCGCGAGAAGCGGCCCTGACGGTCACAGCCCGGGAGGTGACCCGTGCACGGCGCACACCTACTACGGACGCATTCGTCATGACGCGCACGAAGATGAGGAGAAGGAGCTGAAACATCCACAATCGCAGGCCCGCGACTCGAAGAACATCTGGAACGGGGCGAGCATGCTCCCCTTCGGGGCGTGGATCGGCATGAAGTACGTCGTGTACAACGTGAACCACGACGCGAACGTGAAACTCGAAGTCTACCGCGACTTCACCGGCGGCGCCAACGGCGGCACATGGGAGAAGGTCGGAGAGACGCTTGACAACGGCGGGTGGGCGCCGCCGCAGGACCCACCCGCGTGCACCTACGCGCCGGACTTCATCCCGACGGTAGGCGGCGTTGTGATCATCCTGCGCGACACGGGGACCTCCGAAACGTAGTCGCGCTCGTACTCGACATCCTCGTATCCGGCAACGCACAGCCAATGCGCGAACCGCTCCAAGAACCGGTTATGCACCGGCGTAATCACGCGCACTCCACCAGGACTCCGCCGAACATACGCATCCAACACCAACGACCCCGCCGCACGACGACGCAACCGAGCACCACCAGCACCAGCACCAACGACCCCGGCACCATCCCTGATCCGAGACACGAGGTACGCAACCACGGCGTCGTCCTCCTCGTACCGCAAGCCCTCCTGCGTTCCCGCAGGAACATAATCAGCGGGCATCGGCAACACCTCACCCGGCGGCAAAAACACGAGGTCAGCAAGCGTCACGCTCGCCACCAACGGGTCAGGACCCCCATCCTTCGTCGTGTTGCGTGCGCGCTCCTCCCACGACCCGAACAGCTCACCCTCTCGCAGCAACGCGTCCCACAACACGCTCGCACGATCAACACGGTACTCGACCACGCCCGCCCAACCAACAATCTCACGGCGCGACAGCGGCCGAAAACACCACCAATCCCCAAGCCGAGCACGACGGAACTTCCTGCTCCCCGCCCTCGTCCACCAGTCCGTCACGCCCGCACCAACACGCCCGCGAACGCGCTCGCGACGATGATCGATCCAAGCATCAGCAGTAAACGCGATATACAAGGCCATACGAAAAAGAAACCGTTTCCCCGCAGGGTTACGCGCGGCAGGGGAGCCGTGCGCGATCACCACGAGCACGCCGGCTGTGATGCGCAGTCCCACAATCAGGACACCGCGATTGCCGTCGGTACTCGACCGGGGAGAGCTCCCGGCAGCACACGAAATTGAGCTGATGATACAGCGTCGTCTCTGGCGTGTACAGGCCAGTGAACATCATCATCAGGTCATTCGCTGCCTGCGCGGCACCGAGCGCGTTAAGCGTGATGACGCTAGGCTCGTGCACCGCGTCATCATCAACATACCGTTGCGCGCGCCGCTCACGATCCGTGAGCGCCTCCTCCTGCAACCGTCCCGGCGGGATAAGCTCGTGACACTCAAGGCAGCCCTTGCCCGGGCTCGGCAGGACGATTCTCGTTGCGGCAAACGTGCCGTGCGGTGAAACCATACCTGCCTCGCGGCGCACCTTGGCACCGACCTGTGCCCCAGGGATGAGGTACTGGTGCACGAGTGCATTGAACACGAGCCGGCTTTGGATGGAGTCCGTCGCAAGAAACACGAAGTCCGCATCACGCAACAGGCCAGCAGTACTCGCATCCAAGACATCCCCTTTGATCGCGTCGTACCGCATCCCGGGGCGGCCGGCGCGCGCCACGCGACGCGCAACGTCGACCTTGTATGCGGCAAAGCGCTTCCCGAGCCGCTGCAACCATGGCGCTGACCGCCTGGTCAACAATGATCGCGCATCCCACGGTGTCGCGCCAACGACGCGCGGCAGGTTCGTGAGGTCCACCCGGTCAAAGTCGATCCCCACGATATGCCCCACCCCCAGGCGTGCGAGCCACTCATTCAGGAGCGATCCGCCGCCGCCAAGCCCGATTATCCCGACCTTCATGCCAGCGAGGATCTCCTGCCCCACGTCCCCAAACAGGCGCGTGTGCCGGTCGTACTGTGGATCTGCCGCGCGCGGCCGGCCTATGGGTGAGGGGTACAGAGTGCGCACGCGCGGCCCGATGACACGTGCGAACTGCAAGGCTTGCGGTCCATTGCGCGTCCAGATCTCTCCGGCTACCGCGTTGGTGGCGAACACCAACCAGCCGACGGGGCCATCGTTGGTGATGTCCAAGAGCGCCGGATACGCCCGGTGGTGCGACGCGACATCAGGGCCGGAGAAGCCAACGGTATCGCCTCCGCCGTGGTTGTGCACAGCGAGGTAGCACAATCGTTCACTTGCGCAGTACTCCGCGTGTTCCGCCACGAACTGCGCGGTGAGCATCCGGTACGCCCGGGGGCTGGGGACGTAATCGACCCCGTCGCGTGCGGGGAAGACCTCGCGCGCCAACAGGCGCGTGCCGCGCGGTGTCTCCACGATCCCGGCGGCGATCACCGCGCCGTGCTCGTCCCCGTCCTCGGGAAAGAGGTGGTCGCAGAGACAGTGGTAGAGTTCCTCATCCATCGTGAGAGAGACCGGCGCGCGCAAAAAAGCATTCCTCCTTTATCCACTGCGCAGCCAGTCCAACACCTTCTGGAGCTTCAAGGCTGCGGTGTCAATCGTCGGGTCCAGGCGGTTGGACCGCCGGGAGATCTGCAGCGCCTTGCGGTCCTGCCAGGTCGTGGCGGAGAATCCCTGCCCGAGAGCGGCGCCGTCCTTGCGGGACACGCTCCCATCGATGAAGTGCGGGTACACATCCGCGCGCGGGTACTGAAAACTGATGAGGAACCCCACCCAAGTCGTGCCGGGCGCAAAAACTGGACCGATCTCCAGGCCGTCTAGGATGAACGTACGCGCCGCCCTGCGCCTCCGGCATCACGCTCACAGTGTGGCCCGGGAAGGACTCCTTAATCTCCGCGATCGCCTGTTCGACTTCCGGCGTCATGATTGTGACGTGTCATCCGGCGGGGTGGCCGTAAAGGTCTGCCCTTCGTGCAACTCGACGGCGTCCTGGTCCAGGATGGGCTTGAGCGGCGCGCCGCCCGTCTTCCAGAACAGGGCGAAATCCGCCTGGATCTGCACACCCGCCTCGATGGCCGCAGCCTTGATCTGCGCGCCGGTTGCCTTGCGGTCGGGCATCGTGACCGGCTTGTTGTTCACCTTGATCGTGACGGCTTTCGCCGCCGCATCCTGCGCATGCACATTCTCTTGCACACTCATAAACCCGCTCCTTCTACGATTGACCAGCAAGCATTTTCGGCATCATAGACCGTAAACTCCGGCATTGACAAAAACCCTGACAAAACGCTAAGCTGATGCAACAGCAGCAGAAGAGCAGCTGCCGAACTGATATTAACTATGATTGAAGTATATTACACGATCGTTGTATGAGTCAAGCGCCCGACGAAGCGCCCGGGATGGGGAAGCGGATCGCCGAGTTGCGCGAAGAACGCGGCTGGACGCAGAAGCAACTCGCGGATAGAGCAGGCATGAGCGTCACCTTTTTAAGCGAGGTCGAAAATGGCAAACGCAACCTCAGCTCCGCCAAGCTCCTGCGCCTCGCCGACGAACTCGCGACGAGCACGGACTACCTCCTGCGCGGTGAGCACGCCCCAAACCCGCCGCGATCAGCCGTGAAGATCCCCCCAGAGCTCTCCGACGCGGCGGAAGAGCAAGGGTGGACGTTCGCGCAGACCACCGCCTTACTGCAGACCCGCGACCTCATCCTGGCACGGCGCACGCCAACCGGTGACGACGCCCAAGCCCCCTACACGAAGCGCGACTGGATCGACCTGTACCGGAGGCTGTTCACGTGACCGACCTCGCGCGCCACCACAAGCTGCGGCAGCTTGCACGCAACCTGCACATCCCGGAATCCGGTGACGCCCTGCGCGAGTTGCGCGACCACGCCATCGCCAACGTCAAGGAATTGATCAGGGAATGGGGCGTGACCAGCATCGAGGAGCTCCGGCTCTCACTCGCGGATCGGCTCAGCGTCAAGATCGAATACCTCCACACCGACGATGACGTGGAGCGCATCGCGGACACCTACGGGCACGTCATGGCGCACTTCCGACGCCTTCTCCGCGCGGAATTCCTCAAGAACGACACCGAAGGACTCCTCGTGGACAACCCCCACCCGGGGCGTGGCGGGCGCGCGTACCTCGCCATCATCGACGCGCGCGGGAACCGCGCAGCGCGGTCCTACTTCACGGCGTGGCATGAGCTCGCGCACCTCCTCGTGTACCCACCCCGACAACTCGTGCTTGAGGGCTTCCGGCGCGCGCCCACAAGCGAGGCCAAGACCAAGGACCCGGTCGAATCCGCAGTCGACCACATCGCGGGCCTCCTCGCGTTCTGGGAGCCATTCTTTACCCCGGCACTCAACCAGGCCGCAAACGGCACCTTGACGTTCCAGGCGATCGAAACCGCGACCGAGACCGTCGCGCCCGGCGCAAGCCTGTACGCGGCAAGCCTCGCCGCTATCCGCGTGTGGAACGGCCCCGCAGCGTTCCTCACCGCTGACATCGCGTGCAAGCAGGACGGGACCAACCACGCATTGCGCGTGCTGAGCATCGTGGCAAATGATGCCGCGCGAACGGCTGGCTGCCGCGTACGCAAGCACATGCGCATCCCACGAACCTCCGCGCTCCACGGCGCATTTCACGACCTCCTCGGCCGCGCGCAGGACGCCAGCGAGGACCAGTCCTGGTGGGAGACCAGCGACCGCGGACCACTCCCGGCGCTCGCGTGGCACGCGCTGGCCGTCCGCCGCGGCCCCGTCCTGTACGCGCTCCTGACGGACATGAGCACGCCCATCACGACCGCCAAGCCGCGACCGCGCACTGTCGCACTCACCCGATAAGCGCGAAGGCCACGATGCCGACACATGGTCCGACGCTGGCGGACGCGTACCTGAAGACGACCAGGGCGAAAGAACACCTTGACGCGCTGCGTGCCGAGCTCGCCGGCTTCCGCAACACGAACCCGATCCGCGTCTTCAAACGCGAGGACCGCAAGCGCGGACGGTACGAGCTGCGCATCACGACGGCAGACGCGCCTGATCGCCTCCCGCTCATCCTCGGCGACCTCCTGTACTGCCTGCGCTCCGCCCTTGACCAGCTCACGTGGTCGCTCGCCAAGCTCACGACCCCCTACCCGCAACGCACCCAATTCCCGATCTTCGAGAAGCGCAACGCGGAGACGCGACGACGCTTCGCCCAGCACACGACCGGGGTACCAGCACGCGCAGCGATGCTCATCGAGCGCCTCCAGCCGTACCACCGACCCGACCCAGCAACGCACTTGCTCGCACGACTCGACCGGCTCGGCAACATCGACAAGCACCGACGCATCCCCGTGCACAGCAACGAGGCAATCATCAACTTCCCGAAGATGCCCCGCGCGCTCGCACACCTGCTCGAGTACGACCACGACCAGCACCTGGTGAGCGCGCCGCTCGAACTCAAGGACAAGATGACGTTTGACCCGATGGGCTCCTTCCGCGTCGTGTTCGGCGACACCACCGAGGGCATCGCGTGCGACGTTGCTGACATCGCAAGCATCTACGAATTCGTCACCAACACCGTCCTGCCGCGCTTCGCCCGATTCTTCAAATGAATCGGCAAGATGCAGGACGCACCACAACTTTATAATGAACCACGGCAATTCTCGGCAATCATTGCGTGGCACCCCCCGGGGCCGGTCGTGCCACCCCGATTGTGGGGTCGGTAGCTCTTGGATACCCCATTGACGCGTGTAATCAGCAGGTCGACCCGACAAGCGAACGGCCGTCACGATTTCGCCGGGCGGAACTTGAAAGGTCCAAACGCCACGGGCAATCCCGTTTGTGTGTCGCAACCTTAGGTACTGGCAGCCGGCGCTGCAAGCGCGATATACTACTCCGAAACTCCTTTGCGAAAAGTTGACGCAAATGGCTGAGCACAGTAAGCCACGACCCAACCCGCTTGCCACGCTACTGATGGCGACCATGCTGAGCACGGGCGAGGCCACCGGACTTGGCCGCTGGAGCCCGCCCGGCGGATGGAAGCCCGCGTATATCGAGCACGACATCGACCGCGTCCCGACCAAGAAGCGCGAGCAGGAGTACCAGGCACCAGCGATGGTCCTCCCCACCTTCTCAGGGCGCATCGCCGACTTGCAGGACTGGGACCTCGACGGCACCGGACACCTCGTGAAGGCGTACGCACCCAAGCTGTTCACGCCACACGAGGGCAGCATCACCATCACGAATCTCACGCCCGCAACGGCGCGGCGCAGTGAGTTGCTGTTCACCTACGAGTTCCAAGCCAATCGCAATCCATGGGCACCCGCGTATGATGCGTATCGGATCGACGCGCCGCGAGAATACAAGACCGGCTTGCGCCAGTTCCTCCCGCCTTCCGTCCAGCAATTATCGACGACTACCGAACCGCCGGCACGCGTGCTCCAGCCCGGCGTAATAGTCATGCCTGGACCGCGCCCGGCACCGCAGGTCCTCAGCGACCTCGATCGCTTGGCAGACGAGAGGCAAGCGTTCTTGCTGACAACTTCGCGCAGGAGCTCCAAGCAGGAGACGCGGGCGTCCCGGACTGGTTCAGCCGCGCACTCCGTGACCAGCAAACTCTCCTGCGCCAGTACGTGTACGACGAGATCGACGGACTCCGAGCGGATATGCGCACGCAGCAGCGCGCGATGGAGGCCAGAATCGACCAGCGCGTCATGCTCCTCACGCCGCAACACGCGGCCCGCACCATCGATGCCAAGAAATTGATCAAGGGCATCCCCCAACGCATGGCCGAGCACCTCGTCGACTCCGGCTTATTGGGTGCCCTCAAATTCGGGGCACAGCTTGCGGTAGCAGGTGCGACTGCCGCATTCTCGAGCCGCATGTGAGCACTCGCGAACAATGCGCATCCTCCGCACAACGCGGCGAAGTGAAGCACGAGCACCGCGGCGAATGCCGCCCCATCTCGCGGACACCACGTAAAGACCAGCCTCGAATGAAACAACGACTTATGAAGCGCTTCCTTGCTTTTGTCCTCCCTACTCTGCCGTGTCTCGCCGTCGACGAGACACAGTTCGTCCTCCAGCTCCGGGAGGCCACGGCAAACGCCGCAGGCGCTGCCACCGAAACCAGGCGCGGCATCGTGCAAAAACTCCAAACGGACCTCTTCCTCAGCGAGATCACCGTGAACTCCGCTCTCGTTGAGAGCTTTGCGGAGTCCAGCAGCTTCGAGTCAACCTGCGCGATCACCACGAGCCACCACCTACGGTGTCGTGATGGATCTTAAAGCCGCACGCAAGACCGACTCGGAGTATCAACGCAGCGACGACCTGCGGCAGAACCCGCTCGTCATCGCACGCGCAGGCGGACCGGCAAGCAGCCAATGCGTTCCTGGATAAGGCCGCACAACGGTACGAGAAGTACGGCCAGTGGCACCCCTTCAAGAACGTGGACCCGGCGTACCGCAGGGCCGCTTGCTGTTCCTGGGATATGACGACAACGTCGGGCTCTACGGCGACTACTTTCTCGACGACAACGGCCGCTTCGTCGGGGTAGCGCCGGAGGCGCAGGCGCGCTAAGCGCGCACCGCGCCGACCCTGGACCAGATCACCGCGGTCCTCACGCCCTACGTCGCAAGCGTGAACCACGACGACCTCATGACGAAGCTGCGCAAGCTCTACGGGTGAGCGTCTCGGTGCGGTTCTCCCACGCCGCCAAACCGCCCCCGCTGCCGTTGGGCTGCACGCCGTGCGCGTCGCTGCCAGTTCCTGGCCGCCGTGCTGTTTCGTTCAACGCTGTCCTTGCTGCCCCGTAAGCGTTGAGGCGGCGCCCTCGATGAAGCCCTTGGCGCGCGACCCGAGCTTCTCCGCAGCGATCCGCCCCTTTGCCTCCTCAATGGCGAGCACGACGCGATCCTCGGGGACCACGTGGCCATCCACCCAGGTACGACCCGGCCCCCAAGACAGGCCGTTGCGCTGGACCTCCACGATCACGCGCACATCACCCACGCGCGCCAGGCACGCGCTGGCGCCATCCGGTGTCGTCCCCGGACGGACCTGGGCCGCATTCGCGGGAACGAGCTCGGCGCAACGCGACGCGCTCGGAGCACACCCCGGACTTACCACCGACAAGATCATCCCAGCACAAACGAGTACCCGGTTCATTACTTTGATCACCCTCCCCTTCTCAAAGGCGCAACGGAACTCTTCGCGCACGACAGAAGGCACAACCGCGTTCCTACAAGCTTCTGATATACGCGCGAAATCGATCGATCGCTTTGGCCCAAGCGTCCGCATACCCTTGCCGGATATCCGAGAGGCGAGCCGCGAACACCCGCCGGTCCTCATCGCTTTTGACCGAGCGCACGTTCTCATATAAGGACCGGATCATGCTCTCGAAGTGCCGGAACTGGACCGCCTGCTCCTGCAGGGCGTCGTTGACCGCCTGCAGCAACCCCGTCATCTCCGCCTTGTGCGCCTCGTGCGCAAGCCGGGAACGCATAACGGCCTCATAGTGCGTGCCCGTCCACGCCTCGATCGCGGAACGCTCCGCGCGACCAACGCCCTGCACGTGCGCCAGCGCCGAATCACGCACTTCCTCGTACTCCCCGCGCGGCGTGAACGCCTTAAGCGTGATGACCAGCGTATCCAAGAGCATCAAGAAGGCCACCACGAACCACCGCACGGCGCGAACCTCAGGGGAGCGCGCCTCAAGCGCGGCGAGCGCGCGCGTGCGCGCCGCGTAATCCGTCGGCGGCACTTCCTTGGTGATTTCCTCCTGCAACCGGTCCGCATACCGCGCGGCGATGGCGGTCTCGCCGCCCATGCCGGCCTCAACCGCGCTCACCCGCGAGCGGATGTCTCCCCGCAGCCCCGCGATATCCGCGACGAGCTGATCACGCTCCTTCACGTACGACTGGCAGCGCTCCTTGCACCCCTCCTCGCCCGATGCCACGCCGCAGACGTTCCCGTCCCGATCAACGGCCGGCGTGCCGGGTGATACGCCCTTTGCCTGCTCCAAGGAGATCAATGTGCTCGTGCACTCCAGGCGCTTCGTCTTACGGTCAAGCTCGGCGACAAGGTCCTTCGTGGCTGCAAGCTTCGCGGCCTCAAGCTCACCGTACACCCGCGCCCGCGCGGTCCCGGCCTGCGCGAACGCAGCCTGTTGGCCCGACCGGGATTCAGCGGCCATCTCCTGCCCGATCGCGCCACGAAACAAGAACAACACGGTCGGGTGCGATAAGCCGTAACCGATCACGCCCGCCAAGGCCACGCGGACCACGAACAACCCCCAGAAGATGCGCGGGGGAACGAAGAAGGACTTGTTCATCGTCATGGCCAGGAAGCGGTCGATCCACAACACGATCACCGCCCAGACCACGCCGGCAACCACCGCGGCGCGCACGTCAGGAACGAACGTGAAGACAGTGTATGCCATGGCGACGAACCCGAGCGTCGCCGGAATCAGCAACAGCCCGCCGTAAGCTGCGAAACGCTGACGCTCGGATTCGGCAAGCTGGCGGCACTTCGCCAGCAGATCACGATCAACACCGGAGAGAACCAAGAACAACCGCCGCATAAGACCACCGCGCTACGCTTTGCCGCTGACCTTGGCCTTCAACGCGTTCGTGAACCCCTCGCACAAGCCCTCCACCCACTCGACGTACTGCGTGATCTGGCGGTCCGCGGACTGCTTGGCGCGCTCATACAACCCCGGAATATCCTTGTACTGCTCCAAGCTCCTGATGTGCGTGGCAATGTTGGCGTAGAACTCATCCTTGCCCTGGATGATCGTCTGCGTCAACTCATCGCTTTTGGCCTTGGCGAAGGCGGCGAGCTTCGCCTGCAGGTCCATCCCGACCGCCGCGATCAACGCATCCCCGCGCCGGCGCGTGATCTCCAACTGCACGCTCACGTACGCGTCAAGGAACTGCTTTTTCGCCGCGTACGCGGAACGCACGCGATCAAGCGTGATCTTCGCCTGCTCACGATCAAACGCGTCCGGGAACCACCGCCGCCACAGGCTGGGCTGCTGGTTCATCCGGTCAATGGCCATCTGCAGGACCGCGTCATTCTCCTGCGAGATAAACAGTTTCATCGCCTCGGAGACCTGCGTGAGATCCTTGATCGGATTGTCATCCGCAGGCACTAGTTGCGCTTGCGCCATACAACATCTCCCTCCACGAAAAAGAATGAACTTGAAGAGTCCGCGGGCCAAAACGGAAGAAACGAACCACAACGCATAACCTGAAAAGAAGATCCCCTCCCCGAAAAAAGCCCCCGGCTCTACAAGCGATTGTGACCGCGCATCCTGCAAACGCGCCATCCCCCGTGGCACAATAATTCGTGAAACACGCCGGAACCGCGCGGCGGAGAGAGGGGTTACGCTGAAGATGCGTGGGCCGCGAGTACTCCTCACAACAACGGACGAACGCGCGCTGCAAGCCATCACTGACGACCAACGCGACAAGCGAGCGCGGCGAGCGCAAACCATCCTGCTGCTCGCCGACGGGAACACCGTGCGCGCCATCGCGGCAACAACGCGCATGAGCCCACGCCGCATCCTGCACTGGAAGCAGCGCTGGCGCGAGCACGGATTAGACGGCTTGCGCGACGCGCCACGGCCGGGACGGCCGCCAAAACTCACGCCCGAAGTCGCAAACGCGCTTTGGGCATTCGCCGCGAATAACCCTGAGCGCGCAACCACGCGCTCACTCGCCGCGCACGCGAACCTGAGCCACGCGAGCATCATGCGCCTCTGGCATGAGGCAGGATTGTACCCTTCAACGATGACGCGCAAGGAGTTCCTGCAAAAGGCCGCGGAGCTCGCGACTCTCGCGTCCGCTCCACCGCCAACGCCCGAGACTGAACTCCCGGTAAGCATCGATGGGCTGGAGCAGCACGCTGCCGAACTCCACTACCGCGGGCGGCACGCGCAAGCCATCGCGATGTTCGAGCTCGTCGCAAGCCGCGCCGCCGCGGCTGGAGACTGGCGAACCCAAGCCCGCGCGGGACTCAACACCGCCTACGTCCGCCTCGGCCTGGGCGACCTCAACGGCGCCATGCACGTCCTCGACACTATCGAGGACAACGAGCACTTCACGACCGACACGCTCATTGCTGCGGAAGTGTACGCGTGCATGGGACGCATCCGACAGAAACAAGAACGCTTCCAGGACGCCACGGGCTACTTTGGGAGCGCGGAACGCGAGCTCGCAAGCATCACGGGAATGACCGGACAGATGCCGCCCTCCGCAGCGACGATTGGGCACTCCCTGGTGATCACGCACGACTGCGACGTGCCCGCCGCCGCGATTCGCG
>Ga0207695_10008251_pt1 | contig 13072 bp, 12 predicted proteins | sample KBSC54metaG_FD_184354 | JGI IMG/M metagenome (GOLD analysis project Ga0207695, IMG submission 184354) | Corn rhizosphere microbial communities from Kellogg Biological Station, Michigan, USA - KBS C5-4 metaG (SPAdes) (version 2) | ecosystem: Host-associated > Plants > Roots > Rhizosphere > Soil...
TGAAACGCCTCTGCGCCGATGATAGTGCGGGTTCCCGTGTGAAAGTAGGACATTGTCAGGCTAATATCAAGGCATCCGCCCGAGCTGGTTTACCCCGCTCGGGCGTTTTGCTTTTGGGGCCGCGAGACGCAGCGCAACGCGTCGATCCGGGAGAGTCGCCGTGCGCGGCGACGACTCGCTGTGCCGGTGGCGTGCACGAGGCACGCGCTTTCGAGCAAGCGGCGGTTCTTCTCCCGACAGCGGCGCCAGACCTGGCGGCGATGGCATCGCCGCAATGAAAACGCCCGGCATGCCGGGCGTCGTTCATCGGGCCAAGACGCTGGCCACGAGCTGGTTCAATTGAGGGTCAGCAGCAGCGCTCCCTGGCGTGCCCATAGATCCGCTTCCTCGCGCAGCAGGTAGGCCGTGCGCGGATGTTCCTCCGCCCACTGCGGCGAGAACGTCAGGCGCGCGCCGGTGCCCGCGCGCGCGAGCTTCAAGCCGCTGGCATCGACCTCGCCGCGTGCGTGGCACTCGATCACCGCGAGCCGCAGACACAGCACCTGCCATGCCGTCAGCTCGCGCGTCAGTCCGGCCTCGATCTTGCGCAGCCCGCCGCGTTGACCGAGCACCAGCTCGCCGAGGCGACGCTGCTGGCTCTGCGAGAACCCCGGCGCGTCGACGTGCGAGACGATGTACGCGCTGTGGCGGTGGTGGTCATGGTGCGACACCATCAGGCCGACTTCATGCAATGCCGCCGCCCAGCGCAGCTCCTTGCCCATCTCGGCGTCGGTGCGCGGGCAGGTGCTGTCGAAGAAGCCTTGCGCCGTCTTCGCCACGCGTTCGGCCTGGGCGATGTCGACGTGGAAGCGGCGCTGCAGGTCGGCGATCGTGGTGTCGCGCAGGTCGTGGCCGCTGGCCTGTGCGCCGGCAGCCAGGCGCTCGGACAGGTCGACGATGACGCCCTGGCGCAGCGCGCCCTTGGCGGGCGCCAGTTCGTCGATGCCGAATTGCGCGCAGATCGTGTACAGGATGGCCAGGCCACCTGCGATCACCGCGCGCCGCTCCGGCTTCATGCCGGGGATGTCGAGCTTGTCGATGTGACCCAGCTCGATGCAGCGCTCGATCAGCCAGCGCAGGCCATCCGCGGTGATGCGTCCGTCGGTCTTGCCGCTCGCCTTCAGGACGTCGGCGACGGCGCCGGCCGTGCCGGACGAGCCCAGCGCCTCGCGCCAATGGCGGCGCGCGAACGGCACCAGCGCCTCCTCGAGTTCGGCGCCCGCCGCCACCTGGGCGGCGCGGAACGCGGCGCGCGTGTAGCGGCCGTCGGGGAAGTAGCGCATCGACAGGCTCACGCAGCCCACCTGGAACGATTCGGCCACGCGCGGTGCGCGGCCGTCGCCCAGGATCATCTCCGTGGAGCGCCCGCCGATGTCGATGACCAGTCGCGGCCTGCTCGAGGGCTGCAGGAAGGCGACGCCGGCATAGATCAGGCGCGCCTCCTCGCGGCCGGAGATCACCTCGATCGGATGGCCGAGGGCCTCCTCGGCGCGCACGAGGAACTTGTCGCGGTTGCGCGCCTCGCGCAGCGTCTGCGTGGCGACGGCGCGGACCTGCATCGGCGCCGAGCTCTTGAGCGTTTGCGCGAAGGTCGACAGACACTTCAGGCCGCGCTCGGTGGCCTCCTCGGTGAGCATGCCGTCGACGTCGAGTCCCGCGCCCAGCCGTACCGTCTCCTTCAGGTAGAGGTGGCGGCGATAACGGCCGTCCTGCACCTGCCCGATCTCGAGGCGGAAGCTGTTGGAGCCCAGGTCGATGGCGGCGAGCGGGCCGACAGCAGTAGGAGAGATGACAGACATGCGCGCGATTGTGCCTGCCCCGCGCGGACGAGCAGATGTCAGCCGGCAAGAAGCCTACAGACGCAGTTCCCAGTATTGGCCGACGAGATCCTTGCCGAAGCTGTGATGGCGCTCCTCGCCGACCAGCTCGAATCCTGCCGCCTGGTAGATCCTGCGGGCCGATGCGAGCACGTCGTTCGTCCATAGCACCAGCTTGCGGTAGCCGCACCCGCGCGCGAAGCGGACGCATTCGTCGACCAGGCGCGCGCCCAGCCCGTGGCCGCGCGCCCAGGCCTCGACGAGCAACACGCGCAGCTGGGCCGTCTCGTCGTCCTTGCGCACGCACAGCACGCAGCCGGCGCGCTGCCCGTCCACCTCGGCGACCCAGGCGTTCTCGCGGCCGGGCCGGTGCTGCTCGAGGTAGTCGGCCATGATGCGCGCGACCAGCGCCTCGAAGGCCATCGTCCAGCCGTACTCGCGGGCGTAGATCTCGCCGTGGCGCTGCACGACCCAGCCGAGGTCGCCGGGGCGCAGGCCGCGCAGCTCGACGACCGCGGGACGCGGTTGCTCGTCGAGGCCGCGCATCACGGTGCGCATCGCGCCCACCAGCGACTCGCGCGCCGGCGCCGCGAGCGGCTCCAGCAGCCGTGCCACCTGGCGGCTGGAACGCTCGTCGAGCGTGCGGAACAGCTTGCGGCCCGCGGCCGTCAGCGACAACGACTGGCGCCGCGCATCCGTGGCCGACGCCGTCCGCTTGATCAGGCCCGCCGCGTCGAACTTGGCCAGCAGGCGGCTGAGGTAGCCCGAGTCGATGGCCAAGGACGTGCGCAGCGCGGCCATGTCGGTGGTCGCGGCCTGCGCCAGCTCGAAGATCACGCGCGCCTCGGTGAGCGTCCAGGGCGTGTCGAGCAGGCCCTCGTCGAGCGTGCCGAGGCGGCGCGTGTAGAAGCGCGAGAACTCGCGCACGGTGGTGACGTGGGACGGGCTGGTGCTTGTCATCTGACTGAGTCTGCTTGATTGCTGACTCAGTCAGTTTAATGCGATCCGGATGCGGACGCTACTTCACGACCAGCACCGGCACGTCGCAGTGCACGAGCACCCGCGTCGTCTCGCTGCCCAGCAGAAGCGCGCTGACGCCGCGGCGGCCGTGCGAGGCCATCACGATCAGGTCGCAGGACTGCGCCTTGGCGTGGTCGACGATCGCCTCCCAGGGGTGCGTCGCCTCGACCGTGAAGGCCTGGCACTCCATGCCGGCGGCCTGCGCGGACGCCACCACCTCGTTGACCCGGTTGAGCGCGATCCGCTCCTGCGCGTCGTAGAACTCCTGCGGCGGGATGGGCTGCATCTCGGAGATCGCGCTGTAGGGGAACGGCTCCTTCACGCTGATCGTGCTGAGCCGGGCACCGAGGGCCTTGGCGAGTGCGACGCCCGCGTCGACGGCCTTGGCCGTGATGTCGGTGCCGTCGGTCGGAATGAGGATGCTGCGGTACATGGCGGTCTCCTGCAGTGGCGACCGGGACAGTGTGCGCCTTTCGCGTCCGGCCCGCAGCCCCGGCCTCCCCCGGGATTGACCGCGCTCAACCGACGGCGACGGGGCGCGAGGGATCCGACGACCATTCGCTCCACGAGCCCGGGTAGAGCACCGACCCCGGCAGGCCGGCGGCCTCCATCGCCAGCAGGTTGTGGCAGGCCGTGACGCCCGATCCGCACTGGTGCACGACGGCGGCCGGCGGCGCGCCGAAGGACTCGAACATGGCCCGCAGATCAGCGGCCGGCCGGAAGCGGCCGCTCGCATCGAGGTTGTCCTTGAAGAAGCGATTGCGCGCGCCGGGGATGTGGCCGGCACGCGCGTCCAGCGGCTCCACCTCGCCGCGATAGCGCTCGCCTGCACGGGCGTCGAGCACCGTCACGCGGCCCAGCGACTTCTGCAACGTGTCGGCGTCGATGCTGGCCACGAGGCTGTCGCCCAGCGGGTACGTGGCCGGCGCGGCCACGGGCGCCACGACGCCGCCTTCGACCGCACCGCCGGCGGCCTTCCACGCCTGCAGGCCGCCATCGAGCACGCGCACGTCGCGATGGCCCGCCCACAGCAGCATCCACCAGGCGCGCGCCGCATACATGCCGCCCTGGGCGTCGTAGACGACCACCGCGCGCGCGGGCGCGATGCCCAGGCGCGCGAGCGTCACGGCCCAGTCGGTGCGCGCGGGCAGCGGGTGGCGGCCGTTGCGGCCCGTCTTCGTGGTGGACAGGTCGCGGTCCAGGTGCGCGTAGATCGCGCCCGGCAGGTGGCCCTGGGCGTACGCGCGCTCGCCCGCGGCGACGTCGGCGAGGTCGAAGCTGCAGTCGATCGTCAGCGGCGCGGCACCCGCCGCGAACGCGGCGATCAGCGTCTCGGGCGAGACCAGGGGCGTGGGCAGGGCGGCAGTGGTCATGTCAGGTGTCCGAGGGCGGTTGGATGGTGTCGGGAGCGGTGACGGCGAGCGTGGTCGCGCGCAGCCGCGAGGCCGCGAGGCCGGCGGCCACGATCAGCACCATGCCGCCGACGGCCGCCCACGTGAGCGGATCATGGAACAGCACGATGCCGTAGACGAACGAGAACGCGATGCCCAGGTATTGCAGGCTCGCGTTGGACAGCGGCCGGCCGATGGCGTACGCACGCGTCATCGCCACCTGCGCGGTGGTCGCGGTGACGCCGGTGGCCAGCAGCAGCAGGAAGCCTGTCAGCGTGTGATGACCGTGCCAGCCTTGCAGCAGCGACATCACGAGGCCGGTGAGGAAGCCGCCGATGGAGAAATAGAACACCACGCGCAGCTCGGGCTCGCCGACGCGGCCCAGCGTCGTCACCTGCAGGTAGGCGAGCGCGGACAGCATGCCCGAAGCCAGGCCCACCAGGCCGGGCACGGCCTGGTCGCGGTCGACCGACGGCTGCAGCACCATCGCCACGCCCACGAAGCCGACGAGCACCGTGGCCACCAGCCGCGGGTCGACGCGCTGCGCGCCCACCACGACGGCGCCGCCGATCAGGAACAGCGCCATCCAGACCGACGACATGTAGTTGAGCGTCACCGCGGTGGCCAGCGGCATGTGGCCGATGGCGTAGAACCACAGCGTCAGGGCGGTGACCCCCACGATGCTGCGCCAGGCGTGCATCATGGGCACGCGGGTCTTGAGCGAGACCCCGCGCGATCGCGCCAGCAGGGCCAGGCCGATCATGCCCACCAGGCCGCGGTACATCACGATCTCGCCCGGGCCGTAGGTGTCCGAGGCGAGCTTCACGCACACACCCATCGTCGCGAACAGGAACGAGGCGCAGATCATCAGCAGGGGAGCGGACATCGGGCCATTGTCCCCGGCGCGGCGTCGCTCCGCTGCGCGAGGGACACTCCGGCGCGCTCTCAGCGCCCCGGACTCAGCGCATGGCGGTACCACTCGTGGAAGTGGCGCATGCCGTCCTCCATCGGACTCTGGTACGGGCCGGCCTCGTCGTCGCCGCGCTCGAACAGCGCCTTGCGGCCGGCGTCCATGCGCAGTGCGATCTCGTCGTCCTCGACGCAGGTCTCGAGGTAGGCGGCCTGTTCGGCTTCGACCAGGTCGCGCTCGAAGGCCGCGATCTCCTCGGGATAGTAGAACTCGACCACGTTGGTCGTCTGCTGCGGGCCCTTCGGGTACAGCGTGGAGACGACCAGCACGTGCGGATACCACTCCACCATGATGTTGGGGAAGTAGGTGAGCCAGATGGCGCCGTGGCGCGGTGCCCGGCCTTCGTTGAAGCGCAGCAGGGCGTCGTGCCACTTGCGGTACGTGGCGCTGCCCGGCCGGGCGAGGCCGTTGGCCACGCCCACCGTCTGCACCGAGTAGCTGGCGCCGAACTCCCACCGCAGGTCGTCGCAGGTGACGAAGCTCCCGAGTCCGGGATGGAACGGGCCGACGTGGTAGTCCTCGAGGTAGACCTCGATGAAGGTCTTCCAGTTGTAGTCGCACTGGTGCACGTGCACCTTGTCGAGCACGTAGCCGGTGAAGTCGAGCTCGGCGCGCGGGCCCAGGCGGGCCAGGTCGGCGGCCACGTCACGGCCGTTGTCCTCGAACACCAGGCCGTTCCAGCTGCGCGTGCGGTAGCGATTCAGGTGCAGGCAAGGGTCCTGCGCGAAGTGCGGCGCGCCCAGCAGCTGGCCGTCGAGCCCGTACGTCCAGCGGTGCAGCGGGCACACGATGTTGGACGCCGTCTGGCCCCGACCCTTGAGCATGACCGCCTGGCGATGCCGGCAGACGTTGGACAGCAGCTCGACGCCGCCGTCCTGCGCACGCACGAGCACCCGCCCCTCGCCTTCCTGAGGCAGGGCGTAGTAGTCACCGATCTCGGGTATGGCCAGCTCGTGCGCGAGATAGCGCGGTCCGTGCTGGAAGATGAGTTCCTGTTCGCGGCGGAACAGATCCTCGTCGAAGTAGGTGGAAACGGAAAGTTGAGAGCGCGCGCGCTCCAGAGCTTCTAGCGTGATGCTCAGGTCCGACATGATCCCTCTGGATCCCAAAAAACTGTCACAACCCCCCACCCGGTGGCCCCGCGGGTGGATCTGTACGAATCGTCGTACACGCCTTGAGTCCGGCGTGCCGAACCCGCCATTTTACCCAAAGCCCGTTGCGGACTCCATTCATGGCCCTTTTTTGTCGCCGCGGGCGGGCCGTTTGGTGCACACCGTTGCAATCGCGCCGGAAGGGCGCGCCGAGATGACTACAATCCCCATTTGCCCGAGCCTGTCCAATGGATCGCAACGAGTCACCGACCCCCGCCGAGGCGCCCGAGAGTTTCGAGGCGGCGCAGGCGGAACTCGATGATCTCGTACGAGCCATGGAGACGGGCCAGATGCCGCTGGACGGCCTGCTGAGCGCCTACAGGAGAGGCGCGCAGCTCCTGGAATTCTGTCGCTCCAGGTTGGATGCCGTAGAAGAACAAGTGAAAGTCCTGGAGGAGGGCCAGTTGAAGCCCTGGACTCGACCATGAAGATCGATGAATTCTCGCGCTGGGTGCGCGAGCGCCAGGAGGACGTCGAGCGCGCCCTCGAAAACTGGGTCTCCGACGAGGCCCCGGCTGGCCTCGGCACCACCATGCGATACGCCGTCCTCGACGGCGGCAAGCGCCTGCGCCCGTTGCTCGTCCTGGCCGCCTCCGACGCGGTCTCCGGGGAGCGGGCGAGCGCGCTGCGTGCCGCGGTCGCGGTGGAGCTGATCCACGCCTATTCGCTGGTGCACGACGACATGCCGTGCATGGACAACGACGTCCTGCGCCGCGGCAAGCCCACCGTGCACGTGAAGTTCGGCGAGGCACAGGCGATGCTGGCCGGCGACGCGATGCAGGCGCTGGCCTTCGAGGTGTTGACGCCCGACGCGGGGATGTCGCCGCAACTGATGTCGACGCTGGTGCGCCTGCTGGCGCGCGCGTCGGGTCACGCGGGCATGGCCGGCGGCCAGGCGATCGACCTCGCCAGCGTGGGGCGCCGGCTCGACGAGGCCTCGCTGCGCGACATGCACCGGCGCAAGACCGGCGTGCTGCTGCAGGCCAGCGTGATGATGGGCGCCGCCTGCGGCCCGGCCGACGCCACCGCGCTGGCCGCGCTGAGCGAGTACGGCGCGGCGGTGGGCCTCGCGTTCCAGGTCGTCGACGACGTGCTGGACGTCACCCAGGAGTCCCACGTGCTCGGCAAGACGGCCGGCAAGGATGTCGACCAGAACAAGCCCACGTTCGTGTCGCTGCTGGGCCTGGAAGCCGCGCAGAAGTACGCATACGAACTCCGCGACCAGGCGCACGCGGCGCTGGCGCGCAGCGGATTAGGGCAGGCTGCCTACCTCGCCTGCCTCGCGGACAAGATCGTCGAGCGCGACAATTGAAGCACGATCGCGCCCCGCTGACGCCTGCGGTGCGCGGCGTGCTCCCGACCTCGAACGCCACATGAGCAACAACCTTCTCGCGACCATTGCCAGCCCCGCCGACCTGCGACGCCTGTCGAGGTCCGAGTTGCGCACCCTGTGCGACGAGCTGCGGCAGTACATCCTGCACAGCGTGAGCAAGACGGGCGGGCATCTGTCGAGCAACCTCGGCACCGTGGAGCTCACGGTGGCGCTGCACTACGTCTTCAACACGCCGTACGACCGCCTCGTGTGGGACGTGGGCCACCAGACGTATCCGCACAAGGTGCTCACGGGCCGCCGCGAGCAGATGAGCACGCTGCGCATGTACGGCGGCCTGGCGGGCTTTCCCAAGCGCGACGAGAGCGAGTACGACGCCTTCGGCACCGCGCACTCGTCGACGTCCATCTCCGCCGTGCTGGGCATGGCCCACGCCGCCAAGCTCAAGGGCGAGAACCGCAAGGCGGTGGCCATCATCGGCGACGGCGCGATGACCGGCGGCATGGCCTTCGAGGCGATGAACAACGCCGGCGTGTCGATGGCCGACATGCTGGTCATCCTCAACGACAACGACATGTCGATCAGCCCGCCCGTGGGCGCGCTGAACCGCTACTTCGCGCGCCTGATGAGCGGCAAGTTCTATGCGCGGGCCCGCGAGGGGGCCAAGTCGATGCTCAAGAACACGCCGCTGTACGAATTCGCGCGCCGCTTCGAGGAGCACACCAAGGGCATGGTCGTGCCCGGCACGATCTTCGAGGAGTTCGGCCTGAACTACGTCGGCCCGATCGACGGCCACGACCTCGATTCCCTGATCCCCACGCTGGAGAACCTGCGCGACGCCAAGGGCCCGCAGTTCCTGCACGTGGTCACGAAGAAGGGCATGGGCTACAAGCTGGCCGAGGCCGACCCGGTCAACTACCACGGCCCCGGCAAGTTCGACGTCGCGGTCGGCCTGCAGAAGCCCGCCACGCCGGCCAAGCAGACCTTCGCCGACGTGTTCGGCCACTGGCTGTGCGACATGGCCGCCGCCGACAAGCGCCTGATCGGCATCACGCCGGCGATGTGCGGCGGCTCGGGCATGACCGAGTTCGAGCGCCGCTTCCCCGAGCGCTTCCACGACGTGGGCATCGCCGAGCAGCACGCCGTCACCTTCGCCGCCGGCCTGGCCTGCGAGGGCCTGAAGCCGGTCGTCGCGATCTACTCCACGTTCCTGCAGCGCGGCTACGACCAGCTGATCCACGACGTGGCGCTGCAGAACCTGCCGGTGGTGTTCGCGCTCGATCGCGCCGGCATCGTCGGTGCCGACGGCCCGACGCACTGCGGCGCCTACGACATCGCCTTCATCCGCTGCGTGCCCGGCATGAGCCTGCTCACGCCGGCCGACGAGCGCGAGACGCGGCGCGCGCTCAGCACGGCATTCGCGCAGGACCATCCGGTGGGCGTGCGCTATCCGCGCGGCGCCGGTGCGGGCGTCAAGCCCGAGGCCGAACTCGACGTCCTCGAGTGGGGCAAGGCGGACAAGCGCCGCGAGGGCCGCCGCATCGCGCTGCTGGCCTTCGGTCCGCTGCTGTATCCCGCGCTGGAGGCCGCCGGCAAGCTCGACGCCACGGTCGTCAACATGCGCTTCGTCAAGCCGCTGGATGTCGACATGGTGCTCGAGCTCGCACGCACGCACGAGGCGCTCGTCACGCTCGAGGAAGGCAGCGTCATGGGCGGCGCCGGCAGTGCCGTGCTCGAGGCGCTGGCCGCCGCCGGCCTGCAGGTGCCGGTGCTGCAACTGGGCCTGCCCGACCGCTTCGTCGAGCACGGCGACCCGGTGCGCCTGATGCACGACTGCGGCCTCGACGCCGAAGGCATCGAGCAGTCGGTGCGCCGCCGCTTCGGCCCGTCGCTGGCCGTCGTGCGCTCCACCACCGTCGCCAACGCCTGACCGCCGCGCGCTCAGGCGCCGCGCGCGCCCGCCGGCGTGCACGCGCGTGCGCGTCCCGCACGAACCCGACTGCGGCGCGGGGCCTCGGGCTTGCCCGCTGCGCTGCGGCGTCGCGCATCGCCACAATGGGCCGGACGCTTCGACGGAGACCCCCATGCAACGACGTTCGGTTGTCCTGCTCGGCGCCGGTGCGCTGGCCGCGCCCGCGCTGCTGCGCGCGCAGTCGCCAGAGAAGCCCAGGCTCACGATCGCCGTCGGTGGCAAGAACCTGCTGTACTACCTGCCGCTGTCCATCGCGGAGAGCCAGGGCTATTTCAAGGCCGAGGGCCTGGACGTCACCATCGTCGACTTCGCCGGCGGCTCCAAGGCGCTGCAGGCCGTGGTGGGCGGCAGCGCGGACGTCGTGTCGGGGGCCTTCGAACACACGCTGCTGATGCAGCCCAAGGGCATCAGGCTGCGCGCGTTCGCGCTCCAGGGCCGCGCGCCGCAGATCGTGCTGGGCGTCAATCCGAAGACGATGCCCGGCTACAGGACGGTGGCCGACCTGAAGGGCCGCAAGATCGGCGTGACGGCGCCGGGCTCGTCCACCAACGTGCTGGCCAACTTCGTGCTGGCCAAGGCGGGGCTCAAGCCGGGCGACGTGTCGATCATCGGCGTCGGCGCGGGCTCCGGCGCGGTGGCCGCGATGCGCGCCGGCCAGATCGACGCGATCAGCAACCTCGATCCGGTGATCACGCTGCTGCAGCGCAGCGGTGACCTCAAGATCGTGTCCGACACGCGCATCGTGGCCGAGGCCGACAAGGCCTTCGGCGGCCCGATGCCCGCGGGCTGCATGTACGCGCCTCAGGCCTTCATCGACAGGAACCCGGCCACCGTGCAGGCCATCGCCAACGCCATCGTGCGCGCCGACAAGTGGATCCAGGGCGCCGGCCCGGCCGACATCGTCAAGGCGGTGCCCGAGAGCTACCTGCTGGGCGACCGCGCCGTCTACATCGACGCGTTCCTCGCCAGCAAGGGCGCGCTGTCGCCCGACGGCCTGTTCCCGGCCGAGGGGGCCGCCACGGCGCTGCGCGCGCTGCAGAGCGTCGACGAGTCGATGAAGACGGCGCACATCGACCTCGCCGCGGCGTGGACGAACGACTTCGTCAGGCAGGCCAACGCCAGGAAGCCATGAGCTCGCCGGCGCTCAGCCTGGAAGGGGTCGGTTGCACCTTCGCCGCGCGCGAGGGTGCGCCGGCGTTCACCGCCGTGCGCGACGTGACGCTGGCCGTCGCGCCCGGCGAGTTCGTCTCCGTCGTCGGCCCCACCGGTTGCGGCAAGAGCACGCTGCTGAACATGGCCGCCGGCCTCGTCGAACCGAGCAGCGGCCGCGTGCGCGTGTTCGGCGAGCCGCTGGCGGGACTGAACCGGCGCGCGGGCTACATGTTCCAGGCCGAGAGCCTGATGCCCTGGCGCACCGCGCTCGGCAACGTGATGGCGGGGCTGTCGTTCCGCGGTGCCAGCGAGGCGGATGCCCGCGCGCTCGCCACCCGGTGGCTGCAGCGCGTGGGCCTGGCCGCGTTCGGCGACCGCTATCCGCACCAGCTGTCCGGCGGCATGCGCAAGCGCGTGAGCCTCGCGCAGACGCTCGTGCTCGACCCCGACATCATCCTGATGGACGAGCCGTTCTCGGCACTCGACATCCAGACGCGGCAGCTGATGGAGAACGAAGTCCTGGCGCTGTGGGGTGCACCCGCCGGCGCGCGCCCGGCCGCTCCGGAGCAGGCCGGCGCGAGATCCTCGGCAGCGGAGATCGAAGCGAGCCCGCCGGCCAAGGATCGGAAGGCGGTGCTGTTCATCACGCACGATCTCGACGAGGCCATCTCGCTGAGCGACCGCGTCGTCGTCCTGTCCGCCGGACCGGCCTCGCGCGTCGTCGGCGAGTTCCGCATCGACCTCGCGCGCCCGCGCGACGTCGCCGAGGTGCGCGCCGACCCGCGTTTCGTCGAGCTGCACAAGGCGATCTGGGACGTGCTGCGGCAAGAGGTGCTGGCCGGCTACCAACAGCAACTCGCCAGGGCCTGACGACGATGTGGCGCTTCATCAAGCCCAGCCGCCGCAACCTGCGCGCGTGGCAGCTCGTGCTGCTGGCCCTGCTGTTCCTCGCCTGGCACGTGCTGACCGTGCCGGGGCTGCTGCCGCATTTCCTGTTCTCCGACGACAACCAGGCGGCCTTCTTCTTCGGCCAGCCGCTGAAGATCTTCGACCGCGTCGCCCACTGGTTCTTCATCGACGCCGACATCTACAGGCACCTCGCCGTCACGCTGTGGGAGACGATCCTGGCCTTCGCGATCGGCACCGTGCTGGGCCTGGGCATGGGACTGTGGCTCGCGCTGAGCCCGCTCGCCGCGGCCATCCTCGATCCGTACATCAAGGCGCTGAACGCGATGCCGCGTGTGATCCTGGCGCCCATCTTCGCGGTGTGGTTCGGGCTCGGCGTCGCCAGCAAGGTGGCGCTCGGCGTCACGCTGGTCTTCTTCATCGTGTTCTTCAACGTCTACCAGGGCGTCAAGGAAGTCAGCCCCGTGATCCTGGCCAACGCGCGCATGCTGGGCGCGAGCCGGCGCCAGCTGCTGCGCCACGTCTACCTGCCGAGCGCCACCAGCTGGGTGTTCAGCTCGCTGCACACGTCCGTCGGCCTGGCCTTCGTCGGCGCGGTGGTGGGCGAGTACCTCGGCTCCGCGCAGGGCGTGGGCTATCTCATCCTGCAGGCCGAGGGCAGCTTCGACATCGACACCGTGATGGCCGGCATCCTGGTGCTGACCGTCTTCGCCCTCGTGCTGGACGCGCTGGTCGGACGCGCCGAGAGGGCGCTGATGAAGTGGCAGCCGCAGGCCGGGGAGAGCGAGAAGCTTTGAGGCGCATCGTGCGATACCGGCGGTGCCGGCGGTGTCGACTTCAGCGGCCGAGACCCCCGGTTCGGGACCGCGCCGCTCGACAGTGGTAGTGTCTCGGCTGCGACCGGCCAAGCCGGCGATCCAACGAGTCCGATACAGGGAGAGTTCCTTCATGAAATCCAGTCTTTCCATTGTCGTCTCCGCCACCGTGCTGGCGGCCCTGGCCGCCTGCGGCGGCGGAGGCGGCGATTCGCCGTCGCAGCCGGGCAGCGACAAGGTCGCGATCACGTCCGCGAACCAGAACCAGGTCGTGCGCGCCAGCGTCAACGCCGGCCTGTCGGTGTCGATGGCCCAGGGCCGCGCCGGCGGCGCGTCGCCCGCGAGCGTCGCGAATCGCACGCACGCGCTCGGCGCCGTGCTGCAGCGCGCGATGACCGCGGCCCAGGGATCGCGCAAGGGCATCGCGGGCGCCACGGTGCACCCGTCGGTCTCGGCGAGCGACACCGAGCCCTGCGGCGTCAGCGGCAGCCTCACCGTCTCGGTCGACG
>Ga0207695_10008253_pt1 | contig 13071 bp, 7 predicted proteins | sample KBSC54metaG_FD_184354 | JGI IMG/M metagenome (GOLD analysis project Ga0207695, IMG submission 184354) | Corn rhizosphere microbial communities from Kellogg Biological Station, Michigan, USA - KBS C5-4 metaG (SPAdes) (version 2) | ecosystem: Host-associated > Plants > Roots > Rhizosphere > Soil...
TGCATCGAAGGCGAGGTGCCGATGACCGTGACGTACGCGCCGCGACCAAACTACGGCCGCTCGGTGCCACAGCTGCATCTGCGTCACGGCGACACGCTCGCGTGCATGGACGGGCCGGAGGTGTGGTGTCTCCGGTCGGACGTGAAGATGAACGTCGTCGAACGCGGAATCGCGCGCGCCGAGGTGCTGGTGAAGTGTGGAGAGAGACACGACTTCGCGCTGTCGTACGAGACACATGCGCCCGCGGTGTACGCGCGGATCAACGGCGACACCGACGCCGTGATCGACGACACGCTCGCGTTCTGGCGCCGCTGGTCGTCGCAGCTCCAGTACGACGGCCCGTATCGCGGTCAGGTGCTGCGCAGCGCACTCACGCTCAAGTTGATGGCGTACGCGCCGTCGGGCGGGATCGTCGCGGCGCCGACGACGTCGTTGCCGGAGCTGATCGGCGGGATCCGCAACTGGGACTACCGCTTCTGCTGGCTGCGCGACGCCTCGTTCACCGTCGCCGCGCTGTACGACTGCGGGTTCGAGACGGAGGGGAGCGCGTTCGTCGACTGGCTGCTGTACTCGACGCGGCTCACGCAACCGAGCCTGCAGATCCTCTACGACGTCTTCGGCGAGTCGCGGGTCCCGGAAACGCAGCTCGATCATTTCGAGGGCTACCGCGGCTCGCGTCCGGTGCGGATCGGGAACGCCGCGCGCGATCAGCTCCAGCTCGACGTCTACGGTGAGGTCCTCGGCGCGATCGAGGAGTACACGCAACGCGGAGCCTCACTGCAGCATGACGCAAAACGGCTCGCCTGCAGTCTCGCGAAGGTGGTCATGAAGCGCTGGCGCGAGCCCGACAGCGGCATCTGGGAGAAGCGCGGCGGCCGCAGGCAGCACGTCCACGCGAAGATCATGTGCTGGGCCGCGCTCGACTCCGCGGAGCGCCTCGCGAAGAAGGGGAAGCTGGATGGTCCGGTCGATGACTGGCGCGCGACGAAGGACGAGATCAAGCGCGAGGTGCTGGAGCGCGGCTTCAACCGCAAGCTGAACGCGTTCGTCAGCGAGTTCGACGGCGACGAGCTCGATGCGAGTCTGCTCTACGTCTCGCGCGTCGGTTTTCTCGAAGGCGACGATCCGCGCATCCTCGGCACGATCGACGCCATCCGCGACAAGCTCGGCCACGACGACCTGATCCAGCGCTATCGCACCGAGAAGACCGACGACGGCCTCCCACCCGGCGAAGGGGCGTTCCTGCCGTGCAGCTTCTGGCTCGTCGAAGCGCTGGCGATCGCGAAACGGATGGACGAGGCGACGGAGTTGTTCGAGAAGCTCCTCGGCCGCGCGAACGACCTCGGCCTGCTATCGGAGGAGGCGAGCCTTCCCGACGGCGATCTGGTTGGCAACTTCCCGCAGGCGCTCACGCACATTGGCCTGCTGAATGCCGCGCTACGTCTCCAGCGTCCGATCGCGCGGCGCGGAAAAGGAAGCGAGGCGGAGCAAAAACCCTGACGCGATCTCCACGTCATATCCTCTGGTATGCACGTTCTCGCGGCCGTCCTGGCACTCACGGTCAGCATCCAGATCATTCCGAACGCGAATGGCGGCCGTTGGACGGCGGTCTATCGTCTTTCGGAGCCGGTCGAGCGGCTCGACTTCGCGCGCAGCGGCCCGTACGCGCGGCTTCCGAAGTGGCGCGTCGAGACGAAGGGCTACTCGCTCGTCGAGGATGACAAGCGGGAAGCGATCGTCAAGGCGCCCGGCGCGAAGGCGCAGAAGACAATCGCGATCTCGTTTCCGGTCGACACCGTCGTTCCGGTCAAGGACTACCAGCTCTTCGATCCATTCAGCGACGGAAGCCTCGCGCTCTACACGGGCCATTTCAACCTGAAGGGATCAGGAAGCACGACGTTCGAGCTGGCGCCGCGGCATGGTGAGCATCTTCTCGTCGGCGGAAAGGTCTTCAACCGGCGCACACGGTGGACCGACGACGGCAGAGGCGAGGGAACGTTCGTCTACTACGGCAAGGTGAAGCCGGTCGAGACGCCGTACATGGTCGGCATTCTCGACCCCGGCGCACCGAAGTGGCTCGATCAGAAGCTCGACTCCACGCTGCCCCAGCTCTTCGCCGACTACGCGCGGCTCACCGGCGTCACGCTCGCGCAACGGCCGACGGTTCTCTTCTCGTTCGAGAAAGCGCGCGACCCGCATTCGACGACGTGGAAGGGCGGCACGCTCGACGGCCTCATTCAGCTGCACGTGGAGGCGGCCGCCGATGGCGCGGAGGATCGCGACCTGCTCGAACGATTCGTCAAGTTCATCGCGCATGAATCGGCGCACCTCTGGAACGGGCAGATGTTCCACAACCCGGAGTCGAATCAGTCGTGGATGCACGAAGGGGGCGCGGACGCGTTCGCGTGGCGGGCGGTGCGTCGCGCGGGGATCCTCGATGACGCAGGCCTCGAATCGCGCCTCACGTCCGATCTCAATGACTGTCTCTCCTCGATCGGCTCTCACGCGCTCGACGATGTGGAGAAGAAGGGTGACTTCGGTCCGGTCTATTCGTGCGGTGCGACGCTCGCGTGGCTCACGGAGGCGGCGACGGGCGACCTGCACGCGTTCTGGAAGTCGCTCTTCAGCGCGGCCGAGGAGCACGGGCGGAGCTATGACGAACCGCTCTACCTCTCCGTGCTGAAACGGCAGGAGCGGGTTCCGGGAACGGCGGCATTCATCGACGACTTCGTCCACCACGACATGCCGGACCGCGCGGAGAAGCTCGCCGCTGCATTTGTCGCGGCGGGCGTGCCGATTCGTCCGATGCCGGACGCGATTCCGGCGCGGCAGCGACGCGTGTGGGGCGAAGCGGCGCTGACGGAGTTGATGCGGCAGGACTGCCACGCGGTGAACTTCGACCGCGGGTCAGGGCGGTATCTGGTGCACGGGAAGGACACGTGCGGGTCGCTCAAGTCGGAGATCGCGATCGATCGCATCGAAGGGAAGAGCATCGCGCGGGAAGGCGACGCGGCGTATGACGCGGTCGCGACCAAGTGTGCGGTGCACGAGGCGGTGACGGTCGAAGGGGCGGATGGGGCGAAGGTGTCGGTGCCGTGCGCGAAGGCGTTGGCGCCGCGGACGCCTTGGTTCGGAATCGATCGTTCAGCGCCGGCGCCGCGCTGAGCGCGCAACCTACAACTGGCGATCTACATTCACCTGGAACCGCGACCAGTCGACCCTTGCGACGGCGGGCACCGCCTGATCGAGCGAGAGCGAAACGCGGTCGCTGTAGCGGGCGAGGCGCTCGAGGAGCTCTTCGACCGTCGCGATGTCGCATTCGATGCGCAGCGTGATCGTCGTCCGCGTCTTGCGCAGGAGCCACTTGAGGTAATGCGCGGCGCGGGCGAGGGCGGATTCGTCGAGCGAGCGGCGCAGCGTCAGCGAAAGGCTCGGCAGCGCATGCCGGACGTTGTCGAGGCTCAGCTCGAGCGCCCCTTCGTCGATCAGGTTCGAGAGCCGCGCTCGCGCGCGAGCGATGGCGCGCTCGAAGCGGCTCGCCTCTTTCTCGCGGACGGCGAGGATGTAGCGCTCGGCGTAGCTCTTCATGGAAAGGCCGGAAACCCAGTCGCTGAGAACGAGCGGAAGCTGGCGCGGCGTCGCATTCGCGAGCGATCGCGTGAAGTGCCACCAGCGCGTGACGCCGCCCGGCGCGATGCCGCGTACGACGAGGCGCGTCGCCATCTTCAGTTGCTCGATGAGTCCGTACCCGATGTTCCCGCCTGACGGCATCAGGTGCCGCATCTTCGCGAGAATACGGTCCGCGACGCCGCGGTCACTCAGCAGCCGTCCGTAGAGCTGCTGGTAGCCGGCACGCATCGAATCCATCGTCATCTTCTTCGGGACGACATTCGTCCAGAGCCGGGTGTTGTCGCTCGCTTCTCCGTCGAGAAGGCGCCCTTCGCCCTGCAGCCGCGCGTACAGCGGCGTGCGCGGCAGCGCGGTGAGCATGCCGACCATCGCGACCTGGATTCCGGAGTGGACGATGAAGTCGTGTTGCATATCGAACGTCTTCGTCGTGTCGTGATCGAAGCCGATGATAAAGCCGGCGAAGACGTCGATGCCGTGCTGATAGATCTTGTGCAGCGACGTCTGCATGTCCTCGCGCGTGTTCTGCAGCTTCAGCGTCTCGCGCAGGCTCTCCTCGTCCGGCGACTCGATGCCGATGAACACCCACTGGAAGTTCGCCTGGTGCATGAGCGTCATCAGCTCCTCGTCCTGCGCGAGGTTCAGCGACGCCTCGGTGCCGAAGCGGAACTTGTAGTCGTGCTTCCGCTCGTATTCGTGTATCGCGCGGAGGAGCTCACGCGCCTGCGGCTTGTTGCCGATGAAGTTGTCGTCGACGAAGAAGACGTTGCGCACGCCGTGCGCGCGCAGGACGTCGAGCTCGCGGCAGACCTGCTCCGGCGTCTTCGTGCGCGGCTTGCGGCCGAACATCACGATGATGTCGCAGAACTCGCAGCGGAACGGACAGCCTCGCGAGAACTGCAGGCTCACCATCGCGTAGCGATCGAGCTTCAGGAGGTCGTAGCGCGGAGGAGGGGAGTCGTGCAGCGACACCTCGCCGCACTCGCGGTACAGCGGCTTCGCCTCGCCCGTCTCGAAGTCGCGGCAGAACTGCGGCCAGATGTACTCGGCCTCGCCCGCGATCACGGCGTCCGCGATCTCCTCGTACGCCTCGGGGCAGAGCGACGCGTAGCTTCCGCCGGCGACGACGAAGAATCCGCGCGAGCGGAAGTGCGTCAGCAGCTCGCGTTGACGGCCGAACTGCACTCCCATGCCGCAGACGCCGATGATGTCGGCGACCGGGTCGGTCGGGATCGGCTCGACGTTCTCGTCGACGATCTCGATTTCCCACGACTCCGGGGAGAGTGCGGCGAGCGTCGCCAGGCCTAGCGGCGGATTGATCGCGCGTTTGTCGGGAAGGACCCGGTCGACTGCCCATCGGAAGGTCCAGAAGCTCTCCGGCGCGCGAGGATTGATCAGGAGTAATCGCATGAGGACCCCCTTCTATCGCAAACGCGAAGCGAAGTATGTGCCGTACAACGTATGGCCGTTTCCGGCCACCGGCCACCGGCCACCGGCCTCAGTACGCCTTAGCGAATACCGCCGTCTCAGCCTTCGGCCGGCCGCAGACGATGCAGCTGGTGAAGCCGCCGCTCTCGAGCTCGTCCATCGGGATGACGCGGATGGTCACCTTCAGCTCGTCTTTCGCCCACGCCTCGCACTCGGCCGAGCCGCACCACGGCGACACCGCGAAGCCGCCGTGGATCTCCGGCTTCTGCGGATTCTTGGGAGTGAAGAATGCGACGAACTCTTCTTTCGAGCCGATCGCGCGCGTGTGTTCCTTGCGGTAAGCCAGAGCACGGTCGTAGCAGCCCTGCTGAATCTCGTTCAGCGCGGCGACGACGGTCGCGCCGAGGTCGGCGCGGCTGACGGTCTGCTTCTCGGACGTGTCGCGATCGCGCCGGTTTATCGTCACCGCGTTATTGTCCGCATCGCGCGGTCCGATCTCGAGGCGGACGGGAACGCCCTTCTTGACCCAGTCCCACTGCTTCTCGCCGCCGCGGATGTCGCGCAGGTCGACCTCGACGAGCACGTCGCGCCCTTCGTACTTCTGCGCGCGCAGCTCGGCGGCGATGTCGTTCACGTAGTCGAGCACGCGCTGGCGCGTGTCGTCGCCGCGGAAGATCGGGAGGATCACGACGTGCGCCGGCGCGATGCGCGGCGGGAGCACGAGTCCGTTGTCGTCGGAGTGCGTCATCACGAGGCCGCCGATGAGGCGCGTCGACATGCCCCACGACGTCGTCCAGGCGAATTCGCGGACGCCTTCGCGTCCGAGGAAGCCGATCTCGCTCGCTTTGGCGAAGTTCTGGCCGAGGAAGTGCGACGTGCCAGACTGCAGCGCCTTGCGGTCGCCCATCATCGCCTCGATCGAGTACGTGTCGACCGCGCCGGGGAATCGCTCGCTGTCGCTCTTGCGTCCGCGAACCACCGGCATCGCCAGGAACTGTTCGACGAAACGCGCGTAGACGCCGAGCATCTGCTCCGTCTTCTCGCGCGCCTCGGCTTCCGTCTCATGCGCCGTGTGTCCCTCCTGCCAGAGGAACTCGGTGGTGCGGAGGAAGAGGCGCGTGCGCATCTCCCAGCGGACGATGTTGCACCACTGGTTGATGAGCAGCGGCAGGTCGCGATAGCTCTGGATCCACTTCGAGAACGTGGCGCCGATGATCGTCTCCGAGGTCGGACGGACGATCAGCGGCTCCTCGAGCAGCGCCGCCGGATCGGGAATCAGCGTGCCGTCGGGCGCGTGCACCAGCCGGTGATGCGTGACGACGGCGCACTCTTTGGCGAAGCCTTCGACGTGCTCCGCCTCTTTTTCGAGGAACGACTTCGGGATGAACAGCGGGAAGTACGCGTTGCGCACCCCCGTCGCCTTGAACATCGCATCGAGCTCGCGCTGGATGTTCTCCCACAGCGCATAGCCCCACGGCTTGATCACCATGCAGCCGCGCACCGGCGAGTTCTCCGCGAGATCCGCGGCGCGAACGACTTGCTGGTACCACTCGGCGTAATCGTCGGCGCGAGTGGGCTGGATGGCGGTTTTCTTTGCTTGCTGGTTCATACAGAGAAGGCGCGCATTCTATAAGAGGAGCATTCCCGCGACCGCGCCGAACATCAGCAGCATCGTGAGCGCGACGGTCACGCGGCCGAGGATCGAGCTTCGCTGGCCCTTCATGATCTTCTGATCGGAGGCGACGAGAAGGATGCCGATCAGGAGGAACGGCGCGAGGGTGCCGTTGATCACGCCGCTCCAGTAAAGGGCGCTGACCGGGTTGATGCGCGCGAAGTCGAGCGCGATCCCGACGGCGCCGGAGAGCAGCACCACGGCGTAAAACGCGCGCGCCTTGTCGATCTTCTCGTCGAGTCCCTGCCGCCACCCGAACGTCTCCGCGAGCGCGTACGCCGCCGATCCGGAAAGCGTCGGAATCGCGAGCAGACCGACGCCGATCAATCCGGCCGTGTACAGCAGGAAGCACCACTTCCCGGCGAGCGGCCGCAACGCCTCGGCGGCCTGCCGCGACGTCTCGATGTGCGTGATGCCGTGACGGTGCAGCGTGAACGCCGTCGTCACGATGATGAAGAACATGACCATGTTCGAGAAGAACGTGCCGATGCCGACGTCGAGCTTGCGATCGATGATCTCGCGCCGCGTCGCGCCGATCCGGTCGATCGTGAGCCGGCCGACTCGCTTCTCCTCTTCGACCTCCTGCGACGACTGCCAGAAGAAGAGGTAGGGACTGATCGTCGTGCCGAGGATCGCCACGAGCGTCGACCAGGCGGTCTTGCCGTGCGGATGGAACGTGTCGCTGATGACGGTCACCCAGTTCGGCCGGAGCAGGAACGCGGTGATCACGTATGCGAAGAGAAAGAGCGCGAGCCACTTGAGTACCTTCGAGATCTCCGCGTAACGCATGAAGACGGTCGCCGCGCTGATCCCGATGCCGAACACGAAGACCCAGATGTGCGAGCCCACGTGCGTCAGCATCTCGGCCGCGTCGGCCATCCCGGCGAGGTCCGCCCCGATGTTGAACGTGTTCGCGGTCAGAAGCGCGAAGCCGGCGATGAAGACGAGCCAGCGCGGGAACTTCCTCCGAAGCGCGCGCGCGAGGCCGGAACCGGAGACCATTCCGATGCGGGCGCACATCATCTGCACCGACGCCATCAGCGGCCAGGTGAGCAGCGCGGTCCAGAGCATCGCCGTCCCGAGTTGTGCGCCCGCAATCGAGTACGTGGCGATCCCCGACGGATCGTCGTCAGCCGCGCCGGCGATCAGTCCCGGTCCGAGGACTGACAGAACGCCGGCGGGCTTCTTCTTCTCATTCGTCATCCGATGCGAAGATACGCTATCGGAGCACCCTCAAATCAATGATCAGGCGCAGGACATCACCCATGATTCGCAGATCGCCGTCCACCATCGCGCCGTAACGATAACGGCGGTAGTAGCCGTCTTCGTATCCACGGCGGAAACCTTCGCGGAAGTAGAAGTTGTAGTCCGCCAGGCTCACGTAGAGTCCGTAATAGCCGTAGCTAGCGTCGAGGTACGCGTACGAGCTCGAGTAGTCGAATCGCCAGTGATCCAGACGGTCGGCCTCGCCCGCCCGGAAGCCCTCTGCGTAGCCGTAATTGATCGCGTCCTGAAAGACGCGAGCGGCGTACTCGTTGATCTCGTACCAGCGTCCGCCCCGCAGGTAGCGGTACCGCGGCGGCGCGGAGAAGAACGGATCGTGGTCCCAGTCGTGGCCGCGGCGGACCCTCAACTGCTGCTGGCGCAGATGGTCGAGGTACTGCTGCTGGATGCGAAACTGAGAATCCCGTTTCTGCTTCCGCAGGTCCGCGGAACGCCGCTCGAGAACGTTGCGCTGGTTGTCGAGATAGCGGTCGAAATCGTTGGTCCGCTGCTTCTCCTGTGCGATGAGGTCGCGCTGGCGCTGCGACTGCTGCAGGTCGCGTTCGCGCTTCTGCTGGTCGTCGCGGCGCTGCTGCCCTTGCCACTGCGGCTGCGGCTGAACCTTCGGTTGCCACTGCGGCTGTGGCTGCGGCTGCGGCTGGGGTTTGGGCGGCTGCTGCGGCTTCGGAGGTTGGTATTGCGGTTTCGGCGGCGGCGGCTGAGTCGTCTGGGTTACAGGCGGCTGTTGCGAATCAATCCCTTTCAGCCCGCTTTGCGCCGATTCCTTATGGTCGGCCGCCTTCTTTCGTTCCTGTTCGCTCTTCTTCTGCTGCTCGGTCTGATTCTCCTGCGCGTACACCGTTCCCTGCGTGATCCAGAGAGCGGCGGTCAGCGCGAGCGCGACCGCTATTCGATTTTTGACACGGATCATGGCGCACTCCTTCCGCTCCGAACTTACTCGTGTCAATTCATGAACGACAGGCCGCCGGTCACTTGTCGGACGTGATCCGCTCACATTTAATTGCGGCATGCGCTCGCTCCGCCCCCTTCTTTCCGCTCTCCTCCTTCTCTTTGTTGCCGCCACTCCCGTCGGGAAGCACGGACTCGACGTTGCCGGAATGGACCGCAGCGTCCGGCCCGGCGACGACTTCTTCGACTACGCGAACGGCAAGTGGGTGGCCGCGACGACGATCCCGCCCGACCGCTCGAGCTTCGGCGCCTTCGCCGTCATCGCGGAGATGGTCGACAAGCGGACGGCCGATCTGATCCGCGACACGAAGGAAAAGAAGATCGCCGACTACTACGCGGCGTACATGGATGAGAAGACGATCGAGGCGAAGGGGCTGCATCCGCTCGACGCCGAGCTCGCGTCGATTCGCGCGATCCACGACAAGGCTTCGCTCGCGCGCGTGATCGGCAGCCAGCTGCGCGCCGACGTCGATCCGCTCAACGCCTCGAACTTCCACACCGACCACCTCTTCGGACTGTGGGTCTCACCCGACTTCGCGGCGCCCGAGGTCAATGCCGGCTACCTCCTGCAGGGCGGCCTCGGCATGCCGGACCGCGACTACTACCTCGGCACGGACGAGCACGCGAAAGCGACGCAGGCGAAGTACCGCGAGCACATCGAGGCGGTGCTGAAGCTCGCCGGCATTGAAGGTGCCGCGGAGCAGGCGGCGAAGATCTATGACCTCGAACATCGCATCGCCGAGGTGCACGTCAGCCTCACCGATTCCGAGGACGTCCACAAAGCGGATAACCGGTGGATGCGGGGCGACTTTGCGGAGCACGCGCCGGGACTCGACTGGCCCGCGTTCTTCGATGCGGCCGGATTGAGCGGCCAGCGCAGCTTCTTCGTCTGGCAGCCGGGCGCCGTCAAAGGCGAATCCGCGCTCACGGCGAGTGAGCCGCTCGACGTCTGGAAGGAGTACCTCGTCTTCCACGCGATCGACCGCGCCTCGGCGCTGCTGCCGAAGGCGTTCGTCGACGAGAACTTCCGCTTCTACGGGACCGCGCTCAGCGGCGCGACGCAGCTCCGCGCGCGCTGGAAGCGCGCCGTCAGCGCGACCAACGGCGCGCTCGGCGACGCGGTCGGACAGCTCTACGTGAAGCGCTACTTCCCGCCGTCGGCGAAGGCGGCGGCGCAGAAGATGGTCAAGAACATCGTCCTCGCGTTCGGGAAGCGCATCGACCGGCTCGACTGGATGAAGCCGGAGACGCGCGCGAAGGCGAAGGCGAAGCTCGGCACGCTCTACGTCGGGATCGGGTATCCGGAGAAGTGGCGCGACTACTCCGGTCTTCGCGTCAGCCGCACCGAGGCGCTCGCGAATGAAGAGCGCTCCTCGCTCTTCGACTACCGCACGGCGGTCGCGCACCTCGGCAAGCGCGCCGACAAACACGAGTGGTGGATGACGCCGCAGACCGTCAACGCGCTCAACATCCCGCTGCAGAACGCGCTCAACTTTCCGGCGGCGATCATGAATCCGCCATTCTTCGACGCCGCGGCCGACCCGGTGCTCAATTACGGCGCGATCGGCACGGTGATCGGTCATGAGATCAGCCACAGCTTCGATGACCAGGGGAGCCAGTTCGACGCGGCGGGACGTCTCTCGAACTGGTGGACACCCGAGGACTTCGCGCACTTCAAGGAATCCGCGGATCGCCTCGCCGCGCAGTTCAACGAATACGAGCCGCTGCCCGGCCTCCACGTGAACGGCGCGCAGACGCTCAGCGAGAACATCGCGGACGTCGCGGGGATCTCGGCCGCCTTCGACGGCTATCGCGCCGGGGGCACGCAGCACGCCACCGCGCAGGGATTCACCGGCGACCAGCGATTCTTCCTCTCGTTCGCCCAGGTGTGGCGCAACAAGCAGCGCCCCGAGGCGCTACGCCGCTCCGTCCTCACCGACGGCCACGCTCCCGCGCACTACCGCGTCGCTACCGTCCGCAACATCGACGCCTGGTACCCCGCGTTCGACGTGAAGCCGGGCGAGAAGCTCTACCTCGCGCCGAAGGAGCGAGTGCGGGTGTGGTGACCGAGGACTGAGGACCGAGGACTGAGGACCGATCAGGTACCATACCCCTCCGGTCCCGTGATCAATGTCTTCAGGAGAGTGGCGCTCGGCTTTGCCGTCGTCTTTGCGGCGTCGGCTACGCTTCTGCTGTCCGATCTCCAGCACCGGCAGCCGCCCCGCGCGCGGAGCTCGGCGAAGCACAAGTGGAAGATCTTCTTCGTCCAGTTCAATGACGTGATCGACGTCCATGAGGCGGAAGAGGGCGTGATGAACGGCTTCCGCGAGTCGGGGCTGCGCGAGGGGACCGACTTCGAGGTCAAGACGCTGAACGCGCAGGGCGACATGGCGACGGTGTCGGCGCTGATCGACGCGTCGATCACCGGCGGCGCCGACATGCTCGTCACCTTCTCGACGCCGACACTTCAGGCGGCGCTGCGGCGCGCGCGGACTGTGCCCGTCGTCTACAACTACGTCGCGTCCGGCCTGAAGGCCGGCGCAGGAAAGAGCAATACAGACCACGCGCCGAACGTCACCGGCGTGAGCCTGCTGCCGGCGAACGACGAGGCGCTGACCATTCTGAAGACGTACTTTCCGTCGATCCACCGCATCGGAACGCTCTATTGCCCGGCCGAGACGAACATGGTCGTTGCGAAGGCCGCGCTCGATAAAAGCGCGAAGAAGTTCGGCTACGACGTCGTCTACGTTGCGGCGGATACTGCGACCGATGTCCCCGACGCCGCCGCCGCGTTGATGTCGCGCGACGTCGATGCGGTCCTGCAGATCCCGGGCAACCTCACGGCTTCGGCATTCGGGAGCATCGCCGACGCGGGACGCAAGGCGCACATTCCGATTTTCGCGTTCCAGAAGACGCAGGCGATCGGCGGCGCGATCGTCGTCATCGCGCGCGACTACAAAGACAGTGGCCGCCATGCGGCTCATCTCGCGGCGCGGATCATCCGCGGCGAGAACCCGGCGAAGATCCCGCTCGAAGATTTCGCGAAGACGAACCTCGTGGTGAACCTGAACGCGGCGCGCGGACTCAACACCACGCTCCCACCCGCGCTGGTCGACTCGGCAAAGGAAGTCATCGGTGGAAATCGTTAAAGAGCGGTCGGGCGACTACCTCGACGTCCGCGTGTCGGGGCGGCTCGACAACCACTGGTCGACGCCGTTCGACGAGGCGATCGAGGAGATGATCCGCGAAGGCGCGCATCACCTGCGCGTCGACCTCACCGACGTCACGTATCTCAGCTCCGCCGGCATCGGCGCGCTGATGAAGGCGTACAGCGACACGACGAATCTGCAGGGATCGTTCGTGATTTCGGCGGCTTCGGAGCGCGTCCGGACGGTTCTCAAGATGGTCGCGCTCGAGTCGCTGCTGTTCGGCGAGGAAGGGGAGCCGGAGCCGCGGATCGCAACGGCCGCTGCGACGGTGACGCAAGTCCAGTCGGAGCACGCTCTCTTCGAGTGCCACTCACTCCCCGGCGCGCCCTGCGACCTTCAGCTGGTCGGCGATCCGACGAAGCTGCAATCCGGTTTCGACGAATCGACGACCCTCGTCGCCGCGCCGGACGTCTTCGCCCTCGGCGTCGGCGCGCTCGGGCACAGTTACGACGAATGCCGCGGACTCTTCGGCGAGTTCCTCGCGGCGGCGGGGACGGCGGCATACATGCCGACCGACGGCACCTCGACGCCCGACTACATGACGCGGTCGGGCGAGCTCGTCGCGGAGATCCAGGCGCTCTACGCAATCGTCTTTCGTGGATCGCCGTCGCATCTTCTTCGCTTCGACGCGGCGACCGCGGGCGGCGCGGTACCGCTCAGCGAGATCGTGAGCGTCTGCGCGGAGGTCGCCGGGACGCCGCAGACCGGCATCGTCATGGCGGCCGAGGTGTCGGGATTGATCTGTACGTTGCTGAGGAGATCGCCGGTCGAGGCGTCGCGATTCGACTTTCCCGCCGTGCGCGAGTGGCTGTCGTACCTGCCGGAGCACGAGCACGGGCGGAGCAGCAGCATCGTCGTCGGCGTGGCGTCGAAGGAAGCTTCACCGTTCCTGCGCCCGGTGAG
>Ga0207695_10008257_pt1 | contig 13069 bp, 10 predicted proteins | sample KBSC54metaG_FD_184354 | JGI IMG/M metagenome (GOLD analysis project Ga0207695, IMG submission 184354) | Corn rhizosphere microbial communities from Kellogg Biological Station, Michigan, USA - KBS C5-4 metaG (SPAdes) (version 2) | ecosystem: Host-associated > Plants > Roots > Rhizosphere > Soil...
CGTCGGTCGCAGTCGTGCTGCGCGCCTTGGCCTCGTTCTGGACATCCAGTTGCGCCGCGCCGAACTCGCCGCCAATCGGCTCGCCGAGCTTGGGCACGTCGCGCCGGCGTTGCGCCGCTGCCGCCGCGGCATAGTCCGTTGGCAAATCGCTCAACGCGTCGGCCGGGAGCACGAGTTGCGTGCTCGACTTCGCCGGTGCCGCGGTCTTTTCCGGCTGGCGCAGCGCGGCGATCAGCGCGAAGGCGACCAGCACGCCGAGGCCGGCAACGACCGTCGCGACCGCGACGCGATTGACACGCTTCACGCGCGGGGTCGGTGCACGCAAGTCGATCGGCGGCGCCGACTCGGGCGGAACGTAACCCGTGGGGTTGTCTGTCATGGCGTGCCTCTTTAGCGACAGAACCAGGCGCGCTCACCGCAGCGCTCGACATCGATGTGCTTGTCGCCGACGCGCAGCTGCGCATTCGCAAACAGCCGGTCGACGATGTAGAGGCGATCCTTGACGCGATAATTGACGAGCAGCGGTTTGCCATCTTCGATCACGAACAGCGCCGGTGCGTCCGTCGTCGCGAGGTCGTCGGGCATCTTCAGATAGACCTTGGCGCCGTCGTCGAAGACCTGCGCCGGTTTCCATGACACCTCGCGCCCCTTGATCCGGTACCGAAAGTTCAGGTGTTCGGGCGAGACGGCGAGCGATTCGCTGCCATCCTGTTTCGCCTGCTCGTCGATCTCCTTCTTCACCGCGACAGCAGTCTCTTCGTCCGGATAGAACCAGCGCACGCCCGGCATGTACCAATCGGGCTTCGAGCGCAGGTCGAGCTGATAGACACGCTTGTTGGTCGGCACGATCAGGTTCGTCTGGATGCCCTCATCGCGCGGCTTGACCACGATGTGCGTGCGCGCAGCCGGACCGGACCCGCTCGTGAATTCGCTCTTGATCCAGCCTTCCGTGTCGCCCGCAACGGGTTCAGCCGTCAGGCTTTCGCCCGGCTCCAACGCGATGTCGGTCAAACGATCCAGGCCAGCGTAGACGACGTAGATGTCGCCTTCGCGATAGCCGTACACCGTCGCACTGCCGGCACTGCGTGCGGTAGTCGGATGCTCGGTGGCTTTGCCCACGTACTCGGCGACGCGTGCGTGCTGTTTGGTGTCGAAGGCGTCCTTTTCCTTGTCGAATGCCTTGTCGGCCGCCGTCTCGTGCGGCGATTTCGCATGCGAAACGGGCAAGGCCAGGTCCGGCGGCAGGCCGAGGTTGGCCCATGCGGGCACCGGTTCGGAAGCCACAGACGGTTTCGATACGTCGCCGCCCTGCGGCGATTTGGCGGCCGATTCCGTCACCGTGATCGCCGGCAGCGTCGGCATGACCTCCCTGATCGACGGAACGATGGGTTTCTCGGCCGCGTGTGCGCTGCAGACGAAGCCGATGGAAAACGCAAGCGTGAGCCAGATACGCATGTAACTCCTCATATATATAGGAAGGGAAAATTGATCGGGGGAAGCGACTGAGCAATCAGCCGGAAGGCGCGAGGTCGCGGTGCCACTCGAAATCGCGGACATAGATGCCGAGCGGATTGACGGCGATCTCTTCTTCCGTCGTCGGCCGCTCGAATTCGAGCGAGAACGTCGCCGTCCACGTCGCGGTCTGTATCAGAGCGCCTTCGCGCTGATAGGCCGATTGCACCCAGCGCAACTCGTAGGTGTCGGTGCCGACCGGCAGAACGCTCTGCAGCTGCAAGGTGACGGTTTCGCGCCCGACCTTCGACAGCGGACTGTCGGGCTGCCGTGCCCAGTCGTTGAGCTTCATCGCTGCGGACTGACGCATGAAGCGATACGCTTCACTCCATTGCGCGCGCACCACCACGGGATCCAGCGGCACCGCGCGCAGCAGGCGGACGATGTGTCCGAGGAAGTACGCGATCTCGGCCTGTTGCGGTGTATAGGCTTGCGCGGACGCCTTGCCGACGACATTGGTCACGCCGGTCGTCTTGTCGACCGTGATGACTACCGGCTCCACGAGCGAGCGCGTCATCGCGTACACGATTCCGCCGCTCAGCGACAGGCACGCGAACAGCACGCCAAAAAATCCCAGGCGCCAGTGCTTCGCATTTGTCACGAGCGTGCCGAGGCGATCGTCCCACTGTGCGCGCGCCAGCGTGTACGGCGTCGCCGGCACCTGTTCGCTCGGTCGACCCATCGGTTCGTTCAACAGCTCATCGGCCAGGGACATGCGTTACACCTTCGAATTGGAGGAATCGTCTGCCGCGTCGTCGACGCGGCGCAGCTCGGGCGCGATGCGCGCCGCATCGAGCGTGTCGGTTGGCGCGGTCGAATGCGGTGATTCGTCCGCATCGCTCTCGGCGACGCGGCGCAGGTGACGCCTCGCCATTGCGCCGGGATCACTTGCTGCCGAAGCAGAGGCATACGAGGCACTCGGCGACGTCGGAGCCGGCGCAGGCGCAGGCGCGGGAGCACTACTCGGCGGCGCGCCGGAAGAAAAAGCAGCGGACGACGGCGAGTCGTTAGGGGGTGGCGAACCACCGCCGTCCGCTGTGCGGGAACCGGAAGTCGAAGACGAGGAATCGGGTGTCGGTGCTTTCGCAGGATCGATGCCGTGCGCGGCAAAACCCGCGACCTGACCATCGGCGATGCGTTGCCGCATGCGATCGCCGATGCGTGTCAGCGGACTCATCGCGACGGTCGCCGCACCGCCAGCCGCGCCAGCCGCCTGGCCGAGTGGGCCCGCACCGGCTTCGGCCGCGCGCGCGGCACCAACGCTGGCGCCGGTCTTAAGCGCAGACGCCGCCTGCACGGTGGCGCCGACGCCTCGCGCGGCGGCACGCCCGCCCGCGGCGATACCCGCCGCGCCGAGCGCAACCGCGCCGCCCGTTTCGAGCGCACCACCCGCGACGTGACCGGCACTCAATGATGGCGAGCCTGCGAGCAGGCCTGCTGCCATGCCCGGCGCATGCCACGCGAGAAAACAGATCGCCATCGCGGCGAGCAACGTGCACCACGCATCGCGCATCGAAAAATCCGGCGACAGCGTGATCTGCTGCAGGACCGGCTGCGCAATCGCAATCACGAACGCGAGCACCATCAGCTTGATGCCATGTGCGAGCACGGCACCGAACGCCTTCTCGGCCAGAAACGCCGTGTGTCGGAACACCCCGAACGGCAACAGGATCAGCGACAGGATCGCGACGATGTAGAACTCGACATAGGTCAGAAAACACTGGATGCCGAGCAGGAAGAACGAAAACAGAATCCCGATCATGGCGAGCCCAAGCTGCATGATCGTTCCGAGGTTCTTGAGCGCAGTCCACGTCCCCTGCGTCAGCGCATCGACCTTATCGCTGAGCGGCTGGATCGCATTGAGCCCTTCGGCCACAACCGCGGACGGATCGCTCAACGCTGTGAGGTTGCCGCCGCCGGCCGTCGCACCGGCGCGTGCGAACGACTGCAGCGTCGTCGTCGTGACCATCTGCCACTGCTGGATGAAGAAGAAAAACAGGCCGATGACGAGCAGCTTCTGGATCAGGCTCTTGATCGCATCATTGCCGCTCATGGCCCACCACAGGCCGCACAGCGTCAGCTCGATGCCGACGAGAATGCCGAACAACGACATCGCTGACGGGCGCAACGAGGTCCACCCGCCGTTGAAGACGTTGAGAAAGGCTTGCAGCAGTTGCGTGAGAATGCCGGCATTGGGCGTCATTCGAATCCCTCGTGAAAGGCGTTTAATCAGTAGCGCGGATCGCGCACGGGATTGGCGTAGTACGGGTCGCGGTCGTGGGCGTGCAGCTGTCGGCGCATGGCTTCGGCCGCGTCGCTCTCGGACTGCTCGCGGGCCATCTTTTCGAGCACGACGCCGTTGAAGGTGGCGACCTGCGTATTGAGCCGCTGCAGGTCATCGTTGACGCGCATCGTCAATTGGTTGCCCGCCTGGATGGCCTGCAGGGCGCCGACCGCACTCTGACTGCTCGACGCCATGTATTGCGTGTCACCGACAGCGCCCTGCAGATCCTTCAACACACCCGCACCCTGCTGCATCGCCTGCAAGAGGTTCTGTCGGTGCTGGTCGCCCCACTGCGCCTGCAGCGCGAACAGGTTTGCGCTGTTCTGGTACGAAGTGCGCAGCGCCGGGTATCGTGCGGCAAATGTCCACGACAGGTTGTCGTAGTTGCCGACGAGCTGGGTCAGGCGCTGGATATCCGACAGGATGTGCTGGAAGCGCCAGAGATAGGAATTGATGATCTGCTGCGGCAGGTTCTTCAGATTCAGCAGCTCGTTCGCGATCATCTGCGCTTCATTGATGTTCGACTGCAGCGTGCGCGCCGCAGTCAGAATTTCCTGAGCGCCATTCAGATAGTTCTGCGTCAGGTTGGCTACGTCGATCACGGCGAACTGCGCACGAGCGTCTCTGATGGGCGTCGCGACGATCAGCGTTGCCGCAACCGCGACACACAAGGTCTTGCGATACGAAAGCGTCATGGGCAATTCCTCGAATCAGGGAGCGAGGGAGACGAAACGTACGCGTGATCGCGCAGCCAGGATGCGGCCCACTCCACCGGCAGGCGGCGTTCGGGCGCGGGATCGTTGGCGCGTGCATCCAGATAGCGCGCGTTGAAATCATCTGCATGCCCGGCGTGAACGGACTTCGCGAGGCCCTGCAGTTCCGCGCTGGTCGCGCCGCAGTACGCGAGCGCCAGCGGCCCCAACCCCAAGTCGAACAGGCGATTCCCCTCGGGCGACGTCAGGTAATAGTCCTTGCGTGGACGCGCGTGCTGCAGAATGCGTAGCTGTCGGTCGTTCAATCCGAACTTGCGATAGATCGCCGCGATGTCGTCATTCAACGCGCTCGCGTTCGGCAGGTAGATTTTCGTCAGGCACGCTTCCTTGATCGTGGCGACGATCGCCGAAGAGTCGACATCGGCGAGCGATTGCGTGGCGAACACCACCGACACGCATTTCTTGCGCAGCACCTTGAGCCACTCCCGAATTTTCGCGGCGAACGCCGGGTGATCGAGAAACAGCCACGCCTCGTCGAGCACGAGCAGCGTCGGCGCCGCGGCATTGAACCGCTGCTCCAGTCGATGAAAGAGATACGCAAGCACCGGCATCACGGCGGCCTTGCTCTGCATCAGTTCTTCCATTTCGAACGCGAGCCAGCGGCCGAGGTGCAGGGAATCGTGCTTAGCATCGAGCAGCGCGCCGTGCGCGCCCTGGATCGTGTAGGGATGCAGCGCGCGCTTGATTTCGGCGTCCTGCACAAGAATCGACAGGCCGGTCAGCGTGCGGTGCGAACGCGGGCTCTCCGCCAATGACGTGAGTCCCTCCCACAGCGCCTTCTTCGTCGCCGGCGTCACGACGACGTTCTCGGCGATCAGAATGTCGATCAGCCATTCGCTGGCCCAGGTGCGCTCGGCGCCGAGGTGGATGTCGGCCAGCGGTTGGAACGCCAGACCGGAATCATTGCCCAGGTCGTAGAACGTGCCGCCGACCCCGTAGGTCGTGATGCGCGAGCTGCCACCCTTGTCGAAAATGTAGACCTGCGCATTCGAATAACGCAGGAACTGTGCTTCCATCGCGTTGAGCAGCACGCTCTTGCCGGACCCAGTCGGGCCAAGCACCAGCGTATGGCCGACGTCGCCGACAAAGTTCGTGAAACGGAACGGCGTCGAGCCGTTCGTGACTGCCGTCAACAGCGGTGGTGAATGCGGCGGGAACAGGTCGTTCGGATTTTCGAGGGGACCGGCCCACACCGCGGACACCGGCATCATATGCGCGAGGTTCAGCGTGTTGACCAGCGGCGCACGGACGTTGTGATTGCAGTGGCCCGGCAGGCTGCCGAGCCAGGCATCGAGCGCATTGAGATTGGTCAGCTCGTTGGCCGTAACGAAGCCGCGTCCATTGATCTCGCGTTCGAGCAGAAGCAGTTTCTTCTCGAGGGCCGCGAACTCCTCGTCGAGCACGACGATGGATTGCGTGAAGTAGCCGTATCGCACCGCGTCGGCGGAAATTTCCTGTCGAGCTGCGTCGGCGTCCTGTGCTTTGTTGACTGCATCGGAGTCCTCCAGCGCACTCGGCGAGTTGGTGACGATCTCCTTGATCAGCGTGGACAAGTTCTTGCGCTTGGCAAACCACTTGCGCTTGAAGCCGTCGATCTGGCGTTCGGCCTCGGACTTATCGATGCAGATGAAGCGCGTGACCCAGCGGTATGCGAAGCCGAGTCGATTCAGCGCATCGAGCAGCCCCGGAAAGCTCTCGTTCGGAAACGATTTGATCGACAGCACACCGAGGTAGTGCCGGCCCAGCTTGGGCTTGCCGCCGCCGGTGAGTGGCTCGTCGGTCATCAGCGCATCGAGGCAGTCCGGCACGGCAGGCACAATGACCGGATGCAGCTTGGTCGAGACGGTCGAGTGCAGGTAGGCCAGTGTCGCCGCATCGTCGAGCGGCGCGACGCTCGGGAACAGACTCGAAAACTGTGAAATGAGCCGCTGGCGTTCGCCGATGAATGACGCGAGATACTCGGCGGCGGCACGATCGGCCTGACGCCGACCGGTTTCGCGGCGCGACAGGCCGTTCGGTTCGGCATCGTCGTCGAAGAACAGCGCCTCGGCCGCGGCTTCCAGCAGCGGCGGCGGCATCCAGATCAGCGTGACGTAGTACGTGCTCTCGAAGTGCTCGCCGCTCTCGAAACCGGCGCGACGCTCTTCGTCAATCAGGGCACTCACCGGATCGGGAAACCGCGACTGCGGATAGACCGTCGTCTCGCGCCGCACGGCGTCGAAATACACCGCCCAGCCCGAACCCAAACGCCGCACGATGTTGTTGAGCCGCGCACTCGTGCTGACGAGTTCGGACTCGGTCGAGCTGTCGAGGTCGGGGCCGCGATAGCGAAACGTCGTCTGGAAACTGCAGTTCTTGTTCAGGACGACACCGGGTGCGACCAGTGCCGACCACTTGATCAGGTCGGCCAGCGTGTTCGGTACGGCGATGCGGCGCTCACGATGCTCGCGCACCGTCTCGACGCCAAGCCAACCGGCGATGCCGAGGGCGAGCGAACCTGTCAGGCCGGAGAATGCGGGCAATAAAAGAGAGGTCAGAGGCATCGGTAATTTCGCATGCGAAATGAATCAGGCGCGATAGAACACGCGGAAGCGCAGTGCGCGGCGGAGCACATCGAAGAAGCGGCTGTCGCGACGGGTCAGCCGCAGCGCGAGCCAGTGCAGTCCGACGCCGACCGGCAGTGCGTACCAGCACTGCAACCCTAATACGAACGCGGCCGTGAATGTCGCGTTGAGCAGCGCCGCCTCACGCGGCACGCCGGCGAGCAGAATGCGTTCGGTGAGACTGCGATGAATTGGAATCTCAAATCCGGGGATACGGTCGGTCATCGGACGCTCCGATCAGAACGCCACGCCGCCGGAGAAGCCGAGGAAGTTCAGGAAGAACGACACGGCCGTGAATGCGATCGACAGGCCGAACGCGACCATCACCCACTTGCGCGCGCCGGCGCCGCCTTCGCCCGACGCCATGCCGAGGCCGGACAGGATGATGACGATGGCACCGACGATCTTCGCGACCGGGCCGGAGATCGAGTCGAGAATCTTCTGCAGCCACGACTCCCACGGCATGCCCGATCCCGATGCGTGGGCGAGCACGGGGAGCATCAGTACGAGCAGCATGGCAACAACGGCGAAGCGATGGCGGCGGTGCATGGATTCGTCTCCGAAGCAGACCGCCAAGCGGCGGCGGCGAGGAATCCTAATTAGATAATCTAATTTGTCTATTTTCTGAGAAAACCCAAACGGGAATGCACTTTGTAGGACATCATTGGAAACCTTATCTATTCCGCCTTGCGAGATCCCTACACTGCATCACCGCCCGCGGGACGCTAAGTTCTCGGCACGGAACTCGCCAGCGCGGCCATCGCGGTCAAACCGTCTCGTATTGTGAGATGGGACGCTGATATATCGCTCTGGACTGAGCGCTGGAGTACAGTAATGGCACGAGCCATGGCTCGCAGCTTGCTAGGGACGGGGAATAGGGGAATAGCAGGGGCATACAACACGATGAAGACGCATAGGGGGATTGGTTCGCGCCGCCCCGAGGTCGATTTTGCGTCCGCAACTCCTGCCCTGAACCGTTCTGCTGTCGCCAGCCCGAAAATTACGATTAACAGGGAGACTTAAGATGGGTTCGGAATCGGGGATTCACGCCGAAAGCCTTGAAAAATCCTTGGTCGACATCGCCGTCGAGAGTTGGCGCTTCTCCCGTCTGTTCGGAAAGGTCGTCAGTAAACTCGATGCAGGTGAGTCTGGTCGCTACGCGAATCAGCTTCGCTACTTCCAGAAGAAGGTCGAGGAAAGCCTAGAATCGAACGGTCTCAAACTGGTAAACGTCGAGGGGCAGCCCTACGACCCGGGAATGGCGGCTTCCGCCTTGAACGTGGGCGACTTTGGTCCTGACGACGTACTTCTCGTCGATCAGATGGTCGAGCCGATCATCATGGGGCCGAACGGACTGCACAAACAGGGCACGGTAATGCTAAGGAAAGTGGAAATATGAAATACGTCGGTATCGACCTTGGCACGACCAACAGTGCTATCTGCTCCTTCGATGGGGAGAAGATTCAGCTCTACAAGAGTCCAGAGCAGCACGACGTCACGCCTTCTGCCATTTTCATCGACCGGCGCGGCAATAAGTACGTCGGATCGCGCGCCTACATGAACGCCGCGCGCAATCCAGACAATGCCGCCACGTTGTTCAAGCGACTCATGGGCACCAGCACGCCCGTGAAGCTGCCCGCAGTCAACCTCACCATGACGCCAGAGGAATGCTCCGCCGAAGTATTGCGTACCCTGTTCGGCTCCCTGCCCGAAGAAATCCGTGGCGATGGCGACACAGGCACTGTCATCACAGTTCCGGCCGCCTTCAATCAGATGCAGAAGGACGCCACGATGTCCGCTGCCGATATGGCTGGTCTCGGGCGCGTTGCGCTGATGCAAGAGCCTGTCGCCGCCGTGATGAGCGTCATGCGCCAGCGGAAAAACGATGGCGTGTTCGTTGTCTATGACCTTGGCGGCGGCACGCTCGACATCGCCATCGCGGAAAGTATCGCCGGGCGCGTCAACCTTCTTGCCCACGGCGGCATTGCTATGTGCGGTGGGCGCGACTTCGACCGCATCCTGTTCGACAATGTCGCCAAACCGTGGCTGCTGGAGAACTTCGATCTTCCTGAAGACCTTGCCGCGAACCCGCAGTTCAAGTCCCTGCTACGCATGGCTACATGGGCGACGGAAAAGGCAAAGATAGAGCTTTCGCAGAAAGAGGAGGCCGTCATCAGCCTCCCCGAAACCGAGTTGGGCGTCCGCGATCAGTCGGGCGCGGAGATTTACATCGACATTGCCGTTGATCGCAAACGCTACGACGAACTGATCGCTTCGAAGGTTGAAGAGTCTATTCAGTCCGCCCGTGAAACGCTTGAGAAAGCCGGCTTGAGTCCGCACGATGTCGAGCGCGTCGTGTTCGTTGGTGGCCCCACGCACTACAAGCCGCTGCGCGACAAAGTTGCCTTCGAGCTTGGCATCTCGCCATCCACTGACGTGAACCCGATGACGGCGGTTGCCGAGGGCGCGGCTGTGTTCGCGGAGTCCATCGACTGGGCGTCGGAGAGTCGTGGACGCAAGAGCGCCCGCGGCGCACTCAGCGCCGGTGGTGCGCTTGACCTGTCGTTCAACTACATCGCGCGCACGCCGGAACCCAAGGCCAAGATCATCGCCAAGTTGTCGCGCGCTCCTGCCGGCATCGAATTCCAGGTCGACAGCCTCGACACGGGCTGGTCGTCTGGCCGCGTTGCACTGAGGGACGGTGCAAGCGTCGAACTTAGCCTTTCCAAGCCCGGCGACAACACCTTCAAGGTGTTCGTGTTCGACTCGAACGGTGCGCCTGTTGCCTTGCGCGAAGACAAAATCGTCATCGCCCGCACAGCCGCCAGCATCGACGCCATTCCGGCATCGCACTCCATCGCCGTTGAAGCCCGCGACAGGGTCGGTGGGCGTTTGGTGCTGGACTACCTCGTGCGCGAAGGCGACCAGTTGCCAAAAAAGGGCAAGAAGGCATTCAAGGCGGGAGAGTCGCTCAAGGCTGGAAGCGCCGGTTCGATCAAATTCAAGCTGTGGGAAGGCGAAATCTCCGACCCGATCAACGACAATCGCTTCATCGGCATGTTCGAGATCAAGGGTTCGGATTTCGAAGATGGCGTCATCGCTGCTGGTGCGGAGATGATCTGTGAGTACGAAGTGCTCGACTCCGGCAACATCCAGTTGGAACTCTCGGTGCCCTCCATTAGCGGCTCTTTCAAGAGTGGTCGCAACTACTACTCTAGTCAGGAAGGCAAGATCGACTACACGAATCAGGCCAGGAATATTCAGGAACAGTCGGAGCACACGTTACATCGTCTCGAAGAGATGGCATCCAAGGTGGACGACCCGCGTCTGGAGCAGGCTCGTGAGAAGTTGGAACAAGCGAGCGCCATTGAGTCCAATGAGACTGATGCCGAAACAGCCAAGCAGGCGATGGACAACGTACAGGAAGCTAAGCGCCTGTTAGCACTGACTCGCAAGGAAAATCTGAAAGACATCCGTCAGCTTGAGCTTGACAGGACAGTAAATTACTTCGAGAAGAACGTCCGTAAGCACGCGCGTCCCACTGAGGTAACGTCGTTCGAAAACTTGGTGAAAACAGCCCAGCGCGCCATATCAAATCCAAGCGGGGACTTCGAGTCACACCTGGACGATCTGCGTGGTCGCAACTTCGTGATCTTGTGGCGCCAGGACTGGTTCGTGATCGACCGCTTCAAGTGGCTGGCAGAGGACACGTACCTTTTTGCCGACCTCCGCGAACACGGGCAGTTGGTCACCCTCGGTGCCGAGGCACTGAAAGCCAACGATATCGACAAGCTGCGTGCCGTCGTCGCCCATCTAGAATCCATCCGCATTAGTTCTGCGGGCGAGGACGACATGATGGCAGGCGCGAATATCGTTCGGAGCTGACCATGGCCTTGGAATCGTGGCTGCCTGTTGGATACAAGTTGCCGGATGGCGCGAAGGTGCGTGTCGCCCTGTTCGAAGGTACGGACTGGCAGATCTACGAGACGATGGGTGGCGGTCGGGCGTTGATCGCTCAGGACTCGCTGGCACAACGCTGGCTGGATTCGGGCTTGATCGACGAAGGGACGCTGGACAGCTTCCCGTTTGGCAAACATCAACTTCGGGGAATCTCCAGCGCGCCAAGTCAAACACTTTGTCCCGTTTGCGAAGGTAAATCTCCCGACAAAAAAACCGAGGCGCTTGCATTTGCCCTTGCGTTGAAGGCAACCCGCGATATTGATTCGGAATCGGCCTTCCAAGATGCACTGTACGTCGAGAAGATCACGCGACTGCTGCCGACCTATAGCATCAGTTCCCGAACCGGCGACGACGTCGTGCTCGGCTACTGGCTGACGGGCGGCGCCAGCATTCCGGCCACTTCCTTTCGCCGACTGCGCCAGACCATGAGCTGGCTCAGCGCGAGCCATCTAAAGGATGTCGTGCAGGCGGCAGGCTTCGAGGTTAGCGAAATAATCCCACTCGAACGCAAGCCGGAAAAGCCGTCCGAGAAGTCCGAAGCGGCACCCAACGAAGAAAAGGTCGAAGCCAAGCGCACCGCACCTGAGCCGAACCAGGTGTTTGAGCTGGCCGGGCGTCCGGAACTTGCGGCCTTTTTCAACGAACACATTGTCGACATCATCCTGCATCGCGACCGCTATAAGGCGCTCGGCATTGATTTCCCTTCGGCAGTGATCCTGCATGGCCCTCCGGGTTGCGGCAAAACCTTCGCGGTCGATCGGCTTGTTGATTTCCTCGGTTGGCCGAGTTTCCAAATCGACGCCTCCAGCGTGGCCAGCCCCTACATCCTCGAGACCAGCAAGAAGGTCGCGCAGGTGTTCGACAAGGCGATGGAAAACACGCCATCCGTCCTCGTGATCGACGAGATGGAAGCTTTCCTTGCCGATCGTGAAATGGGGTCAGGCCACCATCGTGTCGAAGAGGTGGCCGAGTTTCTGCGCCGCATTCCAGAGGCTGTGAAAAATGATGTGCTGATCATCGCCATGACGAACCGTATTGAGATGATCGACCCGGCCATCCAGCGCCGTGGACGCTTTGATCACGTCGTCAAGGTGGACTTTGCCAGCGAGATCGAGGTGCAGGCGCTGCTGGACAAGTTGCTCCACTCTTTGCCGAAGGAGCCGGACGTGAATACCAATCCGTTGGCGAAGAATCTGGCGGGCAGACCGCTGTCTGATGTTTCCTTCGTGGTACGTGAAGGTGCGCGCCTCGCGGCGCGCTCTGGCAAGGATCACTTGGATCAGGCCAGTCTTCTGGCCGCGCTGAAGTCGACACCGGCACGCGAGCGCGAAGGCGGCGAAACCAAACGCCGGATCGGATTCATCTAGGAGAAAATCGTGGCCGCGGGCGACGACGATAAGAAGAAGGAACGAGGCAAAGGATTCGCTGGCCTTTCTTCGCTCGTGTCCGACATGGACACCACGGTACCGCCTGTTGTGAAGAAGCCGGCTACCAACGCCACCGGAACCGCTTCAGGTAGTTCACCGGCTACGCAAGCTGCGCCAAATCCGCAACCCGCTCCACAGCAGCCCTACAAACTGCCGCAGCAACCGGGTTCCAGTTCGTCTAGTGGCAAGTGGTGGATCGGCATTGCCGTTGTCGTTGGCTTTTTCTGGCTCATCGGCCAGTCCAACAAGAACTCCACTGCCCCAGCATATTCGCCACCCGCTCAGACCGCGGCGCCAAGTTATTCACCTTCTCCGCAACCGCAAGTGCCATCGCGTCCGGCTGAGTCGAAGCCCCCGGTCGGGCAAGGCCTCTCATTCTCGTACGACCAGATCGCGTACTGCGTAGCGGAGGACATCCGCGTGGACGGCGCGAAGTCTGCGGTCAACAACTACAGCGACTCGGACGTGGATCAGTTCAACGCGATGGTAGCCGACTACAACAGCCGCTGC
>Ga0207695_10008258_pt1 | contig 13067 bp, 8 predicted proteins | sample KBSC54metaG_FD_184354 | JGI IMG/M metagenome (GOLD analysis project Ga0207695, IMG submission 184354) | Corn rhizosphere microbial communities from Kellogg Biological Station, Michigan, USA - KBS C5-4 metaG (SPAdes) (version 2) | ecosystem: Host-associated > Plants > Roots > Rhizosphere > Soil...
GGCCGTTGGGTACCGATAACGGCGCCTGTGCTGGAACTAGTGAAGGCAACAGAAACGCGAAGGAAAACATTCCAATCCGTCTGATCATACGGGCGACATTCGCAAGTATACATCGATGGCGGCGGCCGATTGATGCGCGATTACTGCCAGCCGCCGCCAAGTGCACGATACAGTTGGACCACGGACTGCAACTCCTGCAGCCGGAGTTGAGCCAGCGTAAGCTGCCCACCGAAGAGATTCCGTTCCGCGTCCAGCACCTGGAGATAGCTGTCGAGACCTCCGCGATAGCGAAGCGTGGAAAGTTCAACGCTTTGCGTCAACGCAGTCACCAGCTTTTCTTCTTCGATCCGCTGCTCGCGAGTACGATCGTGAACGATGAACGCGTCCGAGACCTCACGCAGCGCTCCATAGATGGTCTTCTCATAGGTGATGAGCGCCTCGCGCTGCTGCGCCTCGGTGAGCCGCACGCCGGAGCGGAGACCCGCATGGAATATAGGGATCAGGGCGGACGGGCCGATGCTGGCCATACGAGCAGGGGCGGTGAATAGACTCGTGAGCGCGCGGCTCTGCCCGCCTAGCAGCCCGGTAAGAGAGATCTGCGGAAACAGCAGCGCCCGCGCTGCTCCGATTTGGGCGTTCGCGGCAATTAGGTTCTGTTCCGCTTGGCGAATGTCGGGACGACGTTCGATCAATGAAGAGGGCAATCCGGGCGGAAGTTGCGGCGGCCCGGCGATCTGATCGAGGGTCTTGCCGCGGGGAACGTCGTTAGGCGCGCTTCCCATAAGCAGGCTGAGCGCATCTTCGCTTTCCCCAATTGCGCGCTGGGAACTGGCGATTTGCGCGGTAGCGGTATAGAGAAATTGTTCTGCCTGGTGCACATCCAGTGCATTGGCTGCTCCCCGGTCATGCCGCAAGTTGATCAAGCGAAGATTGTCATTCGCGATGTCGCCGGTTTGCCGGCTAATCTGGAGCTCCAGGTCCTGCTCCCGTAGCGCGAAGTAGGTGTTCATTACATCGCCGATGAGCGAGAGCTTCACACCGTTGCTTGCTTCTTCAGTAGCCAGGTATTGCGCCCGCGCGGCTTCGTTCAGCCGTCGCAGGCGTCCCCACAGATCAAGTTCCCAGTTGAGATCGCCTGTGGCCTGCGTGTAACTGGCACTGAGGTTGGCTCCCGGCGGAACAAAGGTCGCGGAACCGATCGACGAACTGCGAACGGCAGTGAACTGGGTCTGTGCGTCAAACGTAGGCCATAGATTGGCGCGCACAATCCCGTACTGGGCGCGAGCTTCGAGAACACGCTCGGCGGCAATGCGCAGATCGAAGTTTTTTTCGAGCGCGCTGGTGACGAGTTGCTTTACCGTATCGTCCTGGAACAGATCGAACCACTTGGTTTCCGCAAGCGAATCCGGCGTGGCCGCACCGGGCGACGCGGGCGCGCCGCGGAACTGCTGCGGAGTCGCCACCGCTGGACGCTTATAGTTGGGGCCTACCATGCAGCCCGCCAAACTCAGTGCGAGGGCCGCCAGCACCCACGCGGCTAGAATTGCGCTGCGCTTCATTCGGCAAACTCCGGTGCGGTGCCCGTAATCGGTTTGGGACCCATGGTTGGCCCGGGGCCGGGCTTGGGGGCAACACCTGCGTTGGACGCTGGACGTTTTCGCCGCTCGACTAAGGTTTCGACCACATAGTATTGAACCGGAACCAGGAAGACGGCGATCAAAGTTGCCGCGAGCATCCCGCCGAATACCGCGGTTCCAAGAGAGCGCCGTGAAGCCGAACTGGCGCCGGTCGCTATCGCCAGCGGAACCACGCCCAGGATGAAGGCAAAGGACGTCATCAGAATCGGCCGCAGCCGAAGTTTGGCGGCGTGCATGGCCGCGTCGCGGAACGACATCAGTTCCTGCTCGTGACTATCCTTTGCAAACTCGACGATCAAAATCGCGTTTTTCGCCGCAAGTCCGATCAGTGTGACAATGCCAATCTGCGTGTAGATATCGTACGGGTAGTCGCGAATGTACGCAGCCAGGAGAGCGCCGAATACGCCGAGGGGCAGCGCCAGCAGCACGGCGAAGGGAATCGACCAGCTTTCGTAAAGCGCGGCGAGGCACAGAAAAACCAGTACCGCCGCGAACCCGAAAATGACGCCTTCGTGTCCTTGCGCCTCTTTTTGCTGGTAGGTAGTTCCCGTCCATTCATACGAGTAGCCGGCAGGAAGCGACGCGGCCGCTACTTTCTCCATGACATCTACGGCAACTCCGCTGCTGGTCCCCTGCGACGGACCACCCAAAATCTGAATCGCTGGGAACCGGTTATAGCGGTAGACGACGTCCGGGCCGGTAGTCGGATTGAGCGTAACCACCGTGCCTAGCGGCACCATGGTGCCATCCGCCGCGCGGGTATAGAACCGGTTGATATCGGAAGGTTGATTGCGATAGGAGGGTTCAGCCTGGATCAGCACCTGCCAGGTGTGACTGAACACGTTAAAGTCGTTTACGTAGAGGCCGCCGAGGAACGTTTGCAGCGTATTATAGGCATCCGTCACCGGCACGCCCAGGGTTTGCAATTTGTCGACGTCCATCTTCAGATCGTAGGCCGGCACATTGCCGCGGAAGGTGCTCAGGACGTTCGCCAGCTCCGGGCGCTGACGGGTGGCGTCCACGAGGCTATCAGCCACCTGTCCTAAGCGCCGGATATCGCCTCCGGAACGATCCTCCAGCATGAACTGGAAACCTCCGGTGAGGCTCAAGCCGAGTATCGGCGGCAGGCCAAAAGCAAAACTGAAGGCCTCGGGAACTTGAGCCAAGCCACGCTGGGCAGCCGCCAGAATCGCGGGAAGCTGCTGGTTGGGCGACTTTCGTTCCTCCCAAGGTTTAAGCGTGATAATGGCAGTGGCTACATTGGAACTGCTGGTTTGAGTAGCGATGTCCGTGCCGCCCAGCACGAAGTAATGGTCGACGCCCGGCAAATTCGCGATGACATTTTCGATTTTTGCGGTAGCGGCGTCGGTGCGGTCCATGGAAGCGCCGTCGGGCAGATGGATCGACACGAAGAAAGCCCCCTGGTCCTCATCCGGCAAGAAGCCGGTTGGAATCTTCTTGAACAACCACCCCGCGGAAAGCCAAAATACGCCAAGGATCATGAGGGCGAGCGCGGATCGCCGGATCAGCATTCCGACACCGGCCAGATACTTGTTGGTAGTCCAGGCAAAGGCTCGATTGAAATAACCAAATAGGATCGCGAGCGGCCCGCGCGACGCCTTATGCGGCCGCAAGAGAAGCGTGCTCAGTGCAGGGCTCAACGAGAGCGCGCTGAACGCCGAGATCAGAACGGACGCCGCGATAGTCAGCGCAAACTGCCGGTAAAGTTGGCCGCTGATGCCGCCCAGGAATGCCACGGGTATGAATACTGCGGCAAGTATGGCTGCGATGGCAACCACCGGGGCGGACACTTGGTCCATGGCCCGCATGGTCGCTTCGCGCGGCGGCATTCCGTCGTCCATATTGCGCTGCACCGCTTCCACCACGACGATTGCGTCATCGACCACAATGCCGATTGCCAGCACCAGGCCGAACATACTGGTGATATTGATGCTGAACCCCAGCAGCGGGAACAACGCGAAGGTTCCCACCACCGCCACGGGCACTGTAAGCAGAGGGATCAGCGTGGCTCGCCAGTTTTGCAGAAAGATAAAAACCACCAGAATGACCAGTCCGATAGCCTCGAGCAGGGTGATCACTACGTCGGTGATCGCAGCCTTTACGAACATGGTTGAATCGTACGGGATGACGTAGTCGATGCCGGGAGGAAAGCTTTTCTTTGCCTCCTCCATAAACGCTCGAACGCTCTTGGCGGTGTCGACCGCGTTGGCTCCGGGCGACAGATAAACAATGACGTTGCCGAAGGGCTTCTTATCCAGGCGGCTGAAGCCGGAATAGTTTTGCGCGCCCAGTTCCACTCGGCCTATATCGTGGATACGCAGCAGTGACGCGTCAGGCAGAGCGCGCACAATGATATCGCCGAACTGTGCTGGATTTGTCAAACGCCCGGGCGCATTCACAGCGTACTGAAAATCCGTTCCCGGAGGAGCAGGCGCTTGTCCAGTGGACCCCGCTGGATTCTGCCGGTTCTGCGCCGTGATGGCGTTGCTGACGTCGGTGGCCGTAATGCCGAGTTTCGACATCTTATCCGGATCCACCCACACACGCATCGAGTACACCAACTGCGAAGCCAGTCGCGTATCACCGACGCCCGGCAGGCTGCCGATTTGGTTCAATAAATTGATCTGGGCGTAATTATTCAGAAACAGCGAGTCATAGCGCCCGTCCGGCGAGATCAAACCGACCGCTGTGAGAAAGGCGCTGGAGACTTTCTTAACGACCACTCCCTGGCGTTGAACCTCCGGAGGCAGCCGCGGCAGGGCGATATTCACTTTGTTCTGGGTCTGGACCGCCGCTATGTCCGGATTCGTTCCCAGCTTGAAGGTGACGGAGATTGTGATCGAGCCGTTGTTCGCGCTGCTCGACAGGAAGTACAGCATGCCATCGAGGCCGGCAAGCTGTTCTTCGATGGGCTGGGCGACCGTCTTCTCTAGATCGAGAGCGTTGCCGCCCAGATAGCTGGCCGTAATCTGGACTACGGGCGGTACGACTTCAGGAAAGCTGGCAATGGGAAGATTCGGGATCGCTACACTGCCCAAAATGACGATCACAATCGCGATCACGATTGCGAATACGGGACGATCGATAAAAAATCGGGCCATCGAAAATCAGCCCTCCCGCTTGCTGCCGGCGGGTTCTGTATAGGGCAGGGGATGAACCGTCATGCCCGGGCGGACCTTGAGCTGCCCTTCCACGATTACGCGCTCTCCCGCATTGAGGCCTCGTTCGACCACCCAGGCGTCGCCGACTCTGTCCGAGGTCGTAATGGTTTTTAGCTGAACCTTGTTATCGGAACCCACGGTTAAAATTGTTTGCGTACTCTGCAACTGTTGGATCGCGCGCTGGGGAACCAGAATCACGTCCTTGCGAATGTTGGTTTCAAAACGCACTTTGCCGAATTGGCCGGGGAGAAGCACATGCTGCGGATTGGGAAAGCGCGCTTGCAGCTCGAGAGTGCCGGTCTTCGGATCAACCTGATTTACCGTATTCTCGACCAAGCCCTTGTGTGGAAACTCGCTGCCGTCGGCCAATACCAGGGTGAGTTCCGATCGGGTCAGGTTGCCGCGCTTCTTGAATTCCAGGTACTCGGTTTCGGTCACTTTGAACCGGACCCAGATTGGATCGAGTGGAACAATCGTTGTAAGCGGTTGCGGCGAAGTTGCATTTACCAGGCCGCCCACCGGCACCTGCGTGTCTCCGACTAAGCCACTAATCGGCGCCTGGATAGTCGCGTACTCGAGGTTGAGCTGAGCCGTTCGCACGGCGCCGCGCAGCGCCTCCACTTTTCCTTGCGTAGAGGCGATTTGGGTCCGGGTGGAAAGCCGGGCTTGATCGACGTTGGCCTGGTTGGCTTTTACGTTTGCCTCGGCGGCGCCGAGCGCGGCCACGGCGGCGTCCAGGTCCTGCTTAGAAGCAGCGTCCGCCTTAACCAGAGGCGTGAGACGATCTACGTCCTGCTGCGCTTTGACCAGGTTCGCCTGGGTAACGGCGAGGTTGGCCTGTGCCTGCAGCAGCGCCACCTGTTTCTGGGCGAAATCCAGATCGGCTTCGCTTTGCGCCAGGTTGCCTTTTGCCTGATCCAGCGCGGCCTCATAAGGACGCTTGTCCAAGACATACAGAGTGTCGCCGGCCCGCACTTCCTGTCCCGGCCGGTACAGCCATTTTTCGATATATCCATCCACCCGCGCCCGCACGTCAACCGTATTGCGGGCATAAGTTTGTGCCGGGTACTCCGAAAAAATCGGCACGTCTCCGGCATGTGCGGTGGTTACCAGTACGTCAGGAGGAGGCGGTGCAGCGTTCTGGCTTCGTGCCTCCGAACCGCACCCTGAAATCCAGACCCAAGGAAGTACAATGACCGCGAGCAAGGCTACCGCTTTGGCGGTTGAGTGAATCGATCGATGCATAAACCTCTTGAAAAGCTTGACCTTCCGAAGCGCAGGGCCTCCAATGCTTACGTGGTTGGATGCAGACGGCGGCCAAGCGGATGCTTTTATTATCGCCGCTCAGCAAGTGGAACGGAAAGTGGCATGTGAATTCATCGACGGCCTGATTTTCTTCGCCGATCATGCGATTCTTAAAATAATGTCCCCCCTCGAATCTTTGACGCCGGTACCGCTCACATTGGAAGGTTCAAGCATGCTGCATCAGATGCTGCGCGTGCGGTGGCCCGAATGGCGCGCTCTGCCAGCCGTGCGCCGGGACGAAATCTTGAACGCGGGCACCGCTGCAATTCAGCAGATGGAGAACCAGGGCAGTGCAATGTTCTCCCTGCTGGGCCACAAAGGCGATCTAATGCTGGTTCACTTTCGCCAGAATTTTGACCAACTGGGCGAGGTGGAGCGCGCGCTGCAAAAATTGGCGCTGTGGGATTTTGTGGAGCAGACATCGTCCTACTTATCGATCGTGGAACTGGGATTGTATGAATCCACGGCAAAAGTTTACGGCGGCCTGGCCGAACGCGGAATTGAGCCGCACACGCCGGAGTGGGACGCGGAAATTCGAGAGACGCTCGACCGCCAGCGCCACGCCATGCATTCGCGATTGTTTCCGGAGATGCCGGCGCACAAGTACATTTGCTTTTATCCCATGGACCGGCGGCGCGGCGAAGACAAGAACTGGTATCAGCTCCCTTTTGGGGAAAGACAGCGACAGATGGGCGACCATGGCACCATAGGCCGGCGCTTCGCGGGTCATGTGAAGCAGATCATTTCCGGCTCCATAGGTTTTGACGACTGGGAGTGGGGCGTGGACCTATTCGCCGAAGACCCGCTGGTGTTCAAAAAACTGATTTACGAAATGCGCTTCGACGAAGTGAGCGCGGTGTACGCGCTATTCGGCGCCTTCTATGTGGGACAGCGCACCGCTGCGGCTGACATCGGGAAGCTACTCGGTCTGTAGCGGCGGGCTTACTTTTTTGCGGTCAGTTCACGCGCTTTTGCTTCATCGGCCGCGCTGCCGGCTTTATCGCCCGCCGCGTTTTTAGCTACGCCGCGGTTATGATACGCGTTGGCATATGCGGGGTCGAGACGGATCGCTTCATCCAGATCCGCTAGCGCGTGAGCCGTGTCGCGGAGCATATGGTAGGTAAAGCCGCGCGCATTGTATGCGAGCGCGAAATCCGGTTGGGCCTCGATCGCTGCGGTGAGTTCATCCACGGCCTGCTGATACTGGCCGTGATTCAGCAGTTCGCGCCCACGCTGGTTATGCAGGGCGGCCGATTTCGGATTGGCATGATGCGGGACGCTCGCCACTGGCGGCGCGGCGGTTTCAACTACCGCCGCCCCTACCGGTGCGGGCTCTGGCACCGAGTTTGGCGCTCCGGCCATCTCTTCCGCCGCCTCCACTGTGGCTTTCGGCTCTGTTGATTTCGCCTCAACGATGGCAGCAGGCGCGAGGTCCTTCCGCGCTTTGGCCAATACATCGCGGGCCTCCTCGTAATTCGGCTTGAGGCGGACCGCCTGTTCCAGATCCTGGGCGGCTTTTTCGTATTCTCCCAGCAGAAAATAGGCGCTCCCGCGCGCACACCAGGCCTCGGCAAGATCGGGTTTCAAGCGGATAGCGGCGCTGCGGTCGGCGAGTCCTTGAGCGTGCATGCCCAAGGCGTGATAGCTTCCGCCGCGGGCGACCAGAGCCTCGGCCGATCCAGGCAGCAGTCGCACGGCCGTCTCGCGATCGGCCAGCGCTTCGCGATTCTGGCCCTCCGCGGCGTAGATGGTCGCGCGGGCCAAATGAAGCTGTGCGTCGTTGGGCGTCAGTTCCAGCGCGCGGCTGAAGTCCTCGATCGCCTTGGTGCGAACCCCGAGCTTGGCGTAGGCCGCGCCGCGCAGCACTAGCGCCTTGGCGTTCGACGGGTCGGTGCGCAGAGCGTGTGTCAAATCCTCGACCGCGGATGCGAAATCGCCGGCCTCTCCGTAGGCGAAGCCCCGCTCGATCAGCGGATCCGCGGCGCCGGGTTGAAGCCGCACGGCTTGACCGAAATCGTCTATCGCGTCGCGATAGCGGCCGACCATCGCCAGCGCCTTGCCACGCCCCATCCAGGCATCCGGATTATCCAGACGCAGTTTGATGGCCTGCGCGTAGTGTGGCAGGGATTCTTCGACGTGTCCGGCTTGGACCAATGCGGCGGCCATCCGCAGGTGGTCGCGAGACGTCGCAGCATCAGTGGCCAGCAACGTCAAACAGACCAGGACCAGACCGTTCATACAGCCTGTATCGGTAGAAAAGTAGCGAAGTATTAGGATGCGGTTTTCCGCCGCAACCGGCGGCGCACGGGGGTCGCGAAGGCGCTGATTGCCATATCCACTTCATGCACTCCAAGGGCCCGGCACATCCCATAGAAGACCACCAGTCCAACCGGCAGCGAGATCGCGAGATCGCCCAGCCGGGCCAGTTGGGAAACGCCCAGCCAGCTTTCGACGCCATGGCTGGAGAGCGCCGTCATGCCTGCCATGACCAGCGACGCGATCAGCACTTTGCCGACTCCGGTCGCGAGCTCGCGCCCATGCACGCCGCCAATGCGCCGGCGCAGGATTTCGAACAGCAGGAAGAAGCCGAACAGCGCGACCGCCGACGTCGATAGCGCCAGCCCCGCGTGGCCCAGACCAGCCAGACGAATCATACTTTCCGCCGCGACGAAGTTGACGACGATCGAACCGAGACTTACCAGCATCGGCGTGCGCGCATCCCCCAACGCGTAGAACGCGGGGTTCAACACCTTCAATGCCGCGTAACCGGCGAGCCCGATCGCATAGCAGGAGAGTGCGACAGCGGTTTGATGTGTGTCGTAAAGCTGGAACCGGCCGCCCTGATAGATGGCGCCGATGATGGATTTGCCCAGCACCGCCAAACCTACCGACGATGGCAGAGTCAGCAGGAACACCATGCCCAGGGATTTCGACAGCGTTCGTCGAAACTCATCCATGTTGCCGGCCGCGGCGCTGCGCGAGATCGACGGCAGAGTCGCCGACGCCATCGCGACCCCGAACAGGCCCAGCGGAAGCTGCATGAAGCGGAACGCGTAACTCAACCAACTGACCGGGCCATCCATGCCGCGCACCGGATCGACGATGGTGGAAGCGAAGTTCGTATTTACCATTACGTTGATCTGCACTGCCGCGTTGCCCAGGATCGCCGGGACCATCAGACGGAAGATGTGCACCAAGCCGGGATGCTTCCAATCGAATGCCAAGCGGAAGCGGAATCCCAAGCGATAGAGCGTCGGCAACTGCCACAGCAGTTGCAGCGCTCCGCCCAGTACTACGCCAATGGCCATGCCTTCAATGCGTGTCAAGTGCAGGGAAGGCCCCAGCCAGATTCCCAGTATCACGCCGAAGCTCACCGAGCCGAGATTGAAGAACGTGGAAGCCAGCGCCGGAACGCCGAATCGATTGCATGCATTCAGCACTCCCATAGCCTGCGCTGCCAGGGCGACTAGCAACAGGAACGGGAACATGGTGCGCGTCATCCTGACCGCCAACTCGAACTTGCCGGGGACGGCGGCGTAGCCGGGCGCCATCAGATGCACTAATTGCGGAGCGAAGATCACGCCCAGCGAGCACACCACGCCCACTACTAAAATCAGCGCCGTGGCGACCAGGTTGACCAGGCGCGCCGCCGCGTCCTTGCCTTTATTGGCAAGGTATTCGGTGAAGGTGGGTACGAAGGCGCTCGAAAGCGCTCCTTCTGCGAATAGGTCGCGAGTGAGGTTGGGAATGCGGAATCCCAGCATGAAGGCGTCATAAATCAGCCCGGCGCCAAACAGGCGCGCCATCACGCTTTCCCGCACCAGGCCGGTGACGCGGCTCATCAACACTGCGATCGAAACTACGCCGGCCGAACGAACGACGCTTTCGCTTTGGCCGGAGCCTGCCGCAGCGCTGCGACCGCCGCCCGCGACAGTGCCCGGTTCGGGAACGGTCACACTCCCGGCAACCGCATCACTGCCCGTATTGTTCGAAAAAGTGGGCAATGGTCATGATCCCGGCGTAATAGTTCGCCACTTTGTACTTCTCATTGGGCGAGTGCAAACCATCGTCGGGAAGTCCGAATCCCATGAGGATGGTTGGGATCCCCAGGTGTTTCGCAAAATCTCCCACGATGGGAATCGAGCCGCCGCTGCGAATGAAAACCGTTTCTTTCCCAAGGATATCCCGAAACGCGCTGGCCGCTACGTGAATGGCCGGATGATCCGGATTCACCATAATGGCGGGTCCCCAGCTAAGCACGCGGACTTCGGTCTGAATCCCCGCGGGCGTGTTGTCGGCCACGAAGTTTTTATAGGCGGCGATGATTTTCTCAGGGTTCTGATTCGGCACCATCCGCATGCTGACCTTCGCGGTGGCGCGCGCCGGAATCACCGTCTTCGCGCCTGCTCCGGTGAAGCCACCAGCGATGCCGTGGACTTCGAGCGTGGGCCGCGCCCAGGTGCGCTCGAGAACCGAATAGCCCGGCTCGCCGGTGAGCTGTGTCGATCCAACCTCGTTCTTGAGGAAATCCTTTTCGTCGAAGGGCAAGTGTTCCCAACTGCGTTTTTCGGCGGGCGTGGGAGGTTCGACGTCGTCGTACATGCCGGGGATCTGGATTTTGCCATTCGCGTCTTTCAGTTTCGCCAGCAACTCTATCAATCCGAATACCGCGTTGGGCGCCGCGCCGCCATACATGCCGGAGTGCAGATCGCGCGCCGGGCCGCGGGCTTCGATTTCCGTATAGATTAGACCGCGCAGACCGATGCACAGCGTCGGCAGGCCTTCGGCGAAGAGCTCGGTGTCGGATACCAGTGCAACATCGGCCTTCAGCCTCGCAGGATTTTCGGCGACGAACTTCGCCACCGACTCGCCGCCGACTTCCTCTTCGCCTTCGATCAGAAATTTCAAATTGACCGGGCATGTTCCGGAGGTGGCGAGCAGCGCTTCCACCGCTTTGATGTGCATGTACATCTGGCCTTTGTCGTCGGCCGAGCCGCGCGCGTACAGGTTGCCATCGCGCACCACCGGTTCAAAGGGAGGCGAGATCCATTCGTCGAGAGGATCCGGCGGCTGCACGTCGTAATGCCCGTAACACAGCACCGTCGGCTTGCCCGGAGCATGAAGCCAGTCCGCGTAAACCAGCGGATGCTTCGCGGTAGGAATGATCTCGATGTTTTCGAGACCGGCGGTCTTCATGCTGTCGGCGACGAACTGCGCGGCGCGCCGCACGTCGGGGACATGCTCGGGCAGCGTGCTCACGCTGGGGATACGCAGGAAGGTCTTCAGCTCGTCGAGAAGACGGGGCTTATTTTGCTCTACGAAGAGGTCGGTGGCTTGGGACACACACTATTATAGGGCGACCCCGTGCAATTTTATCGATAAAACGTTACGGACTGGTGGAGCCCTTCTTGCCGGCTAACGCAATGGCGGCTCCCGCCCCACCGCCGCCGACGACCGCGATGATGGCGACCTTGGCGCCGGTTGACATCCCGGTCTTAGGAGGCGTGACCGGCGCCTTTGCGGGCGCGGCGGCCGGTTGAGTGGGGGCGGTAGCAGCAGCGGCGTTAGTGGGCTCCGTCTGCGCGTCCAGCGCTGCGGCGACGCTCAAGCATCCGCCGGTTTCCTGCAGTGTCACGGTATTGGCATTCAGCACACCACTCGCGATAGGCAGCACGGGACGAATCACGCTGGCAGCGCCGGTGATCGTAACGCGGTTGCCCACTTGTGTAGCCAGATCGTTGCCTCGGATTTCCAAAACTTCTTGCGTGTTCTGATCTTGCAACAGGAATCTGCCGTCCTTGGAAAGCAGGCAGCCGGTGCGAGTGACTATGCCCGAAGCGGCTTGCATGGCAAAGTCCATGCGATGGCCCGGGGGGATCGAAGCCAGCACCAGTCCCGTGCGGTTCGCTACTCGGGCCGCGCCGCTCAGCGCAGTGACTTCTACGGTTCCCCCGGCAAGCCAAGCCACCCGTACACGGCTAGCGCCCGCCGCCGAGCGGATCGCAAGACCACCCGCGCTGACCTGATAGTCTTCCGTCGCGGAAACCTGACCGGTGCCCTTGGTCAGAGTCAACTGGCTTTCACCGACAGTTGCGCTCGACGCCGACGCGAGTTGAATTCTCACGCCGTTGCGCAGCGCCGCTTCCGAAGACGCCCCACCGGTCTCGATCTTTCCCCCGTCGAACAGCGTCGCATTGCCCCAGACCTCCGAGCGGTCCAAGATAAAATGCCCGCTCGCTGTGACCACGCCGATCGCCGGTGATTTCGCAACGCCGGATGTCGCGGCGAAACTAGCCGGACTCAAATAGGCGACAGTGAGAACCGAAGTCAGAATCGAGGTAACTACTCGCGCTCTGGTATGCACTGGACCAAGTATACTTTTGGTTCGCACTTTTCATCAAGGAAAATAAACGTAATTCAGGTGTATTACGCGCGCCGTATTTTCGCTGTTGCTGGGTTGCTCATATTGGCGATTGCTGCTGCGTACTCCATTCGGCTAGCGCTCGCGGACGCCGCATTTCGCAGAGGAACGCCGCAGTCGGTGGCGCGCGCCCTCGAAATTCTGCCGGATCGCGCCGCGTATCTGTTGTTCCGCGCTCAGCAGATGGATTACGACGGCGAAAATTCAACCGCGTTGCTCGAGCGCGCCGCTCGTGTCAACCCATTGTCCTCCACGCCTCGAATACGCCTCGGGCTGGCAGCCGAAGCCCGCGGCGATTTTTCGGGAGCGGAAAAGTGGCTGCTGGATGCGGCGCGCGTGGATCGTCAATTCGAGCCGCGCTGGACTCTCGCCAATTTTTATTTCCGCCGCGAACGCTCCGCCGAATTCTGGAAATGGATGCGGGCGGCGTTGGAGGTGTCTTACGGAGATCGCAGTTTAGCTTTCGATTTGTGCTGGCGAGTGACGCAGAATGCGGAAGAAGTGCTGGCGCAAGCCATTCCA
>Ga0207695_10008263_pt1 | contig 13056 bp, 12 predicted proteins | sample KBSC54metaG_FD_184354 | JGI IMG/M metagenome (GOLD analysis project Ga0207695, IMG submission 184354) | Corn rhizosphere microbial communities from Kellogg Biological Station, Michigan, USA - KBS C5-4 metaG (SPAdes) (version 2) | ecosystem: Host-associated > Plants > Roots > Rhizosphere > Soil...
GACGAGGCAGGAGTGAAGGATCCAGCCAGGTATGTTTGAGGTGGGATTCTGGCAACCGTCGGCATGTATACCGTCAAAGAAATCTTCTACACACTTCAGGGCGAGGGGGCAAACGCGGGACGTCCCGCGGTGTTTTGCCGTTTCTCTGGCTGCAACCTCTGGACGGGTCGCGAGCCCGACCGGGCGACAGCGATCTGCGATTTCTGCGACACCGACTTCGTCGGCGTCGGACCCGACGGCGGTAAGTTCGCGACGGCAGCCGATCTCGCTTCGGCGGTTGCTGCGAAATGGCCGGCGGGAACGCACGACTATCGGTTGGTCGTGTGTACGGGAGGCGAGCCACTGCTCCAGCTCGACGCTGCCGCGGTCGACGCATTCCACGCCGAAGGATTCGAGGTCGCCGTAGAGACGAACGGCACCCGTGAGCCTCCCGCCGGACTAGACTGGATTTGCGTCAGCCCAAAAGCCCGCGCCGAGTTGGTGCTTCGGCGAGGCAATGAGATCAAGCTCGTCTATCCGCAGCCCGGCCTCGAGCCGGGGCAGTTCGAGTCGCTCGCCTTCGACCAGTTTTTTCTCCAGCCGATGGACGGTCCGGCGCTCGCCGCCAATACGCGCGCGGCGCTCGCCTATTGTCTCGAGCATCCACGCTGGCGACTCAGCATTCAAACGCACAAGCTGCTCGGTATCCGCTGACGGCGTGAGACCCGCGCCGACTCGTCCGCCGAACTAGCGTCAACTGTTTACGCTGCAGGAATTTCGCGTTCGTGTGATCTGGGGCACCGAAGAGCCGCTTCACCGATTGTAATTGTTGACCCTGCGACGCTAAACTCGTAGAATCACGGTTGCGTCTGGCAGCCCCGAAAAAGGCGTTGCCTGTTTTCGGGTTCAGCAGTCAAAGACTGGCAAGCAATTCTAGCCAGCCTTTACGCTTTTTTTTGGGTGCTTCGGATGAGCCTTCTGTCGTCGACACGCTACTCTCGGTTGACACTCGTGTTGTGTGCGAGTGCCCTCCTCTGTTCGCCTGCCGGCGTCGTCCACGCTCAAGCCGCAAAGCCGTTCGAACAGCTGAGCAATTCGGCCCGCGGCATTCGGGATTCGCTGGTCCAGATGGCTCGCGCGCAGATTGGCAAGCGCTATCGCACGGGCGGTGTTTCGCCGGAGAAAGGCTTCGATTGTAGCGGCCTCGTTCAGTACGTGCTCGCCGGCCTCAACCTCCAAGTCCCGCGCACCGCTCGCCAGCAAGCCGCTGTTGGACTTCCACTGACCCGCGATACGAGCCGCCTGCTGCCCGGCGACTTGCTCACGTTCAGCAAGGGAACGAAAGGCCGCGTCAGTCACGTCGGCATCTACGTCGGCGATGGTCGATACGTGCACGCCAGCAGCGTCGCCGGTAAGGTGATTGAAAGCTCGATCGATCGACCCTTCTCGCCGCTGATCAAGGCGTGGCACGGCGCGCGGCGAATCTTGTCGCTCGACGACAGCGTTCCCACCCTCGCTGTCGCACCACCGAAAGCAGCGCGCTGAGCGACCTCAGGGTCGCTTTCGTTTTTGTAGTATTCCGCTCGGACCGACCCTCGCGCCAGTTCTCGGAAAATCGAGCGCGCTGAGCGAGTCCACGAGCTTCCATGCCCGCGCTGACGAATCAGCCAGCAGCACACCAGGCCACAGCTGCATCGTCGGCCGCAGCGCGGCGTGGCTCACGTATCGTGCGGAATCAATCGTCGCGCACACGACGGCACCGCGATTCGTTGGCTCGCGCAGTTTGAACGGACCGTACGTGAGCAAGTTGCCCAGCGAGTAAACGACGAGCCGATCGCCGCGCCACTCGATGGCGCGGAGCACGTGAGGGCCGTGTCCGATCACCATCGTCGCGCCGCCCTTCAGCGCGGCGTTCGCGAATCCGACCGGATTGCCCCGATTCAGGTTGAGAAATCGCTCCGTCGCATCGCGCGTCCGCTGCGCCATTGGACCCTCGGCCCCGAGATGCATCGTGACGATGACCGTTCCGTACTGGGCGACGGCCCTCGCTACGTGACGACGAACCGCCGCGAGATCGCGCGCGTCCGGCGAGGCAGTGTCGGTGTGAAAGCCGAGAATCGCGATGGTGTCGCCGGACGGCAACGCGATCGGCGTTGCCAGCGTGTCCGCGCCTGTGACACGAATGTCGGCCGCGGCGAGATACGCGAGCGTCGTATCGCGTCCAGCGTCGCCGGCGTCGTGCGAATGATTGTTTGCGACGTTGCCGACGAGCACGACGCCGCTATCAACGATGCGACGCAACGCGGCGGCTGCATTCGGCGGCTGTCGAAAGGCGAAGCACGCGGTCGACCGCGGGCCACACTTGGCCGGCGCCGGTCCGCTTCCGATCGCGCCCTCGATGTTGAGCACGACGACATCAGCACCGTTCAGAAATTGGCGGAGCGCTGGAGCCAGACTGTCCGGATCGGGGCGCAACCCATACAGACGGCTGAGCGTGTCGGCCGCGCGCTTCGCCCAAAACGCGTCGAGGTTGGTGCCGAGTGTGACATCGCCGCCGGCACACACGCGAACGGGTGACGAAAGCGGGCGCGGTCGATGCGCGCTCGTATCGTCTAACGTTGATGCGGACTGCGCCGAGCCGATCGAAGCAATGCTCAGGAGGGCCAGCGCTGCCGGCCTCCATGAGCGTTTGCTCATTGCCGGCCGATGAAGACCCGCCCGCGGCCGTTGCTCGACCAACACAGTCCGTTTCCGACGACCTGCTGCTGTTGTTGCTGCGCAGGAGCGTCGGCTCGCGCGATCATCTGCTGAGATGCCGTCTGCTGATTCGGAACAGCGGGCGTGTATGGGAGCGGACCGGCGACCATGCCGGGCTGCGTTACGGTCGGTTGAACTACCGTCGGCTGAACGACGCCGGTCGCTTGCACGTTCGTGACAACGATGCCCTGTGATGCGCCGCATGCCGTGACAATCTGCTCGAAGCCGCGGCCGAAATTCGCGAACACGCGGCCGTCCGGCGAGACGATGACTGGCAGATTCGCGCTGAAGAATTGTCCAGGCGCAATACCCTGATTCACGATGACTGGCGCCGGCGCGATGCCGGCCACTCGGGCGGTTGCGCCCGCTTGTCCATGCGATCCATGCGCCTGCTGTGCGCGCGCCGCGCTCGGCGCGACCATCAGTCCGGCAACCGCGATCATTCGAATGAGCCGCATGCGATTCCTCCCACACATATGACCCGCCTCGTCGCACTCTGGTTCCGCCCAGTCAACCTATTCTCGAGTCGCGTTGTCTGATAGGAGTCCGAATTGGAGTCTGGCTCGAATTGAAACCTGCGCGCGTCCCGACCCGTCCGTACTGTTCGATTGTGGGACATCGAATCCCACAGGCGCGCAGGGTCTCGGAAAACCAGTCCGTCAAATGAGCTCTAACTCATTGCAAATTTGTGTGTTAGCGGATGCTCGAGTGCGGCACGGTCCTTCCTTTAGCTGCCGGTAGTCCGTTGCCATTTCTCACTCGCCATAACCGCACGGGACGTCATCTTGGATATCAAGCGCGATCCTCCGAAAAAGACCAAGCGAATCATCGGCATCTCCTTAGGCGTGCTCGCGATCGTGGCCGTGTCAGTGGCGATCACGCGCCTGCAGCCGGCGGCGCCACCGGTCGAGCGCGGCACCCTGTGGATCGACACCGTCAAGCGTGGACCGATGACGCGTGACGTAAACGCTCCAGGCACGCTCGAGCCCGAGTATGTTCGCAACGTGACCGCTCTGACGAGTGGACGCGTCGAAGCACTGCCCATTCGCCCCGGTGTCAACGTCACGCCGAGCACGATCCTCGTCGTGATGAGCAATCCGGACGAGGAGATCAAGCAGCTCCAAGACGAACAGACCCTGAACCAAGCGATCGGCGCGCTCGCGAGTCTCAAGACATCGCTGCACCAGGCGATCCTCGTTCAACAAGGTGTCGTCGCCAACACACGCACGGCGTACAACAACGCGGTCCGCACGGCCGCCGTGCAGGACTCACTCGCGAAAAAAGGCCTCTCGTCGACAAACGACGTCGCAGCCGCACACGACCAGGCCGCTGAGTTCAAGCAGCGTCTCGACATCGAGCAGAAGCGACTCGAAGACATTCAGTCGTCCGAGCAACAGCAGATCGATCTGCAACAGCAACAGATCGAGAGCCTCCGGCGAATCTTGGCCGAACAAAAGAGCCGCGTCGCGGCGATGACGGTCAGATCGCCGGAAGCTGGCCAGCTCCAAGCGCTCGGCAATCCGCCGCTCGAGCTCGGACAGTACATCAACGCCGGCGGCCTGCTCGCTCGCGTCGTCCAGCCGGGCAAGCTCAAAGCCGTTCTCCGCGTCCCGGAAAATTTGGCGAAGGACGTTGTGCCGGGCCTTCCCGCGACGATCGACCTGCACAACAACACCATCGTCAAGGGCCACGTCATGCGGACCGATCCATCGTCGGTGCAGGGCACGGTCACAGTCGAAGTGTCGATCGAAGACTCGCTTCCGCCGGGCACGCGCTCGGACCTCGCGGTCGACGGAACGGTCCAGCTCGAGCGCCTCAACAACGTCATGTACATCGGGCGACCCGGGTTCGGTCAAGCCGAAAGCTCCGTCGGAATCTTCAAGGTCAATCCCAACAAGGGTGAGGCGAACCGCGTCACCGTTCAACTCGGCCGCGCGTCCGTCAATCTCATCGAAGTCAAAGGTGGTTTGAACGTTGGCGACAGCGTGATCATCTCCGACATGTCGACGTTCGATAATACGCAGCGTGTGAGAATCAAATAGTCGCAAAGCGCAACTCTTCTTCCCGTTCGAACCTCTAACCCTTCGCCCGAGCGCCCCATGGCCACTGAGTCCGCATCCTCGTCACCGGCCGGCTTCGCCGCGACCGCGGGGAACGCCAACCAACCACTGATCCGTTTGTCCGGGATCAAGAAGGTCTTTTACACCGACGAGGTGGAGACCCACGCCCTGCAGGACATTCACGTCGAAGTCCAGCCGGGAGAGTACGTCGCGATGGAAGGTCCGTCCGGCTGCGGCAAGACGACGCTGCTGTCGATCCTCGGGCTTCTCGACACGCCGACCGACGGTGAGTACACGCTCGCCGGCGAGCCGGTCGCGCAGCTCACACCGTCGCAGCGCGCGCGCATCCGCAATCGTCAGATCGGATTCATCTTTCAGGCCTTCAACCTGATCGGCGATCTCACGGTGTATGAGAACGTTGAATTGCCGCTCACCTACCGCGGCATGTCGGCGGCCGAGCGCAAGCAGCGCGTGACCGATGCCCTGGAGCGCGTGGGCATGAGCCACCGCATGAAGCACTATCCCGCACAGCTCTCCGGCGGTCAGCAGCAGCGCGTCGCCGTTGCTCGTGCGGTCGCTGGCGATCCGCTCATTCTTCTCGCCGACGAGCCAACGGGTAACCTCGATTCAACGAACGGCGAAGCGGTCATGGAACTGCTTCGCGAGCTCCATCGCGGTGGTGCCACCATCTGCATGGTGACGCATGATCCGCGTTATGCGGCGCACGCCGACCGGTCGATCCATCTGTTCGACGGCCGTGTCGTTGAAGAGCGTCGCCAAGAAAAAGCCACCATTTAGGCTCCCCTCGACAATTCAAATGGCTGATTGGGGTCGCGCAACGCGCGACCCCCAGCCCGGGGCTTGCCGAGTGACGTGAGCGGCGACCGTGCGCTAACTTAGGAGCTACCTATGGCATTCTTCTCAGCACACCCCAAGGTCGCCTCGCGAGACGAGGCCGCCACGCCGATCATCGGCCCGCTCATCTCGATGCGCAACGTCGAGAAAGTATTCGAGACGCCGGCCGGTCGCACTTTCGTACTGCGCCGCATCAGCGGCGACATTCAGGCGGGTGAGTTCGTCTCGATCATGGGCCCGTCCGGCGCCGGAAAGTCGACGCTTCTCGCCATACTCGGCATGCTCGACAGCGTGTGGAGCGGTGAGTTCTTCTTTCTCGGTCATCCGGTGCACGCGATGCCACACAAGAATCGCGTCGCGCTGAACAAGGAGCACATCGGATTCGTGTTCCAGCAGTATCACCTGATCGACGATCTCACAGTCGCGGAGAATCTCGACATTCCGTTGTCGTATCGAAACGTGAAGAAGTCCGAGCGCGAAGCAATCGTTGCCGACACGCTGGACCGCTTCGGCATGGTCGGGAAAAAAGATTTGTATCCGCGGCAGTTGTCGGGTGGACAACAGCAGCTCGTCGGCGTCGCGCGCGCGGTGATCGCCAAGCCCAAGCTCATTCTCGCCGATGAACCCACGGGGAACCTGCACTCGACGCAGGGCCGCGAGATCATGGAGTTGTTCAAGAAGCTCAACGATCAGGGGACGACGATCATTCAGGTCACGCACTCGGAAGAGAACGCGAAGTACGGCAATCGGATCATTGAGCTCAAGGATGGCTGGATCACGCAATGATTCAGGGTGGAGGGTTGAGGGTTGAGGGAAGGTTGGTGGCGCGCTTTCGCGCGCCACTTGCGTATCCACCGCAACGGCCACCGGCGCTGATCACTGCAGTCAGGCCCCGCAGGCGCGTTCCTTCCCACGACCGTCAACCCTCAACCCTCAACGCTGATTCCTGAACCGGCTTCAATGGAGATTTCCCCCGCGCGCATTCTCATCGCCGATGACCAGCACGATGTCCTCGAAGCGCTTCGCCTGCTTCTCAAAGGCCACGGCTTCGAGGTGCAGACCGTCAACTCGCCGTCGGCCGCGCTCGCCGCGCTCGAGCGACATGATTACGACGCCATGCTGCTCGACATGAACTACACGCGAGACACGACGTCGGGTCGCGAGGGGCTCGATCTGCTCACGACGCTCCAGTCGCTCGAGCCATTCATGCCCGTCGTCGTCATGACGGCATGGGGCAGCATCGACAACGCGGTCGAGGCGATGCGGCGCGGCGCCCGCGATTACATCGAGAAGCCCTGGGACAACGCGCGACTCGTTTCGATCCTCGGCACACAGATCGAGCTCGGTCGCGCATTGCGTCGCGCGCAGCGTCTGGAGACGGAAAATCGCTTGCTTCGTCGCGATCACCTCCCGCAGATGATCGCCGAGTCGCCGAAGATGAAGCCGATCCTGCAGTTGATGGAGCGGGTTGGGCCGTCGGACGCGAACGTATTGATCACCGGCGAGCACGGAACTGGAAAAGAGCTCGTCGCGCAATGGTTGCATGCGTCCTCGGTGCGAAGCGCACGGTCGTTCATCGCCGTGAACATGGGCGGCTTATCTGAAGGATTGTTCGAGAGTGAGCTGTTCGGTCACGTGAAGGGCTCGTTCACCGACGCGAAGACCGATCGCGTCGGCCGGTTCGAGCTCGCCGACGGCGGCACGCTGTTCCTCGACGAGATCGGTACCGTTCCGCTCTCGCTCCAGTCGAAGCTGTTGCGCGTGCTTCAGACCGGCGACGTCGAGCGCGTCGGCTCGTCGAAGGCGCGCCATGTCGACGTCCGCGTCATCTCGGCGACGAACGCCAACCTGCAGCAAGAAGTCGCGGAGGGGCGATTCAGAGAAGATCTGCTCTTCCGCCTGAACACGATCGAAATTCATCTGCCGCCGCTGCGCGACCGCCGCGACGACATTCCCGCGTTGGCGATGCATTTCTTGCGGCGGCATGCTACGCGGTATCGCAAACCGCTGAGCGGATTCGACGCCGGCGCGATGCAAATGATGTTGGCGCATCCGTGGCCGGGAAATATCCGCGAGCTCGATCACGCCATCGAGCGTGCCGTGTTGCTCGCGCAAGGTGAGCAGCTCCGCGCCGTCGATCTCGGACTGCGTGCGACGTCGAGCGCCGCGCCTCGGCTCGAGGATTTGCCGCTCGAAGACGTCGAGAAAATGCTCATTCAGAAGTCCCTGGTGCGCTACGAGGGGAACGTGAGTCGCGCCGCGCAGGCGCTGGGCCTGTCGCGAAGCGCGCTGTATCGGCGAATCGCGAGCTATGGTCTCTGAGCGCCGGGAGCGATCGGCCAGTCACGAACGGCGCGTCTTTTACCTGTCGCTCCTCGCCGGCTTGCCGGGTGTCGTCGTCTCGATGTTTCTGCTGTGGCGCGGGGGCTACAGCGGCAAAGTGCAGTGGACACTCGGTCTCCTTGTAATCGGCGTGTGGTTCATCACCGCCCTCGTGCTGCGCGAGCGCGTCGTGCGACCGTTGCAGACGTTGTCCAACATGCTCGCCGCGCTGCGCGAGGGCGACTACTCCATTCGTGCTCGCGGTGCCGATCGCGACGATGCGCTCGGACTCGCCTTCCTCGAATCCAATCTGCTCGGCGAGACGCTGCGCACGCAGCGCCTCGGCGCGATGGAGGCGACGGCGCTCTTGCGCACCGTCATGGCGGAGATCGACGTCGCCGTCTTCGCGTTCGACGGCGCCGATCGCGTTCGACTCGTGAATCGCGCCGGCGAGCGACTGCTGTCGCAACCGGCCGAGCGTCTGCTTGGGCGCACCGCGGAACAGGTCGGACTCTCGGCGGGGCTCGAGGGACCGTCGCCGCGCACGATGGACGTAACGTTCCCGGGTGGAGCGGGTCGCTGGGAAGTGCGTCGAGGCACCTTTCGACAGGACGGACGGCCGCACACGCTGCTCGTGTTGGCCGACGTGAGCAAGACACTGCGCGAAGAAGAGCTGCAAGCGTGGCAGCGACTCGTGCGCGTGCTGAGTCACGAGATCAACAACTCGCTCGCGCCGATCAAGTCGATCACGGGGAGTTTGCTCACGCTCGTCGATCGAAACCCACGGCCGCCCGACGCCGATGATGATCTTCGTCGCGGGCTCGGTGTCATCGGCGGCCGGTCCGAGGCGCTCGTGCGTTTCATGTCGGCGTACGCACGACTGGCGAAGCTGCCTGCGCCGAACCGCGTGCCGCTCGACGTCGGAACGTGGGTGCGACGCGTCGCCGCGCTCGAGACGCGCATGCCGGTCACGGTCGTCGACGGACCAGCGACGACGCTCCGCGCCGACGGCGACCAGCTCGATCAGCTCTTGATCAATCTCGTGCGCAACGCCGTCGATGCGTCGCTCGAGTCGAAGGGGCAAGTGCGCATACGATGGACGCGGCAAAACGGAACGGTGTCGCTCATGGTCGAAGACGAGGGCCCAGGGTTGGCCAGCGCTACGAACCTGTTCGTTCCCTTCTTCACGACCAAGCCGCAGGGCTCGGGCATTGGCCTCGTCTTATCGCGCCAAATCGCCGAGGCGCATGGCGGATCGTTGTCGTTGGATAATCGGGCGGACCGCCGCGGATGTATCGCTGTCGTGCGGCTCGAGGTGGACGGAACGGGCTGATTCGAACGGTCGCGACCGTACAACCTCTGGTCCATTTCCACGACGGCACGCGGTATGCTTGAGCACGTTGCTGGTGCCGCGACGAGGTTCAGTCGTTCGGAGGATCCAAGGTGGCCATGACGGCCATGCCGATCGCCCCCGCCCGGTAGTCGTCCCCCGGGGCCATTCGAGGACGGCGCAAATGGAGAAAGTCATGCAACTGATCTACAAATCGAAAGTCCTGCTCTGCGCCGGCGTGCTGGTGGCATTCGGCTCTGCAGTCGCAGTCGCGCAGGACACGACGCAGACGCGTCGTCCGACCTCAACGAAGCGCATTCCGATCTCGAAGGAAGGATCCGCTCCGGGCCAAATGGCTCGCCCGGGGCGAGTGGACACCGTAACGGTCTACAAGACCGACACACTCCGCATGGAGGCGCCCGCAGTGGCACCCGTGCACGACACAGTCACAAGGACAGTGACACGTGTCGATACGGTCACCGTGACGCCGCCGCCGCGTCCGGTCCGGCTACCAGGAGGGCTCTATTTTGGACTCGCCGGTGGAGTGAGTGCTCCGAACGGCGCGCTGTTCACGCCGAATTCGGCTGGACCGAGCGCCCAGGCACAGCTTGGCTGGCAGGGTGCAAAGCAACTGCTCGGTATTCGTGGTGACGTGAATTGGACTAAGCCGGGCGAGGACTCTCAGTTCTCCAACCTGCAGGCTGATCCCGACGTCATCAACTTCAGCGCTGACGTGAAGTTGACCCTGCCGTTCTTGACGCACACTTTCGGCGCGACTCATCGCTTCGGCATCTACGGCATTGGTGGTTACACGCACACGATGTTCAAGAATCTGCCAATGCGCATCGATGCGCCGAACGGTGGTATTGCGTTCTCGCAAGGCACCGGCGATTGGCAGCATGAGAACGGTTGGAATGCTGGCGGTGGATTGTCGCTCTCGTGGGGTCGTAGCGAGCTGTTCCTCGAGTCGCGTGTCTTGGCGTTCGACCCGAGTAATGCTCCGCAGTCGCGCCAGATCCCATTCATGTTCGGTATGAACTGGTACTGATCAGCCGCGTCCGGCACCCGCGCGGTCGGTCGAGCAAGTCAGGTTCGCAGCACGTTGCAACGCAGTTGACAAAGTTATAGAAATCTCATCAAGCAGCCCGAACCGTTCGTTCGGGCTGCTTGTTTCTTTTCGCGAATTGGGGGCGTCGCCATTCGCGTTTCGTGATGCCCGGTGGACAGGTTTGTGCAATAGTTCGCACTGCTAACACGCCATTCACTAGTCCATCCGATCAGCAGTCAATGATACGCACTCACGGCACAGAGCCTGCTTTCACCGATGTTGGTGCCGCGACGAAGTACGTCGACCGGGGACCTCGACGTGATGCAGTTCACTGCGAGCATCCCCGCCCGGTAGTCGTCCGCGGGGGCTTGTCGATCGGACGACGCAGAGGGAGGAGACCCATGTTCCATCGTAATACACTAATGCTCGTTGCCGGCGCGGCGATCTTCGCTCTCAACGCGTCGGCCGCATCGGCGCAAGACACGACGACGACGCGAACGCGTCGCGCGACGTCCACCCGCCGCATTCCAATCGCGAAAGAAGCGCACGGCGAGGTTTCAACGACAGTAGCGCGTGTGGATACCGTCACGCTGTACAAGACCGACACGCTCCGCTTGCAGGGCCGCGTCGATACGGTGACAACGACGAACACGGTCACGAAAGTCGATACGGTGGTGCAGACCGTCAACCTCACACCGCGAATGATCGGTGGAATGTATTTCGGCTTGGCTGGTGGAACCGCACTGCCCTACGGATCGATCCGCACGGTCAACAATCCGGGCGCGCTCGGGCAATTCCAACTCGGCTGGCAGGGATTGAAGAACGCGATCGGCGTTCGTGGCGACGTGAGCTACACGCAGTACTCTGAGAACGCGACGTATGCGGATCTCGGCGCGAAGCCCGATCTGTGGAACGCGAACCTCGATCTCAAGCTCGCCCTGCCGATTGGCACGCACATCTTCGGCAGCTCGACGCGATTCACCCCGTACTTGCTCGGCGGTGGCAGCTACCTGCACTACCGCAACCTGCGCATGACGCTCGAACCGGGGTTCACCGGTGGCTTTGGCCCACAGAACGCGGCCATCGCGGGTAATAGCGCAGACTGGCAGAACAGTTGGGGCTGGAACGCCGGCGGCGGACTTGGATGGCACTTCGGCTCGAAGGAAATCTTCATCGAGTCCCGCGCCATTCGGTTCAGCAACAACGACCAGTTCGGTCATGCATGGCACGTTCCGGTCGCGTTCGGCGTAAACTTCTATTGATCGCCGATCCGAACTGAACGGCACGCGAAGCGCGGCAGGCTGATCATCTCGATCGGCCTGCCGCGCTGCCTCTTTTATATTTACGGGGTAGCACCTTGGAACGGATCTAGCGTATTGTGACAACACGCACAGCGCATGAAGGTCATCCAGCGCTTCTTGATTTTCTTTCGCAGGACCTCAGCAGGACCCTCCCGATGAGCAGCAACCGACTCCACCAAATTCTTGGAACGCTCGCAGTCGCCGCGGCGATCGTCGCCGCTCCAGCGTCTGCGCAGGGTTTCCAAGCGTCGCAAGCCGAGCTTTCCGCGCGACGCAACGCCGCGGATGCCAGCGACAGTCTCGACGAGGTGGCCACCCGGACGGTTTATTCGTTCAAATCGAAAGCTGACAGCGTCGCGTGGGCGCGCAATCGCGCCATCGCCAACAAGGCATCGGGTTTCCGTCTCGTGGTGTCGCTTCAAGACCGACACCTTTGGGCGATCATTGGCCGCGACACAGTGTTGAGCGCGCCCGTGGCCGTCGCGAAGGGCACGACGCTCGACTTCGGCAAACAGGAGTGGAAATTCGACACGCCGCGCGGCATCCGTACCGTACTCGGTAAGGAAGCGGATCCGATTTGGCAGCCACCGGAGTGGTTGTACGCCGAGACCGCGCTCGAGTACGGGCTCAAACTCGGTCATCTCACCGCGGGGCATCCGATCAAGCTGTCCGACGGGCGCAAGCTGACGATGAAGGGCAACGTCGCCGGCGTCATCGAGAATGGCGAATTCGCCGAGCTGCCGACGGATGAGCATATCGTGTTCGACAACACGCTGTTCGTTCCGCCCATGGGTTCAAAGAACCGTAAAGTCGAAGGCGAGCTCGGAAAGTATCGCCTGCTGCTGGGCGACGGATACCTGTTGCATGGCACGCCCTACAAGGAGTCGATCGGGCTGGCGGCGACGCACGGGTGCGTGCGCATGCGCGATGAAGACATCGAATGGCTGTACGAGCATGTGCCGGTCGGCACGAAGGTCTACATCTACTAGCCGCCCGACGCTCGAGAACGCGTCACAAGAAAAAGCCCCGCGCAAATGCGCGGGGCTTTTTTGGTGTGGCTGCTCATCTTCGCTCGGGTCAAACCCTCGCTGTTTGCTCGCTCCGCTGGCTAACGGCGAGAGTATAGGCCCGATGCGTCATGCAATCGTCATGGCACCTTGGTGATCTGTCCGCGAATCTCACCGGCCGGATTCAGAGCCGTGTGGATGTTGGCATAGGTCAGCCCCGCGAGAAGCAGCTTGCGCAGCGAGTCTCCGTTGACAGTGCTGGTGAGCTGCAGCGATGAATTGAGCGTGACCGTGCCGGAAGCCGTACCGCTCGTTGCCGTCTTGAGGCCGGTGAAAGTCACCCCCGGCGTTACCGCGGGGTCGAAATTGAGAATGACGCCGGCCGACGTCGCCGTTC
>Ga0207695_10008267_pt1 | contig 13053 bp, 8 predicted proteins | sample KBSC54metaG_FD_184354 | JGI IMG/M metagenome (GOLD analysis project Ga0207695, IMG submission 184354) | Corn rhizosphere microbial communities from Kellogg Biological Station, Michigan, USA - KBS C5-4 metaG (SPAdes) (version 2) | ecosystem: Host-associated > Plants > Roots > Rhizosphere > Soil...
AGGCATAAGCTTTAGCATGCTGAACAGCGTGTCCGCATTCGTGAGCGGCAACGGCTGCAGCTGCAACGCTCCGGCTATAATATACATCCGGACTAAGGTTAACCGTTTTGTTAGCCGGATTATAATGGTCGGTTAACTGCCCTTCAACTGAGATTACCTGCACATCGTAAATATTATTGTCCTTGAGCATGCGTTCGGCAACTTCCTGACCGGTAAGGCCGGATTGCAGACCGATCTCGGCATAATGGTTAAACTTGCTTTTAAAACGCCACTGCACAATAAAGCTGACCAGCGTCACAATAATCATAAGGAACCAGCCGGAGTTGTATCCTATTATAAATGATAAATGATTCATATTCTTGTTATTTACAAGGTGTATTTCAAAAAGTATTCCACTTGAATTTTTACATTTGAAAGTGGAACCATCATTTTCATACTGGGAACAGACGGCTTTTGTGGGTCATGCTGATGTGATTATCATCGGTAGCGGTATAGTGGGTTTAAGTGCAGCTTTGCACTTGAAGAGGCAGCAGCCTCAGCTGAAAGTTACGGTGTTGGAACGTGGTTTTTTACCCAGCGGCGCAAGCACCAAAAATGCCGGTTTTGCGTGCTTTGGGTCACTTTCCGAGCAGCTGTCTTACTTGAAACGCTCATCAGAAGAGGATGTTCTACGCCTGGTGGATTATAAATGGCGCGGCCTGCACCGGCTACGTGAAAACCTGGGCGATAAAAACATCGAATACCTGCAATATGGCGGCTATGAATTGTTTATGGAGCATGAGCAGGGCCTGGCAGGGGAGAGCCTGGATCATTTAACATACTTTAACAATTTGCTGAAGCAGGTAATTGGGCATGCTGACATTTATGCAGTTGCCGATGCCAAAATAGCGGAGTTTGGGTTTAATAAAGTGCACGGAATGATCTATAATCCCTACGAGGGGCAGATACATACGGGCAAAATGATGAGAACGCTGCTAAGTAAGGTGTATAATCTGGGAGTTTTGATATTAAATCAATGCAACGTAGAGGCCATTGAGCATAAAAATAGCTATGTTCAGGTAAAAACGTCAAACGGGGGCCTGAAAGCCAATAAAGTGATTCTGGCAACCAATGCCTTTGCAGCGCAATTGTTCCCAAACTTAGATGTGGTACCCGGCAGAGGACAAGTTTTGGTAACGAAACCTATTCCCGGATTGAAGATTAAAGGCACTTTCCATTTTGATGAAGGCTATTATTATTTCAGGAATATAAATAGCCGGGTTTTATTCGGCGGCGGTCGTAACATCGATTTCAAAAAGGAACAAACCTGGGATTTTGGGCATACGGAGGCAGTAAAAGATCAATTGATAACCTACCTGAATGAAGTGATCTTACCCGGCCAAAACGCCGAGGTTGATTACTGGTGGAGTGGCATCATGGGCTTTGGTGAAGACATTAACCCGATAATACAGGAAGTACAGCCCAATGTTTTCTGCGCGGTAAGATGCAATGGCATGGGTGTAGCGATGGGTAGTTTGGTTGGGGAGGAAGTGGCTAAGCTTGCGCTGGTTTGATTTCGAATTTATTTTTTGTCATCCCAATTGCGCAGCGGGGATCTTCTGCAATATGCAAGTCGAAGAAGACGGTGTCGACTTCAATCCCTCTTAATCTAATTTTAAAACAATTCGACCAATCGCTCCAAAGCCATTCCACGTGAACCTTTTATCAATACAGTTGCATTCCTGATCGGTTTGGCTTTCAATCCCGCGATAGCATCCTCAACGGTACTAAAAAATATTGCTTCTGACTTTCGACTTTCGACTGCTGACTTCTGCGAAACAAACTCTGCACCGATAAAAATCCGCTCATCCACCGGCGTTTCCATTGCCTTTTTGATGATTGCTTCATGTTCTGCTGCTGATTCCTGTCCCATTTCGAACATATCCCCTAAAACCAGTACTTTATGTTTCGCTTCAATCTTTCCCAGGTTCTCGATGGCTACAGCCATGCTGCTCGGATTGGCATTGTAATAATCGCATATCAGCGTATTGGTAGCAGTTTGGGTAATTTGCGAGCGATTGTTTTTAGGTTGATACCCCCTGATACCTGCGTTAATTTCTTCGGGACTCAACTTAAAGTAAACCCCAATACAAATCGCCGCCAATATATTGTCCAGGTTATAGGCCCCGGTTAGCTGCGATTTTACTTCATAGTTTTCACCAGTCGCGTTGTTGGTCCACTGCAAAGTGAGATAAGGCGAGTTTTCCATAAGTTGACCTGAAACTAAATTGTCGAGGTCAATGCTGCCATAAAATATTACATTTTTCAATGAACGGGCATGTTGCATGGCCATCAAATCGGCACTATCGCTATTTACAAAAGTGACACCGCAGGATGCTTTCAGGTAGTCGTACAGCTCTCCCTTTCCTTTTTTAACGCCCTCCACGCCGCCAAAACCTTCCAGGTGTGCTTTGCCCACATTTGTAATGAGGCCCTGAGATGGCTGTGAAATAGTACATAGAAATTCAATCTCCCTCTGATGATTAGCCCCCATTTCGATTACGGCAGCCTCGTGCGAGGCATTGATTGAAAGAATGGTAAGCGGCACCCCGATATGATTGTTCAGGTTGCCTTGTGTGGCATAAGTATTAAAATGCTGCGATAAAACGGCGTTGATCAATTCTTTGGTAGTGGTTTTCCCGTTTGTCCCGGTTAGCCCGATCACCGGTATTGTCAACTGACGACGATGATATCTCGCTAAATCCTGCAATGCGGGCAAAACATCTTCAACCAATAAATACTGGTCGCCTTTCTGATATTCCGGGTTATCGATTACCGCATAAGCTGCGCCGGATGCAATGGCCTGTTCAGCAAAGGTATTAGCATCGAATTTTTCGCCCTTCAATGCAAAAAATAAACTTCCGGGGGCTATTTTGCGAGTATCCGTGCTGATGACAGGATGTTTTTTATAAAGCTGGTATAGTTGTTCGGTAGTGGTCATATTATTAAAGCTGTATGCGCTTTGTCATCCTGAGCCAGTCGAAGGATACGTGCGGTTAGGCCTTTACGCAAACACTTCGAGTGCCTCAGTGTGACACCTGCTTAGTTAGTATTTCTGTTCATCCATCCAATCACTGCCCTGATCTCACCATAGCTATAATCATCGCCTAAAATCTCTTTTAATGGCGACAACCTTTCGTATCCATAGCACTCAACTGCGTCCTTAATGGCAGGTATTTTTTCCTCTTTTACAAATTCCAATACATCGATCTCGCCTGTCCGAATAAAGTAACTTAAATGTCCTTCAATTGTTGTAGTGGCAAGTCCGCGTTCTTTTGCTATCTCCTGTATCGTTTTACCTGAACGATACAAAGTAAACGTTTCTGTTTTGGTATCGGAAGAGCTAAGTTTTGTTCTTCCTTCACGTCCCGGTTTCTGTACCCGTTGCACCGATTTTTGTTTAATGCGCGATGATAAACCGTTCTTAACAGAATAATCTTTAACCGGAACCAGGAATTCGCGGCCGTAGCGAGCCAGTTTAATATCACCAAAACCGGATATTAGCCGTAATTCGTCGAGCGTTTGCGGCAGATAGGTCGCCATTTCCATTAAAGCTGCGTCCGAAATAATAATGTACGCCGGAACATTTTCATTCGCGGCGATATCCCTGCGGGTCAGCTTTAATTCTTGCAGCAGACCAACTTCATATGGAATAATTTCTTGTTCTCTTTCTTCCGTGGTTTGCGAGGCGATCAATTCGACCTTTTGCTGGCCTTTCAAGACGGCTTCGCTTTTGTCGGTTAACTTCAGAACAGGATAAGCGTCATCCGTAACTTGTAAATAGCCCTGGGTAACCAACTCGCGCAGATAACGCAGCCAGTCAGCGCGACTGATATCTGCGCCAATGCCATAGGTTTTTAGTTGCTTATGCTCTTCCCATATTTTTTCCCTTTTGGAGCCCCTCAGGAAATCAATTATATAAGTATTGCCAAATCGTTCTTTCAACCGCGCAACTGCCGAGAGCGCTTTTTGGGCGATCAGCGTGGCGTCAAATTTTTCATACTCGCTCAGGCAGACATCGCAGGAGCCGCAATTATCCGGGAACGACTCGTCAAAGTATTGCATCAGGTATTGTCTGCGGCAACTTTGTACCTGGCAGTACTTTACCATGTCATCCAGCTTTTTCAGCATGATAGTGGTTTGAGCTTCGTTCCCCTCAATTTTAGCAAAATACTGCAATTTGCTGGCATCACCGTAAGAGTACAACAACAAGGCATCTGATGGCAATCCATCACGCCCGGCGCGGCCCGTTTCCTGGTAATAACCTTCAATATTTTTAGGCAAATCAATATGCACCACATATCGAACATTAGATTTATTAATGCCCATGCCAAATGCAATGGTGGCCACGATGATTTTAACTTCGTCCCTCAAAAAAGCTTCTTGGTTTCGTGCCTTGTCAGCATTGTCCATGCCAGCGTGATACGCTTCAGCCAAAAACCCATAACTTTTTAAATCGGCAGCCAATTCTTCTGTCGATTTCCTTGAAAGGCAATAGATAATGCCAGAGTCTTCTTTCCTTTGATTTAAAAATGCGAGCAACTGTTTAAAAGAGTTCCTTTTGGGTACTACTTTGTAAGTGATATTTGCCCGGTTGAATGATGAGACAAACTCGGCCGGGTCCTTCAGGTTTAATTTTTCAAGGATATCCTTGCGGGTGAGCTTATCGGCTGTGGCCGTAAGTGCTATAACCGGTATCCGGGGAAATTCAGTTTTTAAACCGGCCAGCATCAAATATTCAGGCCGGAAATCATGACCCCAATGCGAAATGCAATGCGCTTCGTCAATGGCGATCAGGCAAACGGGCGATGATTTTAGAAAACTGATCAGGGTGCTTCCCTGGCTAAATAAGCGCTCGGGTGCAAGGTAAAGTAATTTGATCTTGTTTGCTTTAAGCTGATCAGTTATCTGCCGCTGCTCATCCGTTGATTGCGTCGAATTCAGAAAAGCGGCCGGAATGCCATTTACGTTCAGACTGTCTACCTGGTCCTTCATCAGTGCGATCAGTGGCGAGATCACTATCGTGAGGCCGTTCATTAACACAGCGGGCAGCTGATAACATAAAGATTTTCCTCCGCCGGTCGGCATTAGTGCTACAACATCCTGACCGTCTAGAATACGTTGAATGATGGCTTCCTGCTGATGTCTGAACTCGCTATAGCCGAAATATTTTTGCAGTGCCTGTATGGGTGTCATAGCTGTGGTATGCAAAGGTGCATATTTAATGTGAATAGGTTAGGTTAATTGATTGCTAAAATAATTAGTAAAATTGGAATGGCAAATAATTATTTGATTTTTATTTTTAGCTTAGTGTTTCTCAATATGCTAAAAAAGATATCTTTATCACTGCTTTGTCTTTGCCTTGCCTGTATTGCTTTTGCGCAGGAATTGCAATCCCCATCTGAATTTTTGGGATATAAACTGGGTTCTCAATTCACACCGCATTTCCGGGTTGCAGAATATTTTAAATATGTTGCGTCTGTTTCCAAAAACGTAAAATTGCAGCAATACGGAGCCACCAACGAGGGCCGTCCTTTATTGGCCATGTTCATTGCTTCCGATGAAAACATAGGCCGGTTGGATGAGATACGTCAGCATAATTTATCGCTTGCAGGATTAAGCAGTAACAATACCTCTTTAAGCAACGCGCCGGTCATTGTTTGGCTGAGTTACAATGTTCACGGCAATGAACCGAGTTCAAGTGAGGCAGCTATGCAGGCGCTTTATGAACTGTCCAATCCGGCCAATAAACGTACGCAGCCCTGGCTCAAAAACACGGTGGTGGTGATTGACCCCTGCTTAAATCCGGATGGCCGTGAGCGATACATCAACTATTATAATTCAGTAAAGGGTGTTGCTCCTAATGCTGATCCTACTTCACGTGAACATTCTGAACCATGGCCGGGCGGACGAGTAAATCATTATTACTTTGACCTGAACCGTGATTGGGCGTGGCAAACACAAAAGGAAACTAAGGCAAGGGTGGCGCTTTATAATGAATGGCTGCCACAAGTGCATGTAGATTTTCATGAGCAGGGCTATAACGCACCTTATTATTTTGCGCCTGCGGCCGAGCCGTTTCATAAAGACATTACGCCATGGCAAAAAGAGTTTCAGACCATCATCGGAAAGAACAATGCCAAATATTTTGACCAGAACGGCTGGATGTATTTTACCAAAGAGGAGTTCGACCTGCTTTACCCGTCGTATGGCGATACTTATCCGATCTATAATGGCTCGATCGGTATGACTTATGAGCAGGGAGGCATCGGTGCCGGTTTAGCTATAACTACGAGGAGTGGCGACACACTCACATTAGCGGATAGGATCACTCACCATCTTTCAAATAGCCTCAGTACGGTAGAAGTCGTTTCGGCAAATGCCTCACGGGCGTTAAAAGAGTTCAAAAAATATTATGACGATAATCGCGCTAATCCTCCCGGTGAGTATAAAACCTATATCATCAAAAATGATAACCCTGACAACATGGCGATTCTGGCCGAACTGCTGCATAATAATGGTATCAAATTTGGCCATACCAGTAAGCGTTCTGCGGTAGGGTTTGATTATGTCAATGGGAAAATGGCAGAGTTGTCTATTGATCCGCACGACCTGGTGATCAGCGCCTATCAACCCAAAGCCGTATTATTAAATGTATTGCTTGAACCAAGAACGTTTTTGGCCGATTCCAATACCTACGATATTACAGCATGGTCGTTGCCTTATGCTTATGGGTTAAAAGCATATGGGTTGAAAGAGTCTATTAAACCGGAAGAAACTAAATCCGTCAGTGAAGCGGCAGATGCAGGTATTACTAAAGGAGAAGCTTACGCCTATGTTGCTCCATGGCGCTCAATATATGGGGTGAAGTTTTTGGCTGAACTTTATAAAAAAAAAATAAAAGTTCGTTGCTCACAAACATCATTTGAATCCCGGGGACAAAAGTTTGAACCTGGTTCGTTAATTATTGCCCGGGCGGGGAATAATTTAGGCGACTTTGACGATAAAGTAATGGCAGCGGCAAAAGATTGCCATGTGACATTGTCAGTGTTAAAATCTGGTTTTGTAGATAAAGGAGCTGATCTGGGTTCGAGTGCCATCAAATCACTGCATCCGCCAAAGGTATTACTGGTGTCTGGTGAAGGAAGCTCGTCGGAAGCGATGGGTGAGATATGGCATTTTTTTGATCAGGAAATTAACTATCCGCTTACCATTGTAAAATATCACGACCTGAGCCACGAACGCATCAATGATTTTGATGTGATTATATTCCCCGACGGTTATTATGATGATCTTCCGGTTGAAAGGCTGCAAAACTGGGTACACGACGGCGGTAAACTTATAGCTATGGAAAATGCGGTTTCATTCCTTGCCGATAAAAAAGGATTTTCAATAAAAAGAATCGCCGACAAGCGGGATACCAGTTCAAAGAACAAAGATGACCTGGTAAAAGCTTATGCAGACAGGGATCACGACGCAATCAGATCAAATGTACCGGGCGCTATTTATAAGGTAGATATGGATAATACTCACCCACTCGGGTTCGGGTTGCAGAAATATTACTTCACGCTAAAACTGAACGATGCGCTATATAACTATTTAGGTGATGACGGCTGGAATGTAGGCACCATTAAAAAGAATGGTTATGTGGAAGGCTTTGTCGGCCAAAAGGCTAAGGAGAAACTGAAGGATGGATTGTTATTTGGCGTTCAATCAAATGGACGGGGATCAGTAGTTTACGTGGTAGATGATCCGCTTTTCCGGAGCTTCTGGCAAAATGGTAAACTGTTATTTAGTAATGCCGTATTTATGGTGGGACAATGATCAGTTTGCGGTTTACAGTTAGCAGCAATTGGCCAATTAAAAAGCAGTTTGCAATGTTTTTCAACTGCAAACTGCTCACTCATAACTGCAAACTGCAATTAATTATTCCCCTTCACTCTTCCGTTAAGATCATCAGCGCCGCTTTGGTGTTGGCGGGCCCTTATTTTGGTGCTTCCAAAGTTGTAAGTAAATGTTAAGCGGGTTATTCTCGATTCGCGTCTTTGGCGGATATCAAAGTCAACCGATCCGTAATTGCTGGTTACATCATTGCGGCGTGTATTGAATATATCGCTCACCGAAAGTTTTAAGTTTGCTTTCTTGTTGGCAAAGGAATGACTCAAACCGGCATCAACAGAATATTGTGGTTTTACATAGAACAATCCATAGGTTAAGGCGGATTGATAGTTACCTGTTACTTCGAATTTATATCCGGTCAATGGTTTAAATGTTTCGGTTGCCCTTACCTGGTAAGCGGCCTGGCCTCTATCAAGGTTGCTTCCTTCCAGGTTGTTTGATTTAAAGCCGAGGTAGAAAGCTGTTGCATTAATATTGCCATCCCACCATTTGGTAATGGTATAAGGGGCATACAGGTTAGCATTGTAAGCGTTTTGAACCTGCAGGTTCTGCTGTGTTACGAAGGCAACCTTTGTAGCAGGATCAGTTCCGGGAACCTCAGTTATCACATCGGTGGTGCGGCTATAGCCTAAAGTCAAAGTAATGCTTTTATTATAGGTATAGTTGAACTCGAAATTATCAGTATACTGCGGTTTCAGATAAGGATTGCCTTTTTGGTAGGTATACGGATCGAGGTGATACACAAACGGGTTCAGATTATCATACTGCGGACGGTCGATACGGCGGCTGTATGATAAGCTGAATTCATTTTTATCATTGATCGTATGATTAACAAATACACTTGGGAAAAAGTTAAGATAATTTCTTGGTATACGCTGAACGACATTCATTGAATCGCCAACTGCGTTTGATTTGGTGTATTCTGCCCGCATCCCCACCTGTACCGACGTGTTTTTAAACTGCCTGTTTAAATTAAGGTAACCGGCTGTTATTTTTTCATCATATACAAAATGGTTGACGCTGGTGTCTGGCGCACCCTGAACGGTGGTTTGCTGCAGGTTGTTATCTGTTTTTACATCACTGTATTTAAAACCAGTTTCCAATTTAACAGATTTGGTCAAAGGCTTCGCATAATCAACCTTGGCGGTATGGATATCGATATTGGATGGTGTCAGGTTACCTAAAAATCCCTGAGGGCGCTGTAAACTGCCGTCTGCAAGGTAGAAATCTGTTATATATTGTGCGTTCGAGTTATTTCTGAATCTTGAATAATCCAGATCGGCACTGATCTGTTGTCCGGCGGTGTCTATTTTATAGGTGTCATTCAGGTTAACTGCAAAGTTTTTATAAGTTTGATGAATGCCTGAAACGGTCCGCAATGAAGAATCGACAGTGTTAAAATTCTTACCTATATAAGTACGGTTGTCGTTATTGTCGTCTTCATTGTTAAAATAACCGTTCACCACAAAACCGATGGTGTTTTTGGATGACAGGTCATAGTCCATCCCAAATCGATAACTGTTATTATGATTATTGGTAGTTAATGGGCTGAACTGGTTAAAGTAAGTTTGTTTTCCGGCGGTATCGGTAATGATACGCTTGATATCAATGTGCTGTATACGCTTGTTGTCGTTATGACTGAATGTGCCGAATACATTCAAATTACCTTCTTTGTGATTTAACTGCAAAGTTTCGTTATCCTTCCAGAAAGCACCATAAGCTGTTCCCAGGGTAAGGCTTCCATTGGTACCTGTTTGTTTGTTCTTCTTCAGTTTGATATTGATAATACCAGAATTACCTGCTGCATCATACTTTGCAGATGGGTTGGTAATGATCTCTATTGACTCGATGGTATTACCATCTGTCGACCGTAAAAGTGTTGCTAGCTGTGCGGCAGTTAAATAGGTCAGCTTATCGTTAAGCATTACTGTTACACCTTGTTTACCTTTAAGGCTGATGTTATCGTCCTTATCAATGCTAACTCCCGGCGCTCTTTCGAGTATATCCATAGCAGAATTGCCTGCAGCAAGTGGACTGTTGGCCACGTTTACCACAGTGCGGTCTATTTTTCTTTCTATTAATGGTTTTGCGGCAGTTACATTAACCGTATTCAAATTGTGTGCATTGGGTTGCATTTTTAACTCAGGCACAGTAACTGCGCCGTTACTGGCTACGGTGATTGGCTTGCTTACCGCTTTCTGATATCCAACGGTAGTCGCTTTAATAACATAGCGGCCTTGTTTAATATGGTCGAAAGAGTATACACCCTGCTCATTGCTGATAGCGCCTTTAACGATTGTTGAGTCCTGCGCATTTAATAAGCTTGCAGTAGCATACATCATCGGTTTGCCCTGCTCGTCGAGTAATGAGCCCTTAACATTTGCTGATGGACCAGCGCTTTGTGCCTTCGCGGCCCCCATTGCCACTATCAGGACTAGCAGACTTAGATATATTTTATGGATAAGTGTTTTCATTATGTTATGTTTTGTAAAAATTGGGCAAAAAGCCATCCCGTAGAGGGTTGGCCCTCTTTTTTAAAAGGTTAATAAATTTGTTTCAGCTTACCGGTTATCTAACCGAAATTTTGGATAGGCAACAGGATGTTAATAGTTCATTGGCATAGACGGTTTTATTTTGTAGTTCTAAATTTCAGGCAATACCTATCCCGTTAAAGAGTATTCCTCTTTTTTTGAAAATCATCAAAAAATAGGGTTTAGCTGGTAATGGCCCGTGTTTTGTTTATTTTATATTAAGATGCAATAACCCTCGTGAAGGTTACAGGCAATTTTAGGTTTTTCCGTGAAAGGTGATATTTGCATAGGTGAACGGCCTGTTTTCGTCGGTGAATGTTATTTAAAATTTTTCAACTCAGGTACTATATTGGATATAACATCTTTAAACAACGAGAAGCCATCATTGTTGTTTTGCTGTCAGGTTCTTGTGCCAGCTGTATTTTTTGCCGGCAACCTTGGACATTGTTCTTGTCACCTATATCATTATAGGTATGTTTATCATATAAAGGCAACATAAGCCCGCATATCAATAGCAGGCTTATGTATCTGTTTACCGGTTTCATTTTTTTAGCCTTTTAGTGCTATCGCTCAAAAGATGTTTATTTAAAACAGTGTCGGTTACCATGGTGTCAACCTTACACTGTAATCCGTTGTCGGTCATTATAAAAGTGGCTTCGTTTAATTTGTTTCCATCGCGCTTGTTGAGCTCATTACATTCATAAATATTTATGTTCGCTATATTACTCAATTCACGATCTATAATGACCTTGGCATTCATAGGAAGCTTTAACGTAAGCGAAACTTCCTCATCGTGCCACAGTTCCTCATTTTTCGGATAAAACCTTTCATCAAACTTTATTAAACTATCCTGCTGCGTGAAGATGTATTTAATGTTACGCGAATTATTTAAAGCTGCATCATAGGTCCTTCCTCTTGCATGATACGATTCTACTAATACTGGTTGATCGATATCGCTTTTTTCGATATTCAAATTCACGCGCTTATGATAGTGGTCGAAATCATTATCCTCATCATCGGTGATCTTCATATTGGGTGAAAGACTTTTGATATTTAATCGGGCACTATCCTCGGCGGTGAAATATTTAAGATCGTTAAGCTTCAAATAATAGGTATTGTTTTTACCGGGTTTCAGATTAATGGTTTCGCTGTAGCTGGCGGATGAGCTAAAGTCGGCTGCTATCCTAGTCACATCGTACACAAAAACAGCGATGGCAAATAGCCAGACAACCAATATGGTTGTACCTGCGGATCTGCTGATTGAGCCTGTATTAAAAATACCTTTTAATGTAAGGAGTATGAGGCTTACTAATGGTACAGTCACCACTATGAAACCAGCTGTATAGATATATTCAGGGTGATGGTGTTTTAACAAACCATACGGCATATCATGGAATGGGGCAAATTGGCCAAATCCAATCAGCGCCACAAATGCAACAATAAAGAATACTAATGCACTGAAGCAGCATAACAGGATAAATAACCCGATCAGCTTGAACAGGATCTTACCAGCACCATTAAAAAATGTCCCCAGGTGATAAAGGAAGTCGCCGATAAAATCGCGGGTTTTATAAACGAATGGTTTGGCTTCATGCTTGAAGTTTGAAAAATTATCGCGCATTGAACCCATCTCCTCTTCAAAGTTTCTCTTAAAACCCTGCAGGTTGAGCTTTTCACCCTTCATCACCATTCGGTCTGCACGGGTAACTGCTTTGGGTATTACTATCCACAGTATAATATATAGGATAATACCAGTGCCTCCAGCCAACACGATCAATGCAAAAGCCAGGCGGATCCAAACCACATCTATATCAAAGTAGTTGGCGATGCCAGAGCACACGCCAGCAATAAGGTGGTCGTCCGGATCGCGAAACAGGCGGCGGGTAGCGCCATTATTATAATAGGCATCGGTAAATGATGGCTCCGTATCCTGTTCCGACTTTTCAAAGTCAGCAACGGTTCCCATTTGCTCGATGACTGATTTTACATCCTGCTCAATAATAACCTGTTTGTGCTCATTGGCCAGAATGTCATTAAACATCTCGGCAATACGGTTTTCAATGTCGGTAGTGATCTCCAGGCTATCGTCCGAATTCATAAAATGACGTTTTACATCCGTCATGTAATTCTTTAGTACTTCGTATGCATCCTCTTCTATATGAAAAACGGTGCCATTTATATTGATGATAATTGTTTTATTCATGATCTTGGTATGCTTAATTATTTACTTTCCTGTCTCCTATAGATGTTTGTACCGCGTACGCCAGCTCCTGCCAGGTCTTATCGAGCTGTTCCAGCACTTTTCTTCCTTCGTTCGATAAGACATAGTACTTTCTTGGTGGCCCGGATGTTGACTCGACCCAGTTATAACTGAGCAGTCCATTATTCTTTAAACGGGTTAGTAGAGGGTATAAAGTCCCCTCGACTACGAGCAACTGGGCTTTCTTTAATTCGGCAATGATGTCCGAAGCATATATTTCGCCCTTTGCTATTGTGGAAAGAATGCAATATTCCAAAACACCCTTCCTCATTTGGGTTTGTGTATTCTCAACAATCATACAACAAAGATATATGTTTTAAATTG
>Ga0207695_10008270_pt1 | contig 13050 bp, 8 predicted proteins | sample KBSC54metaG_FD_184354 | JGI IMG/M metagenome (GOLD analysis project Ga0207695, IMG submission 184354) | Corn rhizosphere microbial communities from Kellogg Biological Station, Michigan, USA - KBS C5-4 metaG (SPAdes) (version 2) | ecosystem: Host-associated > Plants > Roots > Rhizosphere > Soil...
CGCCCGAGCCGATCGCCGCGGTGATGGCGCTGCCGATGACCTGGCTCGCGCGGGTCGCGGCGCCGGTCGTCTGGCTGCTCGATTCGACCAGTTCGCTGCTGTTCAGGCTGATCGGCCTGAGTCATGATAGCGAGGACCAGGTCACGGCCGAGGAACTCCATCTGATCGTCGCCGAGGCGTCCAAATCGGGCGTGATCGAGGAGCATGAACGCTCGATCATTTCCGGCGTGGTGCGGCTCGCCGATCGTCCGGTGCGCGAGGTGATGACGCCCAGGACCGAAGTCGATTGGCTCGATATCGGGCTCGACGATGCCGGCATTCGCCAGAAGCTCGCGACGACGGTGCACACCAGGCTTCCTGTCGCGGAGGGGTCGGTCGATTCGGTGATTGGCGTGGTTCAGGCGCGCGACATCGTTGCCGCGGCAATTCGTGGCGATCGGCTCGATCTCAAGGTGCTGATGCGGCCGGCGCCGATCGTGATCGATCAGCTCGACGCGATGGACGCGCTGGTGCGGCTGCGGCGCGCCGAAGTGCCGATGGCGCTGATTCACGACGAATATGGCCATTTCGAAGGGATCGTGACCCCGGCCGACCTGCTCGCGGCGATCGCCGGCGCCTTCGCATCGGATACCGACCCGCACGAAAGCCCCGATTTCGTCCAGCGCGAGGATGGCAGCTATCTGGTCGCCGGCTCCGCGTCGGCCGATCTCGTCGCCGAGAAACTCGACCTCAACCTGCCCGACGATCGCGATTACGCGACCGCCGCGGGCCTGGTCCTGGCGGCGCTCAAGCGATTGCCCGAGGAAGGCGAGAGCGTCGTGCAACAGGGCTGGCGGTTCGAGGTGGTCGACCTCGACGGCCGCCGGATCGACAAATTGCTGGTGTCGAGAGCGCGCGGCGAGTGACCGCATTCGAGGCCAACGCAAGTCCCTGGCGCATGGCGCTGCTGCTTGCTGCCATGCTCGGCTTCGTCGCGTTCGGCATCTGGCTGCTTCGGCTGGACGCACCCACCATAAGGCGCACCCTTGTGGCTTGGGCAGGGATCATCGTGTGCGGGGCGTTCTTCCTGCTCGGCTTGCCGCGCCTGTTCCAACAGGGTGTCGTGCTCCGCATCGATGCCCAGGGAATCTGGTGGCGGCATTGGTCCGACCAGACCATCGCGTGGAGCGCGATCGAGCGGATTTCGATCCGCGAAATCCGGCGCCAACGCTTCGCGTGCTTGTTCCTGCGCGATCCTCGGGCGTTCCCGTCGACCACATGGCTGGGGAAGCGAGCGCATGCGAACAAGGCAATGGGCTTTGGCGACATCGCGCTCAACATGACTGGCACCGACCAATCGTTCGTCGCGATGATGGCGGCGATCACCAGGTTCGCGCCGTCCGGCTTATTGTCCTAGCCCAGCTTCCCGAACTCGGCCTCATAGGCGGCGGTGTCGCCGGCCGCGAGCAGCTTGGCCTGTTCGATCCAGCGATCGCGCCCCATCCGCCCGGTGAACGCGCCCAATTGCACGTCGAGCGCGGACGCCTCGTCGGGGGATAGCACAGCGAGTTGATCGACCTGGGTCATACCGCGCTCGGCGAGCATCGCGGCGACCTTGGGGCCGAGCCCCTTGATCGTCGTCAGTGCGAGTGCCCCCGCGACATTGGGCGCAGGCGGCGATGGCTCCGGCGGTGCGGCGACAGGTTCCGGCACCGGCGCAGGTTCCGGCGGCGGCGGGGCTGGCGGCTCGGTCGGCGCTTCGGCCGGCGCCACGGCGGCCGGCTCCGGCGTCTGCGCAACCGGTTCGGGTTCGGCTGCCGACGCGGCGATCGGCTCCGGCGCGAGTTCGCGTGCCGCTAACGGTTGCGGTTCGACGTCACGGACGGGCGGCGGGCTCGGCGGGGTTTCCGGCTCCGGCTGTGGGCGCGGTTCATCCCGTGGCAGGCCGGTATCGGCATCCGTCGATGGTGGCGGGGGAGCGGGAGGCAGGGTCGTGCCCGCTTCCGCGGCGCGTTCCTCGGCGGCTTCCTCGACGCGGTGGCGTTCGCGGGCCTTCTTCTGGCCCCAGATCATGCCGGCGATCACCAGCACCGCGAATACCGCGATCAGGATCAGCACGATCACGGTCCAGTCCTGAAAGATATAGGCGGCGGCACCGACTGGTGGCGGGTTGGCGGAATCCATGAACAATTTTCCTGAACGACGAAACGCCTTCTATCCTAGAGGGGGAGCGGTGGTTTCGCCAGTGATCGGGATCAGGCCCATAGCCGGTCCGGCTCACGGTCGCCGATCAGCCCTCGCGCGCAATCTCGCGCCAGCCGATGTCGCGGCGGCAAAAGCCGCTCGGGAAATCGATCGCATCGACCGCGCGATAAGCGGCGGCCTGCGCCGCGCGGACGTCCGCGCCGCGCGCGGTCACCGCGAGGACGCGGCCGCCCGATGCGACCAGCCGGCCATCGGCGAGCCTGGTGCCGGCCTGGAATATTTTCGCCCCTTCTGCCTCGGCGGCCTGGATTCCGTCGATCGCGCCGCCGGTCTCGGGCGTGCCGGGATAGCCGGCCGCCGCCATCACCACGGTCAACGCGACATCCTCGCTGAAGACGGGGGAGGGCGCCTCGGCCAGCCGGCCTTGCGCTATGGCCAGAAGCAACGGCAGCAGGTCGCTGTCGAGCCGCATCATCAGCACCTGGCATTCGGGATCGCCGAAGCGGGCGTTATATTCGATCAGCTTGGGACCGTCGGCCGTCAGCATCAGCCCGGCATAGAGCACGCCCGAATAGGGCATGTCTTCCGCCGCCAATGTGGCGATGGTCGGTGCGACGATCTCGCGCAGCGCTTGCGCTTTGAGGTCGGGCGTCAGCACGCGGGCGGGACTATAGGCGCCCATGCCGCCGGTATTGGGGCCGGTATCGCCGTCGCCGACGCGCTTATGGTCCTGGGCCGATCCGAACGCGACCATCGCTTGGCCGTCGGTCAGCACGAACAGGCTGACTTCCTCACCCTCGAGGAATTCCTCGATCACCGCGCTGGCGCCCGGCTCGGCGAACAATGTTTCGACCGCATCCTCGGCTTCGGCGGCGGTCATCGCGACGACGACGCCTTTGCCGGCCGCCAGCCCGTCGGCCTTCACCACGACCGGCGCGCCGAATGCTGCGAGCGCGGCGCGAGCCTCGTCCAGCGAGTGGACGGCGCGATAGCCCGCGGTCGGGATATGGGCGCGGTCGCATAGCGCCTTGGTGAAGGCCTTGGATCCTTCGAGCTGCGCCGGCGCCTTGTCGGGGCCGAACACCGCGATGCCGGCGGCGCGCAGATCGTCGGCGATCCCGACGACCAACGGCGCCTCGGGGCCGACCACGACCAACTCGACATGGTTCGTGCGGCAAAAATCGATCACTGCGTCATGATCGGTGACGTCGATCGCGACGAGCTCGGCACTTTCCGCTATCCCCGGATTACCGGGCCCGGCGTAGAGTTTGGTGAGCAGCGGCGATTGCGCCAGCTTCCACGCGAGGCCATGTTCGCGCCCACCCGATCCGATCAGCAGGACGTTCATGCCCGACCCTTTTCCAGAAGATTCGCCGCGGCTGGTAGCCGAGGCCATGCCCGGCGACAATTCCGCCGCCGAAAGCGTATCCGAACTGTCCGGTCGGCTGAAGCGGATGGTCGAGGGCGAATTCGGTCGCGTGCGGCTGCGCGGCGAGATTTCGGGATGGAAGCGCGCCGCGTCGGGCCATTGCTATCTGAGCCTGAAGGACGATCAGGCCGTCATCGACGGGGTGATGTGGAAAGGGCAGGCGGCGCTGATCCCGTTCAGCCCCCAGGACGGGATAGAAGTGATCGTCAGCGGCAAGCTGACCACTTATCCCGGCCGATCCAAATATCAGATCGTCGTCGATCGCATGGAGCTGGCGGGCGAGGGCGCGCTGATGGCGCTGCTCGAAAAGCTCAAGGCGCAATTGAGCGCTGAGGGCTTGTTCGACCAGGGCCGCAAGAAGCCGCTGCCGTTCATGCCCCGCGTGATCGGCGTGGTCACCTCGCCGACCGGCGCGGTGATCCGCGACATCCTGCATCGCCTCGCCGATCGCTGCCCGACGCATGTCCTGGTGTGGCCGGTCAAGGTGCAGGGCGATGGTGCCGCGCGTGAGGTCGCTGCCGCGATCGCCGGGTTCGATGCCATCGCGCCGGGCGGACCGGTGCCGCGCCCCGACCTCGTCATCGTCGCGCGCGGCGGCGGGTCGGTCGAGGATTTGTGGGCGTTCAACGAGGAAGTCGTGGTCCGCGCGATCGCCGCCTGCTCGATCCCGCTGATCTCGGCCGTTGGGCACGAGACCGATACCAGCCTGTCCGACCACGCCGCCGATTTGCGCGCGCCGACGCCGACCGCGGCGGCCGAAATCGCGGTGCCAGTGCTTGCCGATTTGCGGTTGGGCCTCGATTCGTACGCGCAACGCGCCGAACGGTGCGCCAGGCGCTATGTCGAGCGCGGACGCGAGCAGAGCGACTCGCTGGCGCGGTTGCTGCCCAAGCGCGATGCGCTGCTGGGGCCGCAACGCCAGCGTGCCGACGACAATGCGCAGCGGCTGGACCGTGCGCTCGAACGGCGCATCACCCTGGCGCGCGGCCAGCTCGACCGCAGCGCCGGGGCATTGCGGCCGGCGATGCTGGCGCAGCGCCTGTCCGCGGCTCGCGATCGGTTGGCGGGCGCCTGGAAATTGGTCGAGGCGCTCAATCCCAGCCATGTGCTCGACCGCGGCTATGCCTGGGTCGAGGCGAAGACGGGCGGCGTGCTGACCAGCGCGGCGGCGGCGCGCAAGGCCGGCGCGTTGGTGCTCCATTTTGGCGATGGCGATGTCGCGGCGCGGGTTGAGGGCGCGGGCGGCAAGGCATATGTAAGGGACAAGCCGGAGCAGCCCACTTTGCTGTAACGCTAGCCGGGGCCGGCCTGACTTTTTTTGAGATTTCGAGGATCGCTGCAATGCTGATGTCCAATACCGATCGGCCGGCGCGCCTCCATTATATGGCCAATGGGTTTCGCGTGCTGGTACCGGGGGGCCATGTGACCTGCGCGATATCGGGCGTGCCGATCGCGCTCGACGATCTGCGCTATTGGAGCGTCGCGCGGCAGGAAGCCTATGCCAGCGCCGAGCTCGCGCTAGAGGCTGAAGGACGGAAGTGAGGCGCGCGCGGCGCTGGGTCCTCGGCCTCGTCGCGTTGAGCATGCTGGGTAGCTGCGTCGAGCCGGGCTCGGCGCCCGCCCCGCGTCCGGCACCCGTCGTCGTCACCACACCGCCGCCGCCCGCGCCGCGCATGCCGACGGTCCCGCTCGGCGATTTCAGCTTCAAGGGCAGCATGATCCAGGGTGGCCTGCTGATCGGCACCGCGCCCGCCGGCGCCCAACGGGTCAGCTTCAACGGCGATGACGTGTCGGTGGCGCCCGATGGCCGCTTCGTGATCGCGTTCGACCGTGATGCCGGGCCGGCGGCAACGGTGGTCGCAACGCTGGATGATGGCCGCTCGGTCTCGCGCACGCTGACGATCAATCCGCGGGCATGGGACATCTCGCGCCTGTCGACCTTGCCAAAATATCCCGTGCCAATGCCGCAATTCGAGAAATTGCGCCCGGCCGAAATCGCCCAGATCAACGCGGCGCGGCGGCAGGATACAGGGTCGACGGGATGGCGCCAGCCATTCATGTGGCCGGCGACGGGGCGCATCTCGACGCTGTTCGGATCGCAGCGCATCTATCGAAACGGCGAGGCGGGATCGTACCATTCGGGCACCGATGTCGCGGTGCCGGCGGGTACGCCGGTGCTGGCGCCGGCCGACGGCGTCGTCATCCTGGCCTCCGATCATCCCTTCCTGCTCGAAGGCAATCTGCTGATGATCGACCATGGCATGGGGCTCAACAGCGCGCTGATGCACCTGTCGCGGATCGTCGTCACGCCCGGCCAGGCGGTGAAGCGGGGACAATTGGTCGCTTATTCCGGCGCGACCGGGCGTGTGACCGGCGCACATCTCCATTGGAGCTTGCGCTGGCGCAATGCCAAGATCGATCCGCTGCTGGTGGCGGGCCCGATGCCGGGAGCGAAATAAGCGTCACTGCTTTAGTGAAATAAGGCACTAAGACTGACCCTTTGTTGCAAACGGGTTACGACCTGATTCGAAAACGTATTCGCGCCCGCTTAGAATCTTTACTCTCGCTGCTCCGGCTCTATTCCCCGGTCCTCGACCGACGCTGGAGGGCTTGCGGTCACAATCAATGGGGATCGATCCTGCGCGCCAAAGGAGCTGCGCGGGCCGTTCCCTGATAATGTGGGGAACTCAACTCGATGACCTTTTTCCAGAACGCGCACCGACTCCGTCTGCTTGCGACCGCCGCTCCGCTCGGCCTGATGCTCGCGGCTTCACCCGCAATGGCGCAGGACAAGCCGGCAGCGACCGCGACCGATACCGCGGCGGCAGATGATCAGCAGCAGGATATCGTCGTCACCGGCACCTTGTTCCGCCGTACCGATACCGAGACGCCGTCTCCGGTCACCGTCCTGACGTCCGACAGCCTGTCCAAGGCCGGTATCACCAACGTCTCCGACGCCATCCGTTCGATCTCGGCCGATAGTGCTGGCTCGATCGGTACCGGATTCCAGACAGGATTCTCGGCCGGCGGTTCGGCGGTTTCGCTGCGTGGCTTGGGCGTCTCGTCGACCCTCGTATTGATCAACGGCCTGCGTTCGGCCAACTTCCCGATCAACGACGATGGCCATAACGCCTATGTCGACCTCAACTCGATCCCGTTCAGCCTGATCGACCGTGTCCAGGTACTAAAGGACGGCGCGTCGTCGATCTACGGCGCCGACGCGATCGGTGGTGTGGTCAACATCTTCCTCAAGAAGCAATTCACCGGGCTCGAGGGCAGCATCCAGGGAGGCACGACGGAAAAGGGCGACGGCTCGCGCTATCGTGCCGAACTGACCGCCGGGATCGGCGACTATGAGACGAAGGGGTGGAATTTCTACCTCAACGGCGAATATCAATGGGATGGCCGGATCTCGAACCACAGTCGTGGTTTCCCATACAATACCCAGGACCTCAGGCCTGTAGGCGGGCTCGACAACAACACTGCCGATCAGTCACTGACGATCAATACGCCGACTGCCTATGTGACGCGCGTGGGACAGGCTGACCTAAACAACCCGCTTTCGGGGCAGGCTGGATCGCCGCTCACGAACCAGTATCTAGCGCTCGGTATCGCGAACTGTGCTGCGGGCACGTATACCGTCACCACTGGCGGGGCACAGGGAACCGGCTGCAAGTACGATCTGACCGATCTCTATCGTCAGATCCAGCCGCAGCAGGAACGTTATTCGTTCACCGGCAAGTTCAGCGTCAGGCTGGCGGAGAATGTAGAAGCCTATGTCATGGGCAGTTACAGTCGTGACTTTGTCAGCATCACCAGCGCCTTCCCGTCGGCGATCCGCCAGACGCAGCCCTTTGGTGGCGCCCCGGCGATCGCGTCGAGCAACCCGGGCATCGTGCTGCCGGTCTATATCTGCGCGTCGGGCGTCAATTGCGCGACTGACCCGAGCCGCCAGCTCAACCCGAACAACCCGTATGCCGCGGCTTATGCCGCCAATCCAACGCAGGGCGCGGCGCGCATCTATTACCTGTTCGGCGACATCAAGGCGGGTAGCGATCGCGTCAATGAGGTTGCGCGCGTCGCTACCGGTCTGAACGGCAGCTTCAGCGGCTTCGACTGGAAGATCGATGGCGTCTATGCGCGCGACGACCTGCGGATCACGCAGCACGGCCTGCTCAACATCGCCGGGTTGATGAAGGCAATCAACACGGGCTCGTACAATTTCGTCAATCCGTCGGCGAACAGCGACGCGGTGCGCAATGTGATCGCGCCCGATAAGGTTACGCCGTCCTACTCGCAGATGTACTCGCTCGACGCGTCGGTTTCGAAGAAGCTGTTCGATCTGCCGGGCGGCCCGCTGCAGTTCGCGGTCGGCGGTCAGGTCCGCAACGAGAAGCTCATCAACCGCAACCAGAATGTTGCGCTGGATACGTACGGCCTGACTACCTCGTCGGCGTTCGGCAAGCATACTGTCTGGGCAGGCTATTTCGAACTCGACGCGCCGATCCTCGACATCCTCGACGTCAACGTGTCGGGCCGATACGACCATTATTCGGAAGGCTTCAGCCACTTCTCGCCGAAGGTCGGGTTCAAGCTGACTCCGATCAAGGAGTTCGCGATCCGCGGCACCTATGCGGAGGGCTTCCGCGCGCCGACTTTCGCCGAATCCGGACCAAACAGCCAATATGCCGGCTTCGTCAGCACGACGCCGCCGTGCAGCTTCATCCTGACTCACGGCGGGACGGGCACCACGGCGTCGTGCAGCGCCAACGGCAATCCGTACAATTCGCAATATTCGCTGGGTCGTGGCTATGCCGGTAACCCGAACCTTCAGCCGGAAACGTCGCGCAGCTTTACTGTCGGCACGATCTTCCAGCCCGTCAAATGGTTCAGCGCGACGGTCGATTACTACAACGTCAAGAAGTCGAACCTGATCGTCGGCGGGCCGCTGACCGGGGCGGCGGTGAGTGCCTATTACGGCGCCGCCAACGCGACCGCGGCCTGCGCGGCGGTCGCCGCCGTTGGTGCCGGCTATTCGTGCAACGTGGTCGATGCGGTCGACCCGCTCTACCCGACTGCCTTGCCGCGCCTGCTCATTCTCAACGTGCCATGGGTCAACGCGAACTTCGCGATCACAAGCGGCATCGACGCGTCGGCGGCGGTCAAGTTCTCGGCTGGTGACTTCAGGTTCAGCAGCAAGGTCGAGGTCACGCACATCTTCAAGTACGACCTCCACACCGCCACCGGCGTGCAACACTACGCCGGGACGCTCGGGCCGTACGACCTGTCCTCGGGTAACGGAACGCCCGACTGGCGCGGCAACTGGCAGAGCACGGTCGAATACGGGCCGTGGTCACTCTCGGCGACGGCTTATTACGTCGGCAAGATCAAGGCAGTGTCGGAGGATCAGGGTCTGCCGCTCGATTGCGCACACGGCAATCTCTATACGCGATCGGCGCCGCAGAACACCGATCCGGCCTTCTGCTTCATCAACTCGTTCATCAATGTCGATTTGAACGCCTCTGTACGGGTCAACGACAAGTTCACGTTCTTTGCCAATGTCGGCAACGTGCTCAACGCTCGGGCGCCACTGGCGGCCGCGGCCTATGCCAGCGCGCCGAACTTCCTGACCACCTGGCATTATGCCGGCGTCGTCGGCCGCAAGTTCAGCGCGGGCGCCAATTTCAAGTTCTGACCAGAATCACCCCGGGCGGCGGACCCGCGTCCGCCGCCCGGGTCAAACAATGATCGCTCATAAATTCGAACTGTGACGCACGAAAATTTCGAGCTCTGTCGGTTGTTGTGACTTTTTGGCTACAGCGTGGCGAAAACTCCGCGCTCTTCCTGAATGGCGCCTTTACACACCCCAAGCTGAGCTTCATCCCTCCCTCCATGCTTCTTGGACGCATTGCGTCCAAAGGGGCGTGCAACCCCCGTGTGACCGTGAAATCACGGCCGCGGGTCAAGCGAGGGAAACATTACGTGATCAATCACTCCAAGTTCGCGCACGCGTTGCGCGACAGCTCGGCGCTGCGTGCGCTCGCGCTGCTCGGCGCCGGCGCGGCCGCGTCGGCACTCTTCGTCGCGCCGGCCATGGCGCAAAACACTCCGGCTCCGACGACCACCACGCCGCCGACGACGAGCGACGATCAGGCGGCCGACACCGGCAACGAAATCGTCATCACCGGCACCCTATTCAAGGGCGCGAACGACACGCCGTCGCCGGTCAGCACCATCACCACCGAGAATCTCGACAAGCGCGGCATCTCGACCATCCAGGACGCGCTGCAGACGCTGGCGTCGAACAACGGTCCGGCGCTGACCAACTCGTTCTCGGCCAACGGTGCATTTGCCGCTGGCGCGTCGGCGGTCTCGCTGCGCGGCCTGTCGACCAACTCGACGCTCGTCCTGTTCGACGGCCTGCGTGCGGCTTACTACCCGCTCGCCGACGACGGTTCGCGTAACTTCGTCGACCTCAATACCGTCCCAGACGACATCGTCGACCGCATCGAAGTGCTGCGTGACGGCGCCTCATCGACCTATGGCGCCGACGCGATCGCGGGCGTGGTCAACATCATCACCAAGCGCTCGGTCAAGGGTGTGATGGGTCGCGCCGAAGGCGGCATCTCGGAGCGCGGCGACGCGGGCCAGTACCGCTTGACGCTGACCGCTGGCGTGGGCGACCTCGATGAGCAGGGCTTCAACGCCTATATCAGCGGTTTCTACTACAAGCAGAACGCGCTGATGAACCGCGACCGCGGGTTCCCCTATAACACTGACGATCATCGCGCCCTGTGCTTCGACAACACTTGCGGCACCAACGGCGTCGTGGGTGGGCTGAACGGTAACGGTATCTATACGCAGGGCACGCCCACGGGGTCGCTCTTCTACGTCCGTCCCTACAATGCCGCGAACACCGCGGCCGCCCCAGGCTCGACCTATCAGGCGCTTAACAACTCACTATGCCCTGGTTCGCTGTACACGCTGAATGCGGCTGACCGCGCTTATCAGGACGGTAACGGCACTTTTGTCAATGCGACCGCGCCGAACACGGTGTGTCAGGCCGACTATACCAACCTGTACGGGACCATTTCACCGAACATCAAGCGTTTCGGTCTGTCGGGTCGCATCACTGCCAAGGTGAGCAATTCGATCGAAGCCTATGCCGAAGCGAATTTCCTGCAGACCGAAACCAGCTACACCGGTTTCCCCGCGGTAATTCGCGGTGCTGCACCGACCGGCATCTTCTTTCCGCAGTTCTCGACAGCGGACGGCAATGCCAATCGTGCAGCCGGTTCGGGAATCCTGACGCTGCCGGTCTACGTCTGCAGCCGGGCTGCCGGCCAGTCGGCAGTGATGGTGAATGGGGTTGCGCAGATTCCGGGTTGTAACGCCGGCAACGGTACGTTGAACCCGAACAATCCGTTCGCGGCTGCAGGCCAAGTCGCCCGTCTCGTCGGTCGTGACCTCAATCAGGTCACGTCGAACATGACCCGCAACAAGGTCTACCGCCTTGCGCTGGGCGTGAAGGGCGATCTGTTCGAAGGCTGGAACTTCAATGTCGACGCGACGGTAATGCATGATGACCTGCTGCGCCGTACCGATGGCTATGTGTACATCCAGCACCTGCTCGATGTCATTGCGGACGGCAGCTACAACTTCATCAACCCGTCGGCGACGCCGCAGTCCGTTCTCGACTATCTGACTCCGGTCAACAACACCAACGCTACGTCGGACCAATATCAGTTGCAGGCGAGTGTGGCCGGCAAGCTGGCCGAACTGCCGGGCGGTAGCCTGCAGCTCGGTTTCGGTGGTTCGGTCCGCTATGAAGCGGTCGACTCGCCGAGCGGGAATAGCGACGTCAACGGTCCGACCCAGCGTTACTTCACGTTGAATGCGTTCGGAACCAAGGGCCATCGCTACATTGAATCGGTGTTCGCCGAGTTGGACGCGCCGATCCTCGATGTCCTCGACATCAATGCCTCGGGCCGGTACGATAAATACTCGTCGGGCCAGAGCGCATTCTCGCCGAAGGTCGGGTTCAAGTTCACACCGATCCGTCAGGTCACGCTACGCGGCACCTACTCGCGTGGCTTCCGTATCCCGTCGTTCGGTGAAGCCAACGCGCTGCCGACCACCGGCTATGTCAGCAACAACGTGTCGTTGTTCAACGACGCCTATCTGGCGCAATATGGCTGCACGACGTCGACAGATCCGGTGAATGCTGTCACGAATCCGCATCCGTACTCGACCTGCCCGATCTATATCCGCAGCGGTTCCTATGGTCAGACGACGCTGGCCAGCCCGAACCTGAAACCGGAGAAATCGCGTAGCTTCACGGGTGGGATCAAGTTGAACCCGGTCAAGAACATCGAGATCACGGTCGACTATTACAACATCAAGAAGACCGGGGCGATCACCGCGCCGTCCAACTCGCCGGCGTTGCAGGCCTATTATACCGGTCAGCCGATTCCGGCGGGCTATACCGTGATCGCGGACTCGCCCGATCCTAACTTCCCGCTTGCCAAGCCGCGTGTCGCCTTCGTCCAGTCGACGTTGGTCAACGCCGATACGATCGAGACCTCGGGCCTCGACTTCACGGTCGATACCAATTGGGATCTGGGCTTCGTGAAGTGGAACAGCTCGGCTGAGGCCAGCGTCATCCTGCTGTTGCAGGCCGACCTGACCAACAGCGGCGGCGGAATCGAGCGTTATGATGGCACGCTGGGCAACTTCAACCTGACCGCCGGGTCGGGTACGCCGAAGTGGCACGGCAGCTGGCAGAACTCGTTCGACTTCGGCAAGATCGCCGTTACGGGCACCGTCAACTACTTCGGTGGTTACGACCTGTCGGCGATGGACCAGGGCACTGGGTACAAGGACTGCGGTCTGAGCGATGGCACGGTTCCGTGCCGCGTGAAGGCGTTGATCACCTTCGACCTCAACGCCCAGTTCAAGGTCAACGACAAGTTCACGTTCTACATGAACGCGATCAACCTGTTCGATAAGATGCCGCCGATCGATCCGGTCACCTACGGCGCGAACTACTACAACCCGGTCCAGGGCGGCACGGCCATTTATGGCCGCTCGTTCAAGGCCGGCGCGAAGTTCGCCTTCTAAAATCGGACGAGATTCCGAAAGTTGGGGCCGCTCCTTCGGGAGCGGCCCTTTTCTTGTCTCGGCCGCATGAGATGGGCTATCGGCATCGTGCGCTCGGCATGACCGTGGCTCATTTGCTACAGCCTCGATAAAACCGACCACATTGATATCAGTCGACTTTACAGTATGCCGCGGGAGTCTCATTGAGCTTGGCATCGGCCTCGAATGTACCTGGGAGGGTGGTTCGTAGGGGCTTGGCAACGCTCGCACCGCAAGAGGGGAACGGACGAGCCAGGCAAGGGATTATCACGTGATCACCAATTCGACTGTTTCGCGCT
>Ga0207695_10008272_pt1 | contig 13048 bp, 11 predicted proteins | sample KBSC54metaG_FD_184354 | JGI IMG/M metagenome (GOLD analysis project Ga0207695, IMG submission 184354) | Corn rhizosphere microbial communities from Kellogg Biological Station, Michigan, USA - KBS C5-4 metaG (SPAdes) (version 2) | ecosystem: Host-associated > Plants > Roots > Rhizosphere > Soil...
CTCCGACCCGGTGTTCGTCTCCGAGGACGCCCGCGAGGGCGCCACGGCGTTTGCCGAGAAGCGCCCGCCGGTGTGGCGGGGCAGGTAGCGCAAAGGGGGCTTTGCTCAGCCGCGCATTCGCCGCTTGCGTTTGCGCTGACGCATCACGTTCATGAAGCGTCGCCACAGGGCCGCCATCAGCGCTCTCCAGGAGTCTTTTTGGGGTACTGGGACACCGGCACGTCAAGGCTCAGCGCGGTGCGCACGATCCGGCTCTGCTCGCTGAGGTGCGCCGCCGGGTAGCCCTCGCCCGGGCTCGCCCGCTCGGGGCGGCCGACGTAGCCGAAGCGGATGCCTTCGGGCATGATCTGCATCAGGCGCGGGAACATGTGCGCCCGCGCCCCCATGTTGCGCGGCTCCTCTTGCACCCACACGACCTCGCGCAGGTGCGGGTAGCTGGCGATCAGCTCGCGGATGTTGCGCTCTGGGAACGGGTACAGCAGCTCGACGCGTCCGACCGCCACGCTGGGGTTGCCCTGGCGCTCGGAGTGACCGGCCAGGTCGTAGTAGATCTTGCCGGTGCAGAGCACCAGCCGCTTGACCTGCTCGTCGGCCACGCCCGGCTCGGCCAGCACCGGCTCGAAGCGCGTGCCCTCGGCCATGTCGGCGACGGTGTTGGTCGCCTGCGGCAGACGCAACAGCGACTTCGGGGTCATGATCACGAGCGGGCGCTGCTTGGCGATCAGCGCCTGGCGGCGCAGCAGGTGGAAGTACTGGGCGGGCGTCGTCAGATTGGCCACGCGGATGTTGCCCTCGGCGGCGAGCGCCAGGAAGCGCTCCAGCCGCGCCGAGGAGTGCTCTGGCCCCGATCCCTCGTAGCCGTGGGGCAGCAGCAGCGTCAACCGCGAGGTCTGCCCCCACTTGGCAAGCCCCGAGGTGATGAACTGATCGACGATCACCTGAGCGGAGTTGACGAAGTCGCCGAACTGCGCCTCCCACAGCACGAGTGTCTCCGGCGCCTCCTGAGAGTAGCCGTACTCGAAGCCCATGCAGGCAAGCTCGGACAGCGGACTGTTGTGCAGCTCCATCGGCGCCAGCGCCTCGGGGATGCATTGGATCGGGCAGAACGCTTGACCGGTCTTGGCGTCGTGCAGGACGAGGTGGCGTTGCGAGAAGGTGCCGCGCTCGGTGTCCTGTCCGGTCAGCCTGACGGGCGTCCCCTCGCACAGAAGCGAGGCGAAGGCGAGTCCCTCGGCGTGCGCCCAGTCGACGTGCGCCTCGGTGCCGTCGATGGCGAGCGCCTCGCGTCGGCGTTCGAGCTGCTTGACGAGCTTCGGATGCACGGTGAACTGCTCAGGTGTGCGCAGCAGTCCGAGCCCGAGCTCGCGCAGCCGCTCGGCCGGCACCGAAGTGTCCACGTCCGGGCTCGGCGAGCGGTCGAGTTGGTACTCGCCGGTCGCCTGCTCGACGGCTTCGTGCTCGGACGTGGCGGTGATCCGAGCCTTCAGTCGCTGGTGCAGCAGCGTCAGGTTGTCCCACACCTCCTGCCCGAGTCGCTCGACCTCGGCTCGGCTGACGACGCCGTCCTCGATCAACTGGTCGGCCCACAGCTCGTACACGCGCTTCTTGGCCTTGATCTCCGCATACATCTCCGGCTGGGTATAGGCGGGCTCGTCAGACTCGTTGTGTCCGAAGCGCCGGTAGCCGATCAGGTCGATCAGCACGTCGTGCCCGAACTCCTGGCGGAAGGCGTAGGCGAGTCGCACAGCGCTCATGCAGGCCGCCACGTCGTCGGCGTTGACGTGGATGATCGGCACGTCGAACCCCTTGGCCAGATCCGATGCCCACCGCGTCGAGCGGGCGTCGTCGGGGTCGGTCGTGAAGCCGATCTGGTTGTTCATGATCAGGTGCACGGTGCCGCCGACCTGGTAGCCGTCGAGCGCCTGCAGGTTTAGCGTCTCGGCGATGACCCCTTGCGCCGGGAACGAGGCGTCGCCGTGGATCGCGATCGGCACGGCGGCGTTGGTGTCTTGGTGGGGTCGCGGCCCGGTGCGCGTAGTCTGCGCCGCCCGCGTCGCTCCCTCTACGACCGAGGAGACGTACTCCAGGTGGCTCGGGTTGGACTCCAGGTTGACTCGGATCGTGCCACCGTCGGGCAACGCGTAGGAGCCCTGCGTGCCGTGGTGATACTTGACGTCGCCGGTCCCCCCCTGCGGAATGGTGGTGACGGCCTCGAGCGTCGAGGCGCCCTCGAACTCGGCGAAGATCGTGTCGTAGGATCGGCCGAGATTGTGCGCGAGCACGTTCAGTCGCCCGCGGTGGGCCATCCCGACGACGACCTCCTGGGCGCCGCGCCCGGCCGCCAATTGGATCAGCTCGTCGAGCATCGGCACCGTCATGTCCAGCCCCTCGATCGAGAACTGGTGCTGGCCGAGGTAGGCCTTGTGCATGAACCGCTCGAGCGCGTCGACCTCGATCAGCCGCTTCAAGAGCGCCTTGCGCTCATCCGCTTCCAGCGGCTCGCGGAACGCGCCGGACTCGATCTGCTCGCGCAGCCACACGCGCTGGCGGTGCGAGGAGATGTGCTCGATCTCATAGGCGATGGTGCCGCAGTAGGTCTGGCGCAGGTAGGGCAGCGCCTCGGCCACCGTCTCGCCGGGCACGTACATGCGCAGGATGTGCGCGGGTATCTGCGCCATCAGCTGCGGCGTCAGCCCCTGCACATCGGGGTCGAGCTGCGGCTCCCCCTCGTGCTCTGAGCCGAGCGGGTCAAGCCGCGCCGCCAGATGCCCATGACTGCGGAAGCGGTGCACGAGCGTGCTCGCGGCCTGCACGGCCTGCAGCATCGTCTCGTCGGGCACGGCGCTAGTGGGCCCGACGGTGGGAGCGGCCACGGCGACTGCGGCGGGAGCGGCGAGAGGAGTCGCGCTCGGCTGCACGCCAAGCGAGGCGAACACGCTCTCGTAGAACTCGTCCGCCCCCTGCAGTCGCTGCTCGATCAGAGCCAAAAAGCGTCCCGACTCCGCGCCCTGGATGACGCGGTGGTCGTAGGTCGATGTCATCGTCATCACCTTCTCGGCCCCGATCTGCGCACCGACGGCGCCAAGGCCGACTGGGTAGGCGATCGAGCCGGTGGCGACGATCGTGCCCTGCCCGCTCATCAGCCGCGGCACCGAGGCGACGGTGCCGATCCCGCCCGGGTTGGTGAGCGTGATGTTGGCGCCGGCGAGGTCATCCGCTGTCAGCGTGTTCGTGCGCGCCTTCTCGACCAGCGCGTCGTAGGCGGCGAGGAAGTCCGCGAAAGAAAGCTCCCCAGCGCCGCGGATGACAGGCACCATCAGCGTGCGCGAGCCGTCCTTCTTTTCCACGTCGACGGCGAGTCCGAGGTTCACCTGCCCGTCGCTGACGCGGTAGGGCTTGCCGCCGTCCTCGGCGAAATGATGGGTCATCACGTCCATCTCGCTGGCGGCTTGGGCGATCGCGTAGGCGATCAGGTGGGTGAACGAGACTCGCATGCCGGCGTCCTTCAGCTCGCGCCGGCGACCCTCGAGCGCCGTCACGGTCATGGTCCTGAAGCTCGTGGCGGTGGGGATCGAGCGCGACTCGTCCATGTAGCGCGCGAGCATCGCGGCGCCGCCCCTGAGCAGTGTCCGCTCCCCCGCCGGCTCGGTGACTGCGGTGCCGGCCCCGTTTGCGCCGGGGGCGCCATTACCGCTCGCGTCGAGCACGTCGGACTTGAGGATCCGCCCGCGGGGCCCGCTGCCGGCGATGCCCGTCAGGTCAACCCCCTCGGCCGCGGCCGCGCGGGCGGCGACAGGGGAGACGCGGGTTCCGTCGGGCACTGTGGCCGCTCCGTCGGGAGCCGCGGCGCCATCCGCGCTCGCGGGCGGTGTCACGGCCGACGTAGAGACGTCGCTGGATGCGGCGGGAGCAGCCTCGCCGTCGGCGGGTGAGTCTGACGTATCGGCGCTGTGAGAAGGGACGCTGCCTGCCGCATCGTCTCCGACGGCCAGCCTCGCGATCACTTGGCCGACGCCGACGGTGTCCCCCTCCTGCGCAAGTATCTCTGTGACCGTCCCGCTGGCGGGAGACGGCAGCTCGACGTCCACCTTGTCGGTGGATATCTCCACGATCGTGTCGTCGACCTTGACGAAGTCGCCCACCTTCGCGTGCCATTCGAGGATCGTTCCCTCGGTGACCGACTCGCCTGCTGCTGGGGTCACGACGTCGATTGTCTCGGTGGTCGTCGTGCCGGGGGGCATCTAGACCTCCACTCTAGCGCGCGCCGCTCCCTAAACTCAGACAGGGGGCGTGGTTCTAAAAGCCTTCACATGTCTTAACGGTCTTTGCGCCCGCGCTGCTCTCGCAGGAACTCGTAGCTGCCGAAGAACGGCCCGATCCCGCCGAGCACGGCGACCGCAACCGCCAGGCGCAGAGACACGATCCGCATGCGCGCGGCGGCGATGCACGCAAGCGACATGCCGATCCAGAGCAGGCCGTGCGTCATCCCCAGCGCGAATGTCTCTGGCTGCGGTTTGCCAAAGGCAAACGCGCACAGCAGTAGCGACAAGTACACGCACGAATGAAAGAACGAGGTCCACTTCAGCCGCGTGAACGCGGGCGAGACGCGTGCGGCGGCGTGGGCGCCCGGGCCCGGCGCGTCGCCGATGGGGACGGGGGCGTCATGCGCCGGCTCGCCTGCCCTGCGCCCTCTGGGTGTGCCCCTGAGGGCGCTCACTGGGACAGCCAGTGCGCCATTCTGCGCAGGGGCTCCTCGGCCTCTGCCGGCCACTGGTCGATCTCCGCCGGCCACCAGGCGTACTGGTCGTGCTCGTGGTCGGGGGTGACCTCGGCGCCCTCGGGCAGCCATGCCTGCCCGACGAACATCACCAGGCGGTGGGGCAGGCGCACAAGCGCCTCGCCGCGCACCCGTGTGGGCGTCACCGCCCACTCCTCGTGCAGCTCGCGGACCAGCGTGTCGGCGGGGTTCTCGCCGAGGTCGACCGCGCCGCCGGCGCCGAGCGCCCAGCGCCCGGCCCACGAGGACAGCCAGGCGGCGCGTTTGCCGGCCAGCCAGCACCCGTCGGCGGAGCGCGTCACGCACAGCGCCGCCATGCTCGAGGACGCGTCGCCGTTCACCAGCCGCAATGCCCAGCGCAGCGGCTGCATCTCCATCTCGATCCCTTCGGCCCCGTCCTTGTAGCTGACCAGCCGCGCCGCCAGCCCGTCGTGGCTTGGAGAGCCGCGCTGGGCGAGAGCGGCGATCGCGTCGTCGGCCGCGCGCGTGTGCTCGGTGGAGGGCTCGAAGTGCTCGGCGAGCCATTTCGTCCGCACGCGATCGAGCTCCCAGGGCCCGCGCGCGAGGATCTCGGGCCCCTCCTCGACGGTTGGCTGTGGGGTCGCGGCCATCTATCTACAGGCTAGTGCTCCGCGCGCGCGAATAGGTGAAGCAGCGTGAAGCCGCGTCAAGGTGAAGCCGCGTGAAGCCGCGTCAACACAAGCGCCGGCGCTGGCCGGCGCATAGACTCGCTGATCGTGAGCGCGCGGCGACGCAAGCACTGGGGCTGGGGTTACGAGGACGAGCAGGTCCCGCCGGCGGAGGTCCGCGCGGCCGCGGGGGGGCTGGCCGAGCACCTTGGCTTCCCATTGGGAGAAGTCGAGGAGCCGGTGGCGCTTGGCGCGGTCGAGCTGCGGGCGCCGCGCGTGGCCGCGCCCGCCTCGCTGAGCGAGATCTGCGGCGCCGACGTGCACGCTCGCGCGTCGCATGCGCTCGGCAAGTCCTATTCGGATGTGGTGAAGGGCTTCCGCGGCCATTTCGAGCACCCCCCTGACTTCGTCGCCTACCCCCGTGCGGAGGCCGACGTCGAGCGGGTATTGGAGTGGTGCGTGGCCGAGCGCGTTGCGGTGGTGCCGTACGGGGGTGGCACGAGCGTGGTGGGGGGCGTCGAGCCGCGGGTCGGATCGGCGTATGCGGGGGTTGTCTCGCTTGACCTGTCCTTGCTAGATCGTGTCCTGGAGGTGGACGAGGTTTCGCGTGCGGCGCGCATTCAGGGTGGTGCGACCGGCCCCGGCCTGGAGTCACAGCTGGCCGAGCACGGGCTGACGCTGCGTCACTTCCCGCAGTCGTTCGAGCTCTCCACGCTCGGCGGCTGGATCGCCACGCGAGCGGCCGGGCACTTCGCGACGGTGTGGACGCACATCGAGGACTTCGTCGAGTCCGTGCGCGCGATCACGCCAGTTGGCGAGTGGGAGTCGCGGCGCCTGCCCGGCTCGGGCGCGGGTCCCTCGCCCGATCGGATGCTGGTTGGCTCGGAGGGCAGCCTCGGGGTGATGACCGAGGCGTGGGTACGGGTGCAGCCGCGGCCCACGCATCGCGCCTCGGCGGGCGTGCGCTTCGGGACGTTCATGGCCGGCGCCGAGTGCGTGCGCGCGCTCGGGCAGTCGGGATTGCACCCGAGCAACTGCCGCCTGATCGACCCCTCCGAGGCATTGTTGACGTTCTCCGGCGACGGCTCGTTCGCGCTGCTCGTGCTCGGCTTCGAGTCCTTTGACCACGAGGTGACCGCGCTGCTGGACCGCGCGCTTGCGATCTGTGCGGAGCATGGGGGCGCCGTCGGCGAGCGGCGCGTGAGCGGCTCGCGCGAGCGCGCCGGGGGTGGCAGCGGATCGACGCCGGGCGCCGCGGCGGGCGGGGGCGAGGCGAGCAGCATGGGGGCCTGGCGCGAAGCGTTTCTGCGCGCGCCCTACCTGCGCGACACGTTCGTGGCGATCGGCGTGCTCTCGGAGACGTTCGAGACGGCGATCACCTGGGAACGCTTCGGAGCGCTGCACGAGCGGGTGATCGCCGCCGCGCATGCAACCGCCGACGGCGTCGCGGGCGCGGCGCGGGTGTCGTGTCGGTTCACGCACGTCTACCCCGACGGCCCGGCCCCGTACTACACGGTGCTGGCGCCGGCGCGGCGCGGCGAGGAGGTCGAGCAGTGGGCGGCCATCAAGGCGGCGGTCTCAGAGGCGCTGATCGCCGAGGGCGCAACGATCACCCACCACCACGCGGTCGGGCGCGATCACCGCCCCTGGTATGACCAGCAGCGCCCGGATGTGTTCGCGGCGGCCTTGCGCGGAGCGAAGGCGGCTGTCGATCCGGCGGGCGTGATGAACCCGGGCGTGCTCGTGGACCCTCTGTCGTGAACATCGCGGTGCTCGGCCCGGGGGGCGTGGGTGGCCTCGTCGCGGGTGCGCTGGCGCGGGAGGGCGGGCCTGTCGTCGTGCTTGCCAGAGATTCAACGGCTCGCGTCATCCAGTCCCAGGGTCTGCGCGTAACAAGCGTCGTACTTGGCGACTTCACCGCCCATCCGCACACGGCCGAGAGCTTGGAGGAGCCGGTTGACGCTCTGATCGTCGCCACCAAGGCGGCGGGGCTGGCGCAGGCGTTGGAGCGGGTGCGCTCACAGCCGCGGTTGGTGCTGCCGCTGCTGAACGGTCTCGACCACCTGGTCACATTGCGTGAGCGCTTTGGCGATTCAGCGGTCGTGGCCGGCACGATCCGCATCGAGGCCGACCGCCCTGAGCCCGGGGTGGTCGTGCACACGAGCCAGTTTCTGCGCATCGACATGGCCTCGCACGACCCGGCGATGCGCGCACCGATGGAGGATCTCGCCACGGTGCTCTCGGGCGCCGGCGTGCCGGCGCGCGTGTGCGAGTCCGAGCCGCAGGTGATGTGGTCGAAGTTGGTGCGCCTGAACGCGCTGGCCTGCACGACCAGCGCCTTCGACAAGTTGCTAGGCGAGATCCGCTCGACCCCCGAGCTCCGCTCCGAGCTGGTGAGCGCGATCGAGGAGGGCTGCGCGGTCGCTCATGCGGAGGGCGCGGAGATCCCGGCGGGCGACCCGCTCGGCGAACTGACGGCGGCGCACGACACGCTCGGCAGCTCGATGCAACGCGATATCGCGGCGGGCCGTCCGCCGGAGTTGGACGCGATTCCCGGCGCGGTCTTGCGCGCGGCGGCGCGGCACGGCATCGAGTGCCCGACGATCGAGCGCTTGGTGGCGATGATCGCGACGCGGGCAGGTGTGCCGGAGCCGGTTGTTCGGTGCAGCTAGTTTTGCGCTAGCCGCACGCTTTCGCGCTGCGAGCGGGCGTTCAAACCTCGCGGGTCGGCCCTGGTGCGGGCGGGCCGACCGGCACCGCCTGCGTGGAGACGGCCTCGACGACCTCCTCCTCGCTCTCGACCGCGCCCTCGTCGTGCTGGCCGTCGCACAGGACCCTGAAGTTGGCGCTCTGGCCGCCGTCGGCGTGGATCGTGATGCCGGGGAGGATCTCCTCGCCCTCCTCCAAGCCGAGCCGGTCCAGATCGAAGTGGGCCAGGCCGATGCCCCAGGCGGTGTGCGTCGGGTTCTCGCGGTCGTGTGCGGCCACGGCCTGCGCGAAGCGCTCGAGGTTCTTGGCGATCTTGCCGGCGTCAGACATCGCTTGCCGAAAGCGTAACGCCGCCCGCCTTGCCGGCGATCGCCGCACGGACCGCAGGGGCTACCTCGGTGGCGAACAGCTCGGTGGCGTGCAGCGCGCGCTCGTGCGGCAGCACGCCGACGCTGATGTGGCCGAGAAAACGGTCGTGGGCGAACAGCTTGTGCTGGGCGAGGATCTTGGTGGTCACCTCATCCGGCGTGCCCACGAGCAGGTGGCCGTCGGGTTCGCAGCCGGCCTCGAACTGTGCCCGGCTCATCGGCGGCCAGCCGCGCTCGCGCCCGATCCGATTCATCATCTGCGAGTAGGGGCCGAAGAACTCGTCGCGCGCGCGCCCGGCGCTGTCGGCCATGTACATGTGCGAGTTAATGCCGACCGCGGCCCGCGAGGTGTCGACGTCAGTGTGGCCCACGGCCTCGCGGTAGAGCTCCACCAGCGGCGCGAAGCGGGCGGGCGGGCCGCCGATGATCGCGATCATCAGCGGCAGACCGAGCACGCCGGCGCGGGCAACGGAGTTGGGCGTGCCGCCGACGGCGATCCAGACGGGGAGCGGCTGTTGCAGCGGTCGGGGGTGTACCTCCGCCTCGTACAAGGCGGCACGGTGTTTGCCCGACCAGGTCACTTTCTCTGATGAGCGCAGCGCCAGCAGCAGGTCGAGTTTCTCGGCGAACAGCTCGTCGTAGTCCTCGAGGTCATACCCGTACAGCGGAAAGGACTCGGTGAACGACCCGCGCCCGGCCATGATCTCGGCTCGCCCATTCGAGAGCAGGTCGAGCGTGGCGAACTCCTCGAAGACGGTCACGGGATCGGCGGAGCTGAGCACGGTGACTGCGGTGGAGAGTCGGATCTTTTCGGTGCGAGCGGCGGCGGCGGCGAGCGCGACGGTTGGAGCGGAAACGGCGTAATCGCGCCGATGGTGCTCGCCGAGCCCGAACACGTCGAGCCCAAGCCGGTCGGCCAGCTCGATCTCCTCGAGCAGCTCGTGCAGGCGTTGCGCCACGCGAGCAGAGGGCGCGCCGGGGGCTACATCGGCGAAGGTGGCAAGGCCGAGTTCCACGAGGAGGTCACTATAGGCACGGCATCTGCGTGAGAATCGTCGCCCCCCGGGACCAGCGTTCTGGGAATGGATGAGCGCAAGCTACTCAGGCGGCTGGCGCGTGGAGCCATGGCAAATGAGCAACGATATCGACCCGCGATCTACGCTCGCTAGATCAACTGGCCTGCGCGTAGCCCTTCAAGCCGCCGAAATCCAGCAGTACGCACGGCTCATCGCCGACGATCCAGGCGTCGTGGCCGGGCGGCATGTCGAAGGTGTCGCCGGGGCCGAACTCGCGCTCTGAGCCGTCGTCCATCTTCACCGCCATGCGGCCCTGCTGTACATAGCCGATATGGCTGACCTGGCAGGAGTCAGTGCCCACGATCGGCTTTACGTTGGTAGACCAACGCCAGCCCGGCTGGAAAGTCCCGCGACCGACGGCATTCCCGTTCAGATCGACGATCTCGACCTGACCCATGCCGTCGGTGAACTTGCGAACCTCGTCTGCGTTCTCAAAACGCTTGCCAATCAGGGGTGCCATCACACTCTCCTCATTTGGATGAACATCCGGATCGGTCGACTCTTACGCATGATGCGCGCTTCGGCATCAGTAGTTACTGCCTCTTGTTCAGCCAGCCACTCAGGACTGCTCGATGATCTCGATCCGGTAGCCGTCGGGATCTCTGACGAACACGAGCCGCGAGCCGCCCTCGCGCACGCTGTAGGGAGGCTTCTCCGGCTCGATGCCCTGCTCAGCGAGCTTGGCGAGCGTCGCGTCGAGGTCGGGGCTCGTGATTGCGATGTGACCGTAGCCGGTGCCCATCTCGTAGGAGTCCACGCCGAAGTTGTAGGTCAGCTCCAGGCGCGGCATGTCGCCGTCGCCGGGCTGGTTCATGAACACGTTGATCGCCTCTTCGCCGATCGGGATGCGGCCGATCTCATCGAAGCCGAGCGCGTTGTAGAAGGCGATCGAGCGGTCGATGTCGGTGATGCGGTAGCAGGTGTGGATCAGGGGCATGGCGGCATCGTAAGCTTTCCGGCTGCCGAGTGGGCTAGATGTCGTCCAGTAGTCGTGCCGGGCGCAGTTTGAGCGCTCGCGCGAGACGGATCAATGTGGTCAGTCGGGGGTCGCGAAGACCGCGCTCGATCCGCGATATCTCGGTGAAATGAATGCCGGAGAGAGCGCCGAGTTGGCTCTGCGTCAGCCGACGGCGGATTCGCGCCTGCATCACGTTGCGTGCGAAGACCTCAATGTCACTCATGTCGTAAGCTCGCGTTCGCGCGTATGGGGAGATCACAAACGTTCGCGCAGCCGGGGCGACAAGTTGTCATTTGCATGAGATTGCAAGCTCTGGTACCGTCCATAATTGTGTCGAATTGTACGCGTCCCTCAGGACGGAATGATTACCCGTTCGAGACCGTGGGCGGCTCCGGCCCATCCGCCGGGATACGGGCATGGGTTGCCTTCCTCGAGGAACTTCTCGACTGGCTGATCGATGCTCGGCGCCGGTGGCACGAGGGCAATCCGCCTGCCGCAAATGGTGCTCGATCGCGGTGGTTGAGCTGGGTGTCAGTCGCGGTTGCGGTCGCCGTGGTCCTGCAGCATCTGCTCGGGACCTAGCCTGTAGCTCAAACACCTGCAAGGATCTGGCTGTGATCGTCGAGCGCTCGCTGCATCCGCAGTTCGTGTCGAACACCTATCTCGTCGCCGACGGCCACGGCGGGCCGGGTTTCTTCGTTGATGCCGGTGGGCCGGTCAAGTCGCTGATCGACGCTGCCGAGCGGCTCGCGATCGAGCCGACGCATGTGCTGCTCACACACCATCACTTCGATCACGTCAGCGAGGCCGGCGCGCTGCTGGAGCGCTGGCCCCGTATGAAGGTGATGATTCATCCGCTTGAATTCGCTGCGTTGCTCTCTTCCGGGGCGATGCCCGACGAGCTGGAGGTGCAGCCGCTGGAGGCGGGGGAGACGCTCATCTTCGGCGAGCTGGAGGTGCGGCCGCTGCGCACTCCTGGACATACGGCCGGCATGCTGTCGCTGCTCGTCTCCCCGCCCAGCCGGGGCGGCCGCCTCGGGGTCGGCGCCGGACCGGGTGGGTACGACGGCGCCGAGGAGGCCGCGGTCTTCACGGGCGACACCCTGTTCAAGGGCTCGGTCGGGGGCGTGCGCGCGCCTGGCCACACCACCTACACCGATCTGCGCGACTCGATCATGGGCACGCTGATGGAGCTGCCCCCCGACACGATCGTCTATCCCGGTCACACCGACGCCACGACGGTCGGGCGCGAGTGGGAGCACAACGCCTTCATCCGCGTGTGGCGCGGCCTCGACGAGGAGGGAGACGCGCTCTGTACCGCGCTGGGCGAGCCGGCCACGCTGGTTCTGCTCGGCGATGACTACGACGGCGGCAAGAAGGCGTGGATCCGCTGGTTTGACGGCCGGGATGACATCGTCCCGGGCAGCCGCGTCGAGACGTAACGGCTGCTTGCGCTCATCTGGCTCCCCGCCACACGAGCGCAGGTGATCGCCCTCCTCCCAGGTGCCCGTCGCTCCCCGTTAGGCGAGCGCACCTAGAATCAAAAGGGTGGCGCAGGAGCGGATTCCGACATCGAGGGTGCGCCGCACGGCGACCGTGGGCAGCCTGGCGGCCAAGGAGGCCGTCAAGCAGTTCGGCACGCGCGCGGTCAACCTCACGCGCGACGAGCAGAGCGCGCGGGAGGCCAGCGCGCGCCGGCAGCTGGAAACGGCCAAGCAGATCGTCGCCGTGTTGGGGACGATGAAGGGAGCTGCGATGAAGCTCGGCCAGGTGATGTCCTTCCTGGATGTCGGCCTCGTCCCCGAGGAGCACCGCGAGGAGTTCCAGCGCGAGCTGGCCAAGCTGCGCGACGCCGCGCCGACCGTGTCCTTCAAGCAGATGCGTCGAGTGATCGAGGACGACCTAGAAGAGGAGATCGGCTCTGTCTTCAGCGATTTTGAGCAGGAGCCGATAGCGGCCGCCTCGATCGGGCAGGTCTACCGCGCGACGCTGCGCGAGGGTGGCCGCCGCGTGGCCGTCAAGGTGCAGTACCCCGGTGTGGCGAGCGCGGTCCGCTCGGACATGCAAAACCTGGACATGATCCTGCGCCTGATGAAGCGGATGACCCCCGCGCTCGATGTCAAGGCCTTGGCCAAGGAGATCCGCGAGCGGATCGTCGAGGAGCTCGACTACGAGCTGGAGGCCCAGAACCAGCGCTCGCTCGCTCGCATCTTCGCCGGTCACCCGTTCATCGCGGTCCCCGAGGTGGTGACGTCGCTCTCGCGCGAGCGGGTGCTTGTGACCGAGTTCGTCGAGGGCGTCGGCTTCGAGACGATCAAGCAGCGAGGGCAGGCCGAGCGTGATCGTATCGGCGAGATCGTCTTCCGCTTCTATCTCGGCTGCCTCTACCGCCACCGCGAATTCTCAGGCGACCCGCACCCAGGCAACTTCATGCTGCTCGCGGACGGCCGTGTCGCGTTCCTGGACTTCGGCCTGTACAAGCGCATCGAGACGCGGCCGGTGGAACTGGAGCTGGCCTGCCAGCGCGCCGT
>Ga0207695_10008273_pt1 | contig 13048 bp, 8 predicted proteins | sample KBSC54metaG_FD_184354 | JGI IMG/M metagenome (GOLD analysis project Ga0207695, IMG submission 184354) | Corn rhizosphere microbial communities from Kellogg Biological Station, Michigan, USA - KBS C5-4 metaG (SPAdes) (version 2) | ecosystem: Host-associated > Plants > Roots > Rhizosphere > Soil...
CGATCGCGATCCGCGCCGCCAGCAGATCTACTGGGCTTCGGAGTGCTTCCGCGATGGACAGGCACTCCCGCAATAGGTCCTGGTCGAGGCTGTCCAGCAGAGCTTCGAAGTCTTTGCGCCCGTGGTATTCGAAGTAGAACTCGCCGACCAAGGACCTGAAATAGTCGACAGCCCGCCGGGCGATTTCCGGTTGCGGAAGAATTCGCAGTACGCGGGCATAGTGCCTCAGAGCACTGGCGCGGCTCGCAGCCGGCTCAAGCGCTTGCAGCGCTTCATAAATCTGTTCGGCGATAGTGGCGTTCCCAGGATCGCGCTCGATGAGGGGAATCAGGATATCGCACTGATCTTCGGGTCCGAGGAGTTTCGCCAGGTCCGGTAGAATGACGACTGCGTCCGCGGACTGCAATAACGGCGCTGCTTGTCGAAGCATCGAACTCCGTGCGTAGCCGGTGGTTTCGTTCACGAGCTCAGTTAGCTGCCTGGTCGCCTCAATGCGCGCGAACTGACGAGCAAGTTCGTCACGCAAGCTGCTGCGCGTAGGCGCCGAGTTGTCGACGCGCTGCAGATCGGACTTCGCTTCCAGACAGAGCGCCAGAGCGGTAGCCGGCTCCGCCACCGACGCCAGCGCGAGAAAGGCTTCGACTCCAGCAGCTTCCGATGGATTCTGACGGACCTGTCTAGCCGCACGCTCGAAGCTCCACACACCTTTTTGCACGATGGCCTGCAGGACTTCCGGGGCTAAGACGGAGGCTTGGCTACGCACGCTCGATTCACAGAGGTACAGGAACACTTCCTGCCCGATATCCAGGAGGTGATCGTCGTTTGCAAACGAGTGGTTGTGCTGATAGATCTCGCGACGTGCCTGGCGGACGTCGGCGACGTACCGGACCGTTTCGCCGGCCTGCTCGCGAACGCGGTACCAACCGTTGCCGCCGGCCGCGTCTTCCTCATGGAAAAGGCCGATCAGCCGCCCGATCGATCCGCTTCTGGCGAGGTGCCAGATCAGATGGTCGTGTGCATAGCTATCCGGCGGCAAGCGATGAAGTTGCCCGTCCGGCGATCGGCGCACGTATGTGTCGATCAGCGCGGCGTGGGCCTGTGCAGGTGCGATGCCGAGGCCCTGCGGTTGCGGCCGGGTAAGCGTGAGGCGTGCGATGTCGCGCAGCAGGTCATGAATCGAATATGTAGGTGGTATGGCGTTCGGATCCCAGTTGGTCAGGAGGGAGTCGTTAGCAAACCACTCGAGGTAGGCGGCTGCACGTTCGGAATCGGTTTGCCACAGCGCCGCACAACCATCGGGTTGGATGCGGACGCCATCCGGCAGTATGGCGAGTAGTGCGAAAGCGCGCCAGGCTTCTTCGCTCGACGCGCGGACGAAATCCAGGCTCAACTCAAAGGCGGCAGTGACGCGGCCCCCTCCCAAGACGCGGCTGCGAGCGTCTTCCAATGCGGGGAGAAGGTCCGTTTTTCGCCTTAACTGTTCAAGGAGCGCCGCCCAGGATGACCGGCGCAGACGCGCGCCGAGTTGGTCGAGGGCAATGGGAACGTATCCGACGAGTTTGACGGCTTCTTTCGCGCTTTGATGCTCAGACTCATCGAACGTGCGGCCGACACGGCGCGAGAGCAGGTCGACGGCTTGCGTTTCAGAGAGACTGTGAAGACGATTTACCGCGGCATTGGCGCTGTCTGCTAAATCGGTCAGGCGCGTCGTGATGAGCAAACGGCATCGTTCGCCGCCGACGTGAAAGGGCTGCACGTGCTCCCAATTCCAGGCGTTGTCTACGACCAGGAGACAGGCTCGATTCTCAAGGTGGCTGCGCAATGCGCTGGTGCCGGCTAGCACAGAATCCAGAGATGCATCGCTTTCGCCCAGTGCTCTTACCCAGGCGCGCTGCAGGGCGGAGAGGGTCGGCGGATGCTGTCCGAGTTCCGCCCAGAGAACCCCATCGGGAAACCGGTTCCGGACACCCGGTTGGTGTGCCAGCCAGGCAGCCAGAGTGGTTTTTCCGATGCCGGGCATACCCACAAGTGCGATCACGGAACTGCCCGATGTATCCTCGCCGGCAGTTACGGCCGAGTGCAGGTCCGAGCTTTCGACCGGCAGGATCATTCCATCCGGAGGGCGAGGAGCCAGGTTGGGGCGGCTACGATCCGGCGGTGTGAATACCGGATTCTGCTGCCGCCATGCAGAGCCGGGTCCGTGGAAGTCAGCGTTGCGCCGGCGGAGGTCGGGTGCATTGCGAAAGACGGTGGCCAGCTTTACGGCATATCCGCCAAGCAGGGATTGGTTGTCCCTGGTGCGCTTGACCATTCCGCATACGAAGCCGGTACGGATATTCAGCACGGGCGAGCCGCTGAAACCTTCCACGACGCGGGTCAGAGTGAATTTCTCGAGTTCGTGGTCAGGCTCGCCGATCGCGTTGAATGGTCCTTCGTAGGTGGCGTAGAGAGAGTCTCCGCCATGGGTCGGGAAGCCGAACGCGTAGAGTTTGTCCCCGGGGTGCATCGATGTTTCGTCAGAGGCGTCCAGCAGCACGCAAGGACCGCCCATGGAAGGGATTGTGATGAGCGCGATATCGGGGTAAAGGAAGCCCTCGACTAACGCGCCTAGCGCCAGTTCCACCGTGCCATCAACTTCCCGGAGCTGGCCGCCGATGTGGTGCGCGACCTTGACGCTCATACCCCGGGCAGGGTTATTGCCGAGCACGTGACAGCAAGTGAGAACAACGCCGGGGCCGACAAAGAACCCCGTGCCTCGGGCGCCATTGCCGGTCACCTCAACCGTGCAGTCCCTCAGCAGTTGATCGAGCGAAGACGGCATCAGGGGTTTGTCACGACCACTCGAGAGAGACCTTGATGGAACCCTTGGCCGTGCCCTTGACCAGGAGAGCCGTCAGTTTTCCCGGTTCGGCGCTCAGCTCGACGCTGAATTCGACGGCGGCCTTCTTCGGCTGAATCTCTTTGATCGCGCCGAGAAGGGCTTTGCCTATCGATTTCACCGTGTCCAAAACCTCATTGAAATCAAACTGGACGACGCCGTCGGCGACGTCCCGTTCGATAGGACCTCCGGAAACCTCGGCACGGATTACTCCGCCATCAGGTAGCTTGACGAGAACCGTTTGTGAAGGCGGTGTCGCCAACGGATAGGTGTCTGATTCCATAGTTACTCCTTCAAGGAAGATACAACATTACTGAGGCTTCGAAAATCGCGGATCGCGGGTGAGTTCGTCGTCGGTGAGGCTCCGCAGGAATGCGACGAGATCGCGCTTGTTCTGTCCAGTGAGTTGAATCGTCAACATCCTGGGATCGCGATGCGGATTCTTCGTGCGTCCGCCGGTGGCGTAATGCTCGACGACGTCCTCCAAAGTCGCGATGCTGCCGTCGTGCATGTATGGCGCGGTGAGCGCGATATTCCGCAGTGTCGGCGCCTTGAACTTGCCGGCGTCCTCCTCGCGGTGCGTGTGTTCGAACATGCCCAGATTCGGCGCGGGATACGGATTGTAGAGACCGGTATTGTGGAACCGCGCCGTCCCCGCATCGCTGAAATTGAACCCGCCGTGACAACGAAAGCAACTGCCTTCGTAGTCCGTGAAGAAGACCGCCTCGCCTCGCTTGACCGCATCCGACACGGCGTCCGGTTCACCGCCCGTGTGGTACCGGTCGTAGGCGGATCGCGCCGAAATGATGGTGCGCTCGAAGCACGCGAGGGCGCGCGTGACGTTGGCCACCGTGAAGGCATCGCGAGTCCCGGGAAATGCGAGCGGGAACAGCTCGCGGTACACGGCGACGGCGCGGAGGTGGCCGAGTAGTTCCCGCTCGCGTCCATGCATTCCGAGCTCCACCGGGTGTTCGCCGAAGAGCGGGATCGTCGCCTGATCTTCCAGGCTCCGCATATTCGGATTGCTCCAGGTCAACACCGCGGAGTAAGCGGCGTTGACCAGGCTCATGGCGCTGCGCGAGTGCGACTCGCCCGTCGCGCCCACGCCCACCGTCCGCCCGTCCGTGAATGCCAGTTTCTGCTGGTGGCACGAGGCACAGCTCTGCGAGCCGTTAATCGAGAGGCGCGTGTCGTAGAAGAGGTACCGGCCTAACCGCACCTTGGCCGCCGACATGGGATTCGACGCAGGCACCGGCGGCGGCGGGAAGCCCTTCGGCAAATCCCACCGGTACGCCTCGCCGCCTCCGGCAGAGACGGCTATCAACGCAAACAAGAACCAGAGCGCGGCGTCCACGAGTTTATGTCAACGGCCTCTCGCCGCCGATATGAATGCGCACGACGTTGGAAACGCGTCCGTTCAGCTTGCAGGCCAGGTCCGTGTCGCCCACGCCGCGCAGCGATTGCGGAATCTCGATGGTCACCTGGTCCTGCCCCTGATCGCCCTCGGCGCCGTACGAGACCACGGGCACGCGCATTCCGGCCACCGTCACTTCGAGTTGCGCCCCAGGCAGCGCGTTGCGAATACCGCTGGCGCGCAGACGGATGCGGGTGACGCTCCCGACCGTCATGGGCACCGGCAAAGTACGGCAAGGCCCGCCGTCGCAGGTCGAGATGGGCGAGTTCGCAGTATGGCCGTCGGCGAAGATCTGAGTCGCCTGACCCTTCACCGCGCCGCGGCAACTGTAGCCGGTGATGAACCCGGGCGCCGTTTCGACTATGGTGATATTGGCGCTGGTGCTGCTGCCGTCGTCGCGCACGATGGTCGTGCGGGCCGGGCCGAGCGCCGAATCTTTCGGGATTACGAAGTTAGTCTGCCCCCAGCCGGCGGAGGCCCAGAGCATGCCCGCAGGTCGTGTGACGCCGGCGGAATCGGTGATGTGGACCGCGATGCCGCCGAGTTTCGCGGGAGGATGCGGCCCGGTCTGCACTTCGTCGCGCTCCGCCATGATCGGTCCGTAGGCGAGGGCAAAGCCGCCGCGTCCGAGATCGAGACCGCCCGCGCCGCTGACCACGAACAGGCCGCGCTCTTTGCTGGAGCGGAGATGCGCCTGCACCACGCGGCCCAGGCCGGCATAGCGGTGGACGGCGGGTCCGCAGGTCCAGCCATTCTCCAGCGACGTTGCGTCGTGGTCGGCAAGGTCTTTGATCAGCTTGCCGGGCTCGAATGTGGAGACCATCCACGAGATGTGGCGAGCGTCCAGATAACTGAGGTTGTTTTCGATTAGCGCGCTGGCCTCCGATGGATCCTGCGGAATGGCCGCGCAGGCCGCCGCATCGTCCAGGTGCAGGTCCCAGCCAACGGCCAGCACCGGGACGCGATGGGCGAAGAAGCCGAAGCGCGCGTCACGCTGCGAGTCGGTGGACGTGGAGGCGTATTCGCCGGAGACGCCGTACAGCAGGTTGGGGTCGGGCAGGGCAGTGGTGAAGCCCTCGAAAAGGCGCTCGTCTTTCCAACTCGACGCGATGACGGGCTGACGGGCGCCGGCGCCGCGGATGGCCTGCACAACATTCTGCATCGCGCCGGACCAGGTGCGCCAGCCTTCGGGAGAATGCGCGTCTGGGATCGCCGAGGGATCGGGATCGCTGAAGGCGTCGAACATCACGTTGGGGTAATCCTTGAAGTACGCGGCGCAATGACGCCAGAAGTCCAACACGGCGGCCGAGGGTAGCTTCACCTCGGGATCGCGCGCCGCCAGCACGACGAGCATTTCCAGGTCGTTGGCGCGCCGCACTACGCGACTGAGTTCGGCGAGATACTCGGGGCTGGCGCCGTCGCGCACGTCCAGCGGTAAGCGCACGGCATTCATGTTGAAGCGCAGGCGGATCGCACTGAGCGAGGTCGATGAATGGGCGCCGTAGTCCTCAGCGCCGCGATTGTTCCACGCGGCGGTTTTCAGGTGGAAATCGGGAAGCTGCGTGCCGCGCATGACGAACGTGCGGCCGTGCGCGTCCAGAATGCGGTTGCCGTCAACGCGGAAAGGACCGGCGGTCGCGGGTGTTACAGCTTGGTGATGGCGAGCGTGGGGAATGTGGCCTGTCGCGGCAAACTGCAACGCAGTCGATGCCAGCAGCAGCACGGAAACGAAGCAGACGATCGTTCGGGTGCTCACGATGGCGGTAGTATATCAGAGCGGTAGAAGTCAGGAGTCAGGAGTCAGCGGGCGCCCCTGGCGATGCCGGATTGAAAAGAGTGTGACTGCCCTGCGAACCGAGGATGTGGGCAGGCGAAAGCGCCTGCCGTACGTCTCGCGGACGAAAGAGTCCCAGGCTAGTCCTCCGGCAACCGAAGGCTGGCTGAGTTGGTGTAGCGTAGGCCTCCGCCCTGTGAACCGGCGACAAAGATCGCCGGCGTTACCTTGCTGTCACATCGGTGGTCGCTTGGGTTAGGCCGTCCGAGGTGGCGACGACGTGGATCTTTCCGCGCTGTCCCTTGTTCGCATTTACGATGAGGAGCGCCATGCCGGAGAAGGCCTTGCGATGGTCGGCCTGAAACGACTCGTCGCTGGCCGCGCTGCCGTTGTCGACAGCACGCAACGCGCCCGCGCCCGTCACGGAAAAGTGCACGAGATTATCGGCACCGGGGACCAGGTTGCCGTCCTTATCTTCCACGCGGACGGTGATGAACGACAGGTCCTCGCCATCGGACTGAATGGTCGCGCGATCCGGCGCCAGACTGATGCGGGCGGCGGGGCCGGCGGTGTTGACCTGATCGGCGGCTACCTGCTTGCCGCCTGAATATGCGACGGCTTTCAGGCTGCCGGGCGTGTAAGGCACCTGCCATTCGAGCCGGTACTTGCTGGAGAATTTCTGATCGGGGCTGGCGTTGCGGCCGACCGGGATCACCACCGGCTCGGAGAAGCGCTTCTTGCGGCCGAGCGATTTGCCGTTCAGGAACAACTCGACTTCCTCGGCGTTGGTGTATACCATCACCGGGATCGCCTGGCCCTCGCGGCCCGGCCAGTTCCAGTGCGGCAGTACGTGCACCATCGGCGTCTTCGTCCATTGGCTCTGGTAAAGGTAGAAGCGATCCTTGGGGAAGCCGGCCAGGTCGATGAAGCCGAAATAGGAACTGCGCGCCGGCCAATCCTTGCTGTTATCGACGCCGCGCCCGCCGCCGAAATACGGAGTGGGCTCGCCGATGTAGTCGAAGCCGGTCCACACGAATTCGCCGAGCACGTTCGGCAACTTGTCCTGATAGAAGAATTCGACGTCAGGGCAGTAGGCCCACGGCGGCGCGATGATGTCGTACCCGCTGAGTTGCAACGACGGGTGCTTCTCGTATTTCTCGATCGGCAAATGGTACACGCCACGCGAACTGACGCACGACGCCGTCTCCGACCCGTACACGATCCACGTGGGATGGTCCTTCATGAATTGTTCGTATTGCCAGGGGCGGTAGTTGACGCCGAACAGGTCCACGTTATCGCCCAGGTGATTGCGGATCGCCGCCTCGGGACTGTTGAAGGCCGACGTGGTGGGCCGCGTGGGATCTTCCTCGTGGAAAAAGCCGGTCAGCCGCTTGGCCATCTCGCCGCCCTGCGGACTGCCCTGCTCGGGAATCTCGTTGCCGATGCTCCACATGATGACGCTCGGGTGATTGCGATCGCGATGCACGAAATCGCGCACGTCGCGCTCGCTCCACTCGTCGAAATATTTGGAGTAGCCGTTGGGAACCTTGGGCCGCTTCCACATATCGAACGACTCGTCCATCACGACGATGCCCATGCGGTCGCACGCATCGAGCAGTTCCGGCGACGGCGGATTGTGGCTGGTGCGGATGGCGTTCGTGCCGGCCTTCTTCAGGATCTCAATCTGCCGTTCGGTGGCGCGCTTGTTGACGGCGGCGCCGAGCGCACCCAGGTCGTGGTGATCGCACACGCCCTGGATCTTCACATGCCGTCCGTTTAGCAGGAACCCTTGCTCGCGGTCAAACTTGACCGTGCGGATGCCGAAAGGCGTCGTATAACGGTCGACCACTTTCTTGTTCGCGTCCACGACCTCGGCGACGAGCGTGTACATCGCCGGATGGTCGAGGTCCCAACGCTGCGGCCGCGCCACCGTCAGGTTGGAGGCAATGGTCTGCATCCCGCCTGCCGGCACGTCCGCCGCACTGCCGTTCTTTGCGACGGCCTTGCCCGACGGGTCGAGCACGGTGGTCTGCAGCGTCACTTTCGCCGCGGTCTGCGTCCGGTTGCGGAGATCGACCTTGGCGGTGACGGTGGCCTGCCGGTCGGTGACGTCGGGCGTCGTGATATAGGTGCCCCACTGGCCCACGTGGACGGGACCCGTGACGTCCAGCCAGACGTTGCGATAGATGCCCGCGCCGGGATACCAGCGCGACGAATGATCCTCGGGCGTCAGACGCACGGCCAGCACGTTGGTCTGTCCGCCAAATCTAAGCTGCGGCGTGAGATTGACCGAGAAGCTGATGTAGCCGTAGGGGCGGCTGCCGATTTCGACGCCGTTGAGGAAGACGTGCGCGTTATTCTGCGCGCCGTCGAACATGATGCTGAGGTAGCGGTCCTTGGCCGAGTCCGGCACGGTGAAGGACTTGCGGTACCAGCCGGTGCCGAAAACGGGGAGCGCGCCCGTATGCGGATTCGCTTTGGGATCGAACGGACCTTCGATGGCCCAATCGTGCGGCAGGGAGAGTTCGCGCCACTTGGAATCGTCGAACGCGGGCGCTTCGGCTCCAGGGGCATCGCCCTTGAAAAATCGCCAGTTGTCGTCGAAGCTCTGGCGACGTTCGCCGATCTTCACCGCCGTTACGGCCGCGGACGCGGGGACGGTCGCCAACAGGAGCGCCAACGCGATATGGGTACGCATTGCTCCAGTTTAAGACGGTGGTATCGGAAAACGCTACTTCAGCGACTGGCTGACCTTGGCGCGATACTCGACGGCCTTGGCCAGCACGGCCTTGTCGTCGAGCGTGAGGATCTTGGAATCGCGGACCACGGGCTTGCCGTTGACCATCACGTCGCGGACGTCCTCTGCTTTGAGCGCGTAGACCATTTGGGAGATGGCATCGTACAGCGGCACGGCGTTTGGGCGATCGATGCGGACGAGGATGAGGTCGGCGCGTTTGCCGGTTTCGAGCGAGCCGATTTCTTTCTCCATGCCGAGCACGCGGGCGCCGCGGATGGTCGCCATTTCGAGGGCCTGAGTCGCGGGAAGGGCCTGCGGGTCCATGGTGGTGACCTTCTGCAGTTTCGCGGCGAGGTCCATTTCCTCGAACATGTTCAAGTCGTTATTGCTGCCGGCGGGACCGTCGGGGCCGAGGCCCACGTTCATGCCCATGGCAAGCATCTTCACCACGCGCGCGACGCCGCTGGCCAGTTTCATATTGCTGGACGGACAGTGCGCGATTCCGGTGCCGCGTTCCTTGAGGATCGCGAGGTCGGCGTCATCGAGCCAGATGCCGTGGGCCGCGACCGTGCGCCCGGTGAGGACGCCGAGCGAATCGAGCACCTTCGTAGGGCTCATGTGCCGCTGCGCCATCGCGTCGTCATTCTCTTTCTTGGTTTCGGAGAGATGGATGACGAGCGGGACGTCGTACTTGTTGGCCAGTGCGCGCGCCGCCTTCAGGGTCTCGTCGGAGTTCGTGTACAGCGCATGCGGGGCGACCGCCGGCACGATCAGCGGATCGCGTCGAAAGCGAGTAATGAAGCGTTCGGCCAATTTGAGCGAGTCGGCCGGCGTCTTAGCGTCGGCGACCGGGAAGCCGATGATGGTTTCGCCCAACACGCCGCGCATGCCCGCTTCCTTCGTAGCTTCGGCGACCACGTCCTCGAAGTAGTACATGTCGGTGAACGTGGTCGTGCCGCCGAGCAGCATTTCCATGCAGCCGAGCCGCGTGCCCCAGCGGACGAAGTCGGCCGATACGTTCTTTGCTTCCGCCGGAAAGATGAACTTCTCCAGCCAGTCCTGCAACTTCAGGTCGTCGGCGATCCCGCGGAAGAGCGACATCGCGGCGTGCGTGTGGGTGTTGATCAGCCCCGGCGCGAGGATCGCATCGGGACGGTCCAACCGCTGCTTCGCCTGAAACTTCGCGTCGATCTCCGCGCGCGTGCCGACGCCGACGATGTGATCGCCCACGATCGCCACCGCGCCGTTCTCGATCACGCGGTGCCGGGCATCCTCGGTGATCACATAGCGCGCGCTCCAGATCCAATCCGCCGGCGCGGCAGAGAGCGACAGGGCCCAAAGAAACAATGCACCACGGAGCCACGGGGAACACGGAGAAAGCGCGGAGATTTTATAGAAATGAAACATCGAAGGGCTTCGGGAACAACTCTTTCAATTGGTACGTCTCGGTTTTCCCCCGCGGATTCACCAGCACGATTTCCACGTCGCCGCAGAATTCCCAGAGGATCTGGCGGCAGGCGCCGCAGGGGGGAGTCAGGTCGTCGGTATCGGCGGCGACGGCGATGCGGCGAAATCTCCGGACGCCCTCGGAGATCGCTTTGAAAACGGCCACGCGTTCGGCGCAGATCGTCAGACCGTACGTGGCATTCTCGACATTACAACCCGTATGGATGCGGCCTTCGGTGTCTTCCAGGGCCGCGCCCACGCGGAATTTGGAATACGGCGCGAAGGCATTTTCGCGGACCGCCAGTGCAGCCGAGAGCAGCGGATCGTGCATTTAGACCACCAGTTGCGGCAGTAACGCCTTCAGGAATCGGAGCAGCGTGTCGCGCACCATAGCTCCGGTTTCCAGGACTTCTTCGTGATTGATTTTCTGCTGCAGGATGCCCGCGGCCATGTTGGTCACGCACGAAATCCCGAGCACCTTCATTCCCATGTGATTCGCCACAATCACTTCGGGGACTGTCGACATGCCGACTACATCCGCGCCGATAACGCGCAGGTAGCGAATCTCCGCCGGCGTCTCGTAATTCGGACCCAGCATCGCCGCGTACACGCCCTCGGCCATGGGGATGCACTGTTCGGCCGCGACCTGCTTCGCCTTCTCCCGAAAATCGCGCGAGTACGCCTCCGACATATCGGGGAAGCGCGGACCCAGCAGATCGTCATTCGGACCGCACAGCGGATTGCAGCCTTGCAGATTGATGTGGTCGGAAATCAGCACGAGGCCGCCGCGTTGCAGCGCCAGATTGATGCCGCCCGCCGCATTCGTGAACACCATGGACTTCACGCCCAGCGAGCCCAGTACCCGGACGCCGTATGTGACCTGCGCCGGCGAATAGCCTTCGTACAAGTGGGCGCGACCGGCCATTACCGCGACCGTCACCTCGCCCAGTTTGCCGATGATGAGTTTGCCCGCGTGGCCCACCGCGGTCGACCCGGGCCAGCCTGGAATGTCGTGATACGCGATGTCCACCCGGTCCGTCAGAGCGTTCGCGAAGGCGCCCAGGCCGCTGCCAAGCACCACGCCCACCGACGGCCGCATCTCCGTGTGGCCTTCGATAAACCGCTTCGCTTCGTCGATCACAGAATCATTCCCGCGATGCACGCCGACATGAAATTGGCCATCGATCCGGCCGCCACCGCGCGCAGTCCGAATCGCGCCAGGTCGCTCTTGCGGCTGGGCGCCAGCGCGCCGATGCCGCCGATCTGGATTGCGATCGAGCTGAAGTTCGCGAAGCCGCACAACGCGTACGTCGCGATGATGAAGGAGCGCGGATCCAGCGATGCCCTCATCGGACCCAGCTTCAGGAAGGCCACGAATTCATTCAACACGAGGCGCGTCCCCAGCAGATCGCCGATGGCCGAGCAGTCTTTCCACGGCACGCCCATCACCCAGGCAACGGGTGCGAACACCACGCCGAAAATTTGCTCCATCGAGGCCGGGATCCAACCCAGCAACGGCAGCGTGTGTACCCAGCCCAGAATCCCGTTGCACATTGCGATCAGCGCCAAGAATGCGATCAGCATGCCACCGATATTCAACGCCAGGTGCAGACCGTCGCCCGCGCCCTGGGCCGCCGCGTCAATCACGTTGACCGCGGTCTTCTCGACCTTAACGTCGACATGGCCCGCCGTCGCCGGCTTTTCCGTTTCCGGCACGAAGATCTTGGCGAGCATGATGGTGGCGGGCGCCGTCATGATCACGGCCGTCAGCAGGTGCGTGATCGAAACTCCCGCGATCTTCACGTACGCAGCCATCACCGAACCGGACACATGCGCCATGCCGCTCGTCATGATCGTGAACAGTTCCGACTCCGTCAGTCCGGCGAGAAACGGCCGGATCGTCAGCGGAGCTTCCGTCTGTCCCATGAAGATGCTGGCGGCGACGTTGAGCGATTCGGCGCCGCTTACGCCCATCACCTTTTGCATCCCGATGGCCATCAATCGCACCAGGAACTGCATCACGCCCAGGTAATACATGACGGCGAAAAAGCTGGCGATGAAAATGACGATGGGTAGAACCTGAAATGCAAACAGTACACCGTACGGGCCTGAGCCTTTGCCCAACGGGCCGAAGAGGAATTCGCTGCCGGCCTCGGTGTAGGCCAACATATTGTTTACGCCGTGGCCGATGGCCTGAAAGATTTTGCCGAAATCCGTCTTGAGCACCAGGAATGCGAAGGTGATCTGCAGGCCCATGCCCCAGGCGATGACGCGCAGTTTAATGTCGCGCTTATGATTCGAGCACAACCACGCAAAGGCCAGAATGACGACGAGCCCCAGCAGTCCGGTGAAGCGGCCCATTACCCAACAACTTCCAAGATGAGTTCGCGCTCATCGGGCTTCGTGGCCGAAATGCGGAATGCGTCCTCCACGATTTCAGCCGCTTCTTCCACCCGGTCTTCCTTGGTGTAATACAGGCGGCACAGCACCGACCCGGCGTCGACCTTTTCGCCGACCTTCACTTCCAGAATGATGCCGACCGCGGGATCGATGGAGTCTTCCTTCTTGTCCCGGCCCGCGCCGATCATGTTGGATGCGATGCCGATGTCCTGTGCGCCGATCACGCTGACGTATCCGGCGCGCGGCGAAGTGATTTCGCGCATCCCCGTGGCATTGGGCAGCAGTTCGAACTTGTCCAGCGCCTGCGGATTTCCGCCCTGCGCCTGCACGGCCTGCTTGAACTTCTTGTAAGCCGAACCATCCACCAGGTGCTTCTCGGCGATCAGCCGCGCCTCTTCC
>Ga0207695_10008276_pt1 | contig 13046 bp, 7 predicted proteins | sample KBSC54metaG_FD_184354 | JGI IMG/M metagenome (GOLD analysis project Ga0207695, IMG submission 184354) | Corn rhizosphere microbial communities from Kellogg Biological Station, Michigan, USA - KBS C5-4 metaG (SPAdes) (version 2) | ecosystem: Host-associated > Plants > Roots > Rhizosphere > Soil...
AAGCCAGTGGCCAGCAAAGTGGCTTCAGTCCCGATCAAAAAGCGCCCCTTAGCACGTTAGAATGCCCCTTGCCACTTCTCGTTAAAGTAGGTAAAATAACTACATTATGGAAAAGGCCATTTCCGCCGCTGAAGCCAACCGGAAGTTCTCGCAGGTGCTGCGAGAAGTTCGCGAAGGCTTAAGCTTCATCGTGACTAGCCATGGCAAGCCCGTAGCAAAGATCACGCCTCACACCAAGAGCGCGTCCAACAGGGCCCGAGAAGCCTTCTTCCGACATCTTGAGGCGCAGCCTGTGCGAAACATCGGTCGCTGGACACGTGATGAACTATACGAGCGTGATTGATGCGTGTAAGCGTGGATACCAACATCTTGGTTTATGCCGAAGGCTTGAACGACACGGCCCACAAACGCGCGGCCGTGAGCCTACTTCGTAAGCTGCCTCCAGAAAGCGTCCATTTACCTGTACAGGCCGTCGGCGAGCTGTTTCACGTCCTAGTGACGAAGGCGCGGGTTGCTCGTGCAGATGCCAAGCGTACCGTCCTTCGATGGTGCGACCAGTATTCTCTGGTCGACACTTCAGAGACCGTTCTCTTGTCTGCTATGGAGTTGTCGTCGCAGCATCGGCTGCGCACCTGGGACGCGATCATCATAGCGGCCTCCGCCTCGGCGGGATGCCGTCTGCTCCTCTCCGAAGATCTCCATGAAGGATTTACCTGGAACGGAGTGACGGTGGTGAACCCCTTCGCGCCCAAGCCGAACGCTTTGCTGGCACAATTGTTGGATTCGTAAAGTACGTCAGCACCCCAGCCTTGCCAAATTGAGATGGAACTTCGATAAACTTCTCTGTGCCGACTCTGTGAACGGAGCGTGCCCTGAGCCTAGTCGGAGGGTGTCCTCTGTGGTTAAATCTTTTAAACATGAAATCTAAACTGCTGTTGTGTTCGGGCGCATTGCTGGTGGCTGCACTTACCTTCATCGCCGCCACTCCCGAAAAGAACGCCGATGCTGCACGCCTGAACAATCTCGGCTGCGCTTACATGAATCAGCAGCTTTTCGAGAAGGCGCTCAAATATTTCGAAGACGCAGCCGCAGCCGATCCAACTCTGCACGTGGCAAAAGTAAATCAGGGGATTGCGCTGCTGAGTCTCGCCCGCGTCGACCCCGCCAAGAAAATTCTTGAAGAAGCCGCCAAAGAGGATGCCGGCGATTCTCAGAAAAACGATCCGCACGTCTGGTACGCGCTCGGGATGCTGGAGAAGAACAGCAGCGATCCGCAAGCTGCCGTTGAAGATTTCAAGCGCGTCATTGCCATTGACGACAGCGATCCTGACACCTGGTATTTCCTGGGTACGGTGTATTCGCAGCTCAAACAGTTCCCGCAAGCTATAGACGCCTTCGACCACGCGCTCAAGCTGAATCCGCTGCACGCTTCGGCGCAGTTCGGACTCTCGCGGGCTTATCAACAGTCTGGCGACACTCCTCACGCCCGCGAACACCTGACTCGATTCCAGTACATCACGCAGAACCATCTGGGCGCTGCGATGAGCTTGGCCTATGGCGAGCAAGGCAAGTATTCGCTGTGCGAAGAATCGCCAGCGGCCAGCGCGAAAGTCCCGCCGCAGATTCCGGTGAAGTTTGTCGATGTAACAAAGGAAGCGGGGGTTGCAGGACCTTCCTCGTTGTATCGAACCCAGGACAGTCTGGCCCTGTTCGGTCCCGGAGCGTGTTTTCTTGATTATGACAGTGACGGCAAAATTGACATTTTCCTTGCCGACAATGGGCCGCGTGGCGGCATGGCGCTCCTACACAATCGTGGAAATGGGACATTCGACGACGTTACCGAGCAAGCTGACCTGAATCCAAAGTTGCATGGGACCGGCTGCACTGCGGGAGACTATGACAATGACGGCGCAATGGACATCGTGGTTACTGCATGGAGCGGTCGCATACTGCTTCTCCACAATGAGAAGAATGGGACATTTAAAGACGTTACCGACGGTGCTGGAATCAAGACCAGCGGGCCATTACTCGGAGTCACTTTCGTTGACTACGACCATGATGGCGACCTCGATCTTTTGATAACCCATATTGCTTCACGTTATTTAGGCAGAGAAGAGCCGGACTCTCCTGAAGCTTGGCGGAACGATGGCAACGGTACTTTCACGAACGTATCAGCCGAAATCGGCCTTGATGAGGTCGTGGGCCCAGCCAAGCGAAGAATAGATGCTGCCGCCGTCGTTGGAACCGACTATAACAACGATCGAGCTGTTGACCTGTTGACAACCGGCGTACCACAATTGCTTCTCGAAAATCCGCGAGAGGGAAAATTCAAATTCCGTGATGCCATCTGGGATTCTCCTGCGATGCCCGAGAGTTTTGGCGTAAGCATTCTGGATTTCGACCACGACGGCTGGATGGATCAGGCATTCACGACGTTTTCAAATGACCCAGTCAAACTGTGGAGAAATGATCATGGTCGAATATTTCAAGCGGTCAATCTCCCGAAAACCAACTGGGCACGCGCTTACGGCATTGCTGCCTTCGACTACGACAACGACGGCTGGGTGGATCTCGTCGCGGTCGGCGAGACGAAAGATGGCAAAGGCGAAGTACGCCTGTTTCGCAATCTGGGACCTGATGGCTTCAAAGACGTCACCGCCGACGTGGGACTCGAGAAAATTCAGCTGAAAGATCCTCGCGCCATCATCACCGGAGACTACGACAACGATGGGGCGACCGACCTACTGATCACGCAGAACCACGGCCCCGCGGTGCTGCTCAAGAACGAAGGCGGCGACAAGAACAACTGGCTGCGGCTCGCGCTCAAGGGACTGAACGACAACAAGAGCGCCATCGGGGCCAAGGTCGAAGTTTTCTCGGATGGCATTCGTCAGAAATTTGAGATCTACGGCTCGAATGGATATCTCGGCCAGAACTCGCCTTACCTAACCGTGGGTCTGGGGCAAGCTAAACAGGCCGACGTAGTGCGAATGCTCTGGCCGACGGGAGTTCTGCAAGACGAGGTTGAAGTGGCCGCAAACCAGCAAAAAGATTTTCTTGAGATCGATCGCCGGGGAAGTTCGTGTCCAACGCTCTTCGTTTGGGACGGCAAACGTTACCAGCTGGTCTCAGACATTCTGGGTGCGGGTGTGGTGGGGCATTGGGTCGCTCCAGGAGAGCGCAATATTGCGCGTCCCACAGAGTGGGTGAAGGTTGATCGAAGTCTCATCCGGGAGACCCAAAGTCAAAACCCCCACCCTGTCTCTCCAAAAAACGGAGAGACAAGGATGGGGCACCCCGTTCTCAGCTTCCGTCTCATGGAACCCATGGAGGAAGTTGTTTACCTCGACGCGGTGAAACTCGTCGCGGTCGATCATCCGGCGAATGAAGATGTTTATCCTAACGAGTATTTCGCCAGCAATCCGCCCTATCCGGATTTCAAAGTCGTCACCAGCAGCAATGCTAAGCCTCCGACCGGCGCGTGGGATGATAAAGGCAACAGCCTGCTCCCCGATCTTCTCGCGCACAAGTACGTCGGAAAATTCGATCTGCTGCCGTTCAAAGGCTTCACAAAACCTCATAGCTTAATTCTTGATTTAGGCGAGCCCTATCGCGGCGGACCTTTGCGTCTGCTCATGCACGGCGAGATTGAATACTTCACCGCGACCGGAATGTATGCTGCCTCGCAGGCAGGGATTGAAGCCACAGCGCCGTATGTGGAAGCAGAAGTGTCCGGCGACGATATGGCGGGCGAGGGCGCCCGCCCCACACAAACTTTGTCTGACAAGGGTGTCCACCCAACACGGCCAGAAAAGTGGCTCCGCGTCACCGACGATATGGGCTTTCCTGCCGGTCTACCCAAGACGATAACCGCCGATCTCAGCGACAAACTTCCCGTTGGAACGACGCGTATTCGCATCACCACCAACCTGCAAATTTATTGGGACAACATTCTCATCGATCGAAGTCAGCAAAATGAAAGATTCAAACTGACTTCAATCCCGCTCTCGAAAGCCAATCTTGATTACCACGGTTATCCGAGGCAGATTGAAGACCAGCCGCCGGGCAACGTGAAATATGTTTACGAGCAGGTCAGCCGCACCGGGCCCTATGCGCGCCAGGCTGGCGAATACACCCGCTACGGGAATGTCCTGCCGCTGCTCACCAGCTTTGACGATAAGCTGGTTGTGTTTGGTTCCGGCGAAGAAGTGCAGCTGGAATTTGATCCTGCGAAACTGCCGCCGCTGCCCAAAGGCTGGACGCGCGATTACTTCTTCATGGCCAACGGCTACGAAAAAGATATGGACTTCTACGCCGCCGACGGCTCAACAGTTGCGCCGCTGCCATTCCGCCGCATGGGAACGTATCCGTATTCCGGTAAGTCGTTTCCATCCGATGACGAGCACCTGAAATACATGCTCGAGTTCAACACGCGTTTCATATCAGGGAATGAGCCGCGGGGGTATTCGTACGAGTATCCAAAGAAATAGCAATATTCCGTGGTTATGAATCGTTTTAATCGTTGACATTCCTACTCTCGCATAATTCAATACGGACTTAATGGCTAGCACTGCGACCCCTTCTTCTTCCACCGCTCCGCGGCTCAGGCGAACCCTAACCCTATGGGACCTGATTCTCTATGGTGTGATCGTTATTCAGCCGGTTGCGCCGATGTCGGTATTCGGCGTATTAAGCGATCGCGGCCGCGGTCATGTCGTGACAACGCTGCTGATTGCCATGGTGGCGATGTTGTTCACTGCGTTCAGCTATGGACGGATGGCGCGGGCGTATCCGAGTGCGGGTTCGGCATTCACGTACGTTGGCCAGGAGATCAATCCGGCGGTCGGCTATATCACGGGCTGGAGCATGGTGATGGATTACATGCTCAATCCCATGATCTGTATTATCTGGTGCAGTCAGCAGGCCCATGTCTTTGCGCCGGGTGTGCCATATGCGGTGTGGGCGATATTTTTTGCAGCAGTGTTCACAGGCTTGAATATTCAAGGCATCAAGACTTCCGCGCGCGTTAATACTTTGTTGGCAGCGGGCATGGGTGCGGTGGTCGCCGTCTTTTTTGTTGCCGCCGCGCGCTATGTTTTCCGCACTCCGCACGACGGGGCATCGTACTTTACTCGGCCGTTCTACGACCCCAGCATGTGGAACATGAAGGCGGTGCTGGGTGCGACTTCAATTGCGGTGCTTAGCTACATTGGATTCGATGGCATCTCTACGCTTTCTGAGGAGGCCGAAAATCCGCGACGCAATATTTTGTTGGCAACTGTTCTCACCTGCTTTGTAATTGGAATCTTGTCTGCTCTCGAAGTCTATGCGGCGCAACTCATATGGCCCGCTACGCAACCGTTTCCGAATTCTGATACTGCGTTCACGTACGTGGCCGGGCGGACCTGGGCGCCTTTGTTTGCAATTGTAGGATTCACTTTGCTGGTGGCAAATTTCGGATCGGGGATGGGAGCGCAAATCGGTGCGGCCCGCCTACTTTACGGTATGGGGCGCAGTAAAGCGCTTCCCGAGTCATTCTTTGGCGTGGTCGATGCAAAACGTCATGTGCCGAGGAACAACGTTATCTTCGTCGGCGTAATTGCGCTGGCGGGTGCGTTCATTATCAGTTATGGCTTGGGAGCGGAGATGCTGAACTTCGGTGCGTTGATCGCTTTCATGGGCGTCAACCTGGCAGCTTTCTTTCGTTATCACGTTCGCGAAGGCGGCGGCAGCCCGATCGCTCCTTTATTAATCACAGGCATAGTGATTGCTCTCGTGCTGTTGCCCTTTCAGAGCGTCGCGTTATTGGGGATAGCGGGCGTAGGTTTGGCAATCCTGGCAGTATGGACCCCACCGCTTGCGGGTTTCGCAATTTGCTTTTTCTTGTGGAAGAATTTGAGTTGGAAAGCCTGGATTGTAGGCGGAATCTGGATGATTGTGGGCATCGCGTTCGGAGCAATCAAGACTCGCGGCTTTCGCGGCAACTTGATTGACTTCGAACTGCCGGCCGAGGAGAGCTGAGCCAGAACTGGCCTTGTGGAAACTGGTAGTGTGGGGACGGGTTGTGTGGGGACGGGCGCCCTCGCCCGTTCATGCCGAGCGAAGCTCGGCAATCCTCGCCATCAATCCACATTCCATCCGCTGACCTCCACGTACGGTTTGGCAGCTCCCAACTCGCTTGCCCGGTACTTCGCACTAATCTCCCGCTTCTCACCCGGCAGTAACGAAACGTAATTCTGTTCCCAGAGCACGGGCAGAATTTCTTCGCCGCCTTTGCTCTTGTCGACTTTAAGCCTCACAAAGAACGCCAGGCTCTTGCTTGGATTCTCCACGGTCACATGGGTGATTTCGTCTTCGCCCTGCTTCTCGCTGTGCTCAGTGACATTGAGCTTGACTTTCGGCAATTGCGAAAGCGCAGTGTAGTCAGCGTAAGACGCCGTTGGAGTGGTGTACCAGTTTGATTTCGCCCAGTCGATAGTTTCCGGTTTCGTGGATAGCCAGTAAAAGTTCGAACCCAGCATTTTGCCGTTCGCGTCAGAGATTCGCAGCGCGACAAAATACGTCGGGCTCAAATCGGCAATCTCAGGTAACGCGACTACTTTGGCCACGCCATCTTCCGGAACGTCGAGCGTGCTCTCGTTCGAGAATTTCTCAGTCATATCGAGGTTCAGGACCTTGGTTTGAACCCGCAAACCTGTCGCGGCTGCAAAGCTGCTGTTCACCACATAAATATTGTTGTCGTCATATCCATAAACCGGATCGAGCGCTTGCAGCGCGGTCTTCGCGCCAAAGTATCCGCCGCCCGGCCGCAGGTACCAGTCGTACAAATGCCAGATCATCGAAGGCCATGCGTTGTTCAACATCCACTGAATCACGCCACCAGATGTGTATTTATTCCGGCTGTAGGCTTCGTACATGGCACGAATGCCTTCATACGCCTGCGCCTGCGACTTCATCGTATAGTCTTCGAGACCCGTAGATTTTCCATAGCGTGCGTCGAGCGCCTCGGTGAATACGTGAAGATCTTTAAACGCTCCTCCGCCAGCGTGAAAGTTCCACCAATCGTCGATCGGCCATTGATGCTCTTTCGGCAGCATGGCCTTAATGGTTTCAATCGGAGGCACCGCCGGCCCAGGGCTGGTTTCAGTGTTGAAGCCATATCCGCCGCCGCACCCGCCCTGGTTGCAACCCTGAGGATGATTGGCGCCCAGTGAATCCTGCATCCAGTACGCGGGCGCGACGTACTCATAAGGCCCGCTCATTTTTACCCCGCTATCGCCAGTCACGGTGGTCGGCTTTCCGGTTGCTGACGAGATCACGGGGTTCGGCCACAGCAGCTCTTTTTCAACCTTTAGATAAGTCTGCTCGACGTCCGGAGGTGGCGGGTTATCGCTCCCGTTCAGCCACACCAGTAAACTGGGATGGCTACGCAGGCGATAAATCTGATCCCGCAACGACTGCTGCGCGATCCCGTAATCTTCCGGCTTCCAGTTCGCCCAGTGCTCCCAGTGATCGCAACAGCACCAGCCCGCCATCACCAGGATTCCGCGCTTGTCGGCGAGATCGAAAAATTCTTTTGTCTCCAGCTTGCCTTCCAGGCGAATGGTGTTCAGCCCCATGTCCTGCACATAATCCAGTTCGTTCCGCAGCCGCTGCGAATTTTCACGCAGCATCATGTCGGGCGACCAGCCTCCGCCGCGGATCAGGAACTTTTTTCCGTTGATCGAGAACACGCGTTTTCCATTGGCGTTTAACTCCGACGTGATCTCGCGAATTCCAAAACTCGTTTCAGTCGCGTCGGATATCTTGCCGCCGATCTCAAAAGCCATCTCAAGCTTGTACAGCTCCGGCTTGCCCACCTGTGCCGGCCACCACAGCCGCGGGCTGTCCAAGTCGAGCTGCGAAACCTGGGCAGGATCGAACGTGACATCTTTTTGTTCGTTCGGGCCAAGCTCCACGTCCTGCGAAAATTCCGTCTTTTCGATCTGTCCCTTAAGCACACCTTTGACTGGTTGGTCAGTTCCATTCTTAAGTAGCGCGGTCACGGTCAAATGCGCTTTCCCATCCGCATCGACCTTCGACACTACCGCGGGATATCTCACCGCTACCGGCTCGCTGGTACGGACGGAAACCTCGCGGAACAACCCCATGCTCTTGTCGGGAGGCGCAGGATTCCAATCCACAAACGTGATCGCGAGGTCTCGGTCCGTTGGCGAGAACACCTCAACCGCCAGCACATTTGGTTTACCCAGCGCAGCAGCGGCCGTAATGTTGAATTCGTATGTTCGCCAGGCACCTGCCACATCTTCTTTCTTCGCGATCTGTTTGCCATTCAGGAAAATATTCGCGCGATAATTAATGCCTCCGAAATCCAGCCAGATGGTCTTGCCCTTGTAGCTTTCCGGTAGCGTGAACACCTTGCGGTACCACCACGGCACCATGAACGGGCTGTCCTGCTGCATAGGGATATTCGAAAAGTTAGCGCCGATGGGATAATCCATTCCCGGCAATTTGCGCAGGTTCATGCCGAAGTCGGGATTCGGATAAATCTTCTGCTTGACCAAAGCTGCCACCACCGTAGTCGGGACGCTCACCGTGTACCATCCCGCGGGCACGAACTTCGACGATGAAATAACCTCGCCTGGCTTCTCCACTTTGCCCGAGGCCTGCAGCGACCAGCCATCGCGCAGGGCAAGCCCCATCTCCGGCACTGGAGAAGAACTAGAGCGTCTCGGCGACGTTTTCGCCGACTGGGTTTGGGCCAAACTAAATTGCGAAATCAGAAGAACAACCAGGACGGATAGCGGAAGTCGGAATTGCTTCATTAGACCCCTTCTCTTGGGAATGAATCAGCCCAGCATTCATATCACGCTTTATTAACACGTTTCAATAGACGAATTTGATGTCCAGATGAGTTCAAGTCTTCCTTCGTGAACCTTAGTGGCCTTCGTGGTTATTGATTTTCAAAAGCCTAAACCACGAAGGACACTAAGGTTCACGAAGGAAGCGCCCGCCAATCGCCGAGACGACTGTGCTGCCAAGCTCGCTTCGTCTATAATTTAGCTTCCGCGTAAAAACTTTGGAGTTTTCAAATACATGATTCGTTTTCTGCAAACCCCTGGCCCGATCAAGAAAATTGTTCTCGGCGGGCTCTTAACCGTTGTTTGCGTGCTCATGGCTATCACGCTGATTCCCGGCTTCGGCAGCTCTAATTTACTCCCGAATAGCTCAACTCCCGGGGTGGTGGCCACGGTTTCCGGACAGGATATTACGGTTAACGACGTCCAGCGCCAAGCCACGCAGATGTTGAACCAGCAGTTTCCGCGTGGCGGCGCGCAGGCTAGCGCGCTTCTCCCATTTTTTGCCCAACGCGCGGCCGAGAATCTTATCAGCGAAAAAGTCCTGTTGGTTCAGGCGCAAAATATGCGCCTCAAGGCCACTGACGAGGATCTTCGCGAGTACATGCGCCACGGCCAGCTCGGACAGATTCTTTTTCCCAACGGCGTCTTCATCGGCGAGTCGGAGTACGAAAACTTCGTTGCCAGCAACAACCTGACCGTGCAGCAGTTTGAGCAACTGGTTAAAGAAGACATTCTGCTGAACAAGTTGCGCGATCTGGTCTCCTCCAGCGCGACTGTCACCGATGCCGAAGTTCGCAAACAGTTTGACAAGCAGAATACGAAAGTGAAGTTCAACTACGCGGTGATCAAGAAAGACGACATCCTTAAGTCCATTCATCCCGCAGACGCGGAGCTGAAGGCCTTTTACGAGCGCAACAAGAACAGCTACGTGAATTCGATTCCCGAACGGCGCCAGCTTAAATACATAGTTGTAGACAATGCCCGTTTGCTTTCGCAAACCCAGGTCACGCAGTCGGAGCTGCAAAGCTACTATCAGGATCACCGCGATCAGTACCTCGTTCCCGAGCAGGTGAACGTGCGTCACATTCTGATCAAGACGCCACTTCCAGGACCCGACGGGAAAGTCGATCAGAAAGCGGTTGATGCGGCGCGCGCCAAGGCAGAAGACGTTCTGAAGCAGGTGAAAGCCGGCGGCAATTTTGCCGAGCTTGCCAAGAAATATTCGGATGACCCGGGCTCTGCCAAAAACGGCGGCTCACTCGGATTTATCGGGAAGGGAAGGACCGTCCCCGAATTCGAGAAGGCTGCTTTTTCTCTACCCAAAGGCGGCACCAGCGACTTGGTTCAGAGCAGCTACGGCTTCCACATTATCCACGTGGACGATAAGCAGGATGCCCACCTGAAATCCCTGGATGACGTAAAAGCGCAAATCGAGCCGCTGATAAAGCAGCAAAAAGCTGCGCAATCTTCTCAGCATGAAGTTGAACAACTGCTCGCTGACGCTCGCAACACCAGCCTGGAGAAGGCGGCAGCATCGAAAGGCTTGCAGGTCATTAGTACAGATTTTGTGGACAGCAAGGCCGCGCTGCCTGGAATCGGAAACGATCCGCAATTCATGAGCACGGTTTTTGCACAGAATCAGAACGCGCCGCCGGACCAGGCCCAAACACATCAGGGCTATGCGATTTACCAGGTCACTGCAGTTAAGCCGCCGTCCACGCCGACTTTCGACGAGATTCGCAGCCGGGTAGAGCAGGAATTCAAGAATGAGCGCGCGGCCCAGTTGCTGGCTCAGAAGACTCGAGAGCTGTCCGATCGCGCCAAGGCCGATCACGACCTGAAAAAAGCAGCCAAAGAAGTCGGAGCGGAATACAAGACCAGCGACTTCGTTCTTCCCGATGGTCAGGTTCCTGACGTCGGTTCAATGACTGGGTCCGCAGCCGTGGCCTTCACTCTAAAGCCGGGCGAGATCAGCGGCCCCATTGATACCAGTAGCAGCGGGGTCGTCCTCTCGGTTACGGATCGCCAGGCCCCGACTGATCAGGAATACGCGGCGAAGAAAGATCAAATTCACGACGCCACGTTGCAGCAGCAGCAGAGCGAAGTTTTTAGGTTATTCCTGGGAAACCTTCGCGAGTCGATGCAGAAGGCTGGCAAGATCAAGATCAACGAAAAAGAGATGGCCGCTCTGACCAAGGCGCGCACCGAGGAGAGTGAGTAGACGGTGGCCAATGACTAGTGGTTAGACGTATTCTTTTTTTCAATGGCAGCAACCACTAACACTACAACTAGCCACTAACCAGTGCTTTTCGATGAATTTTCCTCGCTCGACTGGAATTCTGCTTCATCCCATCTCGTTGCCATCGCGCGGCGGAATCGGCGATCTGGGGCCTGCTGCTTACCAGTTTCTTGATTTTCTCGCGCAGGCGCGCCAGGGACTGTGGCAGGTTTTGCCGTTGAATCCGCCGGCCAACGGAAATGCTCCCTATTCATCCACCTCCGCCTTCGCCGGAAATCCATTGCTCATCAGCCTGGAACGTCTCTCGGAAAAGGGGTGGCTCGATCCGGCAGCGCTTTCTGGTCTGAGCGCAACCGTTGGTCCCATCGACTATAACCAGGTCCGTCGCGAAAAGCTTCCTTTGCTCAGGCAGGCTGCGGCGAATTTTCTGCAGCGCGCGAACGGAGATGCTCGCAGTCGCTTCGATTGTTTCTGCCAGGAAAATTCGTGGTGGCTGGACGATTATGTTCTATTCGATACTCTCCGCCAGCAGCACGGCAACAATTGGAACCACTGGCCTCTGCCGCTTGCCCGCCGCGAACCCTCAGCAACTAAAGCCACCCAGCGACAGCTCGGTCCCGATCTTTCCATATGCCGCGTTCTGCAGTTTTTCTTCTGGGAACAATGGCATGCCTTGCGTCACTACTGCGCGCAGAAATCCATTCGTGTGGTTGGCGATATCGCGATCTTTGTCGATTACGGCAGCGCCGACGTTTGGGCCCACCGCGATCTGTTTCGCCTGCGCGACGACCTGACGCCGGACGTTGTCTCAGGCGTCCCGCCAGATTATTTCAGCGCCAACGGCCAGCGGTGGGGCAATCCGCTCTATGACTGGAATGCAATTCGGGCCAGTGGTTACAAATGGTGGATTCAGCGTCTGCGCTGGGCGACGCAGACCTGCGACTTCATTCGCCTCGATCACTTTCGGGGGTTCGCCCAATTCTGGGAGATACCCGCAAATGAACCTACCGCGATCAAAGGCCGCTGGGTTGATGGCCCGGGCGACGATTTCTTCGTCAAGTTAAACGATGCGCTCGGTGGACTGCCCTTTTTTGCCGAAGACCTGGGGCTAATCACGCCCGACGTAATCGCTCTGCGCGACCGTCACCATATTCCCGGGATGGCCGTACTCCAGTTCGCATTCGGCGACGTTGGAGCGCATGCTTATCTGCCACACCGCTTAACTCCCAACAGCGTGATTTATACCGGCACCCACGATAACGACACCACGGTAGGTTGGTGGTCCACCTTGGACGAAAAGCTTCGCGGCGCTGTATTAGGCCTGATCGGTTGCAGCAACGATGGCCCGAATTGGGGATTGATCCGCCTTGCGCAGAGTTCGCCTGCAAAGTTTGCGGTCGCGCCACTGCAGGACGTTCTCGGTCTAGGGAGTGAAGCCAGGCTAAATACGCCGAGCACCCACACGGGCAATTATCACTGGCGTTGTAATCCGGGTGCACTGAAGCCAGAACTCGCTGCGAAGCTTGCTGCTCTCGCTGAGGTGACCGACCGCCTGCCGGAACCCATACCCTCCCCGCGGTCCGAAGAATTCACTGCATAACTGCGTGTGATCTTTCTGGCTAGAGTCTGGCGACCTCCGACACGAATCCTCGCCCTTTGCGCTCATTGCCCAAAGCCAACACCACGATCAGAAGCGCGATATTGACTGTCTCAAATCCTGCCAATGCCCACGAGTATCCGACTCGGGAACTCAATCCATACTCGATCGAATTAATGGGCGCGGCGATCAGAATTCCTAGTTGATACGCAAATCCCGGCAACAAACCACGCGTCTGGTCCGGCGAGAGCTCGTTCAGATGAGCGGGAATGACTCCCCAGGCGCCCTGCACGCCGGCTTGCAGAATGAATGCGGCGATTGTGATGATCACGATCGGCCGGGCGAATGC
>Ga0207695_10008277_pt1 | contig 13045 bp, 7 predicted proteins | sample KBSC54metaG_FD_184354 | JGI IMG/M metagenome (GOLD analysis project Ga0207695, IMG submission 184354) | Corn rhizosphere microbial communities from Kellogg Biological Station, Michigan, USA - KBS C5-4 metaG (SPAdes) (version 2) | ecosystem: Host-associated > Plants > Roots > Rhizosphere > Soil...
GATGGCCAACCCGAACGGGGAGCCGCTGTAAGGGCCGGTCAAATACACAGGCCCTTCCAGCCACAGTGGCTCGGACCCAGCGCCGGCCGCGACGTGAGCGGTGCCAATCCGCGAGCTGGCCGGACAAGTTCCCTGGCTGGCCTGCACGTCCGGGCAGCGCGAGACCTTTTCCGTCAGCCCGACCAGCCCGGACGGGAGCCTCACCGACGCCGCGCCAAAGTCCTGTTCGCCGTCCCCGCGCGCCAGCATGAGCGAGAAGCTCGTGGACTCGCCCGCGAGCGCCTGCGCCGCGCCGGCGGTGAAGCGCGGAGCGAACGTCATCGGGTCGCTGCAGCCGGATACCTGGAAGGGAGGACCAGCGGGTGTGGCCACCGGCGTTCCCGGCGCACTCCAAGGCACGATATGCGTAGTGGCGCCCACCGCGCCACAAGTCTGCGGGTTGGCCAGCGGCGCGCGTTCGCCACCGTAGAGCTCGATTCGCAACTGTTCAAACGGCAGCTGCGGAGCATCGGCGAACGTGACCGTCAACTGCCCGCTCGACGGGTCCGCGCCGATGCTGCCGTGGAGCTTGACGATCACACCCGAACCCGCGAGTTCGAGGTAGACGCCAAACAGTTCGCCGTTCTGCGCGCTTGCGTCGGTGCAGACAGGCTGCCCCGCGCCACCGCAGCTCGGTGTGGCGACAAACAGGTGTCCGCGCAGCGGTTCTTCCAGCAGCGGAGTCACAAGTTCGGCGTCGCCGACCTGCGATTTCGCCGGGCAGTGCCCGGGTGACGCATGGCTCATCCCATCTTCGTAGGGACTGCCGTCGCCGCCGGCATGTCCTTCTCCGACTTCTGTGCCAAGCAGATCGATCTGCGCGGGCGTGCACCCTTCGAGGCTGCTCGGACCGCTCGCCAGGGAGGGCGACAGCGACAGACCCGGCGGCAGCATGACCGACGCGTTCCTCAACTCCGGAGTGGCGGGCTGCCCAAAGACATCCGGGGCCTGCGGCAACTTCAGCGTCACTTCATACCCGGAGGGAGTGTCGGCCTGCGTCCTTTCCGGCTGGACTTCAATCGCCGGACTGAACGCCGCGACCCCCTGCAGCAGATCGCAGCCGCTCGTCTGCGGATAGGCGACCGCTTCGCGCGAGTCGGCGCTGCCCTGCCACGAGCTAACGTCGAGCCGAGCATTCAGCGGTTCTTCAGAGCAGGCTGTCGGGTTGGTCACAAACGCCGCGTGCCCGCTGCCACCGTTGTGATTGCTCGGGTCGCCAAACAGTGTCACCGCTATCCCCTCCAAGTCGAAGTTCAGCGTGCGCAGCACCCCCGGAGTGGCAATGCGCAATCGGTAACCGGCCGCGTGGGGAAGCACGCTCGCGTACATGAAGATCGGCTGCCCGAAGCCGGCGGCGTTGAAGGCCAGCTCGGCCGGGTAACCACGCTCGGGGATAATGTTGTAGAGGGGGTAGGGTCCAAACTTCCACGGTTTGCCCTGTGCGGCGAGCCAGATATTTCCTACGATGCTGTCTGTGGGACAGGCGGTCGTCCCATTCTGGTCGCCACCATCCATATCGACCTGGGGGCAGCGCGTAGTCGAAAGCGGCTGAGCCACGAAGCCAAGCGGCAGTTCGAGGGAGACATCCCTGGCTTCCTGGGAGGCCGCATAATTCGTCGAGCCACTTTCACCGATGAACATTGTGTTCAGTCCTATCGTCGCAGTCACTGCATAGGGATGATCGCCCACTTGCGGGTCGGGGCGGCCGTCAGCTCCGTTGACTTCAAAAGCGAACTGCTCGATCCCGAACGGGGCCGGACCGATGTTGATCGGCGTCGACTCGCTGGTGCGCGCTACACCGGCGCCGCCACCGGCGACCGTCGCTTCATTTACAAGCACACCCGAGAATGCGCTGAGACGCGGAGCGACCTTCACCGTCACCACCAGCTTTGCTCCCGGCGGGAGCTGTTCGCTGAATTCGCAAACGACAGTCTGCGCCGCCGCGCACGACGTACTCACTCCGGAAGGGCCTTCGCGCACTTCGGCTTCCACGACCGTCAGCCGTGCGGGAATCTGGTCAGAGATGGCAATCGGTCCCGTGGTCGCCTGGCTGCCCACGTTGGTCGCGGTGATCGTGTAGTGGTCGTAGGCAGCGGCGTTGACATTCAATGCCCGTTCGGATTTGACGGTGTGTGCGCCACCTGTCAACTGCACTTGTTCTGGGACCAGGGACCGCCCATTTCCGCTCAGCGCACCGACAAAAGTGACCAGGTACGGCTTAGTCCCCAGTTCGTCACCCGGTCCGCCGCTGACCTGCACGTTGCCGGCCCCGATGTCCCGCATCGCTTCAAGCTTGGCCTGCAAGTCTGCCGCCGTTTCGTTCCACTCGATCGGAGCCGACAGAGCGCCTGGTTCTTCGTTGCCGGTGGTTGACAGCTCATACGTGCCACCAGTGGCACTGACGGCAAATGCGCGCACTTCATCTCTAGTCTCGGCTACGCTGAAATAGGCGGGTTCAGAGTTGGAATCGATAGACCAGGCTGGCGCCGGTGTTACTGCGGCAGCCTGTTCGCTTGTCAGGGCGAGCACACTGCACATGGCCAACAGGAACACCGCAGCCCCGATCGCATTCTGCATCCGACGGGAGGTCATCGCGTCCTCCTGACCAGCCCGGCGCCCGGCGACGCCCGCTTGCTGGACAACACCGTGTCGCGTCGCGTGCGCTGGCGATAGCGTCTATGCACACCTGCCCGGCAGCGCCGACGGCGGTTTCCCGGCAGCCGATCACACGCTTTGAGTGCGCGTCCCAACCTCCAAGCGTTCGAGCCCCGACTACGTTTGAGGCGCGGCCGGCCGGCTTTGGCCTTGATTACCGATGTGACCGCCGGAGCAGCTTCCGGCGCCTGAGTGATCGTGCCGAGGGGCGCGAGCGACGACGGTCCACCCGTGGCCCCGCGACATGTTTCGCCTAGACATCCCGACGGGAGCGTCGGAGCTGGGAAGCCACCTTCTTCACGGGCGTCGTAGAGCGCCTGTTGCGTATCTGCCGCTTGCGGCACAAGCTGGTCTGCCGTAGTGAAGAAGACGTTCGAACCCGATGGATCGGTCCCGTACAGCTGCACGGCCGATTCTCCGGCCACGGTAGAAGCGTCGCGACCGTCGGAGATCAGATAGACGTTGCCTTCCCAGTACTCGAACAGGCTAGGCGCTCCGCTCACCGCCAGTGGCGTCAGCGGCGCGGCGCTGGTGAAGAACACTCGCGAACCGTCGTCGGTAACGGCCAACCCAAAGCGTGCCGCGGTGGGTAGATCCGAGAAGGCAAACGACTGGCGGGGGATATGTGGCGCTTCGCGGAACGAAGTTACGTTGCCGTCGGCGTCGTAGCTGCCAGTTTGGCCGATCGACACCCGCGTCAAAGTTCCTTCTCCGAGCAAGCCGCCCTGTGCGTCGTACTCGAATAGCTGGGGAACGTGGCTGGAGTCCTCAGCGGTTAGATCGGTGGAGCTGGCGAACACCAGAAACCGGCCGTTGGGTGTCGCCTGCGCAGGCCGGGCATCCTCAAGGCTCCATACCGATCTATCCTCCTTCAACGTTTCAACGATGTCGAAGTAGCCGAGCGCCGACTTCTGTCGTTCCAGGTCGGCTTCGACTTCGCCAATGCAGGAGAAGTTTTCAAACGCGGGCGGGCAGTGGCCTTCCCAGAATTCGACCGCCTTGGCAAACGCCTGCGCTTCGATGTCTTCCTCCCTTGCCAACCCTTCGGCTTCGGCTGCCGGCGTGAGCAACGTGGCGATGAACACGACATGGGACGCGCCGGGGTGCGCGGGATTGGGCTCGTAGACATACAGGTTGTCCGAGCCCGCTTCCGGCAAGTGTCCTTCGGCGTTGGCGCCAGTAAGCGCGCCCCTTGCCACGAAATAGACATGCGAGCCGTCCTGCGAGATGCGAACGACGCCTTGCACTTCCGGTTTGGCGCCTGGCGAAACCAACCCGATCCTCCCGGTCGGATCGCCCAGGCCGGCCGGCGGCGCCGCGAAGTCGTACGCGTACAGACTCATCCCTTCCTGGCCGGGCAGCAGCGCCTGTTCGCTCATGAAAAACGCCTTCTGGCCATCCGCCGACGCGCCGGCAAATCTTGCGTCCTTAACATTGCTCACCGTATTGCAAACTTCGCAGTCTTCCACGCTCGGCTCAGATATCGCAACCGTCCGTGTGCTCCCAATACGTGCATAGATTTCGTTTGCAGGTGGCGCTCCTTCGCACGCCAGCGCGGTGAAGAACACCGTTCCGCCCTCTTCAGAGATGGCGTTGTAGGCAGATTCGCCGGGCGCCGACCCGAGCTCTGTCCCGCAGTTGCTCACGAGTTCCGCGCCTTCGTTGAGATGCGGGCTCCCATTGAGCGTCCCCTGATTCTTTACCCCGACCAGCGTAGGTTCGTCATTGGGTGTACCTGCATAGCGATATTCGTATAGAGACGCAGCTCCCGCCCGGGTCGTATCGCCGGGCCATACGTCGTTGCCTTGATTTGCGGGCACAGGTCGGCTCGTAATCGAATACAAGCTGTGGGACAGATCGCTTGACGCTCCTACGAATGTCAGCTCTTCCGATTCGCCAATTGCCCGCCCCGCCAACACCGGAACCTCGCCGGGACCGACTTCCCGGAATTGGCCTGACTCCGTCTGCATGAAGAGATCTTCTTTGCTTGGGACGACTCCCGTTTGCACGCCCCACAGCGTCGTATTCAAGCCCGAGTTGTAACCTATTCCCAGCAGGGTGCTACGTTCATACGGAATGGCAGGCGGGGTGAGCGCGCGGTGGACCCATCCGGAGGCGGTGCGCTCCACGCGGTATACGACGATGTCACCACCACGATTCGGATTGTAGGTCTCATTGCCGGCTTCTGCGGTCGCGCCCCCAAGACCGATAACAAGATCGTTGCCGGCAAACGATATAGCCGCGGGCTGATCAATTGGCACGCCGCCCTCGCGAAAAGCCGGACTTGTCAACTCATAGGCACGGCAATCGGGCAGGTAGACACGAAAACCAGGCGACGCTTCAGTGGCGTACCCGCAGGAGCGCCTACTTGCATCGCCGCCGGCGAGGGCGACCGCCGTCCAACCCGGAGACGCCATACACAAACCAATAACGGCGAGGAGTCGCAGCGATTCTGCTCGCGGTCGGGCGAGTCGCTTCAAAGCGCCCCGCCCGACCGCGCCTGCGTTGCACAGTTGGTTTTCTACTTGTTCCATCCGAACGTCGCATTGCTCACCAGTAACACGTCGGAGACGCCTTCCTCGTGGGCTTCGCCAAAGGCTTCCAATTTGCACGTAATTAATCCAAAGGTTTTTTTCGTCGGTTCCCAAATGGTGGCTTCCGAACCGGCGCCCGTGGCATTCAAGGCGCCGATGGTGTTTTCTTCCAGGGCTTTCGCTATCGCGAAGGCGCCTGCGACTAACTTGCCAACTTGCGTCAGAAGACCGCATTGTTTGTTGATCTGAGAAGGATCGCTTATCAGCGTACCTGTAGCTTTAACGTCCACTTTGAAGCCGTTCAGTAGAGAACATTCGGTCGAGCCTGACGCATTTTTGAGCGTAAATTCCACAAATAAATTTTCACTCGAGCCGCTAGTATCCGCAGTAATAGCGTCCAGTGCTTCAGTTTCGACACCTGGTTCTTCGTGTGGATACACCAATACCGACTTGGCTTGGGATTGAATACTGTCTTCAAAACCTACGCTAGCCGCTAAGCAGTTCGGCTTGTTCATCACGTGACATTTTTCAAACGTCAATGTAGATAAATCCCTCCCTGGATTGCCGCCGATGATTTCGCCGGTCCCTTTAAGAGTTTCACACACAATGTTCGTAGTCCCAGTCAAGGTGTACTGCCCACCTTCCGCTCCCAGCGCTTCTTTTTCCGTTTCCACCAGTTCCGCCCCTTTCACGACCCACACCGGACCGCCCACCGCGGAGGCGCTGCTTGCCAGCACGGCGCTGACCACCAAGGCGGACAGGGCCGTGCCGAGCGTAATCGACCCGAACGCCCCAAGTTGAGATTTGCGTAGCATCGTTCTGCCTTTCGATCGTTATCTGCCGGAGCGAGCAGGCATCCATCCTGAGTGGTGCCCGATCGCCGGTTCCCTTGGCGCGAGAGGCGTCGCGAGGCTGCGGCAGAAAGCGCTGGACGCCATCGTGTTTGCGCGCCCTTCGCTCCATCTGTCTGCTCGTAGCCAGGAAGACCGCACAGTCCTGACAACTGCTGGTCATGTGTTTCTGACTTTTCTTGCGCCATGACGCCATATTCCTACTTCAGAAGGCGATAGGCAAGCCAGATCGCGAAGATTCTAAATTAGAGTTCCTATGTAGACAAAACGGCGCGCGTGGGAAATTGAGAAACGGCCCTCCGCAAACACTGGGGCTCTGCGATAACATGCAATCACTCTGGTCGACCCGAAGGGCCGGCAGGAGATCGTTATCGCCGGGCCGGGGCGTCCATCCTGACGTAGCAATTGGCGCCCCGGCACCGGTTCTTTTCCTCGGCCCCCTCACCCGAGTGCGCCACGGTTACGTGCTGCCGATTCCGGGCGCAATTGCCGTTTACCCATGCGTACAGAGAAGCGACACGTCGCGGTACGAAAGCTTCTAATTTGGAATAGACACGCGTCCACATTGGCGATAGGCTCTGCCCGACAGTCTGAATGCGCTGACTCTTAGCGAGGAGCTGCTGATGGAAACTGGGACAGTCATCGAGCGCGCCGCCGCGATGCGATCGCCGGTCAATTGGTCGCTGCTGGGTCTGGTGATCCAGCGTCCTTCTTACGGTTACGAGCTGGTGCAACGTTTCGAGCGAGCCTACGGCGAAGACCTGGAACTCTCCAGCCCATCGCAGATATATACGGCGCTCGACATCCTGCAACGACGCGGACTGATCGAACTGCTGCCGGTTGCGGCGGCAGTCGGGCTCTCGCGTCAACCCAAGCCTCACTATCGGGTCACCGACGATGGCATGGGCGCCTACGTCGACTGGTTGGCCTCGCATGTCCAGGGCGAGCAGCGCCGCTCGCGGCTGTTCGTCCACCAGATCGCCGTCCTCCCAGCGGGGGAAGCACTGGCGGTAATCGAGCGCTGCGAGCACGCCTGTCTGAAGGCCGCCACAGCGCGCCGCGCCTCCGATGAGGAGCAGCACGGCGGCGATCCCGGCGTGCTGGTGATGCGCCTGATCGACGAGGAGCAGCGCTTGGTCATCGATGCGCGGCTGGCCTGGCTGGAGTACGCGCGCCGGCAGCTGCGAGCACGGGGGGCCTCCCCCGCAACGCGCAGATGAGCCTACTTGCGCTGGAGAGGGTCACCCGTCGCTATCGCAGCGGCGCGCACGAACGTGTCGTGCTCGACGGAGTCTCGCTTTCGCTGGAGGCGGGCGAGCTGTTGGCGGTGTGGGGTCTGCGCCGTTCCGGTCGCTCGACGCTGCTGCGCGTGGCCGCCGGGATCGAGCCACCCGACGCAGGTGTCGTGCGCTTCGAGGGCGAGGACTTGGCGCGCCGGGGTGACGCCTTGGGCAGCGGGATTGGCTTCTGTCGCCCAGGCGGAGGCGTCGGCGACGGCGAAGCTCGCGGGACGCTGGACGAGCTGATCGCGGGCCAGCTGGCGCGCGGAGTTCCTCAGACCGCGGCAGAGTCGCGCGCGTTCGCAGCGCTGGAGCGGGTCGGGGCCAGCGAGTGCGCTGGCCGGCGCTTGAACGAACTCGACGGTGGCGAGAGCGTCCGCGTCGCGATCGCCCGCGCGCTGGCGCTTGGCCCGCTGCTGCTGGTGATCGACGAGCCGACAAAGGGCGTGGACCTGCTCGAGCGCGACTCGATCCTGGCGCTGCTGCGCTCGCTGGCGGACGACGGGATCGCGCTGCTGGTGAGCGTCGGCCAGGCGACCGCTCTCTCAGGCGCCGACCGGGCGCTGTCGCTTTCAGACGGCGAGCTGCGCGGCAGTCTCCGCCCGGAGCTCGCGGCGGTCTTGCCGCTGCGACGCCGCGCGAGCGCATGAGGCGGTACCCCTCGCGCTCGGCGAACCGCGCGCGCGACAGGTGGTAGCGCCATGTCCCTGCTCGAGCTCGACGAGCTCGTCAAGCACTACCGTGGCGGTGAGGAGCCCGTCAGGGCCATAGCCGGCGTCACGCTCGACGTCGAGCCCGGGGAGCTCGTCGCGCTGCACGGCCCAAGCGGATCGGGCAAGACGACGCTGCTGCTGCTGATCGCCGCGCTGCTGCGCCCCGACTCGGGCACGATCAGCTTCGACGGACGCCGGCTCGACGGGCTCTCGGAGAGCCAAGCCTGCGAATACCTGCACCGCGATGTCGGCTTCGTCCACCAGGGCCCCCAGTTGATGCCCCGCGTCTCGGCGCTTGAGAACACGTCGATGAAGCTCCTGCTCGGCGGGATGGGGATGCGCGAGGCGCAGGCGCAAGCGCTGCCGTGGCTGGAGCGGGTCGGCCTGTCGGACTCGCTGGAGCGCACCCCCGAGCGGCTCTCCGCCGGCGAGCGCCAACGGGTGGCGATCGCCCGAGCACTGGCCGGAGCGCCGCGGTTGATCCTCGCCGACGAGCCGACCGGCAACCTCGACAGCGCCCGCTCGGTGGAGATCGTCCAACTTCTGGCCGAGGTGGCGCATGAGCGCGGCGCCGCGGTGCTGCTCGTCACCCACGACGTCGAGGCCGCCGACGTGGCCGATCGGCGCTTCACGCTGCGCGACGGCAAGCTCGTGCGCGACCGCGACGAGTACGAGGGGATGCGCGTTGCCGCCCGCTGAGGCCCTGCACGCCCAGCCGCTCATGCGTCCGCGGGCACTCGTTTACTTCTACCGGCGCCGCCTGCGCGTACACGCCGTCCAAGAGCTGCTGGCTGGGGCCGGCGTGGCGGTGTCGGTAGCGCTCGTGTTCGCGACGATCGTCGCCTCCGCCAGCATCGCCGGATCGGCATCGGAAGTGGTCCACACGGTGATCGGACCAGCCCGGCTGCAGCTGTTCGCGCGCGGCCCGAACGGCATGCCAGAATCGCTACTGGCGCGCGTGCAGCGGATTCCCGGCGTGGCGCAGGCGGCACCGCTGCTGGAGCAGACCGCGACCGTGGTACGTCCAGCGAGGCCTGCCGGCGGCGTCGGCGGACCATCAGCGGTCGAGCACGCGGTCACGGTCGACCTGGCCGGCGCCGACACCAGCCTGGTGGTGCTCGACGGGCTCGCGCATACGCTACCGACCAAAACGCTGTCGGCGGGCGGGATTGGCCTCAGCCGCCATACCGCTGACGTACTTGGGATCCAGGCGCGTGCGCTACCAGGCACGCGTGGTCTGAGTGCGCTCGGCGGCGGCGTGACGCTGCAGCTGCGCGGCAGCTCCCACTCGCTCCAGGTCTCAGCCGTGCTTGGCTCAGAAGTGTTCGGCGCGCTCGCGCAGGCGCAGGTGGCGGTGATGCCGCTTGAACAGCTGCAGCGGCTCGCCGGGATGCAGGGCCGCGTATCGCGCATACTCGTGCAGGCCAAGCCAGGCCGCGAAGCGGCGGTGCGAGCGGGCCTGCGCGCGCTCGCCGGCGGGCGCCTGAGCGTCGCGGCCGCCGACCAGGACGTCGCTCTGCTGCACCAGGCACTGCGGCCGAGCGATCAGGCCAGCGCCCTGTTTGCCACGGTCAGCGCCCTGCTCGGGCTGCTGCTGGCCGGCTCGGCGCTGTTGCTGACGGTGCCCGAGCGGCGGCGCGCGATCGCCGACCTACGCCTGATCGGCGCCAAGCGCTCGGCTATCGCCCAGATGTTCCTGTTCCAGGCGCTCGTGCTCGGCACGTTCGCGTCGCTGATCGGGCTTGCCGGCGGCTACGCCCTCTCGCTTGAGATCTTCCACCAGTCGCCGCGCTATCTGGCGGAGGCGTTCACGCTCGGAACCCGCACCGTGCTCAACCTCCAGCCGGCGGCGCTCGCCTTCGCCGGCGGTGTGTTCGCGACCTGCGCGATCTCGGCGCTGCCGCTGCTGGACCTGCGCCGCGGCAAGGCGCTCGACGCTGTTTATCGCAGCGAAGGCGTGCCCGGCAATGCGCTGGCAGGCGATGTGCAGCGGGCCCTCGCGATCGTTGCCGCCGCGCTGTTCGCAGCCGCCACAGCGCTGTTCGCGGCAGCCCCTTCGCAGGCGTTGGTCGCATGCACGTTGCTGGCGCTGGCGACCGTGCTGGCTGTCCCGCTCGCGTTTTCGGGCGTATTGCGAGCGGCGGCGGCACTGTCTGAGCGCTATCAGCGGCTGACGATCCTGCCGGTCGCGCTTGCCTCGCTGCGCGCCACCACGCTCCGCTCGCTGGCGCTGGCGGCCACGGGAGCGGTGGCGCTGTTCGGCAGCGTTGCGCTCGGCGGCTCGCGCGCCGACTTGCTGCGCGGTATCGAAGGCTTCGCGCGCGATTACTCTCAGGACGCGGCGATCTGGGTCGGCAGCAGCAGCGACGACCAGGCCACGATCGAGTTCCGCCCCGGCCCCCTGGCCGGCAGGATCGCGAGACTGCCCGGCGTCGCTGGCGTACGTGCGTTCCAGGGCGGGTTCATGGCGGTTGACGGGCGTCGCGCGTGGGTCCTCGCCCGCCCGCCCGGTGCGGCCCGCGAAGTGCTCGGCTCCCAGATCGTGCAAGGCAGCGTTGCCGACTCACAACGGCGACTCGCCGAAGGTGGCTGGGCGATCGTCTCCCAGCAGATCGCCGAAGCGTTGCACGCTCATGTCGGCGGTATGTTGACGCTGCCGACCCCAACGGGGCCGGCGCGGCTGAGGTTGGCGGCGACCACCACCAACCTGGCCTGGAGCCCCGGCGTCGTGTTCGTCGGCGCGGCCGACTACCGGCGGCTGTGGTCAAGCGCGCTGCCGACAGCGCTGGCGGTATCCCTTCGCCCGGGCGTCGACGCGACCACGGTCAGCCGCGCGATCGAGCGCGCGATCGGCCCGAACAGCGGGTTGAGCGCGACGACGGCGCAGGCGCGCGAAGCCAGTATCGACATGCTGACCGGCGAAGGGCTCGACCAGCTGCGCCAGATCTCGCTGATCCTGCTGGCGGCGGCGATCCTGGCGATGGCCGCCGCGCTGACCTCGGCGATCTGGTCGCGCCGCGGGGCACTGGCCGGCCTGCGCCTGGCCGGCGTCAAGCCGGGACGGCTGCGCCAGATCCTGCTGTGCGAATCGGCGCTGATGCTGGGCGCCGGCTGCATCACCGGCGCGCTTGCGGGCGTATACGGGCAGCTGACGATCGACGGCTATCTCGATCACGTCACCGGCTTTCCGGTGGCGAGTCTCGGCGCCAGCCTGCGCCCACCCGAGATCTTCGCGCTCGTGCTGGCGCTGGTGCTGGCGATCGTGGCGATTCCCGGCTATCTGGCCTCGCGCGTGTCCCCGACCCTGGCGTTCAATGAGTAGCGCGCTCGCGCTCGCCCGCGCCAACACGCGCTATTGGCTCACGGTCGCTCCTTTCGTTCGCGCCCAGCTCGCCCGTTGGCACGATCGCGCCGCCGCGCTCCAGGATCCGCGCCGCCGCGCGCTGGCGCTGGCCAAGCTGGATCAGGAGCGCTTCAACCCGCAGCTGGCCGCGACGATCGCCACTCCGGCGGCGAGCGCGCTTCGACGATCGGCCGCCGAAGCGATCGTTGCCGCTCAGGTCGCCTACGACTATCGCGACGCGCTCGGGGAGCGCTCGCTCGACGGCGAGGACGAGTACACGCTCGAGCTGGCCGAGGTCGCCCGCAGCGCGTGCGAGCGGCTGCCTGGATGGCGCGCCGTCGCCGACGTCGCCCGCGCGAGCGCCGAGCGCTGGATCGAGGCGCAAAGGCGCGGGCACGCTGCCATCGACGGCGACGACGGGCTGCTACGGGGATGGGCCAGAGGCGAAGCCGCGGGCACGGGGCTGGGCTGGCAGGAGTGGCTGGCCGGGGCGCAGGCGTCGGTGTTGGGGTGGCATGCGCTCGTGGCGCTGGCGGCGGATGGCGACGCGACCGGCGAGCAGGCCGCCGCACTCGACCGGGCCTACCTCTCGATCGGAGCGCTGACGATGCTCGACAGCGTGGTCGATCGCGGGTACGGGGCACGCCGGCCGCCCTCACGGATGGAATGCGCCGAGGACTCCCGCGAGCTTGACTACACGAGCTGGTACGAGAGCCGCGAGCAGATGGGCGGGCGCCTGGCGGGCGCTGCGCGGGACGCGCGAAAGCTCGCGCGGGCGGCGCCGGGCGGCGCCCACCACACGATGACACTGAGCGGGATCGTCGCTTACTACGCCTCAGCGCCGCAAGCGCACGAGCCGCAAGCACATGCGGTATTCGCTCCGGTGCGCCGCGAGTTTGGCGCGGGCCTGCTGCCAGTGCTGGCGATCATGCGGACCTGGCGATTGGCCAAGCGGGTGCGGAGTGTGACCGCCCCGACGGTCGTGCGAGCCTGGCGGCTGGCCGGGCCGGCGGCGCTTGTCCTGGCCGCCTGTCTGGCGGCGAGAGGCGCCACCGTTACAGTGGCGGTGGCCGCTGCGGACCGCGGAGCCGGCGACCGCGCGCACGCGGCCCGCGCGCTGCACGCCAGCGACGAAGCGCACCTTCGCTACGTCTCAGCGTCGGGCTCGACGCTGTACGAGACGGGACACGCGAGCGGGACGCTGCCCGGGTCGATGCGCGTGCACATGCGTATCGGCCCCACCTTCAGCGGCAGCTTCACGATCTACGCGGCCGGCGGCACGATCGCGGGGCACGGGACCGCCACCCCGCACGGCGTCGGTATTTACGAAAGCTTCGCCGGCACGCTCACGCTCACCGGCGGCAGCGGCCGCTTCCGGCACGCCAGCGGCGCCGCGAAGTTGTACGGCACATTCAACCGCAACACGTACGCACTGCTGATCCAGACGGAGGGCACGCTGCACTACTGACTAGGCCAGGGGCAGATGGACGAGGCACGAACAGATCGAGGAGAGACCCGGCCAGCGGGAAGGCTTGGCCCGAACGCTCGCGGCCAGGGCCTGAGATGGCTCGCCTGTGTGACGGCGCTGTGCCTGTGCGCGCCGGCGGCGAGCGTCGCACGCGCTGGGGCG
>Ga0207695_10008280_pt1 | contig 13043 bp, 8 predicted proteins | sample KBSC54metaG_FD_184354 | JGI IMG/M metagenome (GOLD analysis project Ga0207695, IMG submission 184354) | Corn rhizosphere microbial communities from Kellogg Biological Station, Michigan, USA - KBS C5-4 metaG (SPAdes) (version 2) | ecosystem: Host-associated > Plants > Roots > Rhizosphere > Soil...
GAGGTGCAGGTACCCGAAGCACGATGTTTTTATGGCTTCCAGATCATGATGGAGAATATCCATTCGGAGACCTACGCGTTGTTGATTGATACTTATATTAAAGATCCTGTTGAAAAAGATAGACTGTTTCATGCGATAGATACTGTTCCGGCAGTAAAGAAAAAAGCCGAATGGGCGTTGCGTTGGATAGAGAACGGAACATTTGCAGAGCGATTGGTAGCGTTTGCCGCGGTTGAAGGTATCTTCTTTTCAGGTAGCTTCTGCTCTATATTTTGGATGAAAAAACGTGGATTGATGCCGGGTTTGACCTTCAGTAATGAGCTCATCTCACGTGATGAAGGCCTGCACTGCGAATTTGCCTGTTTATTGTACGGTATGCTAAACCAGAAGCCAAGTAAGCAGGAAGTCACCCAGATTATCACCGATGCGGTTGAGATAGAAAAGGAATTCGTGACAGAAGCTTTACCTGTAAATCTCATAGGAATGAATGCCAAATTGATGAGCCAGTATATCGAATTTGTAGCTGATCGCTGGTTAGTGGAATTGGGATACGACAAGGTTTACAACGCCACCAATCCATTTGATTTTATGGAGATGATATCCCTGCAAGGCAAAACCAACTTTTTCGAAAAGCGCGTCGGCGATTATCAGAAAAGCGGGGTTTTGAATACAACCACTGAAAGTAAGGCGTTTTCGCTAGACGAAGATTTTTAACTAATTAACTGATCTCTAACCTCTAATCTCTAACCAACTATGTTCGTAATAAAAAGAGACGGTAAAAAAGAACCCGTAAAATTTGATAAAATAACAGCACGCATCGAAAAGCTGTGCTATGGTTTGAACCCTGCATTGGTTGACCCGATTGACGTCGCCAAAAAAGTAATTGAAGGCTTATATGATGGCGTGACCACATCTGAACTGGATAACCTGGCGGCAGAAACTGCAGCTTCATTAACCACCAAGCACCCGGACTATGCTTTGCTGGCATCACGCATAGCAGTATCCAACCTGCATAAAAATACCATTAAATCATTCTCAGAAACAATGAGGAGATTGCATGGATATATCGACCTGAAAGCAGGCAAAAATGCGTCATTAATTGCTGATGACGTGTGGGAAGTGATCGAGAAAAATGCGGAAGTGCTGGACAGCACCATCATATACGACCGTGATTTTGGGTTTGATTACTTCGGCTTCAAGACACTGGAAAAATCTTACCTGTTAAAGTTAGACGGTAAAATAGCCGAACGCCCTCAGCATTTGTTTATGCGGGTATCTGTGGGAATCCACAAAGATGATATTGATAGCGTGATCAAAACTTACAACCTGATGAGTGAGCGCTGGTTTACGCATGCAACACCCACACTGTTCAACGCAGGTACGCCAAAACCGCAAATGTCATCATGCTTCTTATTAACTATGAAGGACGACAGCATCGATGGTATTTATGATACTTTGAAACAAACAGCCAAAATATCACAAAGTGCAGGCGGTATCGGTCTGAGCATACATAATGTGCGCGCCACAGGTTCCTATATCAGCGGAACTAATGGTACCAGCAATGGTATTATTCCGATGCTGAAGGTATTTAACGATACCGCACGTTATGTAGACCAGGGTGGTGGTAAGCGTAAAGGTGCATTTGCTATTTATCTGGAGCCTTGGCATGCAGATATATTTGAGTTTTTGGATCTACGCAAAAATCATGGTAAGGAAGAAATGCGCGCGCGCGACTTGTTCTATGCTCTTTGGGTATCCGACCTGTTTATGAAAAGGGTAGAAGCCAATGAAGATTGGAGCCTGTTTTGCCCGCACGAAGCACCAGGCCTGGCAGATTGCTTCGGAGCAGAATTTGATGCCTTATACACCCAATACGAAAGCGAAGGTCGTGCACGTAAAACCGTAAAGGCGCAGGATCTGTGGTTTGCTGTGCTTGATGCACAAGTGGAAACTGGCACGCCATACTTGTTGTATAAGGATGCCGCTAACAGCAAATCTAACCAGCAAAATTTAGGAACGATCAAAAGCTCGAACCTATGTACCGAGATCATGGAGTATACTTCGGAAAAGGAGGTTGCAGTATGTAACCTGGCCTCGCTGGCATTACCACGATATGTGATCAACGGCGTATTCGATTATCAGAAATTATATGAGGTTACTTACCAGGTTACTTATAACCTCAACCGCATTATCGATAATAATTACTACCCGGTTGAAGAGGCGCGTTACTCTAACCTGCGCCATCGCCCAATAGGTTTAGGCGTACAGGGATTAGCGGATGCATTTATCCTGTTGCGTTTACCATTCGAAAGTGAGGAAGCGAAGCAATTGAATAAAGAGATATTTGAGACAATCTATTTCGCAGCGACGACCGCTTCAAAAGACCTTGCGATAAAAGAAGGCGCTTATGAAACTTTCAAAGGCTCACCATTGTCAAAAGGCCAGTTCCAGTTTGATCTGTGGAACGTAAAACCAGATAGCGGGCGTTGGGATTGGGAAAACCTGCGTTTGGATGTTATGAACCATGGCGTGCGCAACTCATTACTGGTTGCCCCGATGCCTACAGCTTCTACTTCCCAGATATTAGGTAACAATGAGTGCTTCGAGCCTTATACTTCGAATATTTACACCCGCAGGGTTTTAAGCGGCGAGTTTATCATCGTCAACAAATTCCTGCTGCGAGATTTGGTTAATCTTGGCTTGTGGAACACCACCATGAAAGACAAAATCATAAGCGCAAATGGTTCGATACAAGAAATAGAAGAAATACCGCAGGAACTGAAAGATCTGTACAAAACCGTTTGGGAGATCAAGATGCGTAACATCATCGATATGGCTGCCGACAGGGGCGCTTATATCTGCCAGTCGCAATCATTGAACCTGTTTATCAATGCACCAAATGCATCTAAATTAACCTCGATGCACTTCTACGCATGGAAGAAAGGTTTGAAAACCGGCATGTATTACCTGCGTACGCAGGCTGCTTCACAAGCTGTAAAGTTCACTGTAGAGAACCAGGGTGGCAAAAACATGGAGCCGGTAATCCCCGATCATGTTGCACAAGTAGCCGACGAGATCCCAGCCGGGCCAAGCTGCTCGATGGAAGAGGGATGTGTGACGTGCTCGGCCTAGACAATATCCGTAGAGACGCGATGCTTCGCGTCTCTACATTTGATAGTTTTGAAAATGATCCATCAAAAGCACGAAATTGTTCGCTGTGAACGATGCCAGTTGCCGTTTGAATGTAAGGCCAATTCATTCACCAAATGCCAGTGCAATACAGTACAGCTAACGCTGAATGAAACGCAATACATCAGTGAACAATTTGATGGGTGTTTGTGCGCAAAATGCCTGCTGGAATTGCAGCAAGAGTATATTTCTTTGTTAAAAACGTAAAACATTGCCTATATTTAGTCCGTATAAAACCGAAACTTATACTGACTAATATCTTATCACGAATGTCTTCTATTTCTTGCTCGCAATCAGGCTATGTCCGCAAGGGCATTTTGCTGATCTGTTTCATAATCCCTGTTTTTTTTACATCAACCGCCAAAGCACAAGGCAGTTACGACTCGAGATACGGAATATCTGTTGGGACCGATTACGATGCTCCGGTAGGAAATTTCTCCTACACTTTTAAGCCGGCTATGAATTACAATCTGTCCTTTCTTATGACTTCAGGTAGCCTTACCGGGAGTGTGAATTTCGGTTATCACAATTACAAAGCCAAACAGGATACTTTTTACTACCAGGTGATCTACACAGAAGATGGCAGAGATCATTTGGACTATGGCAGCGTTCACTATGAAAACTTCCCGGTTTATTCAATTTACTTAGGGTTAGTTTACAATCTTGAATTATCTGAACAGTTAAAGGTTTATGCCGGGGCCAACCTGGGAGCCTACTACACACATTTCGTGTTCCAGGCAAGGGATGTGCAGGGTGGTTCAAATACGGATCTTCACGAGCGGGACCTGTATATCGCTCCCCGCTTAGGATTTACTTATTCGCTCGCAAACAATATTGGAATAGGGATAGAGGGTAAATACAACTTATTTGCGCCCACGGGAGATAGCCGGTATAGCGATCGGGTTGGTACTTTATACAATTCCTATTCAGCCGGAGTTAGGTTGACTTACTATTTTTAATCCTCAAGACATGAAAAGAATATTTTATAGCCTGATCGTTGTAATCACTTTGCTGGCTTTCGGATGTCAAAAAGGGCCATATCCCTATATCTCAAAAGAAGACACTAAGAAAATAGATAGTGCGATTCACCCGGCTATTAAAAATGCGGCCTTTATTTATCAGAACAATGTTTATTATGTCCCTGATTTTGATAAGCCGGTAATACAGATAACCTCAGACGGCAGCGCCTTTAAGCTGATCAAAATGTCTCACGACCATAGCAAATTTGCTTACATGGATATTTTGAACAACATCATAGTGGTAGACAATAAGGGCAATAACATCGCAACTTTATCCCAATACAAGCAAGCAAAATGTTTTGACTGGAGTCCGGACGATAAAACACTCTATATTCTAAATGGCAACACGATGGCCTATTTCGGCCCTGATATGAATCTGCCGGCATTTACTCATCCGGGATTGCCAACTGTATTTGGAATGGAGGTTTTGTGTGCAGCGGTATCTATGCAAGGCGATTTTGCTTACATCTATCATGCCAATTTGATTGATGGGGATAAGTATGAGTTGTTTATTGTTCCTGCCAATGGCGGGCAAGTTGTCAGTTATTCCGATTCGGACGTCAGCTATGACGCTATGATTTACGTAAACTTTACAGCTAACACTACAGATTTTGTTGTTGGCTATGGATACCCTAACGAGCAACTGACAAATGTGTCGTTTTTTCGGGACCTCCATAACTACCCAACTGTGACACATGGCGGAACCGCTACAGCTACCCCTGTATATAATAGTACATTAAATTACATGGTTGGTGGTGCAACTAATAAAACTACGAATGCTATAGCGCCGGCAGCCATATATCTTGGCGATCCTCCTGAAATTGTAGGTGAAAATGTGCCAACAAGCAAAATATTAACCCAATACAGTTCATCCGGCGGTAACATATACACCGACTGGAAATAAGAAATAGGTTCACAAGGGCTATTTAAGTGGCTACTTCTTTAGTACATTTATCAGCTTAAATCGAGACTGCAGGGGAAATATTGAAAATAATGCGGGTAAACTGTTAGATAATATGTCGGAGTTTTTTCTTACAAATACATTGCGAGTTTGATGACTATTATTCTACGGTGATAGATGATGATGGTCGTGTATGTTACGCTTACTTATACCAGGGAGAGGACATCATAGGTGATGTTTGGCTTTATAATCAACAGCAAGCTCCCACAAATTCCTTCTGGCTGGCGGAGGATATGCCCTTTTTAAATCCAACAGAATACCTCGCTAAAGATGCTGCTATCAAGCCAATAGCAAATGAAAACGAATTAAGATGCGAATGGACGGAATCCAAAGATGATGGATTGATGGAGGTTGGTATTTATATCCGCGATAAATTTATCGCTTCTATTACCGCGGGTTCCAAGCCTGGTTGGTCGGTATTAGTAGTAAAAGATGGACCGCTGGCGTTGATTTATTAAATAAAAGCCGTACAACTCATGTTGTACGGCCTTCGGTAATAGAATCCCTTAATTTACCGATTGATCTATAAATATTTCTCTGGCTGATTTAGCCGCTTTTACCATATTTTCAAGAGCTGCTTTGGTCTCGGGCCATTTGCGGGTTTTCAGGCCGCAATCAGGGTTTACCCAAATGTTTTCTACAGGCAACAGCTCAGCTGCTTTTTTGAGCAGATCGACTATCTCATCCACCGTAGGCACACGCGGCGAATGAATATCATATACTCCCGGACCTATTTCGGCAGGGTATTTAAAATCAGCAAATGCTTCCAGCAACTCCATTTGTGAGCGCGAGGTTTCAATGGTAATTACATCGGCATCCATCTGTGCGATGTGCGTAATAATATCGTTAAATTCACTGTAGCACATGTGAGTATGTATCTGCGTTTCGTCTTTCACTCCACTGGCTGAGATGCGGAAAGCTTTCACCGCCCAGTCGAGGTATTTTTCATGGTCGGCTTTGCGCAATGGCAAGCCTTCGCGAATGGCTGGTTCATCTATTTGTATTACTTTGATACCCGCACGCTCTAATGCCAGCACCTCATCTTTAATAGCAAGCGCGATCTGGAAAGCAGTTTCAGATCGTGGCTGATCGTCACGCACAAATGACCATTGCAGAATAGTCACCGGGCCGGTTAACATACCTTTCATTAGTTTATCGGTATTCGCCTGTGCAAAGCTGCTCCAGCGAACGGTCATATCTTCAGGGCGACTTACATCACCATAAATAACCGGCGGCTTTACACACCGGCTGCCATAGCTTTGTACCCATCCGTTTTTAGTGAACAAGAATCCATCCAATTGCTCCCCGAAATATTCCACCATATCATTACGCTCAAACTCGCCATGCACCAGCACATCGATCCCGGCTTCTTCCTGCCAGCGGATTGCTTCGATGGTCGCTTTCTCAATTTCAGCATTGTATTGATCAATGGTCAGCTCACCCTTTTTTAATTTGCCACGTAACAGGCGTATGTCATCTGTCTGTGGGAAGGAGCCAATAGTTGTTGTCGGGAACAGCGGCAATTGAAACTTTTCTCGCTGAATTTTTTGCCTTAACGGGAATACGTTTTTGCGCCGAGCATCATCGTGTGTAAGGGAAACTACCCTTTCCTTCACTTCCTGCTTATGAATTAGTTTAGAAAGACTGCGACTTGATATGGCTTTCATATTGTTAACCAGCAGCTCATTATCGCCTTCAATGATCCGGCTTAGCTCATCCACCTCCTTCAGCTTTTGTTTGGCGAATGCCATCCAGTTCTTTATTTCTGGCAGAATATCGGTTTCGATGTCCAGGTCGAACGGCGTATGTAGCAACGAACAACTTGGTGCGATCATGATACGATCTGAACCGATAACAGCAATTGCTTTTTTGATATGCGCTAATGAACGGATGTAATCGTTTTTCCAAATGTTACGACCGTCAACTACGCCGAGCGATAAACTGAGTGATTCGGGCATCAGGGTTAAAACAGCGTCCAGTTGCTTATGTGCACGTACCAGGTCGATATGCAGGGCACTGACCGGAAGGTTGACTGCTAAAACGGTATTCTCATCAAGGCCTTCAAAATAGGTGGTGAGCAATATTTTCAGTTCCGGGCAGTGCTTCTTTATTTCTTTATATGCATATCTGAAAGCATCTTTTTCTTTTTCATCCAGGTCGAGCGCCAGAAACGGTTCATCCATTTGCACCCAAAGTGCTCCCTGGCTTTTTAATCGTTTTAGTATTTCGATATAAACCGGTACGATCTTTTTGATAAGGTCGATCTTATCAAAGCCCGGTTCTTTTTCTTTCCCCAATAATAAGTACGACACCGGCCCGATTAATACCGGCTTCGGTGTAACTCCGGTTACCTGCTTTGCCAGGTTAAACTCCTCAAATACTTTTTCTGAAAATATCCTGAACTGCTGGTCGGCAGTAAATTCCGGGACGATGTAATGGTAATTGGTATCAAACCATTTAGTCATTTCCATGGCGGTAATGTCCAGTCCGTCCTTCTGGTACCCCCGGGCCATTGCAAAATAGAGGTCGATCTCCGCATTTTTCTCGTTCTGTGCCAATATGCCGGTATATCTTTTTGGGATAACGCCGAGCATTAATGAGGTATCCAGCACATGATCGTAAAAACTAAAATCGTTACAGGGGATAAGATCGATGCCTGCGTCTTTTTGCAGCTCCCAATGTTGCTGCCGCAATTTGCGGGAGACCGTAAATAATTCTTCACGACTGATTTTGCCTGCCCAGTATTGTTCACAGGCCTTTTTAAGTTCACGGTGAGCACCCACACGCGGGTACCCCAGGTTGTTTTTGAGCATACGCATAAAACTTTTTTGGTTAAACATTAATTTGAGTTAATGCTCCTTACGGTTTTCGGTATGCTTTCGGGGAAATGGTAATAAAAGATAAAGGCACGGCGCAGGGCAGGCCTGCAAATGCTTTATACTCTGACTACTGCTTCTTATCGCGAAAGCATTGTCTTAAACAGCGGGCAAGTATCCTGGCTTGTAACATTATTGCCGTCCTTCTCGCCCCGATGTATCGGGACAATGGACATTTGGATTTGGCAATAACTTGTAGCGTTACTTACAGTTGCGCGACAGCCCGTGATTTACACACGGTTCCTTTTTAATTCCCGTTGAACGGAAACCTCACTGTTGAAATAAAGTAAAGAACTGGGCGTAAAGATACGCCGAAAACTTACGAAGTTTTCAAAACTTCGTAAGTTTATCAATAGATAATTATTTGTTTAATATAAAAAACTGTACAATTCAATATGGGACTTTTCCTCTCGCTTTCCGGAATAATCAACAAGTCCGAAAAAGAAGTTGCGAATGCTTTAGAAAAATATTTGAAATCCGTTGATGGTGGTCTTGAGCTAGCCAATATTGATAATAGCCATAGAAATTTTTGTGTTATTAAGGAAGACAATGGGAATACCACGATTTTCTACCCTGAATACTTTCTTAAATGGGAACAGTGTTCGGATTTTCTATCAAAAGAGTTAAGGGCTCCAGTTTTTTCTTTACACATTTACGACGGGGATTTTTGGACTTATACATTATTTTTCAATGGAGAGATAAAAGATAAATTTATGCCAATACCCGATTACTTCAATGAAGATGTAAGTCAAGAAGAAATTGACGGTTGGAAAGGTAGTTCTAAGATAGTAGCTAGTTACGTTCCTGGGTTAGTTCAGGAAAATATCGAAAAGTATTTGGTACGCTGGGATTTAGATCAAGAGGAAAGCAAGGCTTATGAAGATGATGAATTTACTAACTGTGACTGGCAGTTAGTTGATTTTATGAAAAAGCTAAAACTGCCATACCCAATCGATGACAATGGTAACTCACTAGGACAAATTTATAAGTTTTGGTCAAAAGATATTCCATTAACAGAGATTCCGATTGGGCCATTTATCGTTAATGCGCAAACGAGTTTTCCGATGAACAAAAAGCCTTGGTGGAAGTTTTGGTAGCGTTTGTTCTTTCTGACTTTCGGACTTTTCCGACTTTCGGACTAAATAAGTATCTTCGACCCCCGAAATCATTCAGAACACAATGAAATTATTAGAAGGAAAAACAGCACTCATCACCGGAGCTTCAAAAGGTATAGGCCGTAAAATAGCTGAAAAGTTTGCCCAACATGGCGCCAACGTAGCATTTACTTACTTATCGTCTGTTGAAAAAGGACAGGCTTTGGAGGCGGAACTGCAAAAGTTTGGAACCAAAGTAAAGGGCTATCGGTCTGACGCTTCCAAATTTGATGAGGCTGATAAACTAATAAATGATATTGTTGCTGATTTCGGTACCCTGCATATTGTGGTAAATAATGCCGGTATCACCAAAGACGGTCTGCTGATGCGCATGACCGAAGAGCAATGGGACGAAGTACTGGATGTGAACCTGAAATCTATATTCAACGTGACCAAGGCTGCATCTAAGATCATGATGAAAAACCGCGAAGGTGTGTTCATCAATATGAGCTCGGTAGTAGGTGTTAATGGTAATGCAGGTCAATCCAACTATGCTGCTTCTAAAGCCGGTATCATCGGCTTCTCTAAATCTATAGCCAAAGAACTAGGCTCACGTAATATCCGCACCAACGTGGTAGCGCCGAGCTTCATCAAAACAGAAATGACCGAAGTGCTTGACCCGAAAGTGGTTGAAGGCTGGGCAGCAGCGATTCCGCTTAAACGCGGCGGCGAGACTGAAGACGTAGCCAATGCTTGCGTATTCCTGGCTTCTGATATGGCTGCTTATATCACTGGTCAGGTGATCCCTGTTGATGGGGGAATGTTGTAGGATTTCGGAAGGCGGAATTTCGATTGCGGAATTTTTTAAGAACCAAAGAACTACAAGAAAGGTTAGATTTAGTATTTTTATTAAATCTAACCTTTTTCATTTATGACCCGTAATTTCATTTTGATTAGTTTGCTGTTATCAATGTCTTGTAACAGCGAAAAACCTAAACAAGCTTTTTTGGCTCCCGACGCTAATGATATCAACGAGATAGTAAAAACAATCATTTCTACAGACAGTCTAAGTGTTCGAGCAAATTCACCGCTTTCTGCCGACTTAACAAAAATTACAATCGTATCTAAGAATACTGATACCGTCCCTCCGCCAATAGGGACAAGTAACCTCCCTGTTACATCGTTATTAGACGCATATTCCAATAAATACTTTTCAAAAAAAGATTCAGCATACCTTTTCTTCCAAAATAAAATAATACACTCCTTTCGGCTAGAAGGCACCTTCTCAAAACTTATCAACTTAACTGATAATAATCAGGTAATAAAAAGTAGAACAAAACAACACGGCTTTTTTCGCTATTATGAAATATCACTACCAATATTTTCAATGGATCGGAAAATAGCGTATGTAACTATTGATTATCACTGTCCATTGTGCGGCTACGGAATGGCTATCCTTCTCAGGAAAATGAATGGGAAATGGAAGATAATAACGCAAACAGAGACGTGGATAAGTTAGGTAAGGATTAAATAGTTTTGTTTGCAAGGCCACATCAATATTTTGACTTATCATCTCGCAATTATTTTGCATTTTGCACACTAACGTAAAATGTGCTACGTCATACGTATAACGTAAAATTATGCAGCTTTTATTTTCAGTAACATGGGGAACAGTTTCGGGGTGGTGGACACCAGTTTGCCTGTTGCTGGGCTTGCTGTATGGCTGGTTGATGTACCGTCAGCCGGTCAGCCTGGGTAAGCGCGCGCGTTATGCTTTGCTTGCTGCACGGGCGTTGGCTGTATTCCTGCTTTCGTTTTTGCTGATCTCCCCTTTAATTAGATCGGTGGCTTATAACCCGCAGAAGCCGCTAATACTGGTTGCACAGGATAATTCAGAGTCGATAAAGTTATTTGGCCAAAGCCAAAAAGATAAAGACTTTACAGGAGCACTCTCCCAATTAAAGCAACAATTAGGCGATCAATACGATGTGCGGGAGTTCAATTTCAGCGGCGATTTAAAAGATGGTTTATCAGATAAATTCATTGGCAAGCAAACCAATATTTCGGCGGCTATCCATCAACTGAATGAGCGTTATGTGAACCAGAATATTGGCGCTTTGGTGTTGGCGACGGATGGTTTATATAACCAGGGCAGTGATCCGCGTTACGAAGCTAAAAATCTAAAGACAAGTATTTATACCATTGCCTTAGGCGATACAGTGGCTAAACGCGATCTGCTGATCGGCAATGTTAATTATAATAAGACTGCCTATCTTGGTAACGACTTCGAGACTGAAGTATTAGCTGAGGCTTTCCAGGCCAAAGGTGAAAACATCCGTTTGACTGTTGATGAAGATGGCAAACAGGTGTTTTTTCAAACAGATGCGGTTACCTCCAATAACTTCAGGAAAACTATCCCGATAAAGTTAAATGCAGATAAAAAAGGTCCCCGGAAATTTACCATCAATATTGCCCAGGTAAAGAATGAGATATCGGTGCAAAACAATACCGAAACCATTTATGTGGATGTTCTGGATGCCCGCCAAAAGATATTACTGCTGTACAATGGTCCGCACCCGGATATAAGCGTCATCAAGCAATCGATAGAAAGCAACCGCAATTATGAGGTAAAAACCAGTCTGCTGAGCGATCTGCCTAAATTGAAACTAAGCGATTATAGCCTCATAATTCTGTATCAAACCGCAAGCAACAGCTCAGGAGAACTGCAAAGCTTTATCACCAAAAGTAAAGTGCCTGTTTGGTACATCGCCGGCGCACAAACCGATCTATCGCAACTGAATAATGAGCAAAAACAGGTGCTGATCAACTCAGCCCGGAGCGAAATGCAGGAGGTTTTTGCGCAGCCTGTACAGGACTTCTCTCTTTTCACTCTGTCTGATTCCACAAAAAATAAATTGAGTAAACTGCCACCGCTATTGGCTCCCTATGGCAATTATAGCAGCAATGGCACCGGACAAGTATTATTCAGACAACGCATAGGCGAGGTATCTACACCTTTCCCGCTTTTGTCTTTTAATGATGAAAATGGTCGCAGAACAGCGGTACTGACAGGTGAAGGAATATGGCGTTGGTCGTTATCAGAATATAATACTTACGGCAACCATGTGGCTTTAGAAGAATTGTTCGGTCAGGCGGTGCAATATCTCACTGCTAACAGCAATCACCAGCGCTTGAGGGTTTATGCTGCCAAGAATGTTTTTGACGAAGGTGAGAACGTTATCCTGAATGCCGAACTGTATAACCAGGCGCTGGAGTTAGTCAATACTCCGGATATCCGTATTGAACTGAAAAGCCGTGCCGGTAAAACCTATAGTTTCCTGTTTTCACGAAATGGTCAAAGCTATCAGTTGGATGCCGGAACTTTGCCAGTTGATGAATATACTTATTCGGCGTCAACCAAGCTGGGTAATGAGACTTTTACCGCTACCGGACAACTTACCGTAAAACCTTTGAATCTGGAAACCCGGCAAAGTGCTGCAGATCATCGGTTACTATCTGATCTGGCTAAACAATCAGGCGGACAAATGTTGCAGCCTTCGCAAATCGGCCAGCTTGCTGATCTGATAAGGAAGAACGAGAATGTCAAAACCGTGGTTTATGAGGATAAGCGCTACAGCGACCTCATCGACCTGAAATGGATATTTATTTTGATCCTTGGATTGCTGAGCGCCGAATGGTTTTTACGTAAACGCGAAGGGGAGGTATGATGATCAATATCTCATCGGTCATCGAAATATCCGGGACGGTAGCTTTTACTATTTCGGGTGCATTCTCAGCCATTCAAAAACGGTTGGATGTATTCGGCGTACTCATCCTCGGCTTTGTAACAGCCATTGGCGGCGGAACTATTCGTGATATCCTGATAGGAGACACACCGGTTGCC
>Ga0207695_10008282_pt1 | contig 13041 bp, 11 predicted proteins | sample KBSC54metaG_FD_184354 | JGI IMG/M metagenome (GOLD analysis project Ga0207695, IMG submission 184354) | Corn rhizosphere microbial communities from Kellogg Biological Station, Michigan, USA - KBS C5-4 metaG (SPAdes) (version 2) | ecosystem: Host-associated > Plants > Roots > Rhizosphere > Soil...
TCCACGTGGCCGGCACCAACATCAGCTTCTCAGGGCTGGCGGCGGGCGGGCGGGTGATCGTCCTGCCGGAGTTCCGGCCCGCCGAGGTGCTGCGGCTGATCGAGGCGGAGCGGGTGGCGCACGTCTTCCTGGTGCCGGCGATGATCAACATGCTGTTGCAGACCCCGGAGGCGGCGACCACCGACGTCTCCAGCCTGAAGACCATCGCCTACGGCGCCTCTCCGATCGGCGAGGCGGTGCTGGCGCAGGCGAAGGCCCGCTTCGGCTGCGGCTTCATCCAGTTCTACGGCATGACCGAATCCACCGGCGCGGGGACCTACCTGCCGCCGCAGGCGCACGAGGGCGAGCTGCTGCGCTCCTGCGGCAAGCCGTGGCCTTCGATCGAGGTGAAGATCCTGCGCGACGACGGCTCCGACGCCGACGTGGGCGAGATCGGCGAGATCGCCATGCGCTGCGAGCTGGTCATGGCGGGTTACTGGAACCGGCCGGACGCCACCGCCGATACGATCACGCCGCAGGGCTGGCTGCGGACCGGCGACGCCGGCTACTGCAACGCCGAGGGCTACTTCTTCGTCCACGACCGCGTGAAGGACATGATCGTCTCCGGCGGCGAGAACGTCTATCCGGCCGAAGTCGAGAACGCGATCATGGGTGCGCCCGGGGTGGCCGACGTGGCGGTGATCGGCGTGCCGGACGAACGCTGGGGCGAGGCGGTGAAGGCCATCGTGGTCCTTGCCCCGGGCGCGCGGCCCGACCCCGAGGCGGTGATCGCCTGGGCGCGGGCGCGGATCGCCGGCTTCAAGGCGCCCAAGTCGGTGGATTTCATTGACGCTCTGCCGCGCAACGCCTCGGGCAAGGTGCTCCGCCGCGAGCTGCGCAAGCCCTACTGGGAAGGCCGCGCGCGGATGGTGGGCTAGGGGCCGGCTACCGAAACGAGCTCCTCAGGTTGGCCGCCGGGCTTTGCGCCGCGCCAGGCGCGGCGAGGTCCGGCGCGGTGACGCAGGCGCCGTAAAGCGCGCGGGCCTGACGGAGCAGGCTCTGCTGGGTGCGGACGGACACGGGGGCGTCCAGTCGGCCGCTCCGCGCGAGTAACAGCTGGGATCCCAGGGTCAAGCCGACATTGGCGTTCCGCAGCAGCCCCGCCAGGCGTCGCAGGTTCTGACGCTCCGCAGCGGAGGCTTCGCCGGACGGTGGCAGCGCCTCGCGCAGTTCTGCGGCCAGATCGTCTTCGCGCGCATTGATGTCGTTCAGCCGCGGCACGGTGCGGTAGGCGGCCGACCATTCGACCAGCCGCTCCGCGCCCATGACGTTGGCGATGTCCGATGAGACGACGGCCTTCCACGCCTCGCTGTCCCAGGTCCTGAACGGCGGCGCGTAGGCCGCGACCTGTTTGCGGAGCTCATCGCTCGGCGCGGTGAGCGCGGCGTCATGAATCGAGGCGATCCGGTTGCCCAGGCAGGGACCGATCACCACCCGGCCATAGGCTTGCGGCCCGTCGTCCTCGGCGAGCTCCAGCCGCATGGCGCGTTCCGCGAGCCTCGCCTGCTCGCCGCGGTGCAGGGCTTCCACAAGCTGTTCGCCGCCGAGCGCGAGCAGCACGCCGATCACGATCACGCCGACTTCCTTGGCGAGCTCGCGCAAGCCGTGCCACGGCTTGGGTCTGTGGATCTCCATGCCGCCCCCAGCGGATCAACGGTCCGTGCCTAGCACGGATTGGCCGGCGGTCCGCAACCGCTCGACGCGTCTTCCGCGGCTAGGGGCCGGCGGCGAGCTGGCCGATCTCCTCGCGCGGCGGACGCGACGGCGGTGCGAGCTTCAGCCGGAGCAGGCTGACCAGGGCGGCGACCGCGGCGACGCCGGCGGCGGTGGCCAGGGCGACCGTCGTCGCGTGCGTGCCGGCGAGGTGGAAGAACACCGCCGTGGTCACCGCGCCGGCGGTCTGGCCCAAGAGGCGGGCGGTGGCCAGCATGCCGCCCGCCGCGCCCGACCGATGCATCGGCGCAGAGCTCACCATCGCCCGGTTGTTCGGCGACTGGAAGAAGCCGAAGCCCATCCCGCACACCGCCATCCGCCAGACGATGTCGAGGTTCGAGGCGCCCGGGTGGATCATCGACAGCAGCGTGAGCCCGACCGCGAAGACTCCCAGGCCGATCCCGCCCAGCAGGCCCGCGGGGTAGCGGTCGGCGAGGCGCCCGGCGATCGGCGCGGTGAGCCCCACCGCCAGCGGCCACGGCGTCATCAGGAAGCCGGTCTCGACAGCGCTGCGGCCGAGCACGCCCTGGAAGTAGAAGGGCAGCGAGACGTAGGCCAGCATCTGGGCGGCGAAGGAGACGATCGAGGTCGCGATCGAGAGCCCGAAGATCGGGATCCGCAGCAGGTCGAACGGCACCAGCGGCGCCGGGCGGCCGAGCTCGCGGCAGGTGAGCGCCGCCGCCGCCAGAGCGCCGATCGCCAGCTCGACGAGGCCCAGGACGAGACTCTGTCGCACCACGCCCTCGGCGCCCATGATCAGGAACCCGAAGGCGATCGCGCTGAGGATCGCCGAGGTCACGTCGAGCTTGCGGCCCGAGCCCTCGGTGCGCGGCAGGGCCCGGCCGGCGATGGCGATGGTCACCACCCCGATCGGCACGTTGATCGCGAACAGCCACTCCCAGGAGGCGATCGAGAGGATGCCCGAGGCGACCGTCGGCCCGATCGCCGCCGAGATGGAGATCACCACCGCGTTCAGGCCGATGCCCTGGCCGAGCATCCGCTGCGGATAGGTGTGCCGCACCAGGGCGGAGTTGATGCTCATGATCCCGCCCGCGCCCAGGCCCTGCAGCACCCGCGCCGTGGTGAGCTCGAGCAGCGTGTGCGACAGCGCGCAGCCCAGGGACCCTGCGGTGAAGATCGCCAGGCCCGCCATGTAGACGCGCCGGTAGCCCAGCTTGTCGCCGAGCGCCGCCAGCGGCAGCAGGGTGACGGTGATCGCCAGCTGATAGGCGTTGACGATCCAGATCGAGCCGGCGGGCGTGGCCTGCAGCTCGCGCGCGATGGTCGGCAGCGCGACGTTGGCGATCGCCCCGTCCAGCACCGACATGGTCATGGCCAGCCAGATGGTGGCCACCGACCAGTAGCGGCGCGGAACGGGCAGGCCGTCGGGCGCGCCGGACGCGGGCGCGGCGCGGGGCTCAGCCACGGGTCGTTGCATGGGCCGCAGAACCCATCAGCTCGCCGTTCGATCCCGCGGGCCGGGCCCCGTCCGGCTCAGGCGCTGGCGGTCGCGCTCGGCCGCGCCTTCACCCGGTCGCGCCAGGCGGTGAGCTTCTTGAAGTCCGGATCGAGCGGCTGGCCCACCTGACCGCCGAAGTCGATGAAGGCGTAGAGCAGGATGTCGGCCAGGGTGAAGCGCTCGCCCGCCAGCCACGGCCCCTTGAAGTTGTTCTCGAGCCAGGTCTCGCCGTCCTTGGCCATGGACTTCAGGCCGGGCGCGGCTTCGGGGACTGTGAGGATGCGGTCCTGGAACAGGCGCAGCCCGTCCGAGAAGCGGAAGCCGTTGGCCATCGGCTCGCAGATCTTCAGATCGACGCGGCGGGTCCACATGCGGGTCTCGGCGCGCTCCTCCGGCGTGGTCCCGATCAGCGGCGGGTTGGGATGCTTTTCCTCGAGGTACTCGCAGATCGCGGTGATCTCCGAGAGATGCGCGCCGTCGTCGAGCTGGAGGCAGGGCGACTGGCCGGCCGGATTCCTCGAGGTGTGGGGCGCCCGCCGGTTCTCCCCGCCCAGCAGGTCGATGTCCTCGCGCGGCACGTCGATGCCCTTCTCGGCTATGAACATCTTCACGACCCGCGGATTGGGCCCGATCGACTGGTAGAGCTTCATGAGTGTCTCCCGAGACTGGGAGGCGGACCGTACGGGCTTGCCGCTGGGGCGGTCAACGAATCACGAACCGAGCTCCGCCAGCGATTTCTGCTTTCTTAACTGTGGCGTTCTGTCGCGGAAAATGGCATAATCACCGCCCATGACGAACCGCCAGCTGAAACCAGACCTCCAGGGGTCGAGTGAGACGCTCGATGACCTGCTCGAGCGGCTCCGGTCCTTCTCCAAGCACCCCGTCCGGCCCAAGGGGCGCCCGCCCGGCTTCGGGCACTTCGTGAGTTCGCGCCGTCCGCCGGGCGGCGCCGGCGCCGCGGAAGCCCCGATCCCCGTCGATCGCGGCCTGGCCGACGCCTGCGCGGCGACCTGACCGACGCTGACCGCACCCGCCGCTCAGTCTGCGTCCGCGGGCGCGGCGGCCTTCGCCGTGGCCGCCACCTGATCCAGCGACAGCGGCCGCGGGCCGCCGGTCGCCCAATCCAGCAGTTCGACCGGATGCACCACCGGCGCTGACACCGCCGGGGCGATCTGGGCGATGCAGCCGACGTTGCCGGCCGCCACGATCAGCGCGCCGGTGCGGGCGATGTTGGCGGCCTTGCGCGCCTGCAGCCGGCCGGCCAGCGCGGGCTGCAGGATGTTGTAGACCCCGGCCGAGCCGCAGCAGAGGTGGCCCTCGGGGACCTCGCGCACGTCGAAGCCCGCCGCCCGCAGCAGGCGCGCCGGAGCGGCCCTGATCTGCTGGCCGTGCTGCAGCGAGCAGGGCGCGTGGTAGGCGACGCTCAGGCCCTGTGGGTTGGAGATCTCCGGCAGGCCGACCTCATCGAGGAATTCCAGAATGTCGCGCGCCTTGGCCGCGGCCGCGGCGGCTCCCTCCCCCAGCACGCGCCCATAGGCCTTCAGCGTCGTGCCGCAGCCCGCGGCGGTGGTCACGATCGCATCGGTGGGGCCGACCTTGGCCCAGGCGCGGACGTTGCGCTGCGCCATGGCGCGCGCCTCGCCGGCCTGGCCGAGGTGCTCGGGGATGGCCCCGCAGCAGCCCTCCCCCTTCGCCAGCACCACGTCGAAGCCCGCGCGGGCGAGCAGCCGGACGGCGGCGTCGCGGATCTGCGGCGCCATCTCCGGCTCGACGCAGCCCTGCAGCAGGATCACGCGCCCGCGCCGCGCCTCGACCGCCGGATGGACGCCGAGCCCGCGGTTCGGCCGGCCAGGCTCCGGGACCAGGCGCAGCAGGGCGGCCAGCGAGCCCATCCGCGCCCGTGCGAGCCAGGGCTCCAGCCGCCGGGCGCGGCGGCCGAGCGCCAGAGCGGCGCGCAGCCGCGCCGGGCGGGTGAGCACCTGCGGGATCGCCCAGCGCAACAGCCGCTCCGGCCATGGCCGGCGGTAGCGGGCCTCGATGTAGCTGCGCGCGTGGCCGATCAGCTGGCCGTAGTCGACGCCGGACGGGCAGGTGGTCGCGCAGGCCAGGCAGGAAAGGCAGCGGTCGAGGTGGGTCACCGCCTCGCGGGTCGGCGCGCGGCCGGATTCCAGCATGTCGCGGATCAGCTCGATGCGGCCACGCGGACTGTCGCGCTCGTCGCCCAAGAGGACGTAAGTCGGGCAGGTGGCCGTGCAGAAGCCGCAGTGCACGCAGTTGCGCAGCGTCTGGCGGCTCTCGGCGAACTCCGGATCGGCGAGCTGCTCGGGGGCGAAGGCGGTCTTCATCGTGCGGCCTCGCCGGCCAGCCGGCCAGGGTTCAGCACGCCATCGGGGTCGAAGGCGGCCTTGACGCGAGCGGTGAGCGCGGCGAGCGGCCCCTCCAGCGGCTCGAAGGCCGGCGCGCCCGCCTCGCCGCGCCAGAGCGTGGCGTGGCCGCCGGCGGCGCGGGCGGCGGCGCGCACGGCGGCCGCGTCCTCCCAGGGCGCCCAGACGAGTCCGCCGCCCCAGTCGTAGAGCGCCTCGCCCACCGCCTCGCCGATCCGCCACCCGGCGGCGGGCGGGACGGAGATGCGCCACAGCGGCCTGCGACCGCCGGCGAAGGCCTCGGCCTCGCGCACCTGGCCCCAGAACTGGCGCGAGTGCCTGGCGTCGATCTGCTCCACCCGGCCGAACGCGCGCAGCCGCTCGGCCAGGGCCTCGGCGCGGGCCTTCACCGAGGCCTCGAAGCCCTCCAGCCTGAGCGCGGTCACCGCCATCTCGGCCCTCAGCGGCGCGCGCCGGGCGACGACGGCGGGGATGTGGGCCGCGCCGGAAGCCTCGACAGGCGCATTCAGCGCCGCGGCCATCGCCTGGACGGCGCGCCGGTCATCCAGCCCGAACAGCATCAGCGTCAGCTCGGTCTTCGGCCGCGGAAGCAGCTTGACGGTGACCTCGGTCAGCACCGCGAGCGTCCCCCAGGATCCCGCCATCAGCTTGGAGATGTCGTAGCCGGTGACGTTCTTGACCACCTTGCCGCCGGCCTTGAAGGCCTCGCCCCGGCCGCTGACGGCGGAAAAGCCCAGCAGGCCGTCGCGCGCGGCGCCCGCCCGCACGCGGCGCGGACCGGAAAGGTTGGCGGCGAGCACGCCGCCAAGCGTGGGCTCGCCCTTGGCCCCGAGGAGCTTGGTGAGCCTGGGCGGCTCGAACGGCAGCATCTGGCCCTCGGAGACGACGAGCTTCTCCAGGTCCTTCAGCCGCGCGCCGGGACGGGCGGTGAGCACCAGCTCCTCCGGGGCGTAGTCCAAGACGGCGTCGAGCCTGGCGAGGCTGAGCACCGCGTCGGCGCGGGCGGGGCCGCCCACCGAGCGCTTGGTGCCGCCGCCCACGACCTCCAGCGCCCGTCCGGCCTGGGCCGCCTCGGCCACGATCTCGCGCACCTCGTCCGGCGAGGTCGGCTCATGGACGCGGGTCCCGAGGTCCAGCATCAGAAGCGCGGCAGCTCGGGGAAGGCCAGCTTCCCGTGGTGGACGTGCATGCGGCCGAGCTCGGCGCAGCGGTGCAGGCTCGGGAACACCTTCCCGGGATTGAGCAGGAGCTCGGGGTCGAAGGCGCACTTTACCCGCTGCTGGCAGGCGAGGTCGGTGGCGTCGAACATCTCGCCCATCAGGTCGCGCTTCTCGACGCCGACGCCGTGCTCGCCGGTCAGCACCCCGCCCACCGAGACGCACAGCTTCAGGATGTCGGCGCCGAACGCCTCGGCCTTCTCCAGGTCGCCGGGCCTCTCGACGTCGTAGAGGATCAAGGGGTGCAGGTTGCCGTCGCCGGCGTGGAAGACGTTGGCGACCCCCAGGCCGTAGCTTCGCCCCAGCTCGTAGATGCGGGTCAGCACATGCGGCAGCTGGCGGCGGGGGATGGTGCCGTCCATGCAGTAGTAGTCGGGCGAGAGCCGCCCCACCGCCGGGAAGGCGGCCTTGCGCCCGGCCCAGAAGGCGAGCCGCTCGGCGTCGTTCTTCGAGACCCGGATGAAATCGGCGCCGCGGGCCTGGGCCAGCGCCTCGACCCGGGCCGCGAGCTCGGCGCACTCGGCCTCCGGCCCGTCCAGCTCGACGATCAGCAGCGCCTCGGCCTCGGTGGGATAGCCGGCATGGACGAACGCCTCCGCGGCCCGGGTCGCGGGCTTGTCCATCATCTCCAGCCCGGCCGGGATCACGCCGGCGGCGATGATGTCGGCGACGGTGGCCCCGGCCGCCTCGACGGACGGAAAGCCGAGCAGCAGCGCGCGCGCCGTCTCCGGGGTCGGCAGCAGGCGCACGGTGACCTCGGTCACCACCCCCAGGAGGCCCTCCGAGCCGGTCACCACGCCCAGCAGGTCGTAGCCGGCGGCGTCGTAGCCGCGACCGCCGAGGCGAACGACCTGGCCGTCCATCAGCACGATCTCGCAGCCGAGGAGGTTGTTGGTGGTCAGGCCGTACTTCAGGCAGTGCACGCCGCCCGAGTTCTCGGCGACGTTGCCGCCGATGGTGCAGGCGATCTGGCTGGACGGATCGGGGGCGTAGTAGAAGCCGTCCGCGCGCACCGCCTCGCTGATCGCGAGGTTGGTCACCCCCGGCTGCACGACCGCGCAGCGGTTCTCGTAATCCACCTCCAGGATGCGGTTGAACTTCGCCATGCCCAGGATGATCCCGTCCTGCAGCGGCAGCGCCCCGCCGGAGAGCGAGGTGCCGGCGCCGCGCGGCACCACCTTGACGGCATGCGCCTGGCACCAGGCCAGCACCTCCGAAACCTGCTCGACAGTCTCCGGCAGCACCACCGCCAGCGGGCGCTGCCGATAGGCGGAGAGGCCGTCGGACTCGAACGGGATCAGCCCCGCCGGCTCGCCGATCACGCCCTCGCCGGGCACGATCCCCTTGAGCGCTCGAACGATCTCGGCCTTGCGGGCGAGCGTTCCTTCGTCGGGCGCGGGCATCCTCATCGCCCCAGTCCTACCCCGATCCGACCGGCCCGCGCCACGGCTTCCCTGCCGCGGCGGGAAGGGCGCAAGCTCGCCGCAGACCGGAGGCGGCCGATGAGCGACATCCTTTTGATCGACGATCCCGCGCCGCAGGTGCGGACCAAATGGTGAGCCGGCCGCTCTGGGACATCGGTCCCGGCGTCGAAAGCCGCTCGATCAGCTTCGAGAATCCGACCGGCGCGAAGGGCGGCGGCGGCCGGGCTGCGAGCCCGCTGGGCGTCGGGCGCAAAGGCGATCCGGCGCGGCTGATCCAGCCCGGCGAGACGGTGACGCTCTGCGACATCGCCGGCGCGGGCGTGATCCGCCACGTCTGGATGACCACGCTAGGCTCGCCGCGGGCGCTGCGCGGGACGGTGATCCGCGCCTGGTGGGACGGCCAGGCGCACGCGAGCATCGAGGCGCCGCTCGGCGACTTCTTCGGCTTCGCCCACGGCTACACGCCCCCCTTCCAGTCGGCCGCGCACTCGGTCGGCGAGCGGGCGGCGCTGAACGTCTGGCTGCCGATGCCGTTTGCGAGCCGCGCCCGGCTGACGCTGAGCAACGAGCATTCGCGGCCCATGCCGCTGTTCTACCAGGTGGACTACACCCTGGGCGACGACCACGGGCCCGACATCGGCCGGCTGCACGCCTGCTTCCGGCGCGAGAACCCGACCGCGCCGGGCAAGGATTTCGAGATCCTGCCGCGCCGCGAAGGCCGTGGTCGCTACCTGGGCGCGGTGATCGGCGTGCGACCCACGGCGCCGCAATGGTGGGGCGAGGGCGAGATCAAGATCTATCTCGACGGCGACGGCGAGTTCCCGACGATCTGCGGGACGGGTTCGGAGGACTACGTCGGCCTGTCGTTCGGCTTGCAGCCGGCGGCGTTCCAGTTCCATGGCTGCAGCTGGCGCGAACGGGACGACAGCAGCGATACGGGCCGGATCTCGATGTACCGCTGGCACATCCCCGATCCCATCGCCTGGCGCGAGGAGATCCGCGTCGCGATCCAGCAGATCGGCATCGCCGACGGCGCGGGCGGCGCGACGATGGAGGCCTACAAGGGCCGCCTGCGCGAGCGCGCCGACGACTGGTCGGCGACGGCGTTCTGGTACGAGCCCACGCCCAGCGCGCCGCTGCCGCCGCTGCCCGACTACGCGGCCCGCACCGCGGACCTGCCGAGCCGGCCGGGAGCTCCAGCGGCCGCGCCGGCGCAGGCCGGCTAGAGACGCTCCACCACGGCCGCCAGGCCGCGGGCCACCGGCTCCAGCACCGCAGGCCCGGTCGCGTCCGGCAGGTCGCGCCGGGTGTGGTGCAGCGGGTGCATGCCCACCACGCCGACCAGGGGCCGATAGCCGCGGCGCTGGTACTCGGCGAGCTCGCCGGGGGCGCCGTGCACCTCGACGTCGACCGGCTGCTGGTAGCCGACCTGGCCCGCGAAGGCCTCGCGCGCCGCCGGCAGGAGCGCCTCGCTGACCGCCAGCCTGCGGCCCGCCTGCGGGTGGTCGAGGCGCGTGATCGCGCCGTCGCGCAGCGCAAAATCGTAGCTCGCGACGTTGGCCCCGATGTGCACCCAGCCGCGCGCCTCGGCGGGCTTCGGCGCCAGATGCTCGGCGAACAGCCGGCCGCCGTAGCCGTCGAACTCGTGGCCGGAGGCCGCGACGAGCATGAGGCCGAGGTCCGCGCGCGTCGCGAGGCGCCGCGCCAGGCCGAGCCAGATGGCGATCCCCGAGCCGCGCTCGCCGGCGCAGGTGAACCAGCCGCTCTTCGGCGTCGAGATGACCAGCGGCTTGCCGCGCCCGCGGCGCCGCGCGATGACGTTCTCGGCGCGCCCGGCGTGGAGCCCGCCCGCGATCCGCAGCCGCACGTCCGCGCCGCCCTCGGCGGCGGCCTGCAGGGCGGCGCCCTGACGGCCCGCCACCCCGACCACGGGAACCGGCCAGGGCGGCGCGTTGGGAAGCGCGTTGTAGGCCACCAATTCGCCCAGCGGGTTCTCGGTGACGATGACCACGCCCGCCGCGCCGGCGGCGATCGCCGTCGCCACCGGCGTGCGATAGACCGCCGAAGCCTCCAGGGGCGCGCCGGTCCCGTACGGAAAGCTCATCACGACGATCGCGCCTGGCCTTGGTGCGACGGTCAGCGGCGCCGCGACGACACCGGCCTTGGGCGTCCAGACCGGAAAGGCCTCGATGCGCCGGCCCGCCAGCTCCACCGCCGCGGCCTGCAGCGAAAAGACCGGATAGTCGAAGCCCTGCCGCTCGACCGCATAGCCGGCGGCGCGCAACTCGCGTTCGAGCCAGGCGGTGACCGCCTCGTCACCGGCCGTGCCCGTGCGGTGCTCGCCGAAGCCGGCGTAGGTCTTCACGTCCGCATAAAGCGCCGCGCCGGACAGCGGATCGGCAATTGCGAAGGCGCTCACCGGCAGGCCGGCCAGCGCCGCTCCCGCCAGCTCGCGGCGGCTCCAGTCGCCCCGCGCCACATCAGCCGTCATAGAAGAAGGCTGGGTGCAGTCCGACCACCCGACGCTGGCGGGGCGTCTCGGCGCGGGCGATCGCCTCCGGCGAGAGCTGGTTGGATTGCACGGTGGTGAGGATCCGCTGGGCGATGTCGCGCCGCCCGTAATGGACCTGCAGGAAGAAGCGTCCGTGGTCGCCGTCGCGCGTCGGCATCCGCCGGTGCCAGATGTCGGAGACGAACAGGCCCGCATCGCCCGCCTTGACGATGAACGGCGTGACGCCTCGCCCCTCCCAGGTGAGGTCGTCGTCGAGCCGCCGCTCGGCGGGCGGGGGACGTCCGGAGAGGTGGCTGTAGGGGATCACGCCCGTCGGTCCGTCCTCCAGGGCGCAGTCCTGCAGGTAGAGGTGGACGCCGATGGCGAACACCGGATGCGGGATCTCCGCCGGCCAGCGAACGCCCGCGGGGAGCGGCACATGGGGGCCCGCGTCGATGTGCCAGTTCTGGCCGCCGTGGGAGCCCGGCTGGCCGGCCGGATTGCGCCAGGCGGTGTTGGCGATGACGTGGCAGTCTTCCCCCAGCAGCGGCTCGATGACCGCAAGCAGCCTGGGGTTGGCGACCGCCGCCTGGGCGGCCGGCGAGCGGTTCAGCATGGCGTAGCGGAACATGGCCGCATCCTCGGGCGGCCGCTCGCCGCGCTGGTCGGGCGGATCGCGCTCGAAGACCTCGCCGATCTCCGCGCGCAGCTGCGCCACCTCGGCCTCGTCGAGCAGGCCGCGGACGATCGCGTAGCCCTCGCGCTCCAGCTGTTCGGTCTCGGGGCTGGCGGGCTCCTCGCGGAATTCCAGGTACGGCCGGCCGCGTCGGATCATGGCTGGGCTCCTCCCACGCCGAGCCTAGCGCTCAATGGTGCGCCTCCTCAACCGCTCGTCCCCGCGCCGGCGGGGACCCAAGCTGAGCCGCCGAATGGATTCCCGCCTTCGCGGGAAGGAGCGGGGTCAGAGTCCGCGGAATTCCGGCGTCCGCTTTTCGTTGAAGCTGGCGACGCCTTCGCGGCGGTCGGCGGTGGTGAACAGGCGGTCGTAATGGGAAAGCTCCAGCGCCATGGCCTCGGCGAGCGGCAGGCCATGGCCCGCGTGGACCACCCGCTTGAGCGCGCGCACCGAGAGCGGCGCGTTGGCGGCGATGCGGCGGGCGGTCTCCAGCGCGGCCCCCATCAGTTGATCGGCCGGGAACACGCGGTTGACGATGCCGGCCTCGAGCGCTTCCTGAGCGGAGAGCGGCCGGCCGCAGACCAGGATCTCGATCGCGCGCCGCTCGCCCACGGAGCGGGTGAGGAGCTGCGTGCCGCCGAGGCCCGGCATGATGCCGAGCGTCACCTCCGGCAGGCCGAAGCGGGCGGTCTCGGCCGCGTAGGCGAAGTCGCAGAGCAGCGTCATCTCGCAGCCGCCGCCCATCGCCGCGCCGTTGACCGCGGCGAGGATCGGGGCGGGCACGGCGAGCTGGGCCCGCGCCATGGCCTCGAACACCTTGTGCTGGGCGGCCCAGGCCTGATCCGTCATGCCGTTGCGCTCCTTGAGGTCCGCGCCGGCCTGGAAGTGGCGGCCCTCGCCGGTCAGGATGGCGCAGCGCAGGTCGGAACGCGTGGCGAGCCCGGTCCAGGCTTCGATCAGCTCCTCGCCCATCCGGGTGGAGAGCGCGTTGGCGACCTCCGGCCGGTTGAAGGCGACCACCGCCACGCCGGGCGCAGCATCGTAGACCTTGATCGTCTCGGGCATGGCGCCCCGCCTCCTTGGGTTTGGCCGCAACGCATGCCAGAAGGTGGGCCATGAGGAAACTCGGCTCAGGCGTCGATCCGCGCTCGGAGGCTTTCCGCGCCAACGCCAAGCTGAACCGCGAACTTGCGGCGGAGCTGCGCGGCCGGGCGGCGGAAGCGGCCCTCGGCGGCCCCAAGGCCTCGCGGGAGCGGCACGTCGGGCGCGGCAAGCTGCTCCCCCGCGACCGGGTGATGCGCCTGCTGGACCCCGGCTCGCCATTCCTGGAGGTGGGCCAGCTCGCCGCGAACGGGATGTACGACGACGAGGCGCCGGGAGCCGGGATCATCACCGGCGTGGGCCGGATCGCCGGGCGCGAGGCGATGATCGTCGCCAACGACGCCACGGTGAAGGGCGGCGCCTACTATCCGGTCACGGTGAAGAAGCACCTGCGCGCGCAGGAGATCGCGATCCAGAACCGGCTGCCTTGCGTCTATCTGGTCGATTCCGGGGGGGCGAACCTGCCGCACCAGGCCGAGGTGTTCCCCGACCGCGAGCACTTCGGGCGGATCTTCTATAACCAGGCGCGGATGAGCG
>Ga0207695_10008283_pt1 | contig 13039 bp, 10 predicted proteins | sample KBSC54metaG_FD_184354 | JGI IMG/M metagenome (GOLD analysis project Ga0207695, IMG submission 184354) | Corn rhizosphere microbial communities from Kellogg Biological Station, Michigan, USA - KBS C5-4 metaG (SPAdes) (version 2) | ecosystem: Host-associated > Plants > Roots > Rhizosphere > Soil...
TTGCACCAGGCCGTCTTTATTTAAGCGGTTTTGTAGTTTATCGTTTAATACAGCTTTTTCATCATCCGTAAACAGGGCGGAGTTTTCTAAGGAAAACAGCAATTCAACCTTGCTGGATACTTTATTAACGTTTTGCCCGCCCTTGCCGCCGCTGCGCGATGCCTTATAGGTAGTTTCCTTTTGCAGTTCGGCCTTATTAAAATTCATGGGGCGAAATTAGTGAATAGTTGATTAAGTGAGTGGTTGATTGGGCTGAAAAGTTGACGGAGTTGATCAAGTTGCTAACTCTCGCTCGATAATTTTGCTATCGACAATCTAATCAACCGCTCACTCAATAAACCTGATCAACTCTTCTCCATAGTTTGCAAATGATAACTTATCAACCACTAACTTAATTAACCTAATCAACTTTTTCACTACCTTCGCCTCACATGAGTAACAACATAATAGTTGCCATTGATGGCTATTCATCGTGCGGAAAGAGCACTTTAGCAAAGGCTTTGGCCAAAAAGCTCCATTTTATTTATGTTGACAGTGGGGCAATGTACCGGGCGGTTGCCTTATATTTTCTAAGGAATAATATCGATTTAACAAATCATCAACAAATAGCCGAAGCGCTTAAAAATATCCACCTTAATTTCCATTCGCGCGATTACCAGACCCATATTACACTGAACGACGAAGAGGTATCAGACGAAATAAGGCAGATGCCTGTTTCTGAATTGGTAAGTTCTGTATCGGCTATACGCGAGGTTAGACACGAGATGGTGAAACAGCAGCAGCGCATGGGCAAATCAAAAAATATTGTAATGGACGGCCGCGATATAGGTACAGCAGTTTTCCCGGACGCGCCTGTTAAAATTTTCATGACCGCCGACCCCAAGATACGGGCAGAGCGGCGTTATAAAGAACTGCACCCAACCAACCCCGATATAACCCTGGAAGACGTTTTTGAAAACCTGGCCCACCGCGATTACCAGGATACTACCCGCGCCGAAAGCCCGTTAGTACGTGCCGAGGATGCTATTATATTGGATAATACCGACTTGACGCCTGATGAGCAATTGCTATTTGCGTTAAGTAAGGTGGAACCGCTTCTTTAACACGATTTAAGGATTAATAGGATTAACAAGATTATTGGATCAACCGTAAAAAAAAATCCTGTAAATCTTTTAAATCGCTGAATCGTGTTCAAATCTCGTTGCCTTAACCCCAAAGTTATTTAGAACCGCTTCTTTAACACGATTTAAGGATTAATAGGATTAACAAGATTATTGGATCAATCGTAAGAAAAGAATCCTGTAAATCTTTTAAATCGCTGAATCGTGTTCAAATCGTGTTGCCTTCACTCCAAACTTATTCAAAAAATCAACCCCCTCATCGCTGCCGATGCCTTTATAGGCTGCATAGGATTTATCAAAGAAAACCCTTTTTACGCCTGCGGAAAAGATCAGCCTTGCACAGGGCAGGCAAGGGGAGAGGGTAGTATATAAAGTAGCGCCTTCAAGATTGGCTCCGTTTTTAACTGCATAAAGTATGGCGTTTTGCTCGGCGTGTAATGCAAGTGAACAGCTGCCTTTCGAGTCGCGGGCGCAGCCGGTTTCAGGCCATTCTTCATCACAATTATGTGTACCCGCCGGAGGTCCGTTGTAACCAATTGAGATGATGCGTGTATCCTTCACTAAAACAGCACCTACCTGGGCTTTTACGCAGTGAGAGCGACTAGCCAAATCTGTTGCCAGGTTCATATATATACGATCGAAGGATAGCTTTGTCATTGGTCAGTTGTCATTAGTCATTTGTAATTGAGTCGGAAGATTAGCCTAAAATGTCATTGGTCACCAGCTTTTACACTAATGACCAATGACATAATGACTAATGACCAGATTAGTGTCCGCCGGTGGCTTGAACGTGATCCAGGTCGAATCCTTGTTTCAACAGCTCACGGCTCACTTTCCAGGCAAAATAGGTAAGGTATGCAAAACCTAAAACCGGTACTATGTAAGAGAAATGGAGTCCGCTCATTCCTGCAACTAAGTTGTTGCTGCCATCGGCAATTTTTCCTTGCAATGGCGGAATAATTGAACCGCCTAAAATCATCATAATTAAAAAGGCTGACCCCTGGCTTGTGTATTTACCAAGTCCGGTAATTGACAAGGAAAAAATGGACGGCCACATAATTGAACAACATAAGCCTCCGCTTATGAACGAAAAGGTGGCAACTGTCCCGGTTGTAAACAAACCTATCAGCATAGATACTACCCCGAGTACGCCTAAAACAGACAAAGTACGTGTCGGTTTTTGCTTGCCGATGAAAAAGGCTACAATAAGTATAGCAACGCAAATAGCATACACGTAAAGCTTACTTACGTCCGCTCCTCCAAAAAAGGCATTTACAAACAACACTATACCAAGGGCAATAAAAGGAATAATTATATAAAGGATGTATTTCGTCGTTTTAGTAAGGTTAAATGCACCGATTGCACCGGCAAAACGACCGATCATTAGGCTGCCCCAATATAACGAGATATAAGGTGCAATATCCGATTCCTGAAATGAACCAAACTCTTTTGTTTTTAATAGCGAGCCCAAATTACTTTGAATGGTAACCTCGGTACCCACATAGGTAAATATAGCCAGCATACCCAATATAAGCTGTGGGTATTGCATTGCTCCCCATCCTTCTTTGCTTTTTTTTGCGGCAACAATTGTACCTACCAATGTGAAAACTATAATAGCTAGCGAGGCATATACAAAGTATTGGCTCGGTATACCTGACATTTTGCTCATAGGGTCGGCCGCCAATATTAACAGGAACGCCAAAAACATTACCAGAAGCGGCGTATTGGCTTTCTTACTTGTTTCCAGTTTTTCATCGCTGGTAACTTTAGGCAGGTTTGAAAACCAGAAGAAAATCGCTACTGCTATAAACAAGCCAGCCAGCATGTAGTAAAGATTGTTTACAGAGGATATTTGAACGTCTTTTGCGTCAATTTTAGCAGTAGCTGATCCAAATAAAATAAACCCTACAACTACCGGGCCCAATAAACCTCCGATATTATTTACGCTACCGGCAAAATTTAAACGGTTTGAGCCGGTTTCCGGCGCTCCCAATGCTACCACAAACGGATTTGCCGCTGTTTGCTGTAATGAAAAACCGATTGCTATAATAAAGAACACTGTCAGTATAAGACCGAATGAACCGGAGCCAACAGCTGGGATCATTCCAAGCGCACCTATAGCCGATATCACCAGCCCCAGGATGATGCCGTTTTTGTAACCTATCTTATTCATAATGTCCACTTTACTGGCTTGTGATGCGAAATAAAGTACAAGCGAGCCAATAAAATATCCCCCATAAAATGTAAAATCTATAAGTTGAGATTCGAATTGCGTTAAATGAAAATGAACTTTACAAAAAGGGATAAATACCCCATTTGATGCAGCCAAAAAGCCCCAGAAGAAAAATACAGTAATAATGGTGTACAGCGCGGTGCCGTAATTTTTTGAATTTTTTTGTTCCATTGTTTAATCAGGTTTGTACAAGCGGTGTGATTGAAACACTAAACATAGCTATTTTTTATAATTCTGCTATATTTTTTAATTAATAAATCACAATTTTAAGTTTGGTTGTTTACTATATAAAGTTGCATATTCGTGCTGCCTTTTTTTAATTTGAATGGCACATAAGCCTTAATTAATGATAGAAGCTATTATTTCGGGTATTGGGTTTGGGTTAGTGCTTACGTTTTTAACCGGCCCGGTATTTTTTGCATTAATAAAAACCAGCATCGAAAAGGGCTTCCATGCAGGTGTTGCACTGGCATTGGGCGTAGTTTGCAGCGATATGGTTTTTGTTGGTGCTATACTCTTTGGCTCGCAATATTTTGATATTACCGCACACGATAAAACCTACGCAGGCATATTTGGCAGCGCCATTTTGTTTGCCATAGGTATTTACTACATGTTCAAAAAGTCTGAAATAAACTATAAGAATACCATACCCACCAAGCTGCACCGTGCAGGCTATTTTTTGAAAGGCTTTGTGATGTGCATTTTTAACCCTACCATTTTATTCCATTGGACGATAGTTATCGGCGCGGCAAGTACAGTTTACCACGAAGGGGTACACAACCGCTCGTTAAAAATCGGAATAATGTTTTTAACTATCCTTATCGTGCAGTTTGGCCTGGATACCACCAAAGCCTTTTATGCTGATAAGCTGCGCGACCGTATATCGGTAAAATTTGTGCACCGCCTTAATGAGGTTGCAGGTATTGCACTTATTATTGCCGCGTTTGTGCTGCTTGATAAGTTGGTTACCCACTTTATTTTCTCTCCGCCGGGTGGTGTTGCACTTGGGTACTAACCAGGGTGATTTCCAGAAGCAATTTAAGTGAACAAGAACATGCAAATTAAGTCAGCTTCGGTCAATTTTTCGGCGGCTTTTTGTTTACTTTTAAGCCTTTAAAAACCTTCATATGGACAGCATTTTCAACCCGGCCACAATCGAATCATTTATTGCCCGTATTAATAAACTCACGCCGGCAACGCCTGCTTTGTGGGGCAAAATGAATGTCGCCCAGATGCTGGCCCATTGCCAGGTGCCTATTCAGGTTGCTTTTGGCGAAGTAGTTAGCAAAGGTGGCTTAATTGCCCTGCTGTTTGGCCGTATAGCTAAAAAGAAACTCGTTAGCGATGAGCCGTTCGGTCGTAACCTGCCAACAATGAAGGAGGCCAAAATTGCTGATGTACGCGATTTTGAGCAGGAAAAAGCTGCGCTAATCGTCCTGGTTAAAAAGTTTGAAACAGGCCCGACGGTATTGATAAAAGGCCCACATCCTTTTTTTGGCCCGTTAACCGTTAATGAATGGAGCACTTTACAGTATAAACACCTCGATCATCACTTACGTCAGTTTGGGGCTTAACATATTTATTATTGGCCGGCAGCCAAACTTTGCTTTATAAAACCTATCTTTAAAAATTCCATACTACCGCAGTAGCTGCGTTTAAACATTGTTTCGTCTCTTTTCTTAAACAATACTTATCATTCGGCTAATAATACCCTGGTATCTGCGTTTAATTATTTATACCATTAAACATCACCAATAATGAGCAAAGACAAAAAGACCATCAAAGAGGTTAAAAAAGCCCCAAGCGTTAACGCAAATAAAAAGGTATCGTCGTACCAGTCAGAAAAAGGTTCGAAATCTGAAATTGCCACTGGCAAAAAACCTAAATAAGCATGAGCGTACAAACTGTAGAAGCTCAAACCCGTATGTACCTGTACGATTTAATGAATGCAGCCAGCGAGCATGGCTTTAAAGCCGATGATATTTGGGAATTGAGTATGGTTACAGCCAGTGGCCGTTCCAAACTTCATAAAGATTATTTTCCGGCTGTGTCTATAAAAGTTGGTCCTGAAATGTTGTTGCAGGTTTTCCATGCCACTCAAAAGGGGTTAAAGCAATCATCACACAACGAAAGCCAGTTACCAACTGCAAAAAACATACTTACAGACGAGATTAATTACCTGGTTGCTTTTAATTTAAAACGGCCGAGGGGATAAGTCTTTTTAAAAAACTTATTTTGAAGAGCAATATGCCAACGCGTATTGCTCTTTTTTATTTTATGACCAGTTGTTCGAAGCGTTTAAAAGCCGTTTTCCCGATAATTCCGTCTTCATTTACTCACCGGTTAACATTTGTTATATAAACATAAACTTTTGTGGGATTAATTAAAATTGTAATGCTATAGCTTTACATCACCAAACAATAATCTCCAATTTAAAACAATGTACCAGGCAGTAACTCCGCGCGTAATGCACGAAATAACACCTTTAACTCCGGGCGATTGTTTCACCATATCGTCAAGAACAAAAAAGGATTTTGATTTTCCGCTACACTATCACAGCGAATACGAACTCACCCTGATATTAAATGCCAAAGGCGCCAAACGCATTGTTGGCGGCAGCATTGGCGTGGTTGATGATATCGAGCTGGTTTTTATCGGCCCCAACCTGTATCATTCGTGGTTTAATCATCAACGCAAACCTGGCGACATACAGGAAATCACCATCCAGTTCCACAAAGATTTATTTGGCGAGGGTTTTTTAAAGCGCAACCAGTTAAGCATGTTAAAAAGCATGTTTAATAATGCCCAGCGTGGTATACTTTTTCCGCAGGAAACAGCGGAGAGTGTGCTGGATAGCATCGTGAATTTAAAACAAAAAACCCAGTTCGAAGCGGTGCTGGCCTTGTTGTCAATCCTCCACACTTTATCGGTGGCACCCAATATAAAGTTATTGTCGGAGCCGGGATTTGCAAGCGAGAAGTTTGCCTACAAGAGCCGCCGGGTTGAAAAGGTGTTTGAGTTTTTATATGATAATTACGAAAAATCAATTACCCTTGCCGAGGCGGCAAAGATCGCCAATATGCCCACAGTATCGTTTAGCAGATTTTTCAAAAAACGTACCGGTAAATCGTTTATCGATACCATTAACGAAATAAGGCTTGGCCATGCATCGCGCATGCTGGTTGATACCAATTATACCATCGCCCTCATTGCTTATAAATGCGGCTTTAATAACATCTCCAATTTCAACCGCGCTTTTAAACGCAAAAAGCAATGCGTGCCCCGCGAATTCAGGGAAACCTATACCTCGGGGAAGGTTTTTATATAAGGCAGGCGGTTATCATTTTTATGCTTTCGTAACATTTATCGTATCAAATTTAACATTTGTTGTATCCGGCTGCGGCGTAAACCGCTAACTTTACCATCAATATAGTTAGCGCAAAGCCAATAAATAAACCTGTTACGCCCAGCAAACGCGGTTTAACTGTATTTAACTTTTTTTTGATGTATTGAATAGCTGTGCTGCGTACAGTTGGAGATTAATTATTGTTATATTAACAATTATTGCATAGATTAGATTAAGAATAGAACCAATTAGCAAGATAGAATCAAGAGCCAAGAATCAAGAACAAAGAGAGGAGAACTGGAGCAGTCCGCGAACACACCAGTAAAAGGAAGCTTTTTTTATCTTGACTCTTGATTCTTAACTCTTGATTCTCAAAAAAACATATGCGCTTTAAAGTTTACAAAATTGTTATCCTGTTTATGGTGATGCAGCAATGGCTGTATGCACAAAACACGACGTATCAGTTTTCGCATTTGGATATCACCAACGGCCTGTCGATAAACCAGGTTAGCAGCATTTTTAAAGATGCTGATGGCTTTATGTGGTTCGGCACCATAAGCGGGTTAAACCGGTACGATGGTTATAAATTTAAAGTATTTAAACACCGCGCAAACGATCCAACATCATTGGGGGACAACGCCATTGCAGGTATTTTTGAAGGTCCCGGCAAAAAGCTTTGGATAAAAACCCATAGCGGGTTCAGCATATACGATGCGATCACCGAAAAATTTTCGAATGATATTGCCCGCGAACTCGGTAAATATAAAGTATTGACCGACCAGCTGGCCAATATTAAAAAAGACAACCAGGGTAATTTTTGGTTTTTAACTAATAACGAGGGTTTATACTGCTATGACCCTAAAGCCAATAACACCAGTTTTTTTAATAGCGCAGGGAATAATTCAATTTCCATTTTACACTCCGATGCGGTTACCGACGTTGTGGAAGACGGCCGCAGGTTTATGTGGCTTGTTTATTCCGATGGTGAAATTGATAAGCTCGACGTTCGTACCAGCACAATAGTTGTGCAAACCAGTAAACTGGCTAAAGCAAATAATAACAAACCCGAAAGGTATTCGGCCACTATTGATAACCAAAACAATCTGTGGCTGTTTGCCGCCGATAGCCCGCTTGGGGTTTACCGGTATAACCCAACTGCCGATGTACTAGACCATTTCAGCACAGAAACGGGCAGCACCAGGCTCAATTACAATGTTATTTACAGTATTATACAGGCCGACGACAACAAAATATGGATCGGTACAGACCACGGCGGCATAAACATCATCAATCCGGCCAATAACAGCATACAGTACGTGTTAAATAAGGAGGATGATGCTAAATCGCTACAGGGTAACAGTACGGTGCTTTACAAAGATAACATCGGCATAATTTGGGCAGGTACCTTTAAGCAGGGGATAAGCTATTACCACAAAAGTATCATCCAGTTTCCGCTGGTAAGGCATTACCTTTCGGATGCCAGGAGTCTGCCTTACGAGGATGTGGACTGCTTTGCAGATGATGGAAAAGGCAACTTATGGATTGGTACCAACGGTGGCGGACTGATCTATTACGATGCCGGCACAAAAACGTACACCCAATACAAGCATAACCCCGCCGACGCCGGCAGCCTTGCTAACAATGTGGTGATAAGCCTTTGTATAGACCATGACCACAAGCTTTGGGTTGGCACGTATTTTGGCGGTATGGATCGTTTTGAAGGCGGCAGGTTCATTCATTATAAACATAACGACACCGATCCTTCCAGCATATCGGACGACAGGGTGTATACCATTATAGAAGACTCGTCGCAAAAGCTGTGGATAGGCACGTTTGCGGGTGCAATAAATATTTACGACAGGGCTACCAATAGTTTTAAGCACCCCAATTACCAGATGCTGTCAAACTACACGGCAATTATATATGAAGACCGGCAAAAAAACATCTGGATAGGCCGCGATAAGGGTATCGACTTTATAGCCTCGGGCAGCACAGTAGCCCGGCATTACAAAAACCAGCCCAATAACTCCAATAGCCTTATTGGCAACGATGTAAATACCATTTTGCAGGACACCCGCGGCCTGATGTGGATAGGCGCCAAAGATGGTTTAAGCGTATTGAACCCCAAAACCAATAAATTTTACAACCTCAATGAAGCAAATGGTTTGCCTGCCAATGATGTATTGAAGATATTGGAAGATAATAACGGCAAAATTTGGCTCAGTACACCTAATGGCATGGCCGCTATTACGGCGCTGCAGGCTGGTGGAGGATACACCTTCCACATAAATAAATTTGATGAGTCGGACGGGTTGCAGGGGCGTGAGTTTAATGCCTATGCTGCTATTAAAAGGCCCAATGGCGATATGATATTTGGCGGTGCGCACGGGTATAATATTTTCAATCCTTCGACTATCAGCATAACCAAAAACAAGCCCCGGTTACTGTTTACCGATTTTCAGCTGTTTAACAAAAGCGTAACAGTTGGTGATACTATTAATGGTAATGTGGTGCTTAAAAGCTCAATTACCAACACAAAAAATTTAGTGCTGAACCACAACGAAAACGATTTTAGTATTGAGTTTGCAGCCACCGAATATTTTAACCCCGATAAAATTGTTTACCAGTATAAATTGGAAGATTTTGATAAACAATGGCTGTCGGTACCCAATAATTCGCGCAAGGCCACTTTTACCAACCTTGATGCCGGCGACTATGTTTTTAAGGTTCGCGCCAGCAGCATTAATGATATTAACAACGCAAGTGTCATAACGCTCAACATAAAGGTGTTACCGCCGTTTTGGAAGTCGCCGCTTGCGTACGTTTTTTACGTGGTGATGGTTGGCTGTTTGCTATTCTACATCCGCCACCGGGGTATAATGAAGCTTAGGAACGAATTCAGGCTTAAGCATGATAAGCTGGAGGAAGAACGGCAGCTTGCCAATGAGCGCGAAGAAGCCCGCCGCATGCACCAGCTTGATGTAATGAAGATTAAATTTTTCACCAACGTAAGTCACGAATTCCGCACACCATTGTCGCTGATATTATCGCCTATTGATGATTTAATAAAAACTACCGAAAAGCCTGACCAGCAACAGCAACTTACCATGATAAAACGTAACGGCAAAAGGCTGCTTAACCTGGTAAATCAGTTGCTCGACTTTCGTAAAATGGAGTACAACGAGCTTAAGCTCAGTCTGAAAAAAGGCGATATCATCCATTTTATAAAAGAAGTTTCGTCGTCGTTTACTGACGTAGCGCATCAAAAACAAATACAGTTTTTGTTTGAGAGCGAGGTTCCTTCTTTCGTCACCAATTTCGACCACGACAAAATTGAGCGTGTGCTGTTTAACCTGTTGTCAAATGCATTTAAGTTTACCCCTTCTGGCGGTTACATAAGTGTAATGATAAACTTATTCTCGCCCGATGTTTTTGCGCACGACCAAAAGATACTGGAGATAAAAATCATGGATACCGGCATCGGTATACCGGCCGAAAACCAGGAAAAGATTTTTGAGCGCTTTTTCCAGGACAACATGCCGGAGAGCTTGCTTAACCAGGGTAGCGGTATCGGGTTATCTATAACCAAAGAGTTTGTAAAGATGCATGGCGGCGAAATCAAAATTGAAAGTGAGCCCGATTATGGCACCTGCTTCACCATTGAACTGCCTGTTGGCGACTTACACGAAGAGGCATTAATTGATGTTCCTGATCCGGTTGAAGCGTTGTATCCTGCATTGCCGGTAGCCGAAAATGTAAATAACTCCTCGAAAAAGCCGGCCATTTTATTGATAGAGGATAATGATGATTTAAGATTTTACTTAAAGGATAACCTAAAACACAGCTTCCATATTATTGAGGCAGTAAACGGAAAGGATGGCTGGCAAAAAGCGCTTGCTTTGCACCCAAAGCTTATTGTGAGCGATGTAAGTATGCCGGAAATGAACGGCATCGAACTGTGCAAGAAAATAAAAACCGACAGCCGCACGGCACAAATTCCAATTATTTTGCTCACCGCGCTAACCAGCCAGGAAGACCAGTTAACAGGCCTTAACAGCGGCGCTAACGATTATATTGTTAAGCCATTTAATTTCGAAATATTGCTGTCGAAAATCCATGGGTTGTTAAAGATTACTAAAACTTACCAGAAACAGGTTGATGTGCAGGCATCGGGTATCGAGGTGGTTTCGGAAGATGAAAAGTTTTTAAAGAACGCGTTTGCCTGTATTGAAAAGAACATAACCAATCCGAATTTCTCCGTCGAGGAAATGAGCCGGAATATGAACCTCAGCAGGGTATCGCTTTATAAAAAGTTATTGGTGCTAACCGGTAAAACCCCGGTTGATTGTATCCGCACTATACGCCTGAAAAGGGCAGTGCAGTTGCTTGAGAAAAGCAAGCTGAGCATTGCCAGTGTTGCTTATGAAGTTGGATTTAACAACGCAGCCTACTTCGCCAAGGTTTTTCGCGAAGAATTTGGTATGTTGCCATCCGAATACATTGTTGAATTGCGCAGTAAAGAAAAAGAAGAAACCCTTAATTAATTAACGCAGAGAACTTACAACAGTCATGAAATACCTGTACGCTGTGCTCGTTGGCGCCTTAGTATCAATTTCCATTTCCTCATCGGCACAGAACGTTGCCTTAACCCCGCCCATGGGCTGGAACAGTTACAATTGTTTTGGTTCGGCCGTGCACGAGGATGAAGTAAAAGCCAATGCCGATTATGTGGCAAAAAACCTTAAGCAAGTTGGCTGGCAATATATTGTAGTCGATTTCTTGTGGTCGTACGATAACCCTCCGGGCAGCAACATAGGCAACCCGTTTCAACAGCGCTTGCCCGATGGCTCCTACGTTCCATGGCTAACTATGGATAAATGGGGACGGTTAAGCCCGCAGCCCACCAAATTTCCGTCGGCATTTGGCGGTAAGGGTTTTGGTCCGCTGGCTGAGTATGTACATGGCCTTGGATTGAAATTTGGCATCCACGTTATGCGTGGCATCCCGCGGCAGGCGGTTTGGGCAAAATCGCCGGTGAAAGGCACAAACGGCATCACTGCTGATATGATTGCCGACACCAATTCAAAATGCCCCTGGATGAACCACATGTATGGGCTGAATATGAAAAAGCCCGGCGCCCAGGAATATTTAAACTCAATTTTAGAATTATACGCCGAGTGGGGAGTTGATTTTATTAAAGTAGATGATCTTTCGCGGCCATATAGTGAGCCCGAAGTAGAGGGCTACTATAAAGCCATTGAGCATTGTGGCCGCCCAATTGTATTAAGTCTTTCGCCGGGTGCAACACCTGTTGGAGAAACTGACCACTTGCTCAGGAATGCTAATATGTGGCGCATGGCCGATGATTTTTGGGATAACTGGAAAGAAATAACCGGCATGATGAATTACGCTAAGCAATGGGAAGGCGTAGGCGTGCAGGGCCACTGGCCCGATTGCGACATGATACAAATAGGCAAGCTGTCAAAACGTGGCCCTGTTGGCGAGGAGCGCTACAGCCGCTTTACCGAGGACGAGGAATATACGCACATGACATTTTGGAGTATATTCCGCTCGCCTTTAATGCTTGGCGGCAACCTGCCCGAAAACAGGCCCTTTGAACTAAGCCTGTTTAACAACCCCGAAGTTATTGCCGTAAACCAACAAGGCGAAAACCCAAGGCAGTTATATCAAAAAGATGGTAAGGCAATATGGTACTCGCATGCGCAGGGCAGCAAAGACATGTACGTAGCGCTGTTCAACCTGGGCGAGCAACCCCAGGATATTGATTTTACCTTCGCATCAATCGGCATGATCGGCAAAATAGCAGTAAGGGATTTGTGGAAGAAACAGGACATGGGCATATTTAAGCAAAGCTATCACCAGCAGGTGAATAAGCATGGGGCGGTGCTGTTGAAATTGGTGGCGCAGTAATTTAGAATTAGGAACAAAGAGTCAAGAATCAAGAGCCAAGACAGAAGCCCAACATATCTTGAACATTTTTTCTCTTGACTCTTGGTTCTTGACTCCTGGTTCTTAAAATAAAACCTATGAAAAAACTCCTCATCCTCTTTACCTGTTTAATCCCCTTCACCGGCATTTGCCAGGATAATCTGAAGCTTTGGTACAAACAACCTGCAAAAGTTTGGACCGACGCCCTGCCATTAGGCAATGGTCGTTTAGGCGCGATGGTTTTTGGCCGGGTTAAGCAGGAGTTAATCCAGCTAAACGAAGCTTCATTATGGTCTGGCGGCCCGGTTCGCACCAACGTAAACCCCGATGCGTATGCCAATTTATTACTGGCAAGGGAAGCGCTGTTTAAAGAGGAAGATTACGCCAAAG